>JAEEGI010028412.1_pt1 | contig 10641 bp, 7 predicted proteins | sample 8958751 | NCBI WGS metagenome assembly JAEEGI01 (sample SAMN16246545, study PRJNA631951) | gut metagenome | biome: gut microbiome; feature: rumen; material: KS-attached | host: Bos | place: Iran: Karaj | collected 2018-10 | reverse complement strand
GCCAACAGCCATGATGGACATCAGCGACGGACTCTCGTCGGAGCTGATGCACATCTGCAAGCAGTCGGGCGTGGGATGCCGCATCTTCGAGAAAGAGCTGCCCATCGACTACCAGACCGCCGTGATGGCCGAAGAGCTGAACATGAACGTCACCACCTGCGCCCTCAATGGCGGCGAAGACTACGAGCTGCTCTTCACCGTGCCCATCGGCGACCTGGAGCGCATCAGGGAGGTGGAGGACGTACGCCTCATCGGCCATATCACCGAGCAGCGCTTCGGCCAAGTGCTCGTCACTCGCGACGGGCAGGAGTTTCAGCTGAAGGCACAGGGCTGGAACCCCTTGTCATAATCCCCCCTCCTCACCAGCACACCATGAAGCAAGCCATGATCCTCGCCGCCGGCATAGGCAGCCGCCTGAAGCCGCTCACCGACACCATGCCCAAGGCGCTGGTGCCAGTGGGAGGGCAGCCACTCATCGACATCGTCGCCCACCGACTGCTGCAGCAGGGCTATCAGCGACTGGTGGTCAACGTGCACCACTTCGCACAGCAAATCATCGACCACGTGGCCGCCAGCGACTACGCCCCCCACGTCAGCTTCAGCGACGAGACGCAGCAGCTGCTCGAGACAGGCGGCGCGCTGAAGAAGGCCCAACCGCTCTTCGACCCCGACGACCCCATCCTCATCCACAACGTCGACATCCTCGACAACGTCGACTATGGCTGGATGGCGCGGCAGCACCTGCCCCACGAGGATGCCGTGCTATTAGTGAGCCGCCGCAAGACCAAGCGCTACCTGCTCTTCGACAACGCCATGCGCCTCATGGGCTGGACAAACATTGAGACGGGCGAGGTGAAGAGCCCCTACGAGTACGTGCGCCGCACGGGGATGTCGCAGCATGGCGAGCCGCTCAACCAGTTCGCCTTCTCGGGCATCCATTCATTCTCGCCCCGCCTCTTCCCCCTCATGGAGCGCTTCCCCGACCGCTTCCCCATCATCGACTTCTACCTCTCCGTCTGCCACCGCTCGCACATCGTGGGACTGGTGAAGGACGACCTGCGCCTGCTCGACGTGGGGAAGCTTGACACCCTCGCCGAGGCCGAGGCCTTTACCCCCTAAGTTAGGGGGCAGGGGGTCTGAACAGGCGCAGAATCCCTGTAGTAATCAACAATAAAAAAAGTCTGGTAGCGTCTGTTCAGACCCCCATCCCCCTAACTCAGGGGGCATAGATATGCAGAAAATCATCATCCTCGACTTCGGTTCACAGACCACCCAGCTCATTGGCCGCCGCGTGCGCGAGCTCGACACCTTCTGCGAGATCCTGCCCTACAACAAGTTTCCCACCGTTGAGGCAGATTTGCAGTCGGGTTCCATCATCGGCGTCATCCTGAGCGGTTCGCCCTACTCCGTCCACGACCCAGAAGCCTTCAAGGTCGACCTCGCCCAATTCGTTGGCAAGGTGCCCGTCCTGGGCATCTGCTATGGGGCGCAGCTCATCTCGCACACCATGGGGGGCAAGGTGGAGAAGGCCGACAGTCGCGAGTACGGGCGCGCCCATCTGCAGACGGTTGACACCACGAACCCCCTCTTCCGTGGCTTCGAGCAGCACTCGCAGGTGTGGATGAGCCACGGCGACACCATCACCGCCATCCCCGACGGCTTCCATTGCATTGCATCCACGAAGGATGTGAAATACGCCGCCTTCAGCCTCACCCCCGGCCCCTCTCCGATTGGAGAGGGGAGTATATACACCATGCGGCAGCAACAAGGAAAGAGTCTATCTACTCCCCTCTCCAATCGGAGAGGGGCTGGGGGTGAGGCTGGTGGGGCTGGAGTGGCTGGCGGGTCTGTAGGCTCTTCGCCCATCGTTGTCGACCTTCACGCTTCGGAACTCCTCGACACGACAGCAGGCATGACGGCCAGCGACATCCTGAACTACCAGCTCGATGTGTTCCGCCGCACGCTGAAGAACTATGAGAAGAAGAAGGGCACGAAGATTGTCTTCATCCATGGCAAGGGCGAGGGCGTGCTGCGCAAGGCACTCGTCAACGAACTGCAATATCGCTATAAGTCATACATCTATCAAGATGCGTCGTTCCAGGAGTATGGCTACGGTGCCACACAGGTGACCATCAAGTGATGCAATGCTTGAGACACATGTTTTTTCTTTAACCGCAACCTAATCGTTACGAAATGAAATACGGATTGATAAAAGTGGCCGCTGCCATACCAGGTGTTCGCGTGGCCGACGTGGAATACAACGTTCAGCAGATAGAGAGTCAGATTGCACAGGCTGAGGGCAAGGGTGCCGAGGTCATCGTCTTCCCCGAGCTGTCGCTCACGGGCTACAGCTGTCAGGACCTGTTCCGCCAGCAGCTGCTGCTCGACAAGGCCGAGGAAGGCTTGCTGGTGCTGCTCGACTTCACCCGCAAGCTCGACATCATCGTGGTGGTGGGCTTGCCCGTGCGCATCGGCTCGCTGCTCTACAACTGTGCCGCCGTGGTGCAGCATGGGTGCCTGTTGGGACTGGTGGCCAAGACCTACCTGCCCAACTACAACGAGTTCTACGAGAAGCGCTGGTTTGCCTCGTCCACCGACCTGCAGCCCCAGGAAATCTATCTGGCTGGCAGTCCGGTGCGTGTGTCGGCTGAGCCTCAGGTGTTCCGCACCTGCGACGGTGCCTGCTTCGGCATTGAGATTTGCGAAGACGTGTGGGCACCGCTGCCGCCGAGCAACAACCTGGCCCTGGCCGGTGCCGACGTCATCCTGAACCTCTCGGCCTCCGACGAGCTGATAGGCAAGCACGACTATCTGCTCTCCCTGCTGGCCCAGCAGAGCGCCCGCATGATGTGCGGCTACGTCTATAGCAGTTGCGGCTTCGGCGAGTCGACGCAGGATGTCGTCTATGGCGGCAATGCGCTCATCTTTGAAAACGGGAAGCTGCTGTCGCAGGCCGCCCGCTTCTCCATGGAGCCACAGCTGCGCATCCAGCAGATCGACGTGGAGCGGCTGCGTGCCGAGCGGCAGAACAACACCACCTTCCGCACCGCACAGGACGGCGCTGCCGCCGCCATCGTAGAGTGCAAGCCCGTGGCACCCCGCGACTTCGAGTTGCTGCGACAGGTGAACCCCCATCCCTTCATCCCTTCGGGCGAACAGATGTCGAAGAGCTGCGAGGAGATTCTCGACATACAGACCATGGCACTGGTGAAGCGCCTTCAGCACACCCACTGCGACAAGGCCGTCATCGGCATCAGCGGTGGCCTCGACAGCACGTTGGCACTGCTCGTCGTCGTCAGGGCCTTCGACAGGCTCGGCCTCTCGCGCAAGGGCATCATCGGCATCACCATGCCGGGCTTTGGCACCACTGGACGCACCCATCAGAATGCCCTCCTCCTGATGTCGTCGTTGGGCATCACCCAGCGCGAGATCAGCATCGCCAAGGCCGTCACCCAGCATCTGCAGGACATTGGCCACAACATGCAGGTGCACGATGTGACCTACGAGAACGCCCAGGCCCGCGAGCGCACGCAGATATTGATGGACGTGGCCAACCAGGTGGGCGGCATGGTCATCGGCACCGGCGACCTCTCGGAGCTGGCTCTCGGCTGGTGCACCTACAACGGCGACCACATGTCGATGTATTGCGTCAACGGTGGCGTGCCCAAGACGCTGGTGCAATATCTGGTGCGCTATGTGGCTTCGCTGCCCGCCTTTGCCAGTCAGCACGACACGCTCCTCGACGTGGTGGACACCCCCATCTCGCCCGAGCTGACACCCGCCGATGCCGAAGGCAACATACAGCAGAAGACCGAGGACCTGGTGGGTCCCTACGAGTTGCACGACTTCTTCCTCTATTATCTGATGCGTTTCGGCTTCCGCCCGAAGAAAATCTTCATGCTGGCGCAGCATGCCTTCGCAGCCCGCTACGACGACGACACCATCAAGAAGTGGCTGCAGACCTTCTGCCGCCGGTTCTTCAACCAGCAGTTCAAGCGCTCCTGCTTGCCCGACGGTCCGAAGGTGGGCAGCGTCAGCATCTCGCCCCGTGGCGACTGGCGCATGCCCAGCGATGCTGCCAGCACCTTGTGGCTGAAGGAGTGCGAGGAGATATGATAGTGTAATCCGGATTGTCCGGGGAAGCCGGAATACCAGGAAATCCGTTGCTCATGAGTATGAGTCATTCTTATGATGAAAACATTGTTCAGTAATCGCTTCTGGTGGGTTTGCATGCTGCTGATGTGTGCAACCCTAAATCTGCATTCTCAGACCTCAAGCCTCAAGTATCTTCAATATATTGAGAAATACCGCGACGTGGCCGTTGAGCAGATGCTGAAGTGGAAGGTGCCCGCCAGCATCACCCTGGCGCAAGGGCTGCTGGAGTCGGCTGCGGGGCAGAGCACGCTGGCCACGAAGGGCAACAACCATTTTGGCATTAAGTGCCACGGATGGACCGGGCGCACCGTCTATCGCGACGACGACAAGAAGAACGAGTGCTTCCGCGCCTACGCCTCGGCCTACGATTCGTTCGAGGACCACTCGCGCTTCTTGGCCACGGGGCAGCGCTACAGCGGCCTCTTCAAGCTAAAAATTACCGACTACAAGGGTTGGGCGCGAGGGCTGAAGGCCGCCGGCTATGCCACCAACCCCCGCTATGCCGAGAGTCTCATCGACATCATCGAGAACTACAACCTTGCGCAGTACGACCGCGCCCGCAGCTACGACAAGCATGCCGTGGGGCATCAGCGCGATGTCGCACAGCTGCACCCCATCTACATATATAATAAGAACTATTATCTCTATGCCCGCCAAGGCGACACCTTCCGCAGCATTGCCGACGAGATAGGCATCTCCTATCGCAAGCTGGCCCGCTACAACGAGCGCGACAAGCGTGACGCGCTGGAGCCGGGCGAGGTGGTGTGGCTGAAGAAGAAGCAGAAGAAGGCGCCCAAGGAATACAAGCGCGTGCCCCATACCGTGCAGGCCGGTGAGTCGATGTATACCATTGCGCAGAAATATGGCATCCGCCTGAAGTCGCTCTACAAGCTCAACCGCCTCACCCCCGACTACAACATTCAGGTGGGCGATCAGTTGCGCTTGCGGTAGAGCCACGTCTGCACCCCTCCACGCATCAGCAAGAACATGATGAAGGCCAGCCACAGGCCGTGGTTGCCCATGCTCCCTGCCAGCAGCAGCCATAGGGCGAAGAATACTACGGCTCCCCAGAAGCAGGCGAAGAGCATGCCCGTGGCCCGTGTGGTGCCGATGAAGATGCCGTCCCACACAAAGGCCGCCGTGCCCGCTGCTGGGATGGCCACTGCCCACGGCAGGTAGTGGCAGGCTGCTGCCACCACTGCACCGTCGCTGGTGAGCAGACCGAGGATGAGCGGTCCCCCCAGCAGATAGGCGATGGTGAAGAGCAGCGCCGCGCCGCCTCCCCACGCAAACAGCTGGCGCACGCAGCGGCCCAGCATCTGTTCGTCGGCAGCCCCCGTGAAGCGTCCCGCCAAGGCTTCGCCCGCATTGGCGAAGCCATCCATCACATAGCTGAAGAGCATGAACAGCTGCATCAGCAGCGTGTTGGCGGCCAGCGTGAGCGCCCCTTGAGCCGCCCCAGCCGACGTGAACCACAGGTTGACACCCACTAAGCACAGCGTGCGGAGGAACAACGCAACAGACAAAAGCCCCTCCAGCCTCACCCCCGGCCCCTTCAGCCTCACCCCCGGCCCCTCTCCGATTGGAGAGGGGAGTGGTTACTTCTGCTGGCAGAAGGGTTGCAAAGAATAAAAAGATTGATAATACTGCTATTTTCCTCATATTGCTTTTCTATGTGATTCCTATTTATTCTGGGGGTAGGTTCGGTAGGTTTTGTAGGTTTTGTAGGTTCGGTAGGGCTATATACTTCCCTCCCTCCAGGGAGGGGGTGGGGGAGGGTCTGCTACCACTGTATGGCCTGGTCCTCGTTCGGTATCTGGGTGTTCAGCTGGCGTTCGAGGGTGAGGATGCCTTTGGTTGTGTAGTTCATCGGGTAGTTCTCCACGGAAGTGTAGTCGGTGTAGTCGTACTCGATGCCGCTGATGATGACATAGTGGTGGAGCAGATAGGGGCGCACCTCGTCGGCCTGCTCATAGATGCGGTACTGCGGCGTGCCGTGCTGCACGAAGTTGTTCTTCTCGGCATTGTCCGACGAGAGGCGCACCATGCCCTGCTTGCCGTCGGCCGACGAGGGGATGAACTCGAACTTCACCTTGTAGAAACGACGGTCCACTCGCGTCTCGTCGATGTTGCCCATATAGAAGAACACGCTGTTCTCGTCGACCACATAGCCGCGCGTGGTCTCCATGCCCGTGGCGTTGTTCGGGTCGGCGGCATTCGTCACGGTGAGCGTGGTGGCCGAGTAGTTGCCCGAGTAGTCGTTGTAGGGATATACGCGGAGCATGGCCTTGGCGTAGTTCTTGCGCGGGTGGGGGTCATAGCCTTCGCCCTTCTTCACCTCGATGGGCAGCACCCACTTCTCCACCATATCGATGCCCTTGAAGTCGAAGTTGATGCGCAGCAGCGCCACGTCGTCGCCACTTTTCACCGTCACGTTGGCAGGATACTGGGCGTAGTCGCTCATGTCCTTGTAGTAGAGGTCGGTGATGTCGGCGCGGTAGGTGGGACTGCCGAAACGCTCGTAGTTCAGCGTGCTCAGCGTGTCGCTGTGGCCCACCTGCACGTTGATGTCGCGCCCGTTGCGGGTGGTGCCGGCCACGATGACGGGGAGGTCGTAGCTCGACTTCCCCTCGCTGCCAAACATCAGCGAGCCGTCGTCGTTATGGCGCGAATAGGGTACGTAGACCGCCGTCACACCATTGTCGTTGAGGGGAGCCTTGAAGCTGATGTACTTCTCGTACTGCTCATCCTTCCACTCGTCGTTGCAAGAGGTCAGCGCTACGCTAAATGATAAATGACAAATGATAAATAACAAACCTATCAAGCGTCTTTTGATTATCTTGGTATTCATACTCTTCAACATAGATAAAAAATTCGTATAATTCGTTTAATTCGTTGTAGAAAAAACAAGCTTAGTCGTTGTACTTCCATCCGGGGTTCTGCACCAAGTTCTTGTTGCGCTTCAGGTCGGTGAAGGAGATGGGCCAGAAATACATCTTGTCGGTGAACGTTGCGGAGAGGTTGTAGACGGGGATGACCTGCATGAACTCGTCCTTGTTCTGTGCTGTCTGGAAGACGTTCAGGCCGTAGATGCGCTTGTTCTCCTCCACGGGAGCGTCCATCCAGCGTCGCAGGTCGAAGTAGCGCTTGCCCTCGCCCATGAACTCAATCATGCGCTCGCGCTTGATTTTTGCGCGCAGCTCGTCCTTGTTGGCATACTCGGCCTGGGTGTAGTCGGGCAGTCCGGCGCGGATGCGCACGGGGCGTATACCACGCTTCATCTCGGCCTGGTCGCGGCCAGTGATGGTGACGGCGCTGCCCTTCCAGTCGGTCATCTGATAGCTGGTGCCCTCGGTCAGCTCGTTCAGGCACTCGGCATACATCAGCAGGATGTCGGCGTAGCGGATGGCGGGTTCGAACTTCACGTGGATGTGGCCAGAGGAACCGCCGCCGCTGGGCTGAGCCTCGAAATAGTCGTTGGGGTGATAGTATTTCTTCACGCCGATGCCAGTGCGCAGATAGGCAAACGAGTTGCGATAGCCGTCGGCACCGCTGCGGTAGTAGGTCACCTGGCGGTTGTGGTCGGTCTGCGAGCTCTTTCCCAGTTGTTCCCAGATGGTGCCGTTGTAGGCCACGGAGGCATAGAAGCGCGGCTCGCGCCCACAATACTGGTGCGACACGTTCATGCGCTGCTGGTTGCCGGTGCTGCGGTTCGTCGGGTTCACCAGCACTTCGGGATAGGTGTCGTTCTGCGCCTCGCTGCGACTGATGAAGCCGGTGGCGCGCTCACGGTCGTTGCCGGGGTTGTCGATGGTGGAGGCACCGCTCTGTCGCCACTCGCGGTACATGCCGTCAACGTCTGAGCCGTCCTTCATATAGTAGGTGTCCACCATCTTCTGCGTCAGGCCGTGGGTGTTCCAGCCGTTGAGCGAGGTGGGCATAGAGTGGCCCACCAGCGAGGCGATGCCGTTGTCGTGGTCGCCCAGCTCGATGTTGCCACGGGTGAATATCAGCTCCTGGTTGCCAGCTGCACTGGCCACGCCGTTGAACAGGTTGCGATACGACAGGTAGGGGTCGATGTTCTTCCAGCCGTCGGGCCAGTTCTTCTCCGAGAAGTCGGCGTCGAAGGGCGGCGTCACGGTGATGGGGCGGTCGTCGGTGGCCACGTCGTTATACGGCTCGGTGTAGAGCTGGTAGACGTTCAGGTCGATGACATCCTTGCAGGCAGCGGCGGCGCGTGCCCAGCGCGTTTCGTCGTAGGTGAGCGAAAGCAGCGGCGTGCCGTCGAAGTTCTTCAGCTGCTTGGCCACGTCGTCGGTGACGTTGGCGGGGTGATGGCCGTTCTGCAACTGTCCGTTGGCCAGCGGACTGGCGGCGTAGGTGAGCACGATGGCGCGGGTGGCCAGGGCGGCGCCTATGGTGGGGCGCATCACGTTGTTCTCGTCGCGGCGCAGACTCTTCAGCTCCTTGGCGGCCTGCAGCATCTGGTCGGCGATGTAGGTGGCACACTCCTCGTAGGTGGAGCGCGGCGTGGCCAGCTCGTCGTAGGCCAAAGTATAGTCGGCACCCTCGTCGGCCATGATGGGCACGGGGCCGAACTTGCGGAGCAACAGCCAATAGTAGTAGGCACGTACGAAGCGGGCTTGGCCTCGGTAGTCCTCCACCTCGTCGTGGCTCATGGCCGTGTTCAGACCGATGTGGTGGATGAAGATGCTGGCCTGATAGATGCCCTGATAGCAGCGCACCCAAGCGTCCTGCCCCTGCTCCTCGGCATAGTTGCCCTCGTGGAAGGCATTGTAGGAAGCCCAGTCGGCATCCTTCGAGTCGCCGAAGCTGTTGTCGCGGTCGCCATAGTACATATCATCGTCGAAGTTGAACGGGTTCCAAGCCCCGCCGATGCCACCCGTGCCGCCCTTCGACCCCACCTCGATGTTGCTGCCATTGAGGAAGGAATAGGCATGGGCCAGCCACTGGTCGCATTGAATCCTGTCGGTGAAGACGCTCTCTAAGGTCTTGCGGTCCTCGAAGTACTTGTCGCTGTCGAGGTCGGTGCAAGCGACAAAAGAAGTGATAAGTGATAAGTGAAAAGTGAGGAGTGCTGCTACGCACAGGCTTTTCCTTATGATATTCTTGGTTTTCATAATCTTCAATGTTCAATGGTCAATGTTCAATTACAGGTTCACTTGCATGCCCACCGTGACGGCCTTGGTGATAGGATAGTCTTCGCCACGAGGCTGGAGCGATTCGGGATCCCAGATGGAGAACTTCTTGTGGAGGAAGAACAGGTTGGATGCCGACACATAGAAACGCACGTTCTGGAAATGAACTTTGTTCACGATGGTCTTCGGTATGGTGTAGCCGATGTCGAGGTTCTTCAGTCGCAGGTAGCGTCCGTCGCGCAGCCAGAAGGTGCTGTTGCGAAAGTTGTTGGCGTTGCCGCCATAGCTCAGTCGTGGGTAGTCGGCATTCACGTTCTCGTTGGGCTGCAGACCCAGCATCTGAGCCGTCTCGGTGTCCACCCAGCGGTTCTCCAGCAGTCCCTTGAACACGTTGCCCCACTGGCCTTCGCTGAAGGCATAGACATTCTTGCCGTAGGTCATGAAGGTGCTCTTGCCGGCTCCCTGGAAGTGGAGGTTGAAGTCGAAGTTCTTCCACGTCACCGAGAGGCCCAGGCCATAGATGAGGTTGGGGCGGTTGGTGGCACCGATGGCGCACTCGTCGCCGCCGTTGATGACGCCGTCGCCATTCACATCCTTATACTTGATGTCGCCGGGTTGCACTGGGCCGAAGGTCTGTGTGGGCGAGTTGCGTATGTCGTCATAGTCCTTGAACAGGCCCAGGGCGATGAGTCCGCGCACCTGGTTCACACGATAGCCGTGCTGGTTCTGATAGGGGTAGACGTTGTTCTCCTCGTCGTAGTCGCCAATCTCGTTCTTCGAGTAGGTCATGTTGCCACGCACGGTGATGCCCACGTCGCCGAGGCGCTGTTCATAGCGGAAGTTGCCGTCGATGCCACGCGACTTCACCGAGCCTACGTTGGCACGCGGGTAGTTCCAGCCACCGTCGTCCCAATACTCCAGACCGACGGTGGTGGGCAGGAAGCGGCGCTCCTGATAGATGCCGGTACGCTTCTCGTCGAAGTAGTCGACGGTGAGCGAGAACTTGTTGTTGAACAGCACCAGGTCGATGCCCAGGTCGTTCTTCGTGGCCACCTCCCAGGTGACGCCTTCGCTGGCCACCTGACGGTAGCGGATGCTGGAATAGGTGTTGCTGAAATATTGTCCCCACGAGTAGCCGGCTCCGCTCTGCTCCAGCGTGTAGAGATAGGGGAAGCGGGTGCTGCCGGTGGCATCGCTACCCACCTTTCCGTGCGAGAAGCGCACTTTGAACATGTCGAGCCATGGTGCCTTCTGCTTCACCCAAGGCTCCTCGCCGATGTTCCATGCCAATGACCAGGCGGGGAAGACGCCCCAGCGGTGACCGTCG
>JAEEGI010028411.1_pt1 | contig 10641 bp, 5 predicted proteins | sample 8958751 | NCBI WGS metagenome assembly JAEEGI01 (sample SAMN16246545, study PRJNA631951) | gut metagenome | biome: gut microbiome; feature: rumen; material: KS-attached | host: Bos | place: Iran: Karaj | collected 2018-10 | reverse complement strand
CAAATTATTATTTTTAATTTTATTAATTTATTTTAAATTATTTTTTAATTTTGGGGATTGGGGATTGGGGATTGGGCCCAATCCCCAATCCCCAATCCCCAATCCCCATGTTCAAATCCTATTTTTAATTATTTTTATTTAAATATTTTTATATTTTTTGTTTTCGAAATTAAATGAAAAAAAATCCATCATTTTAACAAAAGATTTTAAAAGAAAAAAGGAAGTTATGGGAATTGTTATTGAGTAAGGAGGATTTCCAAGCATAATCAAAAAAGAAAAATAGAAGTGAAAAGATGGATAACAAATGGAAATTAGGTAATTTAAAAGCTTTTATTTCTCTCAAACAAAGAACAAGCTATAAATTTTTTCTTAATAGATGTTAATAATGTCTCAATGAAGGTGCATTTTATATATTATTGTTAATAATAAATTTTTATAAAATCAAGGAAATATATTTTGTGCTTTTTCATATTTATATAATTGATGATTTTATTAATAAAAGAGATATTAGATTATATAAAAAATAGCTAAACCTAAAAAAATATATCAAATGATTCAATTCAAAATAATAAATAACAATATTAGAAAATTAGTTTATATATTCAAAGATAAGGATTTGAAATGATTTTAATTGTAAAAGCATTTGAAATAAAGAAGGATAAACATATAGTAACATTAACAATTTATTTTTTTCGGTGTTTTCTTGGTTGTGATGGAATTTTAGTAATTTAATTAATATTCTAAATTAAAATCTTTATTTTATAAACAATAATTAATTAATTTTTCTTGAAACAATAAAAATTTTTTCAATAATTCCCTTTACAAAAAAATAAACAAAATTCCTTTAAAAAAATAAAAATTTTAAATAAATGGGTCAAACATCAGAAAAAGTAGTTTTTAAAACAGTTCATTATGTAGATGGAGAAAAATATGAAGGAGAAATTAAAAACAATAAACGTTCAGGATATGGAATAAATTATTATCCAAATGGAAATAAATATGAAGGATGGTGGGAAAATGATTTAAAACATGGAACAGGGACATTTTTTTTCAATGATGGTTCTTTATATGTTGGTCAATGGGTAAATAATAAAAAAAATGGAATTGGAACAATATATTATAAATCTGGTGATAAATATTATGGTAATTTTATTCAAGGAGAAAAAAATGGAAAAGGACTTTTTATTTCTAAAGATAATAATAGATTTATTGGAAATTTTAAAAATAATAAAAAAGATGGTAAAGGAATTATGTATTATAATAAGAATAAAAAGTTATCAAAAGAAATATGGGATAAAGGAATTTTAATTTCGAGTAAAATTATTTCCTTAAATATAAATAATGAAAAAGCTGAAAATACTATGAAAAGTATTTATAATAAAAATTATTTAGGTTTAGGTTTTTTCATTGAAAATTTAACTAATAATAAAATTAGTGATGAAAGTGAAAATAAAAAATTAACTTTAAATATTGCAAAATATTTTAAAGCTAGAATACCTAATAATTACTTTGATGCTATGAATATAATAATTTTAACTAGTGATTTACTTTATAATAATAGTAAAATTTATGAATGGAATGAAAAAAATATTATTACTTGGATGAATAGATTAGGTATAGAAAAAAATAAATATAAAAATATTATCATCAAAAATAATATTAATGGGGTGAAATTTTTAAAATTTTCAATGAAGGAATTAAAAGAATATAATATTAATGATATAAAAGATGCAAAAATAATATTAAAATCAATTGATTTTTTAAGAATTTTTATAAGATTACATACGAGTTATTCAGAAAAATATGAATTTTATACAAATATGAATAATTTTTCAATAAAAGAATCTTCATTAAATTTACCTAAGGTAAAAATAAAAAAACATTCCACACATCATTCTTCAGTTCATATATCAGAAGATGTTTTAGATAACAATAATACAATTGTAGAAAGAAATATAAGAAGAACTTTAACAAATATAAATGGATTAAATAATTTAGATAATTTAAAAAATGAAAATAATAATAATTTAAGTACAGTTTATACTTCATATAATAATAATATTAATAATATAAGTAAAACTTACACAATAAATTCAAATTATCAAAATTATAATAAAATAATAGAAAATGTAGATTCAACAATAACAAAAATATCTTTAACTAAAGTTTTACTTCATTCATTAAATTTTTGTGGATTTAACTTTTATATTCCTTTTTCAGAATTAAAATTTATAAAAAAAATAGGAGAAGGTGGTTTTGGAGAAGTATATTTAGGAATTTGGAACAAGAAAAAAGTAGCAATAAAAAAATTTTACTTTAAAAACAAACAAAAGGATCCTTTTCACTTCAAAAAAAATTCAAAAGAATTTCAAAATAAAATACCAAATAACTTGAATTTAAAATCAATATTATTAAAATTTATAAAAGAAATAGACATAATATCGAATTTACGACATCCAAACATTGTTTTATTTATGGGAGCATCAATATCAAATAATAATTGTTATTTAATAACAGAATTTATTGACAATGGAAATTTATTTGATTTACTTCATAAAAAAAATGAAAATGTAAATTACAACAGATTAGATATAAAATTTACAACAAATATAGCATTTGAAATAGCATTAGCAATAAAATATTTACATAATAGAAATATAACTCATTGTGATTTAAAATCATCAAATATATTATTAGATAAAAATTACCATGTTAAAATAACAGATTTTGGTTTGAGTAAAATAATAAATATATTATATGAAAATGAAGGAGAAACAAAAGGAAAATTTGGAACAATTCATTGGATGCCTCCTGAAATAATGAAAAGTTTAAAATATGAAGAAAAAAGTGATGTTTTTTCTTATGGTATGATATTATATGAAATTATTTCTGGGAAAATTCCTTATTTTGGTATTTTACCTAATCAAATTATTGCTTTGGTTTCTGGATGTAGAAAAATCATTCAAGTTCCTGATAATAGTTTTAATGTTTTTTTAAATAAATTGGTAAAGAAATGCTTGATGTATAATGTTGAAGATAGACCGAGTTTTAAAGATATAATTTCTTATTTAGAAGAAGTCAAGGAAATTTTGAAAAAGAAAAATTATATTCAGGAAGATATTGAAAATTATGTTAATTAAATATTTATTTATTTATTTTTTATTTTTTATATATTTTAGAGTATTGTTAGTTCTTTTTTTTATTGAAAGTTATTATTAGTTATTTTTAAATTTAAAAAAAATTTTTTATCTTTCTTATTTTTCAGAATATTGTAAAAAAATTGTAATATTTTTTTGATTTTCTATTTTTTGAAATCAAAAACAATAATTAAATCAACAATTCTTTCTTTACTTTATATATTCTATTTTTTGATGAATTTATTTTCATCGTATTATGAATTTAAGAAAAATGGATTATAAAGAATTAATAAGAGAATATCTAAAATAATCACAACATTCTGTCATACAATTAGGTGAAAAACAGAAAAATAGATTGAGAAAAGAAAAATAAGATTATTAAACAACCTTTAAAACTTTATTATTAAATTTAGTTTTATTAAACTCTTTTTTTTATCTTAATACTAATTATAATTGATAAATTTAAAAATTAAATCAATAATTAATATTTATTATAAATGTTCAAAATTTATATTTGAGGATAAAACTTTGTAATTACAAGTTTTTTTCAATTTTTTTACATTTTTCTTTTAAATCAAAAAATAAAATCATTTAAATTTAATAGAATGGTGTTTCTAATATAATTTTGTGATATATTTATTAAAGAATATAATAAATATATTTAAAATTTTTTAGAAATCCTTATTTTACAAAATTCTAATTTAAAAATTGTATTTATTATAATACTTTTATATATAAATAAAAAAAAATGAAACAAAAATATATAAATATCTAATAATAATATATAAATAAAAAAATTACTTTCCACTAAAATAAGATAATATTGATTTACTTTTATTATTATCTTTATTTTTTTTAACTTGATTAATTTCACTTTCATTAAATTGTAGACTAGTAAAAATTACAGGCATCAAACCTTCTTGAATACTTTCATCATTAGTAGTTAAAAAAGAAATCATTATATTTTTTAAATAATTTAAATTAACACCTTTATTAATTTGTTTATTTAACATTTCAATAGTTAAATCTTTTTGTTTAGAAATATTATATTTTTCTTGTTCTAACATAGTGATTTTTTGACTTAAACTTTTTAAATTAATTTTATTTTGTTCTATAGTTTTAAACATTTGATTTTTTTCTTCTTGTTGACTTAAAATTAATTGATCTATTGTTGTTTGATATTTTGATTTTTGACTTTGATTTTCAACTTCAAATTTAATTATTTGAAAAGCTGTATCTAGATAACTATATAATATATTTTTCATAAATAAAATTAATTCATTACACCAAATTAAAATTTTTTCATCTTGATTATTTTTATCATTATTAACATTTAAATTATTTATTGAATTTTTTATTTTATTGTAAATCTCTTTATTAACTTCTTCATCAGATAAATCAACATCAAAAATATTTTTTAAATTAATAAATATATCATTTGAGTTTTGAATAAAGTTTTGAATAATAATTTCAAATTTTTGTTTATCTTCTTGAAATTGTTTAGTTAAATCTCCAGTTTTACTTTTTAAATCTTTAACTTTATTTTCATTTTCTTCATTTTCTTTCATCATTCTTTTTAATTTATCTTCATATTGATTTATTATTTGAGTTAAATAATCATCTTTACTTTTAATATCATTTAAATAATCATAAGTTCTTATTTTTTTATTATTATTTATTTCTTCAATAAAACTTTTAGCTAATAAATTTTCATTAATGAAATATTTTTTTTCCTCATTTTTAAATAAGTAAAATCTTTCATTTTCATGTTTAAATATTAATAATATTTCTGCTATTTTACCATTCTCACCCTCATATTGACTTAGTTTTTCTTTTAATTTTTTATTTTCTTCATCGTAATATATATTTAATTTTTTACTTTTTTGAAGAAGAGTTTTATAATAATTTGCTTGTTCAGATGGAGTCATATCTTTTACTTTTTTTGTTTGTTTTTTTAATTCTTCTTTTTGATTTTGAGATTCTTCTTTTTGAACATTTTTATTATCTATTGTTTTCATTTCTTCCATTTTTGGAACAAATATTTTTTAAAATATTCTTTTTTTTTTTATCATTTTTTTTAAATATATTTTTATTTTTTATTCAGTCAATAAAACGTATTTTTAATAATTTTTTTTATTGAACATAAAAAAGTAATTAATAAATTATAAAAAAATAAAAATAAATTCAAAGTTCAAAAAAAAAAATCCAAAAAAGGATAATAACAAAAAAAAACCTTATCTAAAACCTTTAACTTAAACCATCAAAAAATAAAAGCCATTGCTCAAAAACCCTTTCAAAAATAATTTATAAATAAAAAACTAATAAAAATTCCACAAAAAAAAATAAAAAAAAAATAAAAAATAAATAATCATTGATAATAAAATAAAAACCCTTAAAAAAACATGAAACCCAAAGCTAAATCAGAAAGTGTAAAAGTTGCAATCCGTGTACGTCCAATGAACAAACGTGAAAAAGAAGAAAAATCAGTTATATGTGTTGAAGTGGATCAGACAAACAATACAGTTTCAGTAACATCTCCCAAAGTAGACACCAAGACATTCCAGTTTGACTACGTGTACCCAATGGACTCGACTCAACGTCAAGTATATGATGAAGTGGCTTTCCCAATAGTCGACTCAATTTTTCAGGGTTATAACGGAACAGTCTTTGCATATGGTCAGACAGGTTGTGGTAAGACCTATACAATGATGGGTATCGTCTCAGACCCAGATCTTCGTGGCGTCATCCCAAATGCCTTCGCACACATCTTCGGTTTCATTCAAAGTGAAGGCTCTCAAAAACGTTTTTTAGTAAGATGCTCCTTTGTAGAAATCTATAATGAAGAAGTAAGAGATTTATTAGGTAAAAATAATGATAAAGCACTTGAAGTTAGAGAAGATCCTAAAAAAGGGACTTTTGTAAGAGATTTATGTTATGTTAGTTTAGCTAATACTGATGATATTGCTAAGTGTCTTGAGAGAGGAAATAAAAATAGACATGTAGGAGCTACAAGTATGAATGACCAATCTAGTAGATCACATTCACTTTTTACTGTCTATGTAGAAATTGAGGAAGGAGAAGGGAATAGTAAAAAAATAAGAAGCGGAAAATTAAATTTAGTAGATCTAGCAGGGAGTGAAAGAGTAGGTAAAACTAATGCTACAGGGAAGACATTCGATGAAGGAAAGAAAATCAATTTAAGTTTAACAGCATTAGGTTCAGTTATTGATGCATTATCTTCAAATAGGAAACATATTCCATATAAGGATTCTAAATTAACTAGATTATTATCTGATTCTCTTGGTGGAAATACAAAAACTGTTATGTTTGCTAATGTCAGTCCAGCTTCTTTTAATTATGATGAAACTGTAGGAACTTTAAGATATGCTTCAAGAGCCAAGTTAATTAAGAATGCTCCTAAAGTTAATGAAGATCCTAAGGATGCTTTATTAAGACAATATGAAGAAGAAATCAAAGCTTTGAAAGCACAATTAGCTGGAAATGCGAATTTTAATAATGGAATTGCAGTTAATAATAATGAGAATAATAATAATGATAATAATAATAATAATGAGAATAATGAAAAGAATAATGATGATAGTGATGATGAAGAAAAGAAAATGCTTTTAGAAAAAATTGCAATGTTAGAAAAAGGAATGATTAAAGAAGGAAGTAAAGTTATTATTCAGAAGGAAATTGTTGGAGAAAGTGAAGAAGAGAAAAAAGAAAGATTGAAAAGAGAAGAAGAACAAAAACAGAAATTTAAAGAATATCGAGAACAACAAATTAAAAATCAACAAGAAATGGAAAAAAAATATGCTAAGTTGGAAGAAGAGAAAAAAAAAGAAGAAGAAGAATTACAAAATAATGTGAAAAAATTACAAGAAAGAATAAAATTATTAAATAATGAAATAGAAGATTTAAAATACGATAATGAAAAAGATAGAATAGATTTTTTAGAAAATATAAGAGGAATAAATAAAGATAATATGTTGTATAGAGAAATAATAAGATATTTATTAACAGATAATGAGTTAAAGAAAATAATAGATATGAGTAGATATAATGAAGAAATAGAAAAATGGAAAGTTCATCCTTTTGCAATAGAAGAAAAAAAATTATCTTTACCTAATGTAAAGCCAAGTCAAGTTCCAACATTTATTGATGGAAATATAAAAAAGAGAAGAATAATTTTTAGTAATTACGGTGATGAAACTGATAATAAAGTAATAGATAATAATGATAAGAAAAAAAAAGAAGAAGAAGAAGATAATGAAATATACGATAATAATTATTTTTCAAATGAAGATGAAAAAGAAATAGTTCCAATAAGAGAAGTTCCAAAAAAAAAATTACATTTAAAAATAAAAGACACGAATAATAATTCAAATTCAAAAAATATATTAGGTAAAAAATTTAGAGTAACAAAGGAAAAATTCCATATTACAAGTCGTCCAATAATGGAAAATGATCCAAATACATTTTTTGATGAGAATAATATAAACGAAAGAAGTATAAATGTAACAAATCATAATACTACAAATATAAATATGATATTAATGTCACAGAAAGAAAGAGAAAAATTTGAAAATTTAACTTCTTTAAATTTAGGAACTTCATTATCAATAAAAAATAAGAATACTATTTCAAATAAAGGAAAAGTTGTTTTAAATCCTATTAAAGGAGGATATAAATCTTCAGAAAGTGCAAGAAGACCAAATTTAGGAGTGTCGTTTAAGGCTACTCTTAAAGGAAATGATAATAATAATAACAATATTAATAATAAGAATATTAATGTTTTGAAATTAAGTAAAATTGATGAAGGGGAAAGTGGAAGAATATATGGAAATGATGATGACTATGAATAGGTTTTTATTATTTAAGTTTTTTTTTTGGGTTTTTACATTTTTTTTCATTCTTTTTGACTTTTTTTCTAAAGTTTTTATATGTTTGTTTTATATTTTCATTATTTTTTTTTAGATTTTTCTTTATATTTTATATTATTTATTATTGTTTTTGGAATTATGAAATTAAAAAGCTTAATTTTTTTATTTTTTTTCATTTGATAAAAATAAAATTTAAAAATTAGAAAATGTGGTCAACAAAAAATACAAAATACCCTCAATCTTTTTTAGGAGATATTCATTATAATTTAAATAAAATAAAGCAAAATTCAAAATATTTTCAATCAAAGAAAATTCATTCAACATCAATGGATAAAAATATATTTCCAATAACAAAATTAACAAAAACTCCATTTAGAAAAGTTTTCAAAAAAAAAAATAATAATACATCAAATAATACAATAGATATAAATATAAGTGTAAATTATTTAAATAAAGGAAAGTCACAAGATAATAGTTTACATAATTCATTAAAATATCCAAAAACTTTTATTTCAAATTCAAATCATTATTTAGATAAAAAAATAATTTCATATATTTCTAAACAACCATCAAATAAAAGAAATAAAAATAAAAATATAAATAATTTAAGTGATTCACATATTATTCATAATAATTTAAATATTTCTTTAACTAATTTTGGTAGTCCAAAAGAAGATAATTCATTCATTAATAATACTATTCTTTTAGGAAAAACTATTGATGAAAGGAAATTTAAATTTAAAAATTCTTTTTCAAATTCTGGTTCTTCTAATTTAATTTATAGAGGAATATTAAAAAATAATTTTATTAATAATAATAAACATTATAATAGTATTAAAGATTTAAGTTTTTATAATTTGAAAAAAGAATTTAATTATAAAAACAATGATTTTAATATTATTAAAAGTAATAATTTAAATAATAATAAAAATAATAATGATTTAAATAATAATAAAAATAATAATGATTTGAATAATGATAAAAATAATGAATTCAATATGATTAAAAAGAATATGAATGAAGAAATTCAAAAAATAAAAAACGATGAAAAAGATTTATGTAAATTAAATGATAAAATATATATAATTATTCAAAGTTATTTTACTCAATTTTGTAATTTACTTCAGCAAAATGAAAAAAATGTTGCTTTAAATTTTATATTTCATATTAATGAAATGATATTATCTAAAAACAAAGAAATTTCAGAATTAACAAAATCAAATAAAGAATTAGAAAAAAAATTTAATGATTTAAAAAATAATAATAATTCATTTATGAATGAAAATATTCAATTAAAGCAAAAATTAGAAAATGTGATTAATAAATTTAATAATAATTTAAATACTAATTTTTCTAAATTCGAAGTTAATAATAATAATAATATATTAAATAAATCTATTGAAGAAACAGAATCCTCAGTTAATACAGATGATTTAGAATCAATTAGGTTTTTTGATAAAATATATATGAAAAGAAATTCTTTTTCTAATTCTCATATTCCTAATTTAAATTTAAATTTTAGTTTAATTAGTCAATATAAAAACCAAAAACCTATTCATAATTCAGTTTATAATATTAAAAATAATAATGGAAAAAATTATTTAAATAAAACTCAATATAAATCAAAAGGTTATTCTTCTATTGCTGATATTAAAAAAAATTATCTGTTTCATTATTTAAAAAAGTAGTTAAAATTCAATTTTATATATAATTTTTTTATTATATCATAAAAATATTTGTAAAAAATTAGTATTTTCATTATATAATTTTAAAAAAGGAAAAATTTATTTAAATTTTTGTTTAATGAAATTATTTCAAATTTTATAAATTAAATAATAAATTCAATTTTTCAAACAAATTATTAATAAAGTCTATATCTCAAAAAATATGCATATATAAATAAAAGAAAATTTGCTTTAAAAATATTATATTTACGTAATTAAATACTTCATCAATGAATAAGATATTTAAATATTTATATTAAAAAAGAGACTATCAATAAAAATTTAAAACAGATTAATATACAATAAAATCTTTATTTTGATAATTATTTTAATATATTTATAAAGAGAATTTATATAACTGTATTATGTAAGAAATAAAAAAAGAGTAATTATAAAAATTTAATTTCTCTTTTTTTTATATATATCCTTTAAATTCAGTATATAATATTTTTAATCATTCTTTTATTATAATATGTATTATTATTTTATTCTATGTTACATATTAATTCAAATAATTATAGAATAAAGGGATTAATTACCATATTTCAGAAAGAATTAAAGATTATTTTTTGGATTTTATTTTCAAAAATAGAGTATATTTAAGATTGTTAAGTTTCCCATATTATTAAGAAGAATTAGAAAATAAAGAAGTTATACTTTCATTTTCTAAACTCATTATAAAAAATGATATTTTAAGATAATAGTCATATTATTAATTATAAAATAAAAAAAGAAGGAATATTAACAATAATAAATTATTCTTAACTAATATATTCCTTCATCGTATGAAACAGTCTCTTCTTTATCGAATTCAAATTTTTTTAATTATAATATTAATAGGAATAATTCAGATTTAATCCAAGAAAATTTTTCTTTTAAAGAAAAAGATAATTT
>JAEEGI010028410.1_pt1 | contig 10641 bp, 16 predicted proteins | sample 8958751 | NCBI WGS metagenome assembly JAEEGI01 (sample SAMN16246545, study PRJNA631951) | gut metagenome | biome: gut microbiome; feature: rumen; material: KS-attached | host: Bos | place: Iran: Karaj | collected 2018-10 | reverse complement strand
CGATACGCTGGCCAGTTCTGGCTCCGTATAGAGCAGGATGGTTTCGATGCCGCCCAGACGACGGTTGAAGTCTGCCTGCCACTGTTCATACCATTATTATGGCGCCGGCTTGCCGGCGGGGGGAGGGGTGGGCGAAAAAAAATAAAAACCTCCGGGGGCTTGCCGCCGGAGGTACCCAATAATCCAACAATTAATTTTAAAAAGTGATTAAACTAAAAACAACCGCCTACCGCTGTAGGGAATCTATTATAAACTAACCTAAATGTACTTCGCTGAAATGTCAGCGTATTCCTTTGTAGCGTCAAAACACGGGCAGTCCTTACTACTATAATCATTATGACCGTGAATGACACAATGGTATCTTTCTGCGAGTTCTGACAGCAGCTCTCTTAGCGACCTCTTCTGCGCATCAGTTCGCGTATCTTTAGCCTTTCCGTTTTGATCCAAGCCACCAACGTAACACACACCAATACTATGCCTGTTATGACCATAACAGTGAGCACCAGCACGATAAACAGACCTACCTTTCTCAATAAAGCCATTCCGACGTATAACATAGTGATATCCGATATCTGCCCATCCCTTATCTGAGATGTGCCAATTTCTAATTTCCTTTGCGCCAATGTCTACACTAGGCTTCGTCGCACTGCAATGGACGATGATTTCGTTGATGATTCTCATCTTTGTAACTTGTACCGAAGTTGTTTAGTTTATAATCAATGCCTATAATTGAGGCACAGAGTATCAAGAACTGGGCTATGACCATACATACGCCTGCGGCGATATCATGTTCTGGGTGAAGATACAGACTTGCGAAAGCAAGGATGACCGCTACAGAAAAACTGGCTGTAGCAAGTCCCATTTCGTATCTTCTATTATGAAATGCCATACTTTGTTTGCTCTAAATAGGTGCCCTTGCGCCTGGGCAAGGGCACCTTAAAAAATTTGCACGATTAAGTTCTTTAACTCACGCTAAGGATCAGTTCTGATCCATGTCACCACCATCCTCAGAGATGTTCACCACCTTAGTGGATACAGCTGAGGTCAGACCGTCCTTAATGGCGATAGCCTTGACCGTGGTCTGTGCGTTCACCTGGAACGAAGAACTGTAAAGGGTGCTTGCAGCCGTAGGCTCAGAGCCGTCCGTTGTGTAGTGAACTTCAGCACCGGCTGCACCTGTGATGGTCACAGTCAGCGGGAACTCAGTGCCCGTTGTTGCAGCGATCACTGGAGCTGCGGGAGCCGTCGGCTGGTTACTACCGCCACCACCATTGCCGCTGTCGGTACCGCCACCATTGTTGCTGGGCGTGGTCACGACGCGACGAGCGCGAGCGGCGTTGTTCAGATAACGGGGATTCTCAACATCAATGCCACCGGCATAGAACATGGCCAGTGCCTGGTCCATGCTGTAGCCCTCACCCTCTTCAGCAGCCTGCAACATTGTTGCATTGCTGCGCAGCCATGCGCCTGCGGAAGCCTGACGGCTGGCAATGATGCAGCCCATGTTCGTAACATCACCGAACGGGGCAACAACGAATTCACCGTTGTCGAAAGCATACGAGTGACCGTTGTTCTCGTTGCGCGGATGCGCAGCGTTGATGGCATTATCCACGATGAACGGAGTGTTCAGGGGGAGTTCCTCGCCCGTTGCATCCAGAGGATCCAGGATGATACGTGAGAACACGAACTTCTGGTTGGCCACATCGTTTCCGTTCACGGTAATGATAGTGATCTGGTCACCGCGCTTGGCGTTACAAGCTGCGATGATAGCACCGTAGGTGTTAGCCTCGATGCCCAGAGCAACACCACCAGAGGAAACCGTGGGAGTGATCTCGGGAAGAGAACCCTTAGCAACGATGTAGTCGTTGGTGGCCAAACCGTTGACACCAAGGGGACACACATAAGGAGGAACGGCAGACATGTCGTTCGTTACTGACAGCTGATAGCGAATCATCTTCAGGTTACGAGCCATGAAATAGCTCATGGAGTCCTGACCAGCGGTCACGCCCTCGAAAGAGTGGTCCGTAATTTCCGACATCTTGCTGTATGCCTGGATGATGGTGTTCATCAGGATACGCTGAATTAACTGGCTCTCAGTCTGCGGATTCTTCACAGTTGAGGGCTTTGCCTTGATTACCTGCTTACCATTGACACGGCTGAAGGTGATATCACCTACGCTACCGACTGCCTGGCCAAGCAACATATTACCTTTTGCCATAGTAGAAAAAGAAAAATTTTAATTATTCATAAAATGGAGGAACCACCGCCACCATTCGGTTTTTCAAATGTAACTAAGACACTGCAAATTTATGCAAAAATATATATACCTACAAAATTTAGCCTTAATACGGACTTAATACGGACTTACTTTTATATAATTTTAGCATTTAATTTCAAAAAATAGTATTATCTTTGCACCCGATTTACATAAATATGCGAATTATGAATAGGAGTATCTTCAATAGGTATATAAAAATATTCCTCGTAATGTGGGCGGTAGGAACTACAGAGAGCTGTAGAACTCCACGCCAAACCTTGAGTGAAAATAGCACCATTGAAAACACGGTCATAGAAAATGTGGACGATACGACCACCGTGGAGACGACCACGGTGGTCACTACCATCCCGACGCAAGGCGGCGGGACTCAAACGACTACCAATGAGAAAAAGAGAATCATCAACCATAAATCTAAAGCAGCTAGAAACCATCAAGAAACTAGCAAGAATGAACAAAAGACTGACGGCCTCACTCCAGTACTGGAGAAAGAGAAAACCAAAAGGATCAAGTCGGATAATAAAAGAATAGCCAAAGTGGCCAAAGAAGAGAGAAAAGCACAAGAAGGAACATTCTTTCAAAGCCTGGCTAAAAGGTTGGTTTTGTATGCCATTGTGGCCACACTATTATATTTTTGGATCAAAAGAAAGTAGGTTAAGTATTTTTAACCTTCGGATTTACGTTTGTAAATAAAAATTTTCGTACCTTTGCAGCGGACATTCATCATTGACCGCCGTGAGCGGCATCAGGGGCGCAATAAACACCCCATCTTATTTTCTTAGGTTGCACGCAGAAACCGACTTTTCTATATAGTGGTGCTGCTACCATCTCAGACTATTTAGCCCTTGGCGAAATGGTGAATGTCCTAAAATGAGTGGTAGCGCACCACGATTCTGTATATGGACATTCACCGTTTAACAAATAAAATTCGTCAAGGTATGGTAACATTAACAAAAGAAGAAAGAAATGGTTGGATCAATCTGATCCGTGGTATCATCTGCACAATCTATGCTGTGCTATTCTACTTATTTGTGTGCTTTATTTCAGCGTAGTGGGGCCCGTCCTCACTACGTTTTGGAATTATTAATAGTACATTTATGCGTTATTACATTTAATTTAATTAATTTTGCAACCAAATTACCTATTGAAATGAAGAAAAAGAAGCAAGAGAAGTCGGCAAAATCTCTTCAAACTGTTACTAAACAATGGCAAGGCCTGTGGGCAGAACTGAACGCCACCAATAAGTTGTTGGAGGTGTTCTATAATAATGTGCTGCGTGTCAATCAAAAGATCCAGGCAGAACCATTGATGAAACAATGGCAAAAATTATCCGTGAGCGCAGAACACTTCTATGATGCTCTGGAGGAAGCCTCTAAAGAACTTAACTCTGTTGAACCCATCGAAATAAAGTTACCATGGGAAGATGACAAGTTTAAGGAAGAGTGGGAGAATTGGAAGAAGTACTTGAAAGAGCAGCACGATATCAGAATATCGAGCCGGGTAGAGCAAAAGCAGCTCGACACTCTGAAGAAGTTATCAAACGGATTAGAAGAAGCCGCTTTTGAAATGCTTGACTATTCGATATCTAACTTTTATAAGATGTTCTTTATGTTAGATGCTAAGAAAGAGGAAAAGAAATCGAAATCTGTAAACAGAAAGAAAGATGATGACTTCGCGTAATTTCCCAAATATAAATATAGGAAAGTTAGACTATCCTGTATTCGAACGATACCTGGTATATTTTGCGCAAATGTGGATGGCCAAGGCGGGAAATCCCAAGGGTTTCGTTATAGATCAATCGAATGAAAGAATCATTCTTAATATGTTCTACTGGCTAACTCGTAATTCCCAAGGGGAATGGAATCCCGACAAAGGTATCTATCTTTGTGGTTCTATAGGTTGTGGAAAGACCATTCTCATGAAAGGTTTCCTCGATACGGTTGCAGCAGCTTCACACTACTACATTCCATTCCTTCAGGCTCCACTTCTTTTTGAGAAGATTCAGGCCGACGGGCTCCGCTCCATGCGGATGAATCCCATCTTCATTGATGAGTTAGGAAGAGAGCAGCTGGAGATATATGTAAATGGTGTGCGAATCAGACCCATCGAGGACTTGATGGCCATGCGATACGAATACGGGGCTTGCACCTTCTTTACTTCCAATTTCAAAATCGAAACCTTGTCACAAGGTTATGACGAAAAAGGTAAAAAGATAGGTTATGGAGAGTATATAGGTGAGAGATTCAGAGAGATGTGTAACATTGTTGTATATCCGGGTAAATCTAGGAGGTAACTATAATAAGATAGAGTTATGGAAATAGATGTAAGAAATAATAATAAGAGATGTGGAAAGATCGATTGCGTCCGCTATGATACCGATAGTGTGCTATGCGACTTTTGCACTCTTAATGAACTAAATCAAAACTGATCAATTATATAGACTAAATTATGAAAGCGGAGAAAGTTGGCCACAAGCTAGATAGGTTAGATATCGCCACAGCCCACACTAAAGGGGCGGTCAGCCTCTTTAAAGAGTGGTTATTTGAGAATTATAAACTTAGGGTAAATTCTCTCGATCCTGACGATATCTATCTAGAAGCGACGGAAGATAATCCTATCAAGTATGAATATGATGTCACAGAAGGTGATATCTATCTCCATGCGTTGGAGGATGGTCTTTCAGCCAACAAAGGACTGATCAATAGTATCATCCAATCTCCTAATCATTCAGAGCATTTTAACCCGATAACCGAGTATCTGGACAGCCTTAAAGGAAAGTACAAAGGTAATAGTCAAATAGACTATCTGTGCAGCTGCTTGAAACTGGGTGCTGAAGAAGATACCAAAAAGGTTGCATATATAATCCGAAAGTGGCTTATGGCTATGGCCGCTTGCGTTATGGGAAAGAGAGCAAATGACGTTGCACTGGGTATTATTTCAGACAGGGCTGGAATAGGTAAGACCACATTCTTTGAAGAATTGGTACCACTCAATCTTAGAAAGTACATGACCACCGTTCTCAAAAACAATAACAACACACTGCCCGTTCAGTTTTTCAGTAATAAGATACTATTAAACTTCGATGAATTGTCCGCTATAACATCGACCACTGAAAACCAGTTCAAGCAGCTTATGAGTAGTGAGAGTGTTGTGGTCAGTGTTCCTGGTTCTCGTCGAAGTAAACAAGTGCAGCGCATTGCCTCTGTTTGTTTCACTAGCAATAAGACCTCTGAGCAAGGCGGATTCATTAAGAGCTCGGACCCAGGTATGCTTAGAAGATTAGCAGTTATCGAGGTGGAAAGCATCGATGATTATCGCGACACATTAAATCAAGATATGCTATGGGCTGAGGTCGTTATGATGCTTGAAGGCGGTTTCGACTATGAATGGAATCAAGAGGACTATAAATTTTTCGTCAACAATAACAAGAAGTATATCATAACCACAAACGCAATGCGTCTGATCAGAATGTACTATCAGGTACCAACGGCCACAAACAAGGTTCGTTATATGACCAGTCGTGACCTCCTACTGGAGATGAAGAAAATGAAACGCATCCCGTCCAATATGTCAAACGTGGACGAAATTACCTTGGGACAGGCTTTAAGTTCTGCCGGCTTTAAGAGAGTGATCAAAAGGCTGGAGGGCGTCGGGCCTCGATATTGTTATATAATGAAAGAAGAAAATAATAATAAGTAAGTATGGAAAAAGTATGGAAACCAACAAAAGAAGAGAATAAAGAGCTGCTTGACACACCTTTAGGACAGCTGCTGAACGGACTAGAGAAATTCATGATAGATAAGAAAACGGAAGAGTTTAAAATGACGTTAAGTAGCAAGGAAGTCAAGTTTGTTTTAATAGGAACACCAATAGTCAAAAAAAGAAAATCTAAATCAAACAACAATTAATTATGAAAAAGGTATTCACACTTACTGACCAAGAGGTCAAGGAATTTATGAAGAGGCCACTTTTAAAGGCCTTGACGGGCATTTCATTGCAGATGGATAACTATCATTGTGATGAAAGCGAAATGACGCTCAGAGCGGATAATTGCACGTTTGTTATAACGGCCACTAAGGACCAGGTATCAAGTAACCGAAAAGTAAAAGTGTACTGATTATGGAAGTCATAGTAAAGATTCATTAAAAAAAGAGTAAGTTATGGCAGAGGTAAAAACAAATATGGACAGAAAGGAAATAGAAAAGCTGTTGAAAATGTCACTGGCTGAAGTTATAGACTTTCTGATCAAGACTAACAATAAGTCAAAGGCTGCGCAAACAGGTTTCCTAATGGATACAGATTTACATCAATTACACTTAATGATTATTAGAAAACCGATATCTAAGGTTAATTGAATTATGACTAATAAAAAAAGAGAAGAACTAGTGGCCATGTTAAGGGATCATCAAAGTATCTGCGTCGATGGGCTATATATAAAAGCCGTCAGGCTCGATATCTGTTACCATGGTATCAGATGCGACTGCTGCGATATGGATTGTCTGTGCAAAGGCAATATTGGCGATATCTGCGATTCACTCAATGCCGGGGCAATAAATCCTTATATGCTAAAGTTATGTCACTCATAGAATGGATTGTAGTTATCGTAGTGGGCTACATACTACGGCATTATACGAAGAAATACGGAACACCATAAAAGGAGATGGCCAATAATACCTGGCCATCTTTTTTTTATGTAAGTATATACCTTTTATTTATATATAAGAGTGCATGTTTTTCTAACGAAAAAGAGAGTCGATATATACGTGAAGCGGAGGCAAATTATTTTTGCCTTTTCTGCCTACTACACTTACTACAAAAAAAATAAATCGTTGGCGTAGCCGACGGACAAAGAAAACTTTGTAGTAACACCGCTTGCCGATATCTCTCCAGTACTGCCAATACCTTGGTGTTACTACGAGTTACTACAATTCCTAAGTTACTACAGAAAAGTTAGACATAATTAGTTGAGAATCAGAACGATAGATAATTGTAGTATGTAGTAACCACTACACTTTTTTAGATTTATAAAAATAACTAATATTAACAAAAAAATCACCTAAATTATACCTACGAAATGGCATTATCTACCGAAACATAGTACAATTTTACCGACATATAGGAGGTAAAAAAGTTGCAAATATCGGGAAAAAGTCGTAACTTTGCACTATAAAGGTAACGGGGAGGGAGTATCCTAGAAACCTCTCGGCCAAGTATCCTAGAAAGGCGGGCTCTTTGACAGACTGACACAGACAACCAACCAATATTATACATATATGGGACATTCATCACTAATCGCGGAGATCAAGGACTTTAGTCTGAATTTCGACCGCATGGCCAAAAGCCAAGGAATTTTCGAACTGACCAAGGGCTTCAATCAAGCCGACACTCTCAAATCCTTCTTCCCTGATGGGGAGGGGGATTAATCCCCAAGGGGATCAATCTTCTAAAACTCTAGTAATTCTAAAAATTCATCATCATGACTTACAAACAAGCAAAAATCATTCAGTCCATCGTGTTCGACTTGAATGGCATGAACACTACCACATCTTACGAATGTTCTGTAGAGCCAATGGATGCCGAAGGGCAATATTATTGCTATCTCTATAGTTACAATGATAGTCAGATAGAATATATGGACCTTTATCAATTAGCACTTGGTTTGCATCATTGCGTTGACGGCCTCTGTTACTTTCCCGATAGAAATTCTAAGAAGATAGATAATGAATGTAGACAATCAATTAGAATGTGGTAAGGCTTATGATTACGAATAGATTTCAAATATCAGAACAGACGAAGGATGGCACAAAAACCATCCTTCGCGGTATGGTCTTTAAGTTCTATGATGGGGCAACAAAGGCAGCCGGTAGGCTTGCCCGAAGTCATCCGACTAACATTTATTTCATCTACGACAAGCAAGACAAAGTCGAATATCAATTCAACCAGGTACAATGACACTCCAGGACTATTTCTATAGTGGGGTATGGGGGGAATTAACCTTCATCCCCACAAATGACTCTTCGGATAAAAATTGCCGTCGCTGTCTTTTAAACTGCGATAAATGTCTGGAGGAATGTTTCAGCGCACCTTGTCAGTCTTTTGAACGAATAGACGGACAGAACGGCTACTACTCTATCCATCAATTTCCATCATCAGAAGGAGGCTAACCACCTCCTTTTTTTGCGCCTATTTTGGTCGGACACGGCGCTGCGTCCACCTCGCCCACCCACCCGCCCTTTTTTAGCTCCAATCATATCCATCGACATAAATACTTTTAGGTCGATATAAGTCTATTCTGTCCGCAAGGCGAGCCAAGACCATTGATTATCCCCTTATCAGTCAAAAAAACTATGAAAAACACCATCCTCTTTGATTCTTTCTCTGATGTGAGAGAAAGAATGTCCTACCTCCAATGTAATGAGGGACTTAAAATCCCTTGACCCGAAACGGTCGTGCGGGTTCGAGTCCCGCTCGCGGCACCGCTTGCATCAGCAAGAAATGATGCAAAGCGGGTGTTGAGTCCGCAGCACCTTCACCCCCTTACTATGAACCACAGATGATAGAATTCAAAACAAACATAAAACCCAACATGAACAAGAAAAGTATTTTTTTCCTGTCGGCAGCATCAATGATGCTCTTTGCTTCCTGCTCTAAACTGGGAGCCCTTTCAGCCGACAACTTCACCGTGACCCCTAATCGGCTTGAGACTCAGGCTGGTACAGTACCCGCAACCATCAATGGCCACTTCCCAGAGAAGTATATGAAGAAGAAGGCCGTGGTGACCGTCATACCCGAATTGCGCTATGCCAACGGTGTGACCGTGCAGGGCGGCAGCGCCACCTTCCAGGGTGAGAACGTGGCTGGCAACGGTCAGACTATTATGTATAAGGTGGGAGGCAACTACACGATGAAGACCAACTTGGCCTATGCGGACTGCAACAGGGCTGACATGTTCCTGACCTTCAATGCCAGCATCGGCAACAAAAAGTTCGACGTGCCTGCCGTAAAGGTGGCCGACGGCATCATCGCCACATCGGAACTCTATAAGAGAACCCTGGCTTCGGCTACTCCCGCTCTGGCAACGGACGGCTACCAGCGCATCAACAAGAAGAAGCAGGAGGCCAACATCAAGTTCCTCATCCAGCAGGCTACGCTCCGTAAGAGTGAGCTGAAGAACAACAGCGTGCAGGAGTTCGTCAGACTGTTGAGCGAGATTAACAACGACCACGAGAGGCTTGCTCTGGAGAATGTGGAGGTGAGTGCCTTTGCTTCTCCCGATGGCGGTTTGGACCTGAACGACAAACTTGCCGGACAGCGCCAGAGGGTGGCGGAGCAGTATGTGAACCAGGAGCTGAGGAAACTGAAGATGGATGCCAACGTGGATGCGAACTATACGGCTGAGGACTGGGATGGTTTCCAGCAGTTGGTTCAGGCCAGCGATATCCAGGACAAGGATGTCATCCTGCGTGTGCTCTCTATGTATCAGGATCCTCAGGAGCGTGAGCAGCAGATCCGCAATATCTCTCAGGCCTTCCGTGAACTGGCTGACGGCATCCTGCCCCAGTTGCGCCGTTCGCGCCTGACCATCAATTACGAGACCATCGGCCGCAGCGATGAGCAGATTGCCCAGCAGATTGTGAGCGATCCCACCCAGTTGAACATCGAGGAACTGCTCTATGGCGCAGCCCAGAAGAGCGATCCCAACGAGGCTGAGGCTGTGTACCAGACCGCCACGAAGGTCTATCCCAACGATGCCCGTGCCTATAACAACATAGCTACCATCGAGTATGCCAAGGGTAATTACGACCTGGCCAACGAGTATATCAAGAAGGCTCTGGCCGTCAATGGTGCGCTGCCTGAGGCTAATGCCAACCTCGGACTGCTCGCTCTGAAGAACGGTGATGTCGCTTCGGCAGAGAATTTGATTGCTAGCGCCACCGATGCCAATGGCCTGCAGGAGTTGATCGGCAACTTGAACCTCGCCAAGGGTAACTACGCTCAGGCTGAGAGGGACTTCGGACAGATCTGTTCTAACAGTGCCGCTCTGGCCCAGATTCTGAACAAGAACTATGCGACGGCAGAGAACACGTTGAAGTTCGTCAAGAACCCCGATGCCACTACAGACTACCTGAAAGCTATCCTCGCTTCTCGTATGGGTAACAAGGCTGATGCTGCTACTGCGCTGAAGGCCGCACTAGCGAAGGATCCGTCGCTCGCCAGTTATGCGGCTGATGACCTGGAGTTGAAGTGAAAAGTGATGAGTGAAAAGTGAAAAGTATTAGGTGAGAAAGGTGATGAGCAAAAAGTTTAGAACCGCAATAAATGGAAAGTGGTGGAACTTTCTGCCATTACTTTTCACTTTTCACTTT
>JAEEGI010028409.1_pt1 | contig 10641 bp, 8 predicted proteins | sample 8958751 | NCBI WGS metagenome assembly JAEEGI01 (sample SAMN16246545, study PRJNA631951) | gut metagenome | biome: gut microbiome; feature: rumen; material: KS-attached | host: Bos | place: Iran: Karaj | collected 2018-10 | reverse complement strand
AAAGCCACCCCCCAAGGGGCGCTCGTCGTCATTGTCGATGGCGACAAACACGCGGTCGGCCGCGCACAACAGGCTTTTCTTCTTCAGCAGAGGCAGGTTGCTGTTTTCCGCATTGGTGCGTTGCAGCTGCATGATATATTTGTCCGCCTCCTCGACATCGGCTTTCGAGCCCGAGTTCAGCAGTTGGTTTGCCTTCGCCACCAGGAACGCCTCGGCATGGTTGCGGGCCACGACCATGTCATCGTCAAGGTCGAGTTTCACATAGTTCATTCCCTTTTTCACCTTGCTCGGGAAGCATTTCAGGGCATCGTTGCGGCCTTTCATGCTGCAATAACGCTGGTAGATTTCGGGCCACACGTCGGGCTGACCCGAAGCTTTCAGGGCTTGGATGCGCTCGTGGTCGGCTTGGTTGGCCTTGTGGTACGAAGCCGCCACATAATTGAGGTCTTTGTCGTTCATCTTGCCTTGGCACACTTCGGGCGCAACGCGCTGAATCACTTGGTCATACTGTTGGGCTTCATAGAGTTTCTTGGTCGTGTTGCAGGCCGTCAGCATCGCGCCGAGCAGCAAAACGGGAATCAGTCTGAGGTATTTCATGGCATTTTCATTTGAAATAAAACGGAATAAAAACCGCAAAATCCGCTCCAAAATTGTGCGATTGGGCAAAAAACTTTACTTTTGTGCCATCAAATCTGCATTTCATGGAAAAAATCAAGCAACTGCAACAGGATTTCGCCGATTTCATGGCGCAACGCGACTTCAACGGTCAGCCGACCGAGTTATACGAACCCATTGCCTACACCATCTTGCAAAGCGGCAAACGCCTCCGCCCCATGCTCTGCCTCTTGGCCAACGACATGTTTGGCGGCGACGAGCAACAAGCCCTTTGGCCCGCCTTGGCTTTGGAAACCTTCCACAATTTCACCCTCATCCACGACGACATCATGGACAAGGCTCCTATGCGCCGTGGCAAGCCGACTGTTTACCAGAAATGGAACTCCGACATTGCCATCCTCTCCGGTGATGCCATGTTAGCTAAAGCCTTCCAATTTGCACTGAAGCCGAAAAAAGGTGCCGAACTTGCACAACAACTTGGCAAGGTAGCCATAGAGATTTGTGAAGGTCAACAGATGGACCTCAACTTCGAGACCTTAGGCGACGTGACCATCGACGAATATTTGGAAATGATCAGGCTAAAGACCGCCGTTCTTTTGGCCACTGCCCTTCAGATGGGAGCTACCGTGGGAGACGCTACAACCAGCGATATCCAGCACCTCTACGACTTCGGCATCAATATGGGCATGAGTTTCCAACTGCAAGACGACATCCTTGACCTATATAGCGACGTGGAAGTCTTCGGCAAACGCCACGGCGGCGACATCGCTGAAAACAAGAAGACTTACCTCTACCTGAAAGCCCTTGAACTGGCTTCTGAAAAAGACCGCAAACGCCTTGCGCATCTCTTCACACTGCGCATCGACCACGACGAGGAAGAAAAAATCGAAGAGGTACAGGCCATCTACGACCGCCTGCATGTGAAAGAGGCCGTCGAACAAGTCATTGCCGAATACGACCAAAAAGCTTTGGCCGCTCTCAAAGCTGTTAGCCTGCCAGAAGAGAAGAAAACCCATCTCAGGAACTACGCTGAGCTCCTCTCAGGAAGGAAGAAATAAGACCAAAATAACAATAAGGAGGCCTCCTATGCGGAAGCCTCCTTACTATTTGTCATCAAAACCGAAAGCTTATTTCGTGTCCGCCTTCGCATGCTTTACCTTCTTGTCTCTACCAGCCTTCTTTCCTCTCGGCTTTACGGCACTTGCTTTCTTTTCATCTTTGCGTTCTGCTTTCACCTTCTTCTCGCAAGCATCTTTTTTGTCAGCGCAGCACTCTTTTGAATCCTTTTTGTCAGCCGAAACCTTTTTCTCAGCGCAGCAATCCTTTGCTTCTTTCTTTTCGGCGCAACAGTCGTCTTTTTTCTGTTTCACAGGCACTTGGGAAACTGTTGAGGTTGATGGCTTTCCCTGCTCCTCACTCACTGCGGTGGTCTCCGCTTTCTTGACTTTCACTTCATTTTGTGCATTCGCATCCTGAATGCCCATAGCGCTTATGGCAAAGAATGCCAAAGCACCGAATAAGATGGATTTCTTCATTGTACAATAGTTTTATTGAGTTATTATTACAAACTCAGCTACTTAACAATTATTGTTCCAAAAATGGTGAGTAAGGATAATTTTTCTTCAATTGGGCAAAAAAAGGCAACTGTCGCCATAGCTGAGGAAACGGAAACCATGCTCCAAAGCGAAACGGTAGCAGTCCTTCCAACGCTCACCGATGAGGGCCGAGACCAACAATAGCAAAGTGCTTTTAGGCTGGTGGAAATTGGTAATCAACCCTGTGATAATGTGCATCTTATAAGAAGGGGCAATCATTAAGGCAGTGCTGGCTTCAAGCCGGGTCAAATCGTGTTTCTCAAGGTAATCCAAGATGTGTTGCAAGGCCTCAGCCGATGAAATTTGATAATGTTCTTCGTATGGGAACCACTGTTCCACATGTAATGGACGCAATTCCAAGCCTTGCTCTTTCAGCATCACGCCAATCCAATAGAGGCTCTCCAAAGTGCGGGTGCTGGTGGTACCCACAGGAACGACAGGTTTTCCGATTTGTTTTATCAAATTTTGAATCAACGACTTGCGGACAATAATGGTCTCCGAGTGCATGGCATGTTCACCTATGGTCTCAGTGGCCACAGGGCGGAAGGTGCCAGCCCCGACATGCAACGTCACCTCATCGAAAGTGAAACCTTCGTGCAAGGCCTCGATGAGCGGTTTGGTGAAATGCAGGCCTGCCGTGGGTGCCGCCACCGAGCCATCGTAACGGGCAAAGACGGTCTGATAACGGTCGCGGTCGTCGGGCTCGGCATCGCGGTGCAGATATGGCGGCAAGGGAATCTCCCCTGCAGCTTCCAACACCGAGGCAAAGGACAAGTTCGCGGGTGTCCATGAGAACTCGATCTCAGCATACTGGTCGTTTTGCATCAGACGCTCGGCATAGAGCGTCACCGCTTCGCCATTTACCTTCAATTCCATCGCTAGTTTGCCTTCCTTCCAACGTTTCGCATTGCCTATCAGGCACTTCCAACGCACAGGCGAGCAAGCCGAGAATGCCATCTGGTAATCTTGTTCGGGTTCAAGGCAAAACACTTCGATGCGAGAACCCGTCGCTTTGTGGAACTGCAGGCGGGCACGGATGACCTTGGTCTCATTGAAAACCAACAAGGCGTCTGGGGGCAGGAAGTCGCCGACATGCTTGAATTGGGATTCGCTTATCTGATTATCTTTCAACACTAAAAGCTTCGAAGCATCACGTTCGGGCAAAGGGTATTTTGCGATACGCTCCTCGGGCAAGGGATAATCGTAAGCTTCGATGGAGATGTCTTTAACGGCTGTCATTTATGAAAATTTGCGCAAAAATAGGGAAATTTCCCTATTTTTGCGCCTCAATTCCAAGAAATGAAAAACTTGCTGCAAATAGAGCTCACTCGTGAATTTCTGATGACGTTCCTGAAATTCGGGATAGTGGGTTTTTCGGGTGTATTCGTCAATTTTGGCGTGACCTATGCATGCAAGGAATGGCTGAAATGGAACAAATATTTGAGCAACATCTTAGGTTTCATCTTTGCCGCCACGACCAATTACCTCCTCAACCGCTGGTGGACTTTCGAGAGCACTAATCCACAAATCGGGACAGAATATGCGAAATACTTCGGCATCGCCTTGGTGGGCCTGGGCATCGACACGTTTACGGTATGGCTGCTCAACGGCAAACTGAAATGGAACTTCTACCTCAGCAAGGTCTTTGCCGTGGGCGCTTCCACGCTTTGGAATTTCTTCGGGAATTTATTGTTTACGTTTGCTTAACCCAGCAACTCGTCCAAGAAAATAAAAGGCATTAGGGATTCGATGCCATCGAAGACCATGACGGGGCCGGTATCGCCTTGACAGAGCACACGCAAAGGTCTTTTGGAAGCCTGCTCTACCTCTACCATCACCTGGCGGCAAGCCCCGCAAGGGGCGACAGGTTCCTCGATAGCCTTCGTAGCCGACCAAGCTGTCACCGCCAAAGCCTCGAAGGGCTCGCCTGGATACTGTGCCATGGCGGAAAACATCGCCACACGCTCGGCACACAAACCACTGGGATAGGCGGCATTCTCAATGTTGTTGCCTAACACGACAACACCGTTGGCCAGACGCACGGCCGCGCCTACATGGAATTTCGAATAAGGGGCGTAAGCATTCCTTGCAGCTTCATGAGCTTTGCGCATCAACTCGGCATCTTGAGGTTGCAACTCATCCATGGAATCGTACACCTCGTAGGGACAGACAAACTGTTTCTTCGTAATCATAGGATTGCCCTTTCCTGTATTTCACGGCACAAAGATAGTGAAAAACCTTAATAAAGCACAAAAAAGCCGACAACTTATGTTATCGGCTTTTTCATGCTTTTGTGAAAACAAAGGCCACTGAGTCCTTGGAAGCGCTGCCCTCATTGTTGGGTAAACACCAAGCGGAAACGGCCTTCAAAGTCACTCACATTAGCCTCGAAGGTATAGCTCGGGGTCTGGAGCAGGTCAATGTCGTTGCCATTCATGTTGTCAATGAGGTGCATATAACCGAGCTCGACATTCTCTGCAGTGAAGCTCAGCGTGTAGCTACCGTTTTTCTCAGCCTTGAAGTTGACGGGTATCTCGCCCATGCCCTCACTGCGCACCACGGCATAGTCTTGATTGCCGATGGGAATGTAGATCTTTGTGCTGTTCGTTTTGAGTTGGAACTTGGGCAGCTGGCTACAATCGTCGAAGCGAATGATTGCGCGATCAACGACATGCTGTCCATCGCTCAAGTTGATGGCAACCTTGGAGCCCTTGGATTCAGGAGCTGAGGTACTGAAAGTCACCGTCTCACCCGTTCCTGATGCTACCACAAAGAGACCTTCCATAGCCTCAACACTGTTTTGGCCTTCAGCAGCAATGATTTCGAAGCGACCTTCAGGATTCATGATGTAGAATGGACGATCGACATAGGCGGTCTCCTCGAAAGGATTACCTACCAAGTTCCAGCCGGGATGGTTACTGTCGCCGTCGTAAGACAAGTTGAAGGTACCATTGCCCTCATAGGCCGCACCCGCAAAGGTGAGGGTGACATCGTCATGGTTGGCATAGAGGTAGCCTTTACCAGGCTCAAGAACGAAGTTGTCACTCTTATAGTTATGCCATTCCTCCATGTCCTGAGTCTGGTCGAAGGAATAGAGGTCATAACCGTTCTCATCCAACATGTTCCCCTGTTCAGTAGTAACTTCGGTAGGGCTCACCTCTCCAATAGGGGAAGCGATGAGGTACCAGTTACCATCGCCAGTACCAAAGCCGGAGATGCTAGTAGTGTAGGTCGTCGTTACGAAATTAAGAATGACAGGTGCTGAAGTAGTTCCCCAGCCATAAATCCCCGTCGTTAACGTTGTAGCGCAATGGGGATATTCTTCTCCTGTTGCATGGTCGTAAATCTTAAACGAAACGGTTTCGCCAGATTCGTTATAATAAACTTGCAACCAAGCCTGATCACTAATAGTTCCGGTACCGATACGCACCGATCCACGTATTTCATCACCCACAAAAGCGCCCAACTCAATCTGGGTAGAAGTCTGCTGAACGCCATCAATTTGGATTTGCGTCGTAACAGGCATGTTATTCTCCCATGCATGAACATTGAATGCATAATGCTGTTGTGCACTTGCCATTCCACAGAGAAGCAGCGCAGTGACTATCATTAAAAATGCTTTCTTCATATCGTGATTAGTTTTATATTCAAAAATTTAAGCTGCAAAAATACAGTTTTTTTACTTATTTTCCTAATAATTCAGTATTTAGTTTTTATCTCTTGTTCTCTCCCGAAGTGAAAATCAACTCCTTGTTCGTAGTGGCATTCGACATGTATATATAGCCATGACCAGGCTGAAGTTCATTTAGGGTGCCCGACCATGCGCCATTCTCGTATATGGCATAACCCTCATTCAGCGAGTTGATTTTGTCGCCATTGACGGGCGTGATGTCAAGGTTTTGGACAGATAGAGGTTGTGTACCCGTATAGCCAAACCAAGTGTAGCCTGGTACAATGGTAATGGTGACAGAAGGCAAACTACCTCCGCTCAAGGTAAAGTTGCATGCGTCACTGGTCTGTATCTTGTACATTTCTCCGAGAACAAGGGAAGAAAGCGTGCCATTCCAACTACCGCTCTCATAACGGCAATAACCCGAACTCTGGGAAAGGATGAGAATACCATTGGTGACAAGGGCTGTTTCCAAGTCATTCACACTTGTCTCGACAGTTGGTGCCCACCAGTTCCACCCAGCTGACAAAGCAACTGTTTGGGTAACTAACGTAATTTCGTCGGTAGTGAACGAAACAATTTCGCTCCATTCGGTCGCAACATCATCGCAAATACCCTGCACCCTCACACAATAGGTGGTGGTGGGAGTGAGGCCTGTAATAGTATATTCCTCGTTTTCAACGAAGACGGGTTCCTCCCAATTTAATTCGTTTGACCGCATCACCACATTGTCAACAGCGAAGTAATCGCCGTCAGGATTCACTGAGCCGTCCTTTTTGTATTCCCATTTGAAGGTATGCGTGCCAGCCGAAACTTCAGTGCTATAGGATTCCCAATTATTATGGACACCATAACAGAACATCCGTTCATCGTCGATATAGAAACGGCTGTTGTCCCAATCATAGGAGTCGGAGCCTTCGCCTCTTGACCAGAAATCGAAACTAATTGTTCCATCAGCGGGATACGTTACGGTCACCGTAATACTGGAGGTTGAATTATTCACACCACCATTGCCGCTTTGTATATGACCGTCAACGACAGTCCATGGATAAGTGGAATTATTGGTCCAGTTAGCGGGAATTGCTTCATCAAAGTCCTCGCTGATCATGAAGTCATACCACCCCCATTGCACGTTGAAGTCGTCACTATAGCCATCCCAAGTCACGGTAGCAGTCGAATGCGTAACATTGTTCACTTGAACATTCAAAGGTCTTACGCAGTCGTCAAACGACTCCTTTGTGACGATGAGCTGGTTCTTTGACGACATCACTTTATTATTACTGGTTGAAGATGTCGGAGGGGCTAAAGGACTGTAATTAATGTCGTCGTCATAGATATAAAGGGCTTGGTTGCTGCCTGCATCAAACACCCTACATGACATGTGAGGCGAATTACTCCACTGCGTACTCTTGTCGGTCACAAGAACGACATTGGAGGTACCATCATAGACGAACGGGGTGTTGAAGGTGATGGTAGTCCAATCGTTTTCGATCATTGTGACTGAGCCACTGAACACCTTGTCGCTATCTGAAACAGCAATCCAGTCGGTCTTACTAGAGAAACTGTTCTTTGTCGTTGTCTTCAAATAGAAGTCGCAGTTGAGAGTCTTCTCTGCACCTCCGTTAAAGAAGGCAATGCTGGTGATAAGGCCTGCACCGCCCAACTCGGCAGAAGTGTAGATTTGCTCAGAGAGTGAGTTGGTGTAGTAGCTGTAAGCCGGAAGATAATCGCTTGTATTGGTGCCGCTGCCAATCATGACACCTGCAGTGAAGTTGGCCACCAAGTCAACATTACTGGTGACATTGAAGGTGTATGTAGCATCGGTGGAAACCACTTCGCCGTTCATGGTCCAATTGGTGAACATGTAGCCATCGGCGGGCGAAGCGGTCACAGTGCAGGATTGGTTGTAGTTGTACTGGCCTCCCCCGCTGACGGTGCCGTAATTGGAATTGTTGGCAGCGACAGTAACTGTAAACACCTGGTTAGGGGTTATGCTGAGGTCGCCTTCCCAAGTGTTGCTACCGTTGACAGCGGTATAGTGTAAGAAGACATTGGAACCCAAATCCACACCGGAATTGATAAGGAAGCTGAAGCCATCCACCGTGGTGGTGGCATTGGGAGCCAAACTGCTGAAGGTCTTGGGGTCCGACAAGATGGTGACATAGGAATTGGTTGACGTCAAGGTGACAGTGGTGGTGCCAGTGGTGGCAGCAGTGCCCACATTCTTGAAGGAGATGCTCAAGTCGGTGTTTTCGCCGACAAGGGCCATATTAGGCTCGTAGCCGTCAACACTGATGTAAGGACCTTCCAACGAAACGGCCTGGATGGTCGTGATGTAAGGCTGACGCTGATTGCGGGTGACTACAATCATCACGTCACCTGCTGAATTAAGACCCGAAACGGGCACTTCGGCTATTCCATTGGAGCCCACTTGGGCCACACCGAGAATTTCATTGTTTTTGGTAATGGCGACATACGAACCCGGGTCGGCATTGACAGTGAAAGTAGTCATACCAATACCAATCGTTGAGGCGTGGCTCACATTGTTAGCAGCCGGCACTTTAAGGTAAGGCATCACGGAGCCGTCGCCAAAGCATTGATAGGCTCTCCAGTAATACTCGTCATTAACAGAAGAGGTATAATTGTTGGCATGCGCATAGCTCACGGCCACATTGCCGATGAAAGGCACCGCATTCAAAGTATTGAAACTGGCATCATCAAACAGGGCATCGTATGCACCCGTACTGGTTTGCGCTTGCGTTGGCATCTGGCCAAAAGTATTAGTGGCACCAACACCAAAATAATAGTCCTCATACCATAAGGACTCAGGGACGGAGCCGATGTAACCCCAGGCCCCTTTGTTGGCAGCACGAACCATGGCTTCGCCAAAGCAGGTTTCATCATTTTGAGCATTTTTAAAGTTGGATGTCAAACAGCAGTTGCCCATAGCCCAGAAATACTTGTCGTTGTTGGTCAACGAATTCACATTGGTATTGGTGAAGCTCGGGTCGGCCCACATCTGGATGTCGCCGTGGGCGGTATAGTTGACGAAACCCACATTATTGATATAATTGTAGCAAGTTCTTTGGTTAGCACCTGTGGTAATAAACACACGAGGAGTGATGCCATGGGCACTGTTGAAGTAATAATTATTGGCATATTGGATGGTTGGTCCCCCAATATAAGAAGTCGCTTGAGAGTCCCAACCAGCAATAAGCAAGGTTTCGTTCAGATAGCTCGGGTTTGACATGGTGTATTTTTCGTATGTCAAAGTCTTATTGATGAGGTTTGTGAGTTCTGTGGTTGACGACACCGGCATACGGCTGATATACATGTCGTGATAGATATCACCGTCAACGGAGGCGTACTCCAAGTCGGTGGCTGCATTACCATAAGAGCTCCCATAATCCCAAAGTGAATAATAGGTGACAACGGTCTCGTCACCCACAATGACCAAGAAAGTAGGATGGTTGGCGTTGTATCTAGAGGAGATAAGGTTTTTAATGGTGGAAGCACTGGCATTGTTAGCCACGGTTTGCACATCCACAGCAATGCCTTTCTGTTTCTTCCAGGTCAACCAATTTTGGAAAGCCGTGCTGTTGACATAGGTCGAGGTGGTCACGACGAGCATCTTCACCGGGGTAGTGTAGAGGTCGGGATGCTGGTCGTAAATGCTTGTAACAGCCCTACCATTGAACAATTGCTTATAGACAATGTCGAAATAAGGGCTGTAAGTCTTCAAGAGCATGTCCTCAGTGGCTCGGGCATCGGCACCGTCAAAGTGAACCGTAACCTCAATGTCATTAAACACACGCAAAGTGTTGTTGACAGGGTCATAGCTCACGGGCTCGATGGTCATTTTGCCAAGTTGCACACCACGCATGACGCCTTCAACACGGACTACTGCCATAGGTTCACTGCGGAAGCCGCGGCTTGACTGGTAGGCGGCCTCATTCATGATGAAAGGTACATCCTCAAAGTGCTGGTTTTTGCGCACAGGAAGCTGGCGCGGCACCAAGGTATGGATGCCGAAGTCTTCGAGACGGTAGTCAGTGCTACTGTAGCTTGTGATTTCGATGCGCGGCGTGGCACCGAAAGGCACTGCAATAAGTTGGTTGATAACGGGAATCTGAGGGTCGCCCTCGTTTCCGCCGATGACGGTGTTGGCCAGGCTGAGCCAAGAGAAGGTCCCTCGCTCACTTTCATAGTCCTGCGCCTCAATACTTGAAAAAGAAAACGAGGCCTCAAGGCTCGTCATGTCGCTCTTCACGCATTCAGCCTTGTCGGCCGAACGCAGTTGAATCCTTTGCTGAGCCATGACACCCATACTGAGCGCAATGGCCAAAATCAAAAACAATGCTTTTCTCATAAAATCAGTTTTATATCTTTTTGAATTAAGTGGCAAAGATACAAAAACTAATTGAATGAGAGAGTTAGACGAAAAAGAATGTTTGATTTCGTTTGCGAGAGCAATAATGAAACAGCGGCGGCGAGAAGCGCTTACGAATTGCAAGCGTTTCAAGCCGCCGCTATTGGTTAAAGCGGTAACTCAATTCCCCGAGAGGGGAATCTCAGTTTCTTATTCCTCGCGTTTCTTGGAGAAAGCGTAGGCTGCGCCAAGACCGACCAGGACAGCGATGCCGCTGCCCACCGGGGCAGGATGGTTGCCGGGATCGTTGTGATTCGGGAAACCGATACCGAGAGCGCCGCGGTTGTACAACGTTGTCGAAGTGCTTTCTTCAGATGTTGCCTGGCCATGGC
>JAEEGI010028408.1_pt1 | contig 10642 bp, 7 predicted proteins | sample 8958751 | NCBI WGS metagenome assembly JAEEGI01 (sample SAMN16246545, study PRJNA631951) | gut metagenome | biome: gut microbiome; feature: rumen; material: KS-attached | host: Bos | place: Iran: Karaj | collected 2018-10 | reverse complement strand
GCATTACATCAAATCCGTCCATAACTGCTTCGATAGCTTTGATAGGATCGATCTCCGTGACGATTACTCTGGCGCCGAGGCCCTTAGCTCTCATGGCGGTACCCTTACCGCACCAGCCGTATCCTGCAACAACTACTATTTTGCCTGCAACGATCAGATTGGTCGTGCGGTTTATTCCATCCCATACAGACTGTCCGGTACCGTATCTGTTATCGAAGAAATGCTTGCAGTCAGCGTTGTTAACCCTTACCATGGGGAACTTGAGCGCCCCTGCCTTATTCATGGCTTCAAGCCTTATGATGCCTGTCGTTGTCTCCTCGCATCCGCCGATGATATCCGGGATCAGTTCGGTCATTTCCGAATGAACCATATTAACCAGATCACCGCCGTCATCGATTATGATGTTGGGACCGTTTTCCAGGGTATGTCTGATGTGCATCTCATATTCTTCATCAGTTGCCCCATACCACGCATGAACCTCCAACCCGTCGTCCACCAGTGCGGCTGCAACGTCATCCTGAGTAGACAGGGGATTAGATCCGGTCACATACATATCCGCTCCGCCTGCTGCCAGAACCTTGCACAGATATGCGGTTTTGGCTTCCAAGTGAACCGACAGGCAGATCTTCTTGCCTGCAAAAGGTTTTGTCTTTGAAAATTCTTCTTCAAGAGTGCGGAGCAGGTCACAGTTTCTCTTCACCCACTCGATCTTACGGTGTCCCGACTCTGCCAGGCCTAAATCTCTGATCTCGCTTGCCATGGATTTATCCTCCAATACGTTTGATTATAGCATTAACTTTATCATACACCAGATCCTCATCTATTGTCAGCAGTTTCCTGCCTTCCATGGTGATCTGCCCGTTAATGATCACTGTATCAACCTCCGAGCCGTTAGCTGAATAGCTAAGACCGGCGATCAGGTTATTGATGGGCTGAAGCGAAGGATTCTTAAGATTAAGTATAGCAAGATCCGCCTTCTTACCGGATTCGATGCTTCCGATCTCCTTCTCCAGACCGAGAGCCTTTGCGCCGTTAATGGTTGCGATCTTAAATCCTTCTTCAGCGCTTATGCACTGCGGAGTTTTGCCTGTTCCCTTGTGGATAAGCGTCAGCAGGCTCAGTTCATGGAACATGTTGAGCGAATTGTTGGACGCTGCGCCATCAGTTCCCAGACATACGTTAATGCCTGCATCAAGCATCTTCTGTATCGGTGCAAAACCGTTTCCGAGCTTCATATTGCTGGCGGGATTGGTTACTACGCTCACGCCCTTCCTTGCCATGATCTCTATATCGTCATCATCAACCTGTACGCAGTGAGCAGCAATACAAGGTCTGTCAAAAAGGCCGTTCTTATCAGCCATAACGATGGGACTGCATCCGTATTTTTCACGTATCTGTTCTATCTCGGATACGCTCTCTGACAGATGAACGTGTATGCCCATGCCGTACTTGTCCGCTTCATCCGCAACTATCCTCATGTACGCCGAGTCACAGGTGTACGGCGCATGAGGTCCGAATCTGAAGGACAGCCTGTCGCAGTCTTTGAAGGCTTCCATCTCTTCAAGAGTCTGGTTGATACGCATCCTTCCGCCTTCGTCGTCTCCGTTTCCGACAAGACCTCTGCAGATGACTGCCCTCATTCCGGTCTCCTTAACCGCGCGGGTTGTCTGATGGATGTTCATCTGCATATCGTTGAAGCATGTGGTACCGCTCTTCATCATCTCGGTGATGGCAAGCATGGCGCCCCAATACGCATCTTCATCGGTCATCTTCTGCTCTATAGGATCGATCCGTCCGAACAGCCAGTCCATGAAGGATAAGTCGTCCGCAATATTTCTCATAAACGCCATATATGAATGGGTGTGGCAGTTAATGAGACCGGGGATCACCAGCCTGTCGGTACCGTCGATGGTCTTGTCGGCACTGAATCCAGCTGAAGCTATTGCGTCTGCTGCCTCACCTTCAATAGGTCCATCGAAGGGTTCAAGAACCTCAGATCCTTCGCCATTTTTCGAATATACAGCCAGGATCCTGTCGTCTTTAATATAAATATTGGCTCTTTTTACAACGTTCCTGTCACCCTCGGGCAAAACTGCCAGCGCATTCTTTATAAGTATTCCCATGTCGTAGTCCCTCCTGTTTGTGCTACAGCTGTGATAAAGCATCCCGTTTGACTCTTCTTTCCCGTCCGGGATGCCTTTTATCTGTGATCTACTCTCCGGAGGCATCCCGTTTGGATCTTCTTCCCTGTTCGGGATGCCTTTTAGCTCTGGTTTTCGCTTCGGAGGCATCCCGTTTGGATCTTCTTCCCTGTTTGGGATGCCTTTTATCTTTGATCTTCGCTCCGGAGGCATCCCGTTTGGATCTTCTTCTCTGTTTGGGATGCCTTTTATCTGTGGTTTCCGTTCCGGAGGCATCCCGTTTGGATCTTCTTCTCTGTCTGGGATGCCTTTACCGGGAAAACCAGCATAAAACCTACTTTACACTATATTGCTGATCGATAATGATGACATCCTCCGGAAACGCCGCTGCCGCTCCGGCTGCCTCATTCTTCCTGCTCCTCCAGTGATCCTCAAGCGCCGGATCGGACATGGTCCTTGCCAGATTCTCCATGGTTGACGCATAGAAATAATCCGAGATGCCGAAATACTTCTTCGCAGACGCCGACGGATTCTCATAGACTTCCGCCTGGATCGCATAATCCATCAGCCTGCCGTACTCATGCTCCTCAAGCGCGTATTCAAAAGATGATTCGCTGTACGGAGATTTCGTACGGTCACGATATTCTTCCACTGTCGCAATTACCAATCCGATGGTAATAAAAATCGTTATTACCGTGACTATCGTGAGTATTACCTCTATTACTTTTGATTTTACCGGTTTCCCTGTCGTATTCATTTATGATATATCCTCTGTATTCCCGATCTTCGTCCCTGATCACCGGTTACGATCTTTCGGATGTGAGTCTGTATTATCTATCCTGTTACTTGCTCTGACTAAGTATCTGATCGATCTTCTCCTCGATCACAACAGCCCGCTTTGCATCCGTCAGCGTCTTAAACTCCGCGACCTCGCTGCGGTCAAATCCCAGATAGGTGATGAGCACCGCATCCGTCAGTTCCTCTATATCCGCAAGCGCGCTGTCTACAAGCTCTTTATCGGATCCGTCATACAGGTAGCGCCCCTCCGGATCATTTATGTATTTATATACTTCGGATGCATCGGTTCCTATGCTTGTTCTGATATAGGTACTTGCCGAGGGATCCTCATCGGTGATGAATTTCATAACGTCCATGTAGAAGTATTCATAGCATCTGGCCACTCTGATCACCGGATAATATTTTCCAAGTTTCGGATCATCCTTGAGCTTATAGCTACTTAAAAAGTTATACTCTGCGTACTCTGCCAGCATTACATAATCCTTATTTTCCATGTATTCCTCTAAAGTGGCAGAAACCTCAGTCGAATGGGCCTTCGCGTTCTTGATCATTTTGTTCCTGTGTATCTCGTACACCCCGTTCATCGCTATGAAGGCTATTATCATCAGGACAAGCACGACAAGAAAGATCATAAGCCTTGCCGTTATACCCTTATACGCCTTAAGGTTTGCAAGGACCCCTGATCTGGTCTTCTCAAATTCGCGTTTATAATTCTCCATATCGCGGCTGTGCTGTGCCGCTGCTTCGTTTGGCTGTCCGCAGTTTGGACAGAACTTCTCTTCCAAAGATATGGGCGCGCCGCAATGTGTACAGTTCATAAGAAAAATCCCCATTTAATGAAGTTAATCAGATAAAAGACTCCGATAAGTAGCGCTATGCCTCCCACGATAACGAGCACCGTAATGAGCGTCTTCTTCATCGCAGACTTAAGCTCAGCTCCGGTCTCCTGTCTGGCAAGCGCATTTAAATCCTCCATGTCTTCTCTGATGTCATCGAGCTTATTCATATAGTGAGCTTCGGCGCCGGCCACATATATGGTGCCGCAGTAAGGACATGCAGCAGCATCGGAGGTGTATTCTCCTCCGCAGCTTGTGCATCTTATATGATATATTTTATCTGTTTTCTTTTTCATTATCAGAATCCGTGACCACCGCCGCCGACCTTATTTCGCCTTTGGGCGAAATGTGAGGCTGCCAAGATATATATCCTTTAGAAGCCGTGTCCACCGCCGCCTCCATGGAAGCCACCGCCTCCACCGCCGCCGCCACGGCTTCCTCCGCCGCCGCCTGATGAACTTGAACTCGGCGGATCGTATATTTTCTCGGTGCGTCCCTTAACTACATTGGGATTAGTCAGGGAGATGCGTCTCTCTATGTTGGACAGTATGGCCTGATCCGATGCCTTGCGTGAAACGGATGTAATATAGGCAAAAAAGAAACTTGCAACAGCCGCCAATATTATCGCTATACTTAAGTTACCCAGCGTTCTTAAGGAACCGGCGATGCGCGAACCCTGAAGCTTTGCAACTATCTGGGTATAGCCTTCAACTGCGCATACCCCGTATCTCTCATCTCCGGCGTATTTGTATATATTATCCGTGATCAGATTGCCGTAGTCGGGAGTGATGATCTTCTTAAGTGTACCATAGCCCGAGATCCACAGAAGTCTGTTATCCATATCTATGATGAAGATAACAGCATTGGTTCCCGCTAAAACCTCGGTAGTCTGATATATCATCTCAATATAGTCTGAAGAATTGTATCCTAAAGCATCGGTAATAGTCAGGAAAACCATGTTCCCGTATTCGGTACCGTGCTCCATTACTTCGTAGAGCTCGGATTCTTCTTTTTCGTCAAGCAGATCGGCGTCATCCGCAATAAATACTTCGTAGTTCGGCGTGGCTTCTTCCGCCTGAATCGGTAAAACCTCACTGAATACGCTGATAGCGATGAACGCCAGTGCAAGAAGAACAGATATTATGCCATATCCTCTATTCTTCACATGCATATCACCTGTACCCGCGGTACTCTTGATCCCATCATTTCTAAGATACATTGCTCTGTCTCTTTTATATATCATCATAAATGTATCACGCACGATCATCACCTCCCTGTTTGTTAATTCAGAGACTTGTCTTCAAGTCTCTGGCGCCGGATTCGAGTCAGCGTCAGCTGACATATTCATATTCGAATCCGTGCGCATCCCCGCGGAGCTCAGTTTAGCCGGGGGGATGTATATTATCTCTCTTACGTCTCTGTCTTCCCCCGGTTAAACTGAGGTAACGGTCTCGTCATCAGCTGATTATAGTAATAAAGTACATCAAAGAAACACCAGATCACACATCCTGTCATCAGCACACAGCAGACATAGTACACCGGATCCTTATAGGGATTGGCCAGCCACACGATCATGGACAGTTCCATAACGCCCATGAGAACCCAGTTGCTTAGTTTTCCGCGCTTAACTCCCAGATCACCAAGACTTAAGTTCGCATAGACAGCCATGACGATGGGCGCTATCAGCATGATAAAACCATATCCTATATATGTTGTTATCAGGATTGCCACTGCCATTATCGCATACATGATGAGCATGCCTGCAAGTCCGAGACCGGTACTGGGCTTCTTGGCAGACAGCCCTTTCTTGACTTTCTTCTTACTTACATTCTTCTCCCAGCTCTTTTCCTTTTTGCCGGATGCTTTGGCTGCAGCCTTTGCTTCTTCCTCGGCCTTGGCTGCGGCTTCGGGATCTGCGGCAGCGGCTGCTTCTTCTTCCTCTATCTGCGCGTTATATCTGATGCGCTCAGCCATATCCAGTTCCCATTTACGCAGTTTCTCGCCTGTGCTTAATTTCTCCAGGACCATGCCATATACGAGTCCGCCGAACATGGACGCCATGATAACCGTCATGAGGATACCCCGCAGAGAGGAAATATTGGTCACCTGGAGGATCCCCCATATGATCACCGTAAGGATCGCCGTGGTAATAAGATATTTCTTCCCATCCACCGGGATATCCGCAGTCATCTTGCCGGTCTGTCCGTTAATGGCCGCATACGCCACTCTGTCCTTCATACGGTAGGCAAGAAACCATACCGGGAACATGGCAGATGATGACGACTTCAGATCAGTGTGCGTTCTTCTGATCCTGTAGTTCTCATCCTTATCGGTGATGCTGTATCCTCCGAAGCCCTCAGTATGAGACGCCTCATGAAAGCCGTCGTCAGCTGCAATGATCGCGCAGTCTCTCTCGTAAGTCTTAGGATCCGTATCCGGGATATCAGCGTAGAATCCGCTTAAATACGCTGTCCGGAAATTCATTGTGTCGCCCACGTTATAGGGCGCCAGCGCCTCCGAGATGCTGTCATCAAAAGATGTGGATGCATCATGCGATATCCCGCCGTAATAATTGTCCGCATCAACATTTAAGTTATAGTGATCGATTATGCGGTAATTGCCGCTTCTGTGCTCCTTCGTACCATCCAGGGATATAGTTCCCTTCTGGGTAAAATTGTAGAACCAGTAGGGCATATATATCCCGCGGAACTCTTCTATATGCGCCGGATCCTTCAACGCCTTGGGCGCAAAGAGCATTTTCTTGAGCTTCTTCGCATACGCATCCTTACACTGATCCTTGGTGATCTTGAAGGGAATGATGTGATCGGGACGCTTCTTGACGTCCAGTCTCTCCTGAAGGATCTGATGTGTACCACAGTAACTGCAGAACGCCGTGGCGTCATTATCCGTACTCATGAGCTCGCCGCCGCACTGTGAGCAGGTATATATCTTGACCTGCATCATGTCGGGACGGCCGGCGTAATCTCCGGTAACGGTCTGCATATCCGCCCCGGCAGCATTCTCATATTTCTCATCAGTCGGCTCTGAATACGTGCCGCAGAATGGGCACAGCATCTTCTGGCTCGCGATATCGAATCTGGTATTCGCACCGCAGTTAGTACATTGAATCATATGATCTCCCCGCTTGTGAAACCTACACTACTATGCACAAGGTTACAGGACGTAACCGTGCATGTTTAGGAATCCACGGAGGGATTCCTATGCACAATTGTACCATGTAATCTTATTTCAAAAAAGAATGATTGAACGATTCCCCGGATCAACCGTTTCATCAGAAAATGTATCACGCAGACGCCAGCGTATAGATAAGCACCAGTATCAGACCCACGCACACAAGAATAAGTCCGAAAGACAGGGCGCTTGATATCATGCGCTGGGTTCTGGCCAGGCCTTCCTCCGCTGTAACGTAAGCAGGCACGCGTGACGTACCGTCTTTCTTCGGGAAATGCTTATCTAAGAATCCGGCCATGACAATTGCCAGATGATCGTCCATTTCCTCTGTGGACACCTTGGTCGAAACCTGTCTGAAGATGGTACGTCTAAGCAGGATTATGAGCGAATCCGTGATCTGTCCTGTCACCGCACAGATGAATCCGACAGCTCCCGGAAGGACCTTAAGTACAAACGGCCTGTATATCATATCTTCAAGATCGAGCCGCTTGGGCCATTTATCAACATATATACTGCAGGTTTTCTTTGCCTCAGCCCTTACAGTTTCAACGCCGGATCCTTCCGTTGCTTCCTTTACATTGGCCCTTACAGCTACACTGTCAGTTCCTTCCACGGCTTCCCCTGAAGCTGCTACTTCAGTTCCTTCCCCTGCCTCTGCTCTTACTCCTTTTTCCATATCATCCCTTGCGACTGTCTTCATAAGCCTCGTCCGTATCACAAGGAAATATAATACCAGACCGACTCCTATGGATATCATCGATCCTAAGAGATTCTCACCTGCAAAATACCGTACTTCTGACACACTTAATATATCCGGATTCACATGCAGGAAGTCCGCACACAACTCTGCGATCCGGTCCATGATCTGATAGGGCAGGATACCCATTACAAAAAGCATCGCCGCGGGAACGCATACCGCTATCCTGCTCGCCGTATTCCAGTAAGAAGTCTGAGCGTCAAACGATGCCTGAAGAGATGCGTCATTATTCTCCTCAACAAACACTGCGATAAATATCTTAAGCATATAGCTGAGGGTCATTCCGCCGCATATTAAGAACAGCACCTCAACTATGGGAAGCGGTATTCCCTCATGAAGAAGGGTTTTGCTGATGTATCCGCTGAACAGCGGCACGCCGCTTATGGACAGGGCGCTGATGCCGAAGCATACCTTAAGAAAAGGTTTCTTCCTGCCCCATCCTCTTATATCATTTAAATCCAGTTTATGCAGATTCATGAAGATCACGCCTGCAGCCATGAACAGCACCAGCTTGATCATCGAATGGTTGACCATATGAAGCACCAGGCCTCTGGCTGCTAATACTCCGCCGTCGCCTAAGATCGCGTAGGATCCCGCTCCCACCATGATGAATCCGATCTGGGACATGGACGAGCACGCCAGCGTCCTCTTGATATTCACCGAGAAAATGGCAAGGAGCGCTCCCGTAAGCATGGTGATAACCCCAAGCCACATGATCACGCGCCCCCACCATATATCAGGCAGGAACATATTGCAGGTAATGGCAAGTATTCCGAACACTCCCGATTTGGTCAGTATTCCGGACAAAAGTGCGCTGGCCGGCGCCGGAGCAACGGGATGGGCTTTCGGCAGCCAGATATGTAGCGGCCACACGCCTGCCTTGGCAGCGAAACCTGTGGCAAGCAGACCTCCGATCAGATACAGCCTGCTCTTGGTTATAACGCCGGGCTCGTAAGGCGGCGTCATAAGCAGCCAGGTTCTGCGTATCTGCGCGATCTGCTCAGGAATTTCCGCGTAGGTGAGTGTCCCGATATCGTGATACAACAGGAACATTCCCATCAAGGTGAAAAGTCCGCCGATCACAGCTACCGCCAGATAGGTGCATGCCGCACGGAGCGCATCATGAGTCTCATCATGAGCCACCCATACAAATGACGTGAATGACATGATCTCAAAGAATATGAAAGTGGTGAACATATCCGCAGACAGGAATACTCCCAGCGTGGCAAAAAGCGTCACGATGTTGAACACGTGATATCTCACCGGATGATCATTATGCCCCTTAAAATACTGCAGGCTGAACACAAGTGTGCATGTCCACATGAGAAGTGCGATCGCACCGTACACACACCTGAACCCGTCAATGGTAAAGGAGATTCCCATACCGCATATTCCGTTTATCAGTAATGTTTCGTTCATACAACCGATTTTCTCTATATCGGGAAATTCCACGCTTCATCCGCTCACAAGAAATGACACCGTCAGCTCTTACCACGCGATCACCCTCAAAAACTCCATAAACGGCTTTGAGTAGATTCCCATCACCGTGAATACCACTACGAATATCACCAGCGGAAGTAACATCTTCCACCCCGGATCCGTGATTCCTGCATTTTTGCTTAAGTCCTCATCCTTCGGCGGGAAATAGACTCTCACAACCACACTTAACATATAGATTGCTGTCATGAGCGCGGAGTATAAAAGCACCGTGACTGCGCATACGCCCAGTACGCCTCCTGCATCCCTTGCCGCCGCGACTATATTCCATTTACTTAAGAATCCCGCAAAAGGAGGCATGCCCATAAGACTTAGTGCCGAAGCGGTAAAGCAGGCAAAAGTCACCGGCATTTTCCGCCCGAGTCCGTCAAGCTCATATACGTAATTACGCCCGGTCTTATGCATGACAGCGCCTGCCGCGAAGAACGAGCATATCTTCATAAATGCGTGGAACACAAGATGAGTAAACGCCGCTACCAGTCCCGCGGGACACATCATAACCGCGCCCAGCAGGATATACGACACATTACTGATGGTGGAATACGCCAGTCTCTTCTTGAAATGTATCTCCTTAACCGCCATGGACGAGCCGTAGACTATGGTGATCATGACGAACGCCGCCGTCAGATAATGAGCCCAGGTTCCTCTCAGGAAATCCGCTCCGTAACTGTAATATGTAAGCCTTATTATCGCAAATGCGCCGGACTTAACGACTGCAACCGCATGAAGGAGTGCAGTCACGGGGGTCGGAGCAACGGACGCCGCCGGAAGCCATTTCTGGACCGGAACGATGGCCGCCTTAACGCCGAAGCCGAAGAAGGCCAGCACATACATTGCTAACAGCACGTTTATATTTAGCCCGAAGGGGAGATTTGCTACGTTAAACACACCACCCAGCGTAAAGTCCGTGGTAGCTCCCGCCATGAGCACAAACACAAGGCCCATGAACGCACAGGCCGCGCCGCCAATGGAGAAATACAGATACATACGGCTCGCACGCCTGGCTTCTCTCGTTCTGTCATGCAGCACCAACGGAAATGTGACGAGCGTAAGCATCTCGTAGAACACATACAGCGTAACCAGATTACCCGCCATGGCAATACCAAGCGTCACGCCGTAGGTCATGGTATACAGTGCAAAAAACGACCTCTTATGCTCACCGTGTTCCATATATTCAAAGGAATACAACGTAGCCAGCGGCCACAGGAAGGAAACCAGCCCCGCAAATATCATGCCGGCGCCGTCCAGCCTGAAATAAACCGCCAGTTCGTAGGTCAGTCTGAAGAATATCGCCCCCTGGTCTCTTCCCATTCCGGTGAATATGATCACCCAGACAAGAATGCTGTTTAGCAGCACTATGCCTTCTATGAAGAGAGGACTGTATGACTTTTTTTTCGGTTTAAACACTATCATCCAGATGC
>JAEEGI010028403.1_pt1 | contig 10644 bp, 6 predicted proteins | sample 8958751 | NCBI WGS metagenome assembly JAEEGI01 (sample SAMN16246545, study PRJNA631951) | gut metagenome | biome: gut microbiome; feature: rumen; material: KS-attached | host: Bos | place: Iran: Karaj | collected 2018-10 | reverse complement strand
GGCCAGATGCTTGATGTCCAGATCCTTATGTATTCCTTCCAAATAGATGGTATAGCAGTTTCTGCCCATGCTCTTGCCCTGATACAGGGTCTTGTCTGCCAGAGAAAACAGGGTTTCATAATCCGCAGCATCTTCCGGGAAAGAAGCGCAGCCGGAGGTACCGGTGATACGGACCTTCGCTTCGTCCAGAGTCAGATCCCGGCGCAGGATCTCACCGGAATCGTACAAAAGGCACATAAAAGCTTTTTTATCGTCATAGGTCAGAGCATTGAGGTTGATGATCATCAGTTCATCACCGCCGAACCGTCCGATGATACAGTGATCCCCCACATGCCGGTACAGGGCTTCGGAAACGTTTTTTAAAGCCAGATCTCCGGTTGTGAGCCCGAAATTGTCATTGATGTATTTGAAGTTATCCAGATCCAGAACACACAGGGTAAAGGGCGTCTTTTTCTCCACCAGGGATCTGGCAAATCCCGCAAAGTATTTACGGGAGATGATGCCGGTTAAAGGATCCAGCAGTTCTTCCGGAGCAAATTCGTCCAGAAGCTGATCGAAAAAGGGGTATTTCCGGAGCTGATCCGCTTTGTAAAGAACCTGGGAAAGCCCGTGGGATTTTTCCCGTAAAAGGACATCGGTGATGTCCACAAAACTCCCCACAAGGCCGACGATCTCGTCCCCTTCATAGATGGGTTTCTTGCTGGCGATGATATCCCGCTCCTCTCCGCGGATATAGCATTTTCCCTGCACCTTATAGGTACTGTGCCCGGAAAGGACCCGGAGCTCGTCCTCCTTATAAGGGCCGGGATCACTGTGCCATCCCATGTCTTCATCGGTTTTTCCGATCAGGACATCTGCGGATTCAAATCCGTAAAAATCCAGAAATGCCTGATTGACTCCTACGAAGCGCCTGTTTTTATCTTTCCAGAAAACGCAGTCCTGGGCGGTGTTGATGATACTGTCAAACAGTTCTTCCGTCATTTCCATTTTGCAGTTACTTCCTTTTACACTTGATGATCCGATCCTTTTCTTCTCGGATAAGGCTTATCCCCGGTAAGCATCCACAGCCAGCTTGATGGCACCCATGATGCCCTGGTCGTCGTGGAGGCTGGCGGGTACGATGAAACTGTCCATATCCTCCAGTTCTTTTGTTTCAATATAGCCGGCGAGCTGTTTACTCACTTCCTTCCGGATGAGGGGAAACAGCTTTTCCATGTGCATGACTCCGCCGCCGAGGATGATGCGCTTGGGAGAGAGTGTCAGGATAAAGTTCATGATGGCCTGGCCGAGATAAAAGGCTTCCAGTTCCCAGACTTCTTCCTTGTCGTAAAGTTCCCTGGCGGGCTTTCCCCAGCGCTCGCCGATGGCGGGACCGGCAGCCATGCCTTCCAGACAGGTCTTATGATAAGGACATTTTCCTTCGTAATGATCGGAGGGGTGGGGCATGATCTTCACATGGCCCAGTTCCGGATGGAGCATGCCGTGGAGGAGTTTGCCTCCGGACATGACGCCGCCACCGATGCCGGTGCCGATGGTGATGTAGATGGCATCGGAGATCCCTTTGGAAGAACCGTAGGTCACTTCCCCAAGGAGAGAGCCGTTCACATCCGTATCAAAGCCCATGGGAATATCCAGGGCTTTTTTTAAGGTCCCGAGGATGTCATAGTTTCTCCAGCCGGGTTTCGGTGTGGAGGTGATGTAACCGTAGGTGGGAGATGCGGGATCAGGATCAATGGGTCCAAAGCTTGCAACTCCCAGGGCGGCTATGCCCTTATCCGCAAAGTATTCTATGATCTTAGGCATGGTCTCTTCCGGTGTTGTTGTGGGAATAGACACCTGCTCAAGGATCGTTCCGTCTTCTTTGCCGATGGCGCAGACCATCTTGGTGCCGCCGGCTTCCAGTGCTCCGAAGTTCATGGTAATGTCCTTTCTTCTTATAAAAATGCTTTTCTCTTATTTTACAGGAAAAAACCGTTCATGACAAAATCCCGACCGTTTATGTCAAAAACGGCACGATCATATTTGCCATGCTATCGTGTAACCGTAGCAATGCGTTTGGGTACGCTTGGCGTACCACTAAAATTTATATACGGGAGGACAAAACGTATGCTGAATATCAATATGGCTGACGTCATGAATGTGATCAATTCCATCAGTTCTCAGCTCATCGCCATCGGCATCATCGTACTTTGTGCAGTAGTGATCTGCATTGCAGTGATGAAGCTGAAGAAGCCTGAGAAGAAATTGATCCGCGGAACGGCTCTTATGGCTATGTGCCTGGGGATCGTGATCGCAGTAAATTCCATTTTGCTTGGGCCCATGAGCACCATGATGGACCTTGTTTCCGGAGAAGGTGATATCACCGCCGAGACTTCCAAAGAAGCAAAAGAACTGGCAGTTGAGATCGCCGAAGAAGGTACTATCCTTCTGGAGAACAACGGCATCCTGCCTCTGGCAAACGGAACCAAGCTCAACGTTTTCGGTTGGGCATCCACAAACCCCATGCTGGGTGGCGGCGGCTCCGGTGCGTTAAATGAGTCTTACGAGTCCGTAAACCTGCTGCAGTCTTTAAAGAACGCAGGATTTACGACAAACCAGGAACTTTCCGATTTCTACGTAAACTATCGTGCTGACCGACCTGTTGTCGGTATGTGGGATCAGGACTGGACTCTTGTTGAGCCTGCACAGTCCGCATACTCAAGCGAACTCATCGAGAACGCTAAGAACTTCTCCGATACCGCAATGATCGTAATTTCCAGAGCGGGCGGCGAAGGCGCAGATCTTCCCAACGATATGATGGCCATTGTTAACGGAACCTATCAGGATCCCGACGGCACCACCTATTTCAACGCTCACTATGATGAGACCGTAAACGAAGGCGCAGACTGGGATGAAGGTGATCACTATCTGCAGCTTTGCAATCAGGAAGAAGACCTGGTGAACATGGTCTGCGGGAACTTCGATAACGTTATCCTCGTTTACAACGGCATGAACATCTTCGAGTTCGGCTTTATCAAAGATCATCCTCAGATCAAGGGCTTTATCTGGGCTCCTCCTACAGGCCACGTTGGCATGCAGGCACTGGGCGAGATCATGGCCGGAACCGTGAACCCCAGCGGTAAACTGCCCGACACCATGGTGTACGAGCTGGAAGAGACTCCCTGGTGGAACAACGCCGGTGATTTCCAGTACACCAACATGGACGAATTTGCAGTACCCACCGATTTCTTCGGTATGAAGTACACCGAGACTCCTTCCTTTATAAACTATGTGGAAGGCATTTATGTAGGTTATAAATTCTACGAAACAGCAGCAGTGGAGGGGCTGATCGATTATAATAAGACCGTACAGTATCCCTTCGGCTATGGCCTTTCTTACACAAGCTTTACCCAGACCATGGGTGACATCGTGGATGAAGGCAGCACTCTGAAATTTGATGTTACCGTAACCAATACCGGCAGCGTAGCAGGTAAGGAAGTAGTTCAGGTTTACTCCAATCCTCCTTACGTGAACGGCGGTATCGAAAAGGCCAGCGCAAATCTGGTTCAGTTTGAAAAGACTGCGCTCCTGCAGCCCGGCGCATCCGAGACCGTGACCATCACCGTGGAAAAAGACGATCTCATGAGCTATGACTACGAGACCGCAGGTACCTATGTACTGGAAGCAGGAGATTACATCATCTCCATTAACTCCGACTCTCACAATGTTCTGGATCAGAGAGTTTATACCGTCTCTTCCACCGAGATCGGTACTCACACTGATGAGACCAAGGCCGAGAACCGCTTTGATTTCGCAAACGGCGATCTGACCTATCTTTCCAGAGCAGACGGTTTTGCAAACTATGAAGAAGCAACCGCAGCACCTGCAAGCTATGAGATCTCTGCAGAGGCAAAGGCTTCTTTCTACAACAACAGCAATTACCTGAATGCGGAAGCAACCGCAAAGGATGAAGATGAGGGCGCAGCAGCCATCACCACCGGCGCCGCAAACGGACTGAAGCTGGTTGACATGAGAGGCGTTGATAAGAACGATGCCAAGTGGGATACCTTCATGGATCAGCTGACTCTGGATGACATGAATGCACTGATCTCTCTGTCCGGTTATCAGACCAACTCCGTGGACTCCATCGGAAAGGTTCGTACCAACGACTGTGACGGTCCTGCATCCATCAACAACAACTTCACCGGTAAGGGTTCCATCGGTTTCCCCATCGGTATCGTGATCTCCGCAACCTTTAACAAGGATCTGGCTTATCGCTTCGGCGAGTCCATCGGTAAGATGGCAGATGAAATGGATGTATCCGGCTGGTATGCACCCGCTATGAACATCCACAGAACCGCATTTGCAGGCCGTAACTTCGAGTACTATTCCGAGGACGGTATGCTCTCCGGACTCATCGCTGCCCAGGCAGTAAAGGGTGCTGCATCCCAGGGCGTATATGCGTACATGAAGCACTTTGCACTGAACGATCAGGAAGGCAACCGCTGCGGTATGCTCTGTACCTGGTCCAACGAGCAGGCGATCCGTGAAGTATATCTGAAGCCTTTCGAGAAGTGCGTAAAGGATGCTGACTGTAAGGCAGTCATGAGCTCCTTTAACTACATTGGTAACCGTTGGGCAGGTGGATGCTCCGAGCTGCTGATCGATGTTCTTCGCGGCGAGTGGGGCTTCGACGGTTTCGTTGAGACCGACTACTTCGGCGTATATGGTTACATGAGCTCCGATATGGCGATCCGTAACGGTACGGACACCATGCTGGTGAACTATCCTACCGAGACCAACAACGTAAGCTTCCGTGACACCAACGGTGCACAGCAGGCTATGAGAACTTCCGCAAAGAACATCCTCTATGTTGTTGCAAACAGCAGAGCATATTATGATGACAACTTAAATCCCGGTATGGCAGGCTGGAGAAAACTGCTGATCGGTGCGGATGTGATCCTTGGCGCACTGCTTGTATGCTGGGAGATCGGAAATATCAAGAGATACGGCAAACGGAAAAAAGAAGCAGAAGCTTAAGGAAACGTTAACGCAGTAACTTCGGGCCTGCGGTCTGTGCAGGCCGCGGGCCCGTTTTACGGAAAAAACTACGCCGGAACGACAAGGAGCTAAAAGATGAAACATCAGGATATCATCAATAAAATGACCATGGAAGAAAAGGCCGCGTTCCTCAGCGGAAACAGCGAGTGCACCACCAGAGGGTTTGAACGGCTGGGGATCCCTTCCATCTTCCTTTCCGACGGACCTCACGGGGTCAGAAAACAGGCCGGTGCCGGAGACCATCTGGGATTAAACGAATCCGTGCCCGCCACCTGTTTCCCCACCGCAGCCACTATTGCGGGAAGTTTTGACGAAAAACTTGGAGAAGAACTGGGTGAAGCTCTTGGGGAAGAGGCCATGGCAGAGGGAGTCAACGTACTTCTTGGACCGGGCCTTAACATCAAGAGAAGCCCACTGTGCGGCAGAAACTTTGAGTATTTTTCCGAGGATCCTTACCTTGCGGGAAAGATGGCAGCAGCCTATGTAAAGGGCATTCAGAGTAAGGGCGTTTACGCCTGCCCGAAACACTTTGCGGTGAATTCCCAGGAACTTCGCCGTATGGCCATGGATTCCGTGGTAGATGAAAGAACCCTTCGGGAAATCTACCTGACGGGCTTTGAGATCGCCGTCAAAGAAGGCAAGGCAAAGACCATCATGTCTGCCTACAACGAAGTCAACGGCACCTATGCCAATGAGAATAAACACCTCTTAAAAGAGATCCTTCGGGACGAGTGGGGCTTTGACGGTTTTGTTGTTACCGACTGGGGCGCATCCAACGATCATGCCCTGGGCGTGGCAGCAGGTTCCACTTTGGAGATGCCGGATCCCGGTCTTGATTCCGCAAGAGAACTCATCGCCGCCGTAGAGAGCGGAAAGATCGCCATGGCGGATGTGGATGAGAGAGTGGATGAACTCCTGGATGCAGTGCTGACGCTTACGGAAAACGCCAAGGACGCGGCAACTGAATTTGATGTGGAAGCACACCATGCCATTGCCAAAAAGGCAGCCGTGGAAAGTGCCATCCTGTTAAAGAACGAGAACAATATCCTGCCTTTATCCGCAGGTGCAAAAGTGGCGCTGATCGGAGATTTTGCCTTTACTCCCAGATATCAGGGGGCAGGTTCTTCTCTGGTGAACCCCACGAAATTAGAGACTGTTTCGGAGCTCATCAAGTACTACGACCTTCAGGTTGTGGGCAGCTGCAGCGGCTATCAGAGAAACGGAAAAGAAGACGCCGCCATGATCAAAGAGGCGGTGGATCTTGCGGGCCGTGCGGATGTTGTGATTTATTGCTTCGGCTTAAACGAGGACAGCGAGTCCGAGGGTATGGACAGGACCCATATGCGGATCCCTCAGAATCAGATCGACCTTCTGCAGGAACTGGGACAGGCTAATCCCAACCTTGTGGGCGTGATCTCCGCAGGCTCTGCCATTGAGATGCCCTGGCATCATTATTTCAAGGCGTTATTGCACTGCTACTTAAACGGACAGGCTGGCGCGGGAGCAGCCCTGGATCTTCTCACCGGTAAGGCAAATCCCTCCGGAAAACTCAGTGAGACCATCCCCAGACGCCATGAGGATACCCCGGCTTACCGGTATTATCCCAGCATGGAGAGAAACGCGGAATACAGGGAAGGCCTGTACGTGGGCTATCGGTTTTACGATACCGCCAAAGTTCCCGTGCTGTATCCCTTCGGCTTCGGTCTTTCTTATACCACTTTTGAATACTCTGACCTGCAGGTAGGGGATACCGGTATCAGTTTTGTGATCAAAAACACCGGAAAACGTGACGGCGCAGAGGCAGCCCAGATGTACGTGAGTCTGCCGGGAGCAAAGGTCTTTCGGCCCGAGAAGGAATTAAAGGGATTTGTGAAAGTAAGGCTGAAAGCGGGAGAAGAAAAGCGGGTAGAGATCCCCTTCGATGACAAGACCTTCCGGTACTACAACGTGAAGACCGGGAAGTTTGAAGAAGAGGGCGGCACCTATGTGATCCGCGTGGGCGCAGGCAGCGGAGATCTTCGCTTAGAGGGTACCGTTTCCAGAAAAGCAACCACCGACATCCTGCCCTATGATGAGGGCGGTATGGAGCCTTATTACACCGGGCAGATCCAGACCGTGTCCGATGAGAGTTTTGAAAAACTTCTGGGCCATCCCATTCCCGACGGAAAGTGGAGCGGCAGCCTTGGCATTAATGACGCTTTCTGTCAGATGTACTACGCAAAGGGCGGCCTTGCCAGACTCCTTTACAAGAAACTGACGAAGATGAAGGCAAAGGCGGATGCTTCCGGTGTTCCGGACTTAAACATCCTCTTTGTATATAACATGCCCTTCAGGGCCGTTGCCAAAATGACCGGCGGCGTTGTGAGCATGGAGATGGCGGAGGGGATCGTGAAGATCGTCAACGGACATTTCTTTAAAGGTGCCGGTGCCCTCATCGGCGGATTTTTCAGAAACAGAAAGAAGAACAAAGAATACGAGAAGGCCCTGGCAAGGGCCGGAAAGGAGTAATATTTGAATAAGATCAAGGAATGGATCGCATCCCATCCCAATATCTGGGAGTTTATATTATTTAACGTGCTTTCCAATGTTTCCACCATTACCAGATTTGTACTGACCTGGATCGGAACGGCCATCTTTGTTAACAGCATGAAGATGCTTGCCCCTTTCCGGTTCCTGATCTTTGACTATACGTCGGAGAGTTCCCACGGACTGGGCGGCTTTCTGACCTTCCTCATTGCGGAGGTCCTTGCGCAGGTTGTGAACTTCTTCGTCCAGAAGACCTGGGTATTTAAGTCCAACGCAGACTTTTCCAAGGCTGCACCCAAGTATGCCCTGCTGGCGGTGATCATCGTTGTTGTCAACCTGATTCTGCCCGGACACGTCACCACCCTGTGCATCAACACCTTCCACATGGGAGATCAGCTCTCTGCCACCATCGCATCCGTGGTCAACACCCTGCTTGCCGTGGTCGTCAGCTATCCTTTGCTGAAGTTCTGGATCATGCCTAAGGATGCGAAGGAAACAGAAGAGAAGAAAGACGCAGAATAAAGAACAAAATCAGAGAAGGTTTTTGTAAAAAAGAAGGTACGGTGTGTACGCCGTACCTTCTTTGCGTTATGATAAGGAAAGGTTATCACAAGAAACCATCAAACGGGAAAAAGGTGAGAACATATGAATATCACACAGATCAAATACGTCTTAACGGTAGCATCTTCCCCCTCCATGCGGGATGCGGCAACGAAACTGTACGTGACACAGCCGGCCCTGTCTGCCAGCATCCGGGAACTGGAAGAAGAACTGGGGATCCTGATCTTTGAGCGGACCAATAAGGGTATTTCTCTTACGGAGGAAGGAAGGGAGTTTGTGGCCTACGGCAAAAAGGCGCTGGCCCAGTACGAGATCCTGGAAGCAAGGTATTTATCCAAGGACAGTGATAAGGAGCATTTTTCCGTATCCACCCAGCACTATAATTTCGCTATCAAGGCATTTACCGAGATCATCCGGGACAAAGATCCGGACCGGTATGTGTTCTCCATTCATGAGACCAAGACGGCGGAAGTGTTGAAAGATGTTGGCACCTTGAAAAGCGAGGTGGGGATCGTTTCCTTTTCCAGGGATAACGAGGCGGTGATCCGGAAACTTTTTAAGGAATACCAGCTGGAGTTTACGCCCTTGATGATCCGGGAAACCTATGCCTATGTGTGGAAGGATCATAAGTTTGCAAAGAGAAAGACCATCTCTTTGGAAGAATTGAAGGAGTACCCCTGCGTTGCTTTTGACCAGAGTGATGACAGCAACTTCTACCTCACGGAAGAAGCCATGGGAAACTATGATTTCCAGAAACTGATCAAATCCGATGACCGTGCAACCACCATGGAGATCATCTCGGATCTTCACGGCTACTCTGTGGGCTCCGGCATGCTGGCCGGGGATGAGCAGGTTTTAAAGGGCCTGGTGTCCATCAAATTAAAAGAAGAAGATCCCCTGACCATCGGCTACATCCTGCGAAAAGGCAGTGAACTCTCCCCCTACGCCAAAGCATATGTGGAGGAACTGGAGAAGTACAGGGAATAGACAAAAAGACAGGGAAACCTGCTAAAAAGCAAGATATGAATTATAAAATAGAAACACTGAAAGAACCGTCCTTTGGGGCGGTTCTTTTGCGATAAGGAACGTTTATCACACACGATCACTTCTCCGAAATTTTCAAAGAGGTATGGGCGTGATAGGATAAGTCCAACGAAAACGAAAGGAGATGCCAAACATGAGAAGAACAGCGGATCATCAGCAGTTTCATATGTGCATGTGCTGCCGAATGCTTAACGACCGGGCAAAGAGAAGGCTCGGGAGTCAGGCTTTGATGCCATGCTCCCGGAACATGATGTGAAGCTGGAACTGCCGAGAAGGCAGAACAACCATATCATATAGAAACGCCTTATGCCCGGTCGCCGCCACAGCTTCCGGGCATTATTTATGTCAAAACGGTTGAAGCAAAGCTGAAACAGTCAGAGTAAGGAAAACGGTAAACAGAGAAAAACAACAGGATTAGGAGGAGAACAGACATGGCAGATTTTAATTCGGCAAGGATCGGCGGAGTGGAGTATACATTGGATCAGCTTCGGGAACTGGATGAGGTGACCCTGCGAGGTGCACTTCACGAAAGAACCCATCACGGTATCGAAGTTCCCATCTATCCCACCATTGCAAGATGGAAGGGAGAGGCCATCCCCAGTTTCGGATCGGATGCGGAAGTGATCTACAACATCTGGAAAGAAAAGGGCGGCAATACGGAAGATGAGGATATCAAATGGGTGGAGCGGTATCTGGATTACGCGAAGCAGATCCGCCGGGGAATAAAGCCCGAGATCCCGGAGTACACAGAAGAACAGAAACCTTACACAGAGGAAGAACTGAAAGTGATCTGGAAACTCTTAAAGGAAAGAAAATCTTCCAGAGCCGGCTGGATCAAAAAGGAGATCCCGGAGGAGATCCTCAGACAGATCCTGGAGGCGGGAAGAGCAGCTCCCATCGGCTGCAACCTGGATGAAGTGCGGTACGTGATCCTGCGGACGGAAGAGGAAAAGAAACTGATCTGGAGCGATGTATCCACGGAAAATGCCACCATCATCGTCCTTTGCTACGACAAGCGGCCCTCCCACATCGTGAAGCAGGACCTGCCGGAGCGGGTGCCTCACAACAGAGGCTTTGATGCGGCGGCGGCAGCGGACCACATGGGGCTGGTGGCACATGCGCTGGGATTATCCAGTGTATGGCTCTCCGACTCCCCCGGACATGCCAAGGAGTTTAAGGAAGCCTACGGTCTTCCTGAGGAGTTTGAAGTGGCCCTGCATCTGGCGGTGGGATATCCGGCAGCAGGCTCCATCAAATCCGGAAGAGTACCTCTGGACTACATGATCTATGACAGAAATAAGTGAGGAAACAGTGTGATGGATGCTACAGAAAAAAGGATCATAGAGGCGATCGATGAAAAACGTGAGGAGATCATTTCCTGCGCCAGAGATATTTATACCCACGCAGAACTGGGATATAAGGAATTCCGCACCGCAGGGAAGTTTACGGAAGCGATCAAAGAGAGAAGCGAAC
>JAEEGI010028400.1_pt1 | contig 10644 bp, 8 predicted proteins | sample 8958751 | NCBI WGS metagenome assembly JAEEGI01 (sample SAMN16246545, study PRJNA631951) | gut metagenome | biome: gut microbiome; feature: rumen; material: KS-attached | host: Bos | place: Iran: Karaj | collected 2018-10 | reverse complement strand
TCGTGCCGAAGTCATACTTGAAGAAGTAAATGACCAGGTTGGAGGTGATGTAGATCGAGCAGTTGATCAGCACGATCGCGACCGTAACGGTCATGGCCTGATCGTTCTGCACGAGCGCTTTGAACATCTGACCGACGGAGACGGTCTCCATCTCGGCAGTGGATTTTTCCTTGACGTTGACGCAGGTGAGAATCGTGAAGAGGATGAACAAAGCGGCGATGATGATCGAGAAATACTTGAAGCCGACGATCTCGATCATCTTGGCGCCCGCGTCGGAGCCGGCAAACATGTTGCCGAGCATCGGGACGAGCATCATCGTGAATACCGTCACGATCGCGCTGCCGACGCCCGCGCTGGTACGGGCGATCGTCGTGAGACCTTCGCGCTCGCGTCCGCCCTCGGTGAAGGCGGGGATCATGGACCAGTAGGGGATGTCCATCATCGTATAGGTCACGCCCCAGAGGATATAGGTCACGGCGGCGTAGGCGACAAGACCGGACGCGTCGAGTTTCGGAGGCGCGGCGAACATCAGTACGAGCACGACGGCGTTCGTCAGCGTGCCGATCAGCAGCCAGGGACGGAATTTGCCCCAGCGGGTCTTCGTTTTGGCGACGATGACGCCCATGATCGGGTCGTTGAACGCGTCAAAAACACGCGCCGCCATCAGGATGATGCCCATTGCGATCGCATTGACGCCGAGCAGATCCTGGAAATAATACAGGACATAGCTGGCCGAGAGCATGTAGACCATGTCTTTGCCGACCGCGCCGAGCGCGTAGGAAATCTTGGATTTCAGCGGCAGGGTCTGTTTCTGTTCCATATTGATTTCTCACTTTCGTTTTGTTTTTTCCGTGATGTGATCTGAAGTCAGTATAGCTTAAAAAGGAAGAATTTGCAAACAATTCTCAAGCGGGACGGATCTTCACGATATTGCTGACGATGCTGCCGCTGCGGCGGCGAATGTAATCCATGTACTCCCCGCGGTCGATCGTGTAAGCCCGCCCCCAGGAGGAAATATACAGGCGCTCATCGTCGATCCCCGTGACCGTGACGTAATGGGCTTTGACGCTGCAGGCGCGGAAGATCGAGCCGTCCGGCCGCGCGGCGTAAAAGTTCAGCTCATGCTTCTGCCAGAACAAAGGGAAATTCGGCCCGACGGAGAGGATGACGGGGATATCGCGGGAGAGCATATCTTCGATCTCGGCGAAAAGTCTGCCGCTTCCGATCCCCCACGCCGCGCGGAAGGGGAGCCTGTAACGACGGAAAAAGCGGTTGAGTCCTCCCGCAAGCATGATCCCGTTGATGCCGAGCTTCGGGATCACGGGGAAAAAGCGCCGCGAGAGCTCCTGGGCGAGTTCATTGTATTCGCGCTCATCCACACAGCCGTCCTCGGCCGCCTCCGCGAAAAAGCCGCAGCTGCAGCCCGGATGAAAGCGGCACAGATAAAGCAGCAGGTCGAGCGCGGCGATCACGCCGCAGCCCACCTCGCGCATGCTGTTCGAGGAAAGGGACATCTGGTTCCCGCCGAAGGAGCGCCTCAGGCCGTTGTCTACGGAAATGTAATTGTGTTGAATGTGAAGCATAGTCCTTGCCCTGATCCGTTATGTTTTTTTATATTCTATCATAGAGCGAAGCGTCAGAAAAGAGAAAAAAGGATTTTTATAGCTTTTTCTGCGGGGGTAAAGGGAAGGTTCGCAGGAAAAAAGAGTCACATCCCTTGCGTTTCGATTATGCCTTTGTTATAATGACTGCGTTGAAAAAACGACCTGTTTATCGATCAACCTAACATCAGGAGATTGAAATAATGAAAAAGAAAGACAAAAAATACGAAGAAAAAGGCGGAAGCGGCGGACTTGCCATTGTACTGGCCATTCTGCTGATATTGCTTTTTGTGATCGGATTCCTGATCTTTCGGATCATGAACCTGAAGAATGCTCCCTCGTCGTTCCTGCAGAACCTCAAGCCCGTTCCCGCCGCTACGGTCGCGCCCGTCGTTACGCCTGTGCCCCTGGCGACGCCCGCGCCCGAGGCCACGCCGGAGCCCACGCCCGAGCCTACGCCCGAACCCACGCCCGAGCCTACGCCGGAGCCCACGCCCGAGCCTACGCCGGACCCGGCGCAATATATCAAGATCGCTACCTCCAAGCAGATCAAGATCACCAAGCAGCCCGGCGGGGAGAAGGTGTATGACGGAAACAACGCCGTCTTTGTCGCCCATGCGAGCGGCGCCTCAACAAGAGAATGGCGCTTTGTAGCTCCCGATTATTCGCGCGAGATCGTTTGGAATGCCAAAGAGATCAAAAAAGAATTCCCGGGACTCAGATGTGAAGACGGCGACACGGATATTTTCATTATCTACGATATCCCTCGCGAGATGAACGGCTGGTATGCCGTCTGCCTGTTCACCGACGGCAGCGGCGGCATGCTCGCCTCCGACGGAGCGCTGCTCACGGTCATGGACGCCGGCGGCTGGACTTATACTCCCGCGGCGCCTTCGGAGACTCCCAAGCCCACGCCCGAAGTCGTGGAGGTTACCATCCCCGGTTCCAGCCCTCAACCGACAGAATCGCCCAGTCCTTCGACCACCCCCGATCCCAATTCTGGCAATGAAGGCGGCGGCACCGGCAATGAAGGCGGCGGCACCGGCAGCGAAGGCGGCGGCACCGGCAGCGAAGGCGGCGGCACCGGCAACGAAGGCGGCGGCACCGGAAATGAAGGCGGCGGCACCGGAAATGAAGGCGGCAACACCGGCACCGGCGGCAATACGGATCCCTGATACATTCTTATATTTTTGACTCTGCAGGCCCGCTCTTTGAGCGGGTCTGCTTTTTTGCTGAAATACAGCATCTTTTTAATGACAAGACCGTCGAATGGTGGTAAAATAATTTGTCGTAAATCAGCTCAAGTAAGGACGGATCGATTTGGTTTTCAGTTCAGCGATATTTTTATTCGTGTTTCTGCCGGCGGTGTTTATCCTCTACCGGCTGATTCCGTCGCTCAAAATCAAAAATCTGCTCCTGGCCGCCGCCAGTATCGTTTTTTACGCTTTCGGGCAGCTGCAGTATGTGCCGCTGTTTCTCGCGACGGTCGTGATCAACTATGTCGCCGGCCTCCTGCTGCAGGGAAGGACAAGCGGAAGAAAGCTTGTCGTCGGCGTCGCCGTCGTCCTCAATATCGGCATTCTCAGCGTCTTCAAGTACACAGACTTTCTGATCCGAAGCCTCAACGACGGCTTTACTCTGTCGCTGCCTTATGCGGGCCTCGTCCTGCCGATCGGCATCTCGTTCTTTATTTTCCAGGGACTTTCTTATACCATCGACGTCTATCGCAGCCCGGACTCCGGTACAAGGGATTTTTTGAAGCTGCTGCTGTACATTTCCTTTTTCCCGCAGCTGATCGCGGGTCCGATCGTAAAATATCACGATGTCTCCGATCAGATCGACGATAGGCGCTGCACGCCCGAGCAGACCGTTTACGGCATCAGCCGTTTTGTTACCGGCCTCGCGAAAAAGATCCTGATCGCCAACGCCGTCGGCTATATTGCGGACCAGGTCTTTGACCGCTATTTTCCGAGCGGCATCACAGACTGGCCGCTGCTTTGGCTCGGCGTCATCTGCTATACGCTCCAGATCTATTTCGATTTCAGCGGCTACAGCGACATGGCCATCGGTATGGGGCGCATGTTCGGCTTCCGTTTCCGCGAAAACTTCGATTATCCCTATACCGCCCATTCCGTTTCGGAATACTGGCGCAGATGGCACATGTCTCTCTCCTCCTGGTTCAAGGATTATCTCTACATCCCGCTCGGAGGCAACCGGAAAGGGAAGTACCGCACGGCGCTCAACAAGCTGATCGTCTTCTTTTGCACCGGCCTCTGGCACGGCGCCAACTGGACCTTCGTTCTGTGGGGCCTCGCGCACGGCCTGCTCGTCTCGCTCGAGGACGTGCTTTCCCGTCCCGGCGGGAAAATGCGGAAAAGCCTGCTCGGACGCATCGCCGGGCGACTGTATGCGCTGCTTGCGGTGACGCTGCTGTTTGTTGTCTTCCGTTCGGAGAGCATCTCACAGGCCTTCCGTTATCTTGCGTGCATGTTTACGGGAGGCGTCGACGGATACGGCCTCTATCTGATTCGCTCGCTGCTTGATCCCGCGGCCTGCGCCGTCATTCTGCTCGCCGTCGTTTTCTCCGGCCGGATCCCGAAGCTCGCGGCCTCCTCGCTCGAACGCTTCGCCGAGAGAAGGGGAACGCTCGCGCTTGTGTGCAGGGCGCTCTTTTCCCTTGCGGTTTATCTTCTCTGCATCATGAGCCTCGCCCGCGGCGGCTTTAATCCCTTTATCTACTTCCAGTTCTGAAAGGAGGCGGGAGCATGCGCAAAACCGATTTTCGGGCAGACAGCGTCGTACGGATCCTCTGGATCATCCTCTTCCTCGCTCTCTGCCTCATCCCCAGCGTCGGGATGCTGTTTGCCGGAGAGACGAAACCCTCCGCAAATGAGATCCTGTCCTCGCGCCCGGTCCTTGTGAAGCGCGACGGCAGCGTCAACACGGCCGTTCTCGATGACGTGACCGACTATATCGCCGACCGCTTTGCGTTTCGGAAAAAGCTCGTTACCGCATGGGCACAGCTGAACGCCTCCCTTTTCCACAGCTCTGCCGAGCGCCAGGTCGTCCTCGGCAGCGACGGCTGGCTGTACTTTGAGCCGACGCTCAACGACTACATGGGCCGTTCCATGAGCGAGGAACAGCTGGACCGTGCCGCGGCGTATCTCGCAGCCCTCCAGCAGGAGGCCGAGAGCAGGGGAGCGCGCTTTCTCTTTACGGTCGCGCCGAACAAAAACAGCCTGTACGGCGAGCATATGCCCTCCTATATCCCGGCGGATCACGCCTCGTCCAACCTGGAAAGGCTCAAGCCTTATCTCATGCGCTACGGCGTGAATTATCTGGATCTTTTCGACGTGCTGTCCGCGCGGGACGAGGAGCTTTATTATCGCGGGGACACCCATTGGACGGACCGCGGCGCCGCGCTTGCCGCTGACGCGCTTCTCGCGGCGCTGGACAAGCCCTCCGCCTATTTTGCGGGGCCTTTTGCGGCAGGAGAGCCCCATATGGGCGATCTGTACGAGATGCTCTTCCCGACCGGCAGGGAAAGGGAAGAGAGCGCATACTACGTCCCCGGTTTTTCCTATGAGCTCTCCGGGGATCCCAACGGCGGAAACGCGCTGCGGATCAGCTCCGCCTGCGCCGGAAGGGACGGATCTCTTCTTTGCTGGCGCGACTCCTTCGGCATCTCGCTCTATCCTTATCTGTCAGACAGCTTTGAAAGCGCGGTCTTCCTGCGCAGCTCATCCTACGATCTCGCCGAGATCGAGAAGACAGGCGCTGACACGGTGCTCATCGAGATCGCCGAGCGCAACCTTCCGCAGCTCTCTGATGCGGGAAGAAAGTGAATCATGAATGTATAGCGATACGGAGGGAAATACCATGCTCGATTTTTTGAAACGTGAAGGCGTCAGAGAAGAGATCATTCGACAGATCGAGGCTTTTCGCGCCCAATATCCGCTGGAGGACGGGACGCACTACCGCGTTCCCTCGCCGACCTATCATTATTACGGCACGGAGATCTGGGAACGGGCGCTCACGGCGCTGCTTTCCGGGGAGAACCTCCTTCTCGTCGGCCCGAAGGCGACCGGCAAGAACGTCCTCGCGGAAAACCTTGCCGCCGTGTTCGGAAGGCCGGAATGGGACATCTCTTTCTATCTCAATACCGACGCGGCCTCTCTGATCGGCACAGACACCTTCCGCGACGGGAAAGTGACATTGCGTCACGGTCCCATCTATCAGTGCGCGGAGAACGGCGGCTTCGGCGTTCTCGACGAGATCAACATGGCCAAAAACGAGTCGCTGGCCGTCCTTCACGCCACGCTCGACTTCCGGCGCATCATCGACGTGCCCGGCTACGACAGGATCACCCTCTCTCCGGCGACGCGCTTTATCGCCACGATGAACTACGGCTACGCCGGTACGAGAGAGCTCAACGAGGCGCTGATGAGCCGCTTTATGGTCATCAACATGCCGCTTATCTCCCAGGACAATCTCAAAAAGCTGCTCGTCGCCCAGTATCCGGATCTGAAGCTCGAATACGCCGAGCAGTTCTGCACGCTTTTCGGCGAGATCCGAGCCAAGTGCGAGAGCGGCGAGATTTCGACCAAGGCGCTGGATCTGCGCGGCCTTATCGCCGCCGTAAAGCTCATCCGCAACGGACTCACGGCCGCGCAGGCGCTGGAGATGGGTATCGTCAACAAATCCACGGACGATTTCGAGCGGCAGATCGTATCGGATATCGTCGCGGCAAGGATCCCGGGCTCGCTCGATGCAAAGGAACTCTTTGAAGAGAAATGAATGAAGTAAGCGATCTTCAGAAAAGAAGAGCTGAAAACATCATTTGGAACGCTGCCCAAAGCCACGGCTTTACGCCCGACTTCAAGGCCTACGACGCCGACGCGCGCGCCGATCTGTACTGGAACACGATCATCGGCGCCGTGCGCAGGCACTACGACTATCCGAAGATCGAAGAGGTCTTCCGCGGCTTTGAGTCCGAGGAGGACGCCGACGTCTACGAGGGGCTGCTGTGGCTCGGCCTGGAAAACGCGGTCTTTGAAAAAGAGCGCGGGGAGAGGCCCGTTTTGGAGTCGCTGCGCCGAAACTACGCCGAGCGCTATCTCTCCGGGCTGATCACGACGCACGATCTTCCTTTTTACGATACGCTGGCTCTCGCCCATTACCGGCGCGCGCTCGGCCTTGATGACCGGCTGGATCCCTACACAAAAAAGCTGCTCGACGAGCTGGAGTTTTCCCGGGAAATGAGCACGGATGAGATCACCGCCCGGGCAAAAGAGCTGTTCGAACGCTGGTTTCAGCTCCGTCTGAAAGAAAAGGAAGCGGAGAGAAAAAAACGCCGCATCCCCTTCGGGCTCCGAAAAGGGAAGACCGCCAAGGGGCGATATCGGAAATTCGGGCTGGGCTTCGCCGACCACCCGAGCTTTATCTACGGCGGCCAGCGCGTCGGTCCGCAGGGGAACGAGGAACAGCGTCTTTCCGGCATGAGCGCGCAGGAGCTGCGCGCCTTCATGGAAGCGAAATACGGCAAAAGCGCCTTCAACGCCCGGGAGACCGCCGAGCTGGAACGAAGCGTCTGTACCGGAAACCACGCCGCCTGTCATATTCTCATCACAAAAGGGGATAAAGGCAGCGCCAAGATCCAGAACGGCTTCGAGGCGCTCAAGCGGGAGCGCGAGGCAAAGCAGGTCGAAACCAACCGACGCTTTTACACGGATCATATCGCCGAAAGGCGTACTTCGATCGAACGGCTCAGCGGCAAGATCCAGAACTCCGTCCTGCTGCATCTGCAGCCCTCGCCCGTGCGCTCCAACTCCGGCGCGCTGGAGGGCGGGCGCGCCTGGCGCGCGCTGCATCTCAACGACGAGAGGGTCTTCATCCGGGAGGAGCAGAACGATGTCGGCGATCTGAGCGTGGATATCCTGCTCGACGCCTCCACCTCGCAGAAATACCGACAGGAGATCGTCTCCAACCAGGGCTATATCATCGCGGAAAGCCTTGACCGCTGCAATATCCCGTGCCGCGTGATGTCCTTCTGCTCGATGACGGGCTATACGATCCTGCGCATCTTCCGCGATTATCACGAACGCGGCGTCAACGACAGGATCTTCGAGTATGTCTCCAACGGCTGCAACCGCGACGGGCTGGCCGTTCGGATGGCGCACCATCTGATGGAGAAGCAAAGCTGCGATCATAAGATCCTGATCGTGCTTTCCGACGCCAAGCCCAACGACGTCGTCAGGATGCGGCAGAAGGATAGCGGAGAATTCGTCAACTATGAACTTCGGCAGGGGATCCGGGATACGGCCTTCGAGGTCCGCAGCGCGCGGGCGGACGGCATCGCCGTGATCTGCGTCTTTACGGGCGACGACGAGGACGTTCCCTCGGCAAGACTGATTTACGGAAGGGATTTCGCCAGGATCCAGTCGCTCGACAAGCTGGCCGATACGGTCGGGGTCCTGCTGCAGAATCAGATCAAGAACATGTAAAAAATCCGGCAGGCTAAAAACCTGCCGGATTTTACGTTATCGGATTATTTTGCGAGGACCTTTTTCAGTCTGGCATAGCGGGGGAGGGAACACTCAAGCGGGAGAACGGGCTCGCCCTGGATCAGAGGAAGGACGTAATCGATGAACTCCTGCTTCATGCCGTTGTGCTCGTCGTTGATCCATTCCATCGGGACTTTCTTTTCGTAGTTCGCCACGCTCTCGAGCGGAATGAGCTCGAATCTGCAGACGTACTTTCCGTCGACGCTGTCGCGGCGGAAGGCGACCATCTTGCCGGTCACGCCGTTCACAGCCTGCTCGACCGCTTCCTTGCCCGCGCCGAAAGCCTCGTCGATATCCGTCTGGGAAGCCAGATGCGCTCCGCAGCGCTGCAGGAGGCTCAGCTCGATGCCGCGGACCTTCGCACCCGTGCGGCCCTGGAGCAGGGAGGCAAGCAGCGCGGCAAGGCCGCCGAGCTGCGCGTGGCCGAAGCCGTCGGTCGCGGAGGTCTTCGCCTCGGAGACAAAGCGCCCGTCGGCGTAGTGGATGCCCTCGGAGACGGCGATGAGGACCTTGCCCTTTTCGGCATAGATCTTCTCCACGTCGGCATAGAACTTTTCGATGTCAAAGTCGTACTCGGGCAGATAGACCAGATCGGGCCCGGAGCCGAACGCGGTGGCAAGAGCCGCGCTTCCGGCCAGCCAGCCGGCGTGACGGCCCATGATCTCCACGACGGTGATCATGCCGTTGTCGTAGACGCGCGCGTCCTTGTTGATCTCCATGCAGGAGGTCGCGATATACTTGGCCGCGCTGGCAAAACCGGGGCAGTGATCGGTGCCGAAGAGGTCGTTGTCGATGGTCTTCGGAACGCCCATCACGCGGCATTCGTAGCCGACGGATTCCATATAGCGGCTGATCTTGCTGCAGGTGTCCATCGAATCGTTGCCGCCGTTGTAGAAGAAATATCTGACGTTATATTTCTTGAAGATCTCAAGGATGCGCTTATAATCGGTGTCGTCCTTTTCGGGATCGGCGATCTTATAGCGGCAGGAGCCGAGCTCGGAAGAGGGCGTGTGCAGCAGCAGACGCAGCTCTTCGGGATCCTCTTCGTCCATCACGTACAGCTTGTCCTCCAGCACGCCCTTGATGCCGTGGGCCGCGCCGTAGACCTTTGTGATGCAGTCGGCGTCCAGAGCGGTGCGGATCACGCCGTAGGCGCTGGCGTTGATGACGGACGTCGGGCCGCCGGACTGGCCGAAAATACAAGCTCCTCGCAGTTGTTCACTCATGGAAAACTTCCTCCGTATATTGATTAAAATTTTTTGTTTTTTATTGAATGTGCTTCTTGATTATGGATATGTTTGAGGATATAATAAGAACGATAATTTGTAAAGATGCGTTTTCAACAAAAATGCATCTTGCAGAATGAAAGAGAAAGGGAGATTTTGTAAAATGCCACTGGTAACGACGAAAGAAATGTTCGCGAAAGCCTATAACGGTGGATACGCCATCGGCGCGTTCAACGTCAACAATATGGAAATCGTTCAGGGTATCACCGAGGCGGCAGGGGAGCTCAAGAGCCCCGTTATCCTGCAGGTCTCCAAGGGTGCGCGCGCCTATGCCAACCACACTTATCTTGTCAAGCTGGTCGAAGCCGCCATCATTGAAAACCCCGAGATCCCCATCGCGCTGCACCTTGACCACGGCGACACCTTCGAGCTCTGCAAATCCTGCATCGACGGCGGCTTCACCTCCGTCATGATCGACGCCTCCTCCAAGAGCTTCGAGGACAACATCGCGCTGACCCGCCAGGTCGTGGAATACGCGCACGATCACGGCGTCGTCGTCGAAGCCGAGCTCGGCACCCTGGCCGGCGTCGAGGACGAGGTCAGCGTCGAGCACGGCCATGAGAGCTACACCCGCCCCGAGGAGGTCGAGGAATTCGTCAGCCGCACCGGCTGCGACTCTCTGGCGATCGCCATCGGCACCTCTCACGGCGCGTACAAGTTCAAGGCCTCTCAGTGCACCCGCAACGCCGATGGCGTGCTTGTTCCGCCTCCGCTGCGCTTCGACGTGCTGCACGAGTGCATCAAGCGTCTTCCCGGCTTCCCGATCGTGCTCCACGGCTCCTCCTCGGTCCCGCAGGAGTTCGTCAAGATGGTCAACGAATACGGCGGCAACATGCCCGACGCCATCGGCATCCCCGAGGATCAGCTGCGCGAGGCTGCCAAGCTGGCCGTCTGCAAGATCAACATCGATTCCGATATCCGTCTGGCGATGACCGGCAACATCCGCAAGTATTTTGCCGAGCATCCCGATCACTTCGATCCGCGCCAGTATCTCAAGCCCGCCCGTCAGGCAGTGAAGGATATGGTCGCGCACAAGATCGTTCACGTCCTCGGCTCCGACGGTAAAGCCTGAACTTTTTATCGTTCGAAGTAGTACGGAGGTGGGAAAAGATGGGCTTACATTCAAACTATAAAGAACGCCCGCAAACAAATCAGATAAAGAACAGAGAGATGCCCAAGAGTCTTCTTGTCGTT
>JAEEGI010028399.1_pt1 | contig 10644 bp, 9 predicted proteins | sample 8958751 | NCBI WGS metagenome assembly JAEEGI01 (sample SAMN16246545, study PRJNA631951) | gut metagenome | biome: gut microbiome; feature: rumen; material: KS-attached | host: Bos | place: Iran: Karaj | collected 2018-10 | reverse complement strand
ATAATCGAGTAATTGAATGCCGCCCGGTGGGCAGGCGATTTATGAATACTGGGTTGTAACCGAACACGTGTAAGTGAAGACTCGCTTACCGTGTTCTTTTTTTACGGATTTTAAGGAGGTAAAAATGAATCAGAACACAAATAACTATCTAGCAGAAGAGAGGATAGGAAAGCTTCTTCTCAAGTTTTCAATTCCCTGCATTATGTCGCTGCTTGTATCGTCACTTTATAACATAGTGGACCAGATTTTCATTGGAAGAGGCGTAGGATATCTTGGAAATGGTGCAACAAATGTTGTTTTTCCAATCACAGTTATATCACTTGCGATTGCTCTGATGCTTGGGGATGGCGCTGCTGCATATCTTAGTCTTTGTCAGGGTAAAAAAGATGTGAAGTCCGGAAATAAGAGCATGGGCAATGTTGTAATGCTTCTTGTGGCATTCGGAGTTATAATGGCAGTTCTTTTTGCTGTATTTAAGTCACAGATCCTTACAGCGTTTGGAGCTACTGAGAACAACCTTCCATATGCAAATGAGTACTTTGATTACATCATTTTGGGAATTCCTTTCTTTGTTGTCGGTAATGGCCTTAATTCCATTATCAGGGCTGATGGAAGCCCTAAATTTGCCATGATTACTACTCTTGCAGGATGTATCATCAATGTGATTCTTGACCCTGTTGCAATTTTCGCCCTTCATATGGGAATGAAGGGAGCTGCTATCGCAACTATAGCAGGTCAGATTGTTACAGCAATCTGCGGAATTGTGTACATTCTCTTCAGGGCAAAGACCTTTAAGCTCACTTTAAAAAACATGACTCCTGATATGGTCGTAATAGGTAAGTTTGTCCCTCTTGGAATAAGCAGTTTCTTAACACAGCTCTCTATTGTGGTAATCATGGGTGTAATGAACAATGTTCTTGTTAAATATGGAGCAATGAGTAAGTATGGCGCTGATATCCCACTTACAGTAGTAGGAATTGTTATGAAGGTATTCCAGATAGTAGTATCGGTATGTATCGGAATTGCCGCAGGTTCTCAGCCTATCGTTGGCTACAACTATGGAGCAGGAGAATACAGAAGGGTAAAAGAGCTGTTTACAACAATCATCAAAGCTGAAGCAATTGTAGGGCTGGTTTCAGTGCTTTTATTTGAGCTTTTCCCTCTTCAGATTACATCAATATTTGGAAGTGAGGACGGTCTTTATAATGAATTTGCGGTTCTTTCATTCAGGATTTTCCTTTCAATGATCATTCTGACATGTATTCAGAAGTCTACTAGTGTTTTCCTTCAGTCTCTTGGAAAGCCAGTAATGGCTATGGGACTATCATTACTCAGGGACTTTGTATTAAGTGTTCCGCTTGCCATTTTTCTTCCTATGTTCTTTGGCGTTGAAGGAGCTCTTTTATCAGCTCCTGTAGCGGACATAGTAACTACAGTAGCTGTTGTTCTGATGTCCATAAATGTTGTAAAAGAGCTTGACTCCAAAATCAACAGCGATGAAGATGACGCTAAAGAAGCACAAGTGGCTTGATTTGCATAGTCGATAATAGGTAGGGTATATGAAACTAACAACATCTGATTATCCACAGGAAGGTAAAGAATAAAAATTTATATATAATTAAGATTATGATAAGACGTAATATAGTATAATCGAAATGAAACTGTCAAGATCCCAAAATGCGAGGAAAAGACATGAAAATAGTTTAAGCGTACAACAATGTAAGCCTTATAATTCGTATCATTTGCGGATTAATAATTGGATCGGTTATGGGAGCTACGATCAACATGGATGGAGCTGCGATCACAATAGCAGTCATGTCTCTGGCAGTAGCAAGGTGGATAATTAAGTAAATAGTCGTTAGACATTTGAGGGCTTTTTATGGAAACTAACGATCGGCTTATAAATAATACTTTTTTTGGTATATGGGCGGTTAATGGACTTAGCATGCTGTTTGGAATAGCATGTGTAATGATTGATGCAATCCTGACAGGGCAATTTCTTGGGAAAGATGCTGTTACGGCAGCAGGACTTATCCAGCCAGTAACAATGCTTGTTAATCTCCTGGGGGGATTGCTTGGACCGGGACTTGGAATCGTGTGCACCAGGTACATGGGGATGGCAAAGAAGGAACTTGTGAATTGTACTTTCAGTATGATCATGGAGATCCTGTTTGTCATTTCTATTGTAACTACTCTGGTGCTTTTTTTGTTGTCTCCGTCAATTGCCAATATGCTTGGAGCCAATTCAGGTAATGAAGTCATAATACAGATGACTGAAGATTATCTTAAAGGTTTTTCATTTGCTATTTTGCCGATGTGCTTATCTGTATCGCTTTCAGGGCTAATGATACTTGATAATGATAAAAAACGAAGCATCCTGGGAGTAATAGTGACACTGGGCAGCGATTTCTTATTTGACTATCTTAATGTGACTGTTTTCCATGGAGGAATGCTTGGGATGGCCATTGCTACAGCGCTAAGCAATTATGCCGGACTACTTATAGTACTGACGCATTTTTTCAAGAAAGACAGGGTTTTAAGTTTTTCATTTATTTTACCTGATATGAGGCAGGTAAAAGAAGTTATGGTATGCGGAATATCTAATTCTGTAGCTATGGGAAGCAATGCAATAAGAGGTATCTGCTTTAATACATTTTTGCTTGGCTTATGTGGGAATGCTACAGTGGCGGCGCTATCAGCAGCAAATTCACTGTTTTCTATCATATATGCTGTTGCCCTTGGAATGTTTGCAACTACGTCTTCCCTGGTAAGCCTTTTGTTCGGAGAAGAGGACAGAAACGGTATAGTTAAGGCACTTAAGATTTCGATAAAAGCGGTTCATGGATTGCTTGGAGCGCTTGCTGTGATTTTATTTGCCTTCGCGGAAATATTTGTCAGAGCGTTTCTTGATCCGTCAGCAACTACCGAACTGGCACAGTCTGCTGAGTTTGTAAGGTTTATGGCTCTGCAGCTCGTTTTCTTTGCTATATCTTTCTCACTTTGCGGAACATATCAGGGAATTCGGAATAATGATCTCAGCAATGCATTTGTTGTTCTTAGAGAAGCCATTTTTCCTATTCTTTGTACATTTATACTGGGATCGGCTTTGGGAAGAGTGGGATTTTGTTATGGGCTTGTTATTTCCGGAGTATTAATGCTCCTTACCTGTTTCATTATTCCCTCGATCATTGGGAAAAAGCCTGCTTTTAAAGCAGAAAGACTGGCGCTTCTACCTGATAATCTGGGAGCAGGAAAGGACGATGTTTTTGAAGCTTCCATATCTTCGATGGAAGACGTTATTATTGCATCAGAAGGTGCTTTAAGGTTTTGTACCGGTAAGAACCTTGACAGACATACAGCAAACATGACAGCTCTCTTCATAGAAGAAACGGTTGCAAATACCCTTCAGCATAAAGGAGAAAAGTCAAAGGATGTAAACGTGGATCTAAGGGTGATGATCAAGGGAGATACAAAGGTGATCAGGATCAGAGACAATGGACGACCCTTTGATCCGGTTGAATGGTATGAAAAAAATCATCCTGAAGATCCTGCTTCGGGGCTTGGGATACGAATAATTATGAAGCTTGCTAAAGACGTGAAATACATACCTGCAATGGGGCTGAATAATCTGATGATAACTATGTAACGGTTGTTGATAGTTCATGTTTCCGGAGGATTGTCATATGCAAAATGTGAATGATGGATGTTTAGGAACCTTAAGAAGAGAACTTTTTAGAAGTATCATTGAAAAAATGCAGGGAAAACAGATGGAACAGGTTGTTGATGCAGCCAAAGATATTGATATTACTAAGGATGCAAAGTATGAAATCGAAGAAATGCTTAATAATCCATACATGAATCGAGGGGAAATTCCACTTGCAATGGATATTTTCAAGCCGATTGTCCCTGATAAGACAGAACTTCCTGTAATCGTTACTATTCATGGAGGCGGTCTTGTGATAGGTGACAGGACCATGTCAAGGAACTTTGCCAGAGTGCTTGCCGGTAAGGGATATCTTGTTTTTTCGGTAGAATACAGGCTTGCACCCAGAGCCAATTCTGCACAGCAGTTGGATGATGTATGCGCAGGACTTGATCTTGTTGGTAGAAGGCTGGTTGATTTCGATGTGGATTTTGGGCGTATGTACCTGGTGGCAGAGAGTGCAGGCGCTTATCTGGCTATATATGTTGCAGCCATGAAAGAATCCAAAAAGTTACAGGATGCTATTGGTTATGAAGCGTCCAAGATGAGATTCACGGCTCTTGGCCTTATTTCGGGAATGTTTTATACAAACAAACCTGATCCAATTGGATTTCTTCTCTCTGAGCAGTTTTTTGGAGATAAAGCTACAGACAAAAAGTTTTTGAAATATATGGATCCTGAGCATAAGGAGATTGTTGATAATATGCCGCCGGCATTTTTTATTACAAGCAGAGGTGATTTTTTAAACAATTACACTCTGATGTATCACGATAAATTGAAAAAATCAGGAAAGAAAACAAAGCTGATCTATTACGGTGAAAAGAAACTGGGACATGCATTTGTAACAATGCAGCCCTGGAAAAAGCAGAGTAAGGACGCGATGGATAAGATGCTTGACTGGTTTGAGCTCGTTTCTAAGGAAAGAGAGGAAAAGTTAGAAAAAGCAACAGTAAAAAAGAACAGTAATGCTGCTAAAGCAGCCAAAGATAAAGAAGGAGGCCAATTAAAATGATACCTGGAATGTTTTTTATGCCAATGATGGGAAGAGGCTGCGGACTTAGACCACAGAATCCTATGCAGGGCTTTGGATGCGGAATGCCCCAGATGGGAATGCCCCAGATGGGAATGCCACAGATGGGTGGCATGCAGCAGGCTTCTGTTCAGGGAAGAGGCTGCGGAATGATGCCTCAGATGCAGGGGGAACAAGGTGGAATGCCCCAAATGGGAATGCCACAAATGGGTGGCACACAGCAAAGAGGCTGCAACATGATGCCTTTTGGAAATCAGCAAGCTGATGAAGACGACGAAGATGATGAAGATGATGATGAATAATTCGAAAGGAGCGTGCTCTTTATGATGTTTGAAAGAAGAAAACCTTATGGACCTAATATGATGCAGCAAAGAGGATGTACAATGCTTCCTTTTGCACCTGTTTCTATAGCAGGACCGGCGCCAAGACACAGAAAGCCAAGACCTATGGGAGGCCCGGGTCCCGGAAAGCATCACCGTCCTATGCCTGCACAGGGAAGAGGCTGTTTCATGATGTGATTTGTCTGATATATGTATGGAGAATAGAAGAATGGCATTTGAATTGAAGTTTCCGGATAAAATCAAAAAACGTGTAGACAGTGGAACAATAATTGAGCAGAAGGTATGGAGTTATATAAAGGAATTGAATTCCTTCGATGATGAGCATCTTGATGCGGTAGCAATCTATAGCGGATATAGGGATTATACTTACAGACAGATGTTCAGAAAATGGGACCTGTATGCTGAGGTATTTTCTGCCCTTGACATGACGGAGAAAAATAAGACCTGCGTCGGAATCTTGCCGGGGTTTGCCCCGGAGGCTATTTTTGCCCTCTATGCCCTTAATATGACAGGGGCATCTGTTTCAATGCTTCATTTTATCGATATTATGGATGCTGCTCGTTGGGACAGTTTAATTGAAAAAGAGGGAATAACAGACCTTATTATTTCCGACAGGAAAATTACTCCTGATTTTTTGAGAAGAGTTGTTGCCACAAAGAAAAGGCTGGGAATAAGGAATATTATCATTCTTCATAGTCGCAGTAGAAATTCCATGGATATGGAAGGGCATAATGCGAAAGAAAAGGCAAATTATAAGCTCCTTAAGCAGGTAAGGGGTGTGCTTTTTATGCCGGAACTTTTGGACCAGTATGAGGGTATGCCTATAAAGTATGGCTCAAAAAAATCAAAAGAGGATGCTATTGTACTGCATACATCAGGTACAACAAACGGTATTCATAAACCGGTTCCGCTTTCGGACAGAGGTGTTAATGAATCAGTTGCAAGACTTATGCGCTGTGAACAGTTTAAGAAGTTCAAAAAGCGAATGGTGTCTTATCTTGAAATGGAACCAATAGGGTCATATGCGTTACTTGATATGATTCATTTGCCATTTTCATTCGGTGGCGGAGTAGTAATACCGAACAACGCTCCGGTCATGGGACCAGCACTTTTTAATTTGTTTGAAAAATATGATATTAGCCTAATGATCGTAGGAACCGTTGGATTGGAAATGCTTAGTAAATTACCGATTCAGATAGATCTCTCCGGAATCGAGTTTATATTCTCAGGAGGTGGATATTTATCTGCCCATTCCAAAAAGATGGTCAATAAATTCCTAAAAAGAAATGGCTGTAAAGCCAAAGTTACTATTGGGTATGGAGCAACTGAAGTAGGCGGAGCATGTATTCTTTCGACTCCGGATAGAGCTGATGATGCAATAGGATTCCCGCTTCCGGGGGTAAAGGTCAAGATATATGACGATCAGGAAGAAAAATATTATGACATAAATGATGGACCAAGAGAAGGCGGACTTATGATTTCTTCTGCTTCCGTCAGTGGCGGAGTCCTCAATGGAATAGAATTTTTCAAGACTGAAGTTGTTGATGGAGAAAAATATATTAATACCTTTGACCGTGTAAGAGTAAATGAAGATGGCAGTCTGAATTATGTGGGCAGGATGAACAAATACTTTGTTAACAATGAGGGTATTCGTTTTGATGCCGGTCTTGTAGAAACTGCAATTGAGGCTCAAAAAGGTATCGTAGCATGCGGCCTTGTACCTATGTATGACAAAATGCTGCATGATACAGTTCCTGTGTTATACGTACAGACGAATGCCAAGGGAGAAAAGAGCCTTGAAGTAGTGAAAAATGCAATTTTCAATGTGTTCTTTAAGGATCAAAAGATCAAGGACACAAATATGCCAGGCCTTTGTGTAATTGCAGATAATTTGCCGACTAATTCAGCCGGTAAGGTGGACGTTTATCAGATTGCTCTAAATGTTATTAATGATCAGAAGTATTCTGTTAAGCCGGTAAGACGGGGCGGAAACGTAGTAGATGTAAAGCTTAAACTTTCATTTCCTATGTTCGGGAAGGTTGATACCGCTCCTGAAGAATTGAGAGGTGATGCAAAGCTCTTAAAAGAATTCGTTGAAAGGGAAATGGAAATGAATCGAGATAATATGCCAGGCCAGGGAATGCCAGGCCAGGGAATGCCGGGCCAGGGAATGCCGGGCCAGGGTATGCCGGGACAAGGAATGCCGGGGCAGTTTATGCCGTTTATGCCATGGAACTTTGACCTTCGACCGATCATGAACATGTTCCAGAACATGGCTATGATGCAGGGGCAGTATATCAATCAGATGAATGGGCAGAATTTCGCTCAGCCGGGTGGTATGCCACAGAACGGACCTGAAATGCAAGAAAGCGGCCTTATGAATGACCCGTCAATCTGCAATATTATGGGAATGCTTTTTAATGCATCTGATGAAGACGAGTATTACGAAGACTGATTGCTCGCAGAATATGACACATATGATACAGGAAAGTAGGAAAAATGGATACTACAGTAGTTGATAAGAAGGTGCAGGACGGTGATGCTGTACTTGGTTGGGGCGAGAGGTGCTGCTTTGGAATAGGGAAAATACCTTCAAGCCTGGTTGGTACGTTATTGGCTACATTTGTCATGATCTACATGACAAATGTAGCATTTCTTGACATGGCAGTCTTATCTGTACTTATGGCAATATCAAAAGGACTTGATGGCATATCTGATGTTATAGCCGGAAATGTTATTGATAATACCGACTCTAAGTATGGCAAGTCCAGAGTTTGGATCTTAAGAACATGTATTCCGCTGGCGTTGTCATTGTTTTTATTGTTTTCGGTTCCTTCTATGTTGCCTGATATAGCAAAATATGTTTATTTTTTTGTTATGTACAATCTGGTAAGTACATGCTTTTTTACTGTTGCTCAGCTTGCGCATTTTTCTCTCTTGCCCTTAATGTCCAGAAACAGTGCTGAACATGGAATGCTAAGTGTAGTCGGGTCAATTGTGGAATCAGTGAGCATGCTCCTTATTAGTGTATCCTTTGTTCCACTTCTGACATTTTTTTCTAAAGATCCCCAAAATCCTTATACACAGGCATCTTTTTCTTATTCAGTTGCCATTTTTGGCGTGCTTGTTGTGATCAGCAGTATTATCTGTTTTGGGGGAACAAAAGAGAGAGTAACTTACAACACCGGATTTCATGAAGAAAAGAAAGTCATGAAATGGAGTGTCACATTAAAGGCGCTGCTTAGGAATAAATACTGGGTGGTATTTATTTTTTACACAATATTGAGTTTTCTTCTTATGGGCTGCTATTCTACAGTGAATGTGTATTATGCAACCTATATTTTAAAAAATCCTGCGTTTGTCGGCCTGATCATGGGATTTTCACAGGCTCCGGGGGTTCTTATAAGGTTTTTTGTTCCACTGTTTTTGAAAAAGACAGATAACTTTGGGGTATTTATTTTCGGAGATATAATACTTCTTATTGGAAGTATAGGACTTGCCATTGCCGCTCCAAATATCGTAGGAATGGCTGTTTTTCTTTGTGTTAATGGTGCTGCCGGAGGCATCACAGCTTCAGCGTGGATGGGAATCATAGCAGATATTATAGAGTATACAGAGAAAAAAGAAGGTATTTTTACAGCGGGAATGGGTAATGCAGGAATATCTGCTGCCAATAAATTAGGGATTGGTCTGGGGACAGTGGTCTTTGGGTTTACCATGTCCATTGCAGGCTTTGATGCAATGAACGGAAATGCCCAGCCGAATGTTGTATCGGATGCAATTACATTTTTCTTTATTTATCTGCCACTCATTATACAGGTTATTATAACAGCGTTGCTTATGGTTTTCTTTAACAAAAAGAGCGATATAAGACGGCATGATACCTGACACGTTATTAGGGGAGTTTTACTATGAATCCAATTCTTGAGCATCTAAGTAAAAATGCTGAAAAACATGTGGATAAGATTACTCTGTTATTGGAAGAAAACAGTAGAATTCCTGAAGATCTTGATATTTGTTTTGACCTGGAATATAGAGGAAAAGATTCTAATACACTTTATGCAGATGTTTTCAGGCAAAAGAATATCAAGGGAAAGAAACTACCTGTAATAGTGTTCGTTCATGGCGGCGGACTCTTTGTAGGGAACAGAAAGGTAAACCGCATTTTTTGTGAGGTGATTGCAAGGCTTGGATATTTAGTTTTTTCTATAGATTATCGTCTTTTAAGTCAGGCAGATGGAATAGGGGAAATATCTGATGTCTGTAGTGGGTTGGAGTATGTCACAGCGTGTGCAAAAGACTACGGAGGAGACCTCAATAGGGTAATTCTCATGGGTGAAAGCGCGGGAGCATACTTGGCATTGTATGCATCTGTAGTGGCTAATTCGGACATTTTCGAAGGTGTGATTGAGAAATCCGGAAATTTATGCAAAGTAGCAGGTCTATGTTGTTTTAGCGGAATGTTTTATGTTACGCGAAATGATCCCATAGGTTTTGTGTACAAAAAGGATATGTTTGGAGCAAAAATCAGGGATAAAGCATTTATGAAACTGACTGATCCGGGTAATGCCGACATTATTTCCAGACTCCCGCCTGTGTTTCTGGTCAGCAGCCGTGGCGATTTTCTGAAAATTTATACACTAAAGTATGCGAAAGCCTTGAAAAAAGAAGGTCATGTTCATAAACTGATATATTATGATAAGGCGGAACAATTAAGACACGCTTTCGTGTCATTTGCACCACTTTTGCCGGAAAGTGCAGAGACTTTAGCTGAACTGGTAAAATGGACCAATTCCTTATCCGAAAACAATTGATTAAAGGGGATATGCTGATGGCAAAAGAAATCTGGAGACCGGGGAAAAAGGCTTCAAAAAGTCTTCTCCCCGGGGAAACGTCAAAGAGGAAAACCGGTTCTAAGTATCTTCTAATCCATGAAAATATTATGACTTAATCCACATTTCTCTTAATGAAAAGAGAAAATGTGGTTTTTTATTGCCAAAAAATCTCAATTCTCTTTTTCTAAATTGCATCTCGTAACACCAAAAAACGGAGGTTACAGATGAATCGAAGTAAATCCCCACCAGTGAATCTGGAAAAATACCTGGAAGGTAAAAGACACCGCTTCTGCACTTACGCTCATGGTGCAAGGCTTTACGCAATGGCGTACTGGTCATTTGTCACCATGGCTCCTGGGAACCATAATGGCTATTATACATAGCTGCTTTAAGTGCGTATCCTGGCAGAAGGCAGTTTTTGTAACGGTTCTTTATCTTCTCATCATGGGAATTATATCAAAATACCGTCAGGTGGCTTTTTTTCTTTTATAAAAACAGATATAGTAGAAGATAAGTATTATGAAAAAAGAGCCAATTTTGGACTAGAGTCAGACAATATGAGCCTTGGAGCTAACAGATGAAAATAATGGCATAGTAACTAATAAGCAGGGAGAACGCAAAGATAAAGAATTCAGATCCGGTGCTGAGGAATGAGGTATTGAATTAATGATAGAGTATCGAAAGGCAGTAGAGAACGACAGAGCAAGTATTGAAGCTCTTTTCATAGAGATGTTG
>JAEEGI010028397.1_pt1 | contig 10644 bp, 6 predicted proteins | sample 8958751 | NCBI WGS metagenome assembly JAEEGI01 (sample SAMN16246545, study PRJNA631951) | gut metagenome | biome: gut microbiome; feature: rumen; material: KS-attached | host: Bos | place: Iran: Karaj | collected 2018-10 | reverse complement strand
GAATCCGCTGTGGTATGTGGCCGAGAACAATGTGAAGAGCTATAACACGAGCACGAAGGTTGTCACCTTAGAGACCAATCCCGCTGCAGCAGGCTCTGCTCAGTGCTATAACTGGTACGACGCTATGGGCTACTTCTCGAAAACAGGCTCTTCTTACGATACTTACTGGGCTGGTGATATTACAGATGGCACAACAGGTTTTAAGTATCATCTGCCCACTTTAAAGGAGTGGTATAGTGTGTTGCCTGTTAGCGATGAGGTATTCAACAGTACAGACTTCCAGCCGTCGGGCGGTCTTGTTGGTTCTGCGCCTGCTTGTATCTTCGGCTACAGCGATGATACTAAAGCCGGTATTGCTGACTGGTCGTATTGGAGCACTTATACGACAGCCAATGTCCGCTATGCCCTCCGTTTCCTCGGTACCCCTTATTGTAGCGCATGGAAATATGAGTTCAACGCATCCACCCATGTGATGACCATTACGGCCAAACTAATTGATTACTTGGATAAGAATGATGCAACGTTGGGCACAAAGCTTGCGGCCTATATGAACGATGCCTCTTTCTGGACTTCGCTGAATGAAGATGAGGGAGCTCTAAAACGCCAGTTCTATGCTGTCGGGTGGCGTTATGACAATGGTAGTCTTATTAGTGGTGCTGCTGATTTTCAGTTAAATACGGTTGGCATACATTGGTCGACTAAGGAGTATACGGAAAACAGTCATAGTTATGTCCGTCGTTTCTCCTTTGGTAATGAAAGTCTGTGGGTAGATAATTGCATAGATACATATTATATACCAAACTCATTCCTTGTCCGTCTGTTCCGCAACGAAGGTGTTGGCGAAGCGAGGATTGACCCAGGTGTGGCGCTCACAAGCAGTTCTGTCAAGCCTGGATGGGTGATTGCCGACAATGCAAAAGCCTATCCCTATGGTGCTCTTGCAAGCGGCAATGGTCATACGCCATTAGCTCTTGTCTATGCTACGGGCTCCTCTGCCTCTGGTAATGCTTCCTACACTCATGGTATCGCCGTGGCGTTGAAAGATGCTAGCAGCACGAGCGTTGTTTGGAAGAGTGACAGAACAGGAACTTGTACTGTTCAAGCTTCTGATTATAATACTGCAATAACTTATATGTCTGGTGTGGCATATACGGCAACGCTTGTTAATTCCAGTCATAGTGGACATGGTCATGCTGCTGCAGTAGCGGCTAATGGGTTTACTCCTACAATTAGCGGCGCAAAGTGGTTCCTGCCGACTTTAGGTCAATGGCGTGCATTTTTCAACTGGTGTAACGGTGGCACAAATGTCTGTACGGCATGGGACTGGAATGAGAATGCTGCGTCGTGGACCAATATACGCAATAAGCTTGTAATAGCGGGAGGAAGTAGTGCTATTTTCAAAACGGTGCAACATTGGGCTAGTACGGAGCATAGTGCTGAAGCTGCACATATAGTGAGTTTCAGTAATTCTCGTGGAATTCATATGGGTTGGGGCTATAAGAATAGTAATTATCGTGTTCGTGCCTTCCTTGCATACTAACTTTCGCAGTGTGTATATTATGTAATCACTCTGAGGCTGAATATAAGGCTTTGTCTAGAGAAATAGTGAGACAGAATGTGTGATTTGTCAATAAAACATACGTAAAAAAGCGCTTCTTGGCTGGCTCATTCCAGGGCGGCGGGAGGCGCTTTTGGGGTTTCATTACGACTAACTATGGGTTTGCCGTAATGAAACTTGGGGTTTGTCGGTAGCAAACTTAGGGTTTATTCGGCGTAAAGTCTACCCTTTTTTGTGTAAAACAAGTTGTTTTATGCGCGCTCAAGTAGTCTTTACGGGTAGTAGAGATAGTCTCTTCGGGTACAAAACAAGTTGTTTTGTTCCGAAAGATGACGTCTGAACGAGGGCTGGAAATAAGGCTTGTTTGTAACGTTCATGTTCTCAATGACTTACGGAAATGGCTCAAAACTCGCGTGTTTGCGGACGAAGGGCGGCTTGCTCGTAAAGACACGATTCTCACGAGCCACTTTGTCGTGTTGTTTTACTCGTTCTGAGGTCTGGCAGTTAATAGAAATAACGGATATTATTTGGTTTTCTTCTCGTTTAATCGTACCTTTGCACCAAAACAAACACGATGAGAAAACGGATACTACTATACGCTGTGCTTCTGAGTACGCTGGCTTCTGCGCAGAAGCAGAAAATAGGCGATTTTATTGAGTCGACGTCGTATAACCTCGACAAGATCGGGGTAGAGCGACGGCTGCAGTATGAGCCTCAGGGTAATGCCTTCTTCTGTGAGAACGGAACGAATCGTTTTACGAGGGCGCTTTATGGCAGTCATACAGACTGGCGGTTGGAAACCGGTGACCGTCCAGTATTCGCAGTCGTCAAGAAGGGGCATCACCGCAATATCCGTTTTGAGGTGAATGGCGTGCCACTTGATTCTGCGGCTATGTGCAGGGCCTGGTATCGTAATGGCATCCGTCATTACCTCGTTGGAGACAGATGTTGGAAGTGGACGCTGTATGTGATGGCTGTCGCATTGCCTCAAGAGGAAGGGGCTGTGTTTATGTTCTCCAAATCAGCGTCGTGTTCTGATTTGGAGGCAATAAGGGAAAGGCTCAGCATAAAAGTCCTGTCGGCCCCTATTGCCCAGCCTAAACTGCATCGTAACGGCGATATCGGGGCCGATCCTCCTGGCGTTTTTGAACCATTGCCTGATGAGGTGACGGTTGATTCAGCTATTATGGGAGAAGAAGGGGACATCGCGTATGTTGTCGTTAAGCTCGACCAAGTCGTGGATATGCCTTTCCAGGAGGCGAATCAGTTGTTCTCTTCTTCTGTGTCATATTTTAAGGAACTGTCTGGCCGCATCCGGTTCCAGACGCCCGACCCCTTTATCAATACGCTTGGCGGAGCCCTAACGCTGGCGGCTGATGGCGACTGGGACGGACAGACGTGGCTGCACGGCTGCATAGGCTGGCGCATGCCGCTGGCAGGGTGGCGGGCAGGCTATCTGGGCGATGTGCTGGGGTGGAACGACAGGGCTGTGAGCCACTTCGACGCCTATGCCAAGAGTCAGGTGACGGCGGTAGAGCCCGTGATTCCCCATCCCTCGCAGGATACGGCCATGAATCTTGCCAGAGCCGAGAAGAAGTGGGGCACGCAGATGTACTCGAACGGCTATATCTGTCGCAATCCTGAGCGCAACGACCAGATGCACCACTATGATATGAACCTGAACTACGTCGACGAACTGCTGTGGCACTTCCAGTACGACGCCGACACTACCTATATGCGCAAGATGTGGCCTGTGCTGACATCGCATCTGGCATGGGAGAAGCGCAACTACGACCCTGACGGCGATCACCTCTACGATGCCTACTGCTGCATCTGGGCATCCGATGCCCTCTATTACAGCGGCGGCGCCGTGACCCACAGTTCGGCTTACAACTATCGCGGCAATAAGCTGGCGGCTCGTATCGCTGAGTTGCTCGGTGAGGACGCAGAGCCCTATCGCACAGAGGCCGAGGCTATCCTCAAGGCGATGAACGAACGCCTGTGGCTGCCAGAAAAGGGCGTGTGGGCAGAGTATCAGGACGCGATGGGACTGAAGCGTAAGCATGACCATCCTGCCGTGTGGAGCATCTATACGCCCATCGACTGCGGCGCCTGTACGCCTCAGCAGGCCTATGAGGCCACCCGTTATGTGGACAGGCATATCCCTCATATCGACGTGGAGGATACGGGTTATCAGACCATCTCGACGAGCGACTGGCTGCCCTATTCGTGGAGCATCAACAACGTGGCGGCTGCCGAGGTGATGCATATGGCGCTGGCCTATTTCGAGGCAGGAAGGGCTGAGGAGGGCTACCGTCTGATGAAGGCGAACGTGCTGGATCAGATGTATTACGGCGCCAGTCCCGGCAACTTCGGACAGATCAGCTATTACGACGCTGCCCGTGGAGAGTGCTATCGCGACTTCGGCGACTGCATCGGCATCAGCAGCCGCACGCTGTTGCAGGGTCTGTTCGGCATCATCCCTCAGGCGCTGTACGGGAAGTGCATCATCCGTCCGGGATTCCCTGCGGAGTGGGAGAACGCCAGCGTGAAGACGCCTTATCTGGAATATAAGTATACACGAAAGGACGATTACGACGTTTATGAGATTACCCAGCATTTCCGTCAGCCGCTGAAGATTGTGCTGAGACAGAACCTTGGCGACGGTGCGTATCGTGATGTCGAGGGTACGGACGAGGCGCATCAGCTGATTTCTGTACAGCGGACAACACCAAGGGACGGCGCTTCTGTGTCAGTGCCAGACTCGGCAGAAGCGAGTAGCCCCTCCGTGCCGGGAGTGGCAGAGCCTGACCTGACGAAGGCGTTCCGCCAGGTGAAGATCGACAGGCGGTTTAATGCCGAGGTGGATGATATCTTCAAGAACGAATATCTGAGTCCGCGCCCGCAGTCGACGACGCTGCAGATTCCCAAGCAGGGCATTGGCGAATGGTGTCATCCGCAACTGACGGCAGAGATTAACGACTCTGTGTTCCGTACGCTGATCAGGAAAGGCGTCTTTTCTGTGGCAGGCGTTCCGTTCCGTACGCCGGCAGAGGGCGAGAACATCATCTATACCTCTCTTTGGGACAACTATCCCGACTCTGTGGTCATCCCTCTGAAGGGCAGGGCTAAGAGCGCTTACCTGCTGATGGCAGGGTCGACCAACCACATGCAGAGTCGCATAGACAACGGCTTGGTGATAGCAGCCTATGCCGACGGCTCGACCGACACGCTGGCACTGAGGAATCCCGACCACTGGTGCCCCATAGAGCAGGACTACTATGCAGACGGCAAGGCCTTCAAGACGGCAGGCCTGCGCCCTTATCGCGTTTGTCTGTCAACAGGCGATGTGAGCCGTGACCTGGGTAAGGCGCTCGGCATTCAAGGTGTCTATGGGCGAGAGATACCCGGTGGGGCTGCACAGATGCTGCGCATGACACTGAACCCGGAGAAGGAACTGAAATCGCTCACCCTGCGCACACTCTCTAACGATGTGGTGATAGGATTGATGGCGATTACTTTGCAATAAGTTTGGAGGTCTCGTAAAAAAGTCGTAATTTTGCAGGCGATATGCAAAAGTTGTTAGAACTCTATAAACAATGGAAGGGGGAAGAGCCTGCTAACGTTCAGCAGATTCCTGGTGCCGGCAGCAACCGCACCTATTTCCGTCTGACAGACAGCGACGGGAAGAGCGTAGTGGGTGTCGTGGGCACCAGTCGTGACGAAGATCATGCTTTCATCTACCTGACGGAGCACTTTACACGGCGCAAACTCCCGGTTCCCAGGATACTGGCGGCATCTGACGACCAGTTGCGCTATCTGCAGACCGACCTTGGCTCGACCTCGCTCTTCGACGCCGTGCGTGGCGGACGAGAGGCTGGCGGACGTTACACGTTGAAGGAGCAGGAACTGCTGAAACGTACCATCCGTGAGTTGCCCAACGTGCAGATCCGCGGGGCGCGCGGCCTCGACTTCTCGAACTGCTATCCGCAGGCTGAGTTCGACGTGGACAGCGTGCTGTTCGACCTGAACTACTTCAAGTACTGCTTCCTGAAGGCAACGGAGATAGACTTCCATGAGCTGAAACTCGAGGCCGACTTCCGACTGCTGGCCAAGGACCTGACAAACGACGAATACGAAGTGGGCGACTGCTTCCTGTATCGTGACTTCCAGGCACGCAACGTGATGCTGGATAGCGATGGGAGACCTTACTTCATAGACTATCAGGGCGGACGCAAGGGACCGTATTATTACGACCTGGCCTCGTTCCTCTGGCAGGCTTCCGCACGCTATCCCCACAAGCTGCGCCGCGACCTGGTGTATGAGTACTACAACTCGCTGAAGGACTATACCGAGGTGCCTCCTGTGCGCCACTTCGCCAACCGCCTGTCGCTGTTTGTGCTCTTCCGCACACTCCAGGTGCTGGGCGCTTATGGCTTCCGTGGCTATTTCGAGCAGAAGAAGCACTTCATCGACAGCATACCGCCTGCCATACAGAACCTGCGCGAACTCCTGAACAGCTCTTCGCGGTTCGACTATCCTTATCTGATGGAGATACTGAAACAGCTGACAGAACTGCCGCAGTTCCAGCAGATAGAGGCCACGGCCAGTCGTGCCGACGGCTATAAGACCACGGAGCTGAACCCTTATAAGGCGCATCCGCAGGACGGACCCGCCACTTTCTCGAAGTACGATGCCCAAGGACCGCTGGTGGTGAAGGTGTATAGCTTCTCTTACGGTAAGGGTATCCCTCAGGATGAGAGCGGTAATGGCGGTGGCTACGTGTTCGACTGTCGCAGCACGCACAACCCCGGCCGTTATGAGCCATATAAGAAACTGACGGGACTCGACGAGCCCGTGATCCGCTTCCTTGAAGACGACGGGGAGATACTGACGTTCCTCGACTCGGTATATAAACTGGCTGATGCTCATGTGAGGCGCTACATCCAGCGAGGCTTTACATCGCTGATGTTCTGTTTCGGATGTACGGGTGGTCAGCACCGCTCTGTCTATTCTGCCCAGCATCTGGCTGAGCATATACATGAGAAGTTCGGCGTTGAGGTGCGCATCACCCATCGTGAACAGAATATCACACAGACCCTTGAGGCTGCGGAATAAGCAGGCCGACGGGAAAAAACAGGAGTTTTATTTGTGTAGATGGAAACTTTTGAGTAATTTTGCACGCCAAAGATGAAACAGGCGATGATTTTTGCCGCAGGGCTCGGTACAAGACTGAAACCGCTGACCGACACGATGCCGAAGGCACTCGTAAGGGTAGGGGGAGAGCCTCTGCTGTGGCATGTCATCATGAAGCTGAAGGCTGCCGGCTATGAGCGCATCGTTGTCAATGTCCACCATTTTGCACAGCAGATCGTCGACTACCTTCAGGCAAATCACAATTTTGATGTCGACATCCGTATCTCTGACGAGACGTGTGGACTGCTCGAAACAGGCGGAGGCATCAAGAAAGCGCTGCCGCTCTTCGATAAGGATAGTCCCATCCTGATTCATAATGTGGACATTCTGAGTAATCTTGATTTCGACTCGCTCATCGCTGCTGACAGCGAGGCGACACCCGACGCCCTGCTGGTGGTAAGTCAGCGGCAGACGAAGCGCTATCTGCTCTTCGACGACGAGATGATACTCGACGGCTGGACGAACATCGAGACTGGTGAGGTGAAGAGTCCGTATGCCGGGCTCGACCCTGACGATATGAAGCGTCTGGCCTTCAGTGGTATCCATGTGCTGTGGCCTCGCATATATCCCCTCTTCGCTGAGATGCCGGAGCGTTTCGGTATCATGGATTTCTATCTGAAGTACTGTCATCAGTTTGCCTTCATGGGTCTGGAGAAGAAAGACCTGCGACTCATGGATGTGGGCAAGCTCGACACGCTGGAACAAGCAGAAACATTCATTAAACAATTATAAGACTTATGCAACAGAAGATTATTATTTTGGATTTCGGCTCACAGACGACTCAGTTGATTGGTCGTCGTGTGCGTGAGCTGGACACCTTCTGCGAGATTATGCCTTACAATAAGTTCCCCAAGGATGACCCCTCTGTGATTGGTGTTATCCTGAGTGGCTCGCCCTACTCAGTACACGATCCGGAGGCTTTCAAGGTCGACCTGTCGCAGTTCGTAGGTAAGTTGCCTGTGCTGGGCATCTGCTATGGCGCACAGTTCATCAGCCATACCCTGGGTGGACGAGTTGAGAAAGCCGACTCTCGTGAATACGGACGTGCCAACCTTCAGACGGTTGACACTACTAATCCCTTGTTCAAAGGCTTCGAACAGCATTCACAGGTGTGGATGAGTCATGGCGACACCATCACTGCCATTCCTGAGGATTTCAAGGTAATCGGCTCTACGGCTGATGTGAAGAATGCTGCTTTCGCTTCTACCAAGCAGCCTGTATGGGCAGTGCAGTTCCATCCGGAGGTGTTCCATACGTTGCAGGGCAAACAGCTGCTGCAGAACTTCGTGGTAGACATCTGTGGCAGTAAGCAGGAGTGGAGCGCCGCTTCATTCGTTGATTCTACCGTGGCAGAACTAAAAGAGCAGTTGGGGCAGGATCGCGTTATCCTGGGGCTCTCGGGTGGTGTCGACTCTTCGGTAGCTGCTGTGTTGCTGAACCGTGCCATTGGCAAGAACCTGACCTGTATCTTCGTTGACCACGGCATGTTGCGTAAGAACGAGGTCCAGCAGGTGATGGAATACTACAAGGTGCTGGGCCTGAATGTGCTTGGCGTGGATGCCAGCGAGAAGTTCTTCTCTGACCTGGCTGGTGTGACCGATCCAGAACAGAAACGTAAGATTATCGGCCGCGACTTCGTGGAGGTGTTCAACGCCGAGGCAAAGAAGATTACTGATGCCAAGTGGCTGGCTCAGGGCACTATCTACCCTGACCGCATTGAGTCGCTGAACATCACCGGTAAGGTGATTAAGAGCCACCACAACGTAGGCGGACTGCCTAAGGAGATGCATCTGCAGCTCTGTGAACCGCTGAAGTGGCTGTTCAAGGACGAGGTGCGTCGTGTAGGACGTCAGCTGGGCATGCCTGAGCATCTGATTACGCGCCACCCCTTCCCTGGTCCTGGTCTTGCCGTTCGTATCCTCGGCGACATCACGCCTGACAAGGTGCGTATCCTTCAGGATGCCGACGATATCTATATCCGCGGACTCCGTGAGTACAAGGTCCGTCTCTCTGGCGAGGAAGCACGTAAGGTGCTGGCTGCCGGGGTGCCTGCAGAGATGCAGGATGGTGAGATCGAGGTGTCGCTCTATGATCAGATATGGCAGGCTGGCGCTATCCTTCTGAGCACGGTCCGCTCGGTAGGTGTGATGGGTGATGAGCGTACCTACGAGCATCCCGTGGCCCTGCGTGCCGTAACCTCTACCGATGCGATGACTGCCGACTGGGCTCATCTGCCCTATGACTTTATGGCTAAGGTCTCTAACGAGATTATTAATAAGGTGCGTGGCGTGAACCGCGTTTGCTACGATATCTCTTCAAAACCACCCGCAACAATCGAGTGGGAATAAGTAGAACCCCTTTATCCTGATGCTTATGGACAAAGTGTTTTATATCTCAGAGAAAGACAAGGAGATGATGCGCGAGGCTATCCGTCTGGCCAATGAGAGCGTGAAGAACGGCGGCGGCCCCTTCGGGGCTGTGGTCGTGAAGGATGGTGAGATTGTGGCTGGTAGTGCCAATAGTGTTACCGTCGACAATGACCCTACGGCTCATGCCGAGGTGAACGCCATTCGCAAGGCGTGCAGGAAACTGGGCACGTTCGACCTCACTGGCTGCACTATCTATACCTCGTGCGAACCATGTCCCATGTGTCTTGGTGCCATCTATTGGGCACACATCGAGCGTATCTACTATGGTAACAACCGTAAGGATGCCCGTGAGATCGACTTTGCCGACGATTTTATCTACGACGAAATGGATAAACCGCTGGAGAACCGCAGTGTTCCTATCATCCCCATGCTTCGTGATGAGGCGCTGGAAACGTTTCGTCTGTGGAGCGAGAAAACGGATAAGGTAGAGTATTGAAAAAATAATAGCCTCACCAGTCGGTGGGGCTATTATTATATAAATAAGGTGTAGGGGCTTACTTGTTCTTCAGCAAGTCGCGAATCTCTGCCAGCAGCTCTTCCTGTGTAGGACCTGCAGGTGCCTCGGGAGCGGGCTCTTCCTTCTTCTTGTTGAGTTTGTTCATACCCTTGATCATCAGGAAAATACAGAATGCGATGATAACGAAATCAATGACACTCTGAACAAACTGTCCGTAGGTGATGTTGGCATCGCCAATGGTAGCCTTCAAGCCTGTAAAGTCGATACCGCCAGTCAAGATACCGAGGACAGGCATCAGAATGTCGTTTACCAGACTTGTAACAATCTTACCAAACGCGCCGCCGATGATAACACCGACTGCCATGTCCATTACGTTGCCCTTAACGGCAAACTCTTTGAATTCCTTAATAAATCCCATAACTTTTAATGTTTAATAGTTAATGATTAATATTTATTGTTTATAGAATTGTAATCTGCATTTTGCAATCTCAAAAGTATACTTCTCTCCGAAGTGCCAATGTTGACTAATTTGTTCTGTTTAATCTTATTTAAGACAGAAATCTGATGCAAATATAGGATTTTTTTTGTAACTTTGCACACGAAAAAAGAAAAAAGTGCATTTTTTGCGCAAAATAGTTAGTAAATTAGGTATAAACCCTTTAAATATTTAAGTAAAAATGACAAAAGTAGCAATTAACGGTTTTGGCCGTATCGGTCGCCTCGCATTCCGTCAGATGTTCGAGGCTGAAGGTTATGAAGTAGTAGCTATCAACGACTTGACAAGCCCCAAGATGCTCGCTCACCTGCTGAAGTATGACACAGCACAGGGTGGTTTCTGCGGTAAGTTCGGTGAGAACAAGCACACTGTAGAGGCTGGTGAGGACTTCATCGTAGTTGATGGTAAGAAGATCACTATCTATGCTATTCCTAACGCTGCTGAGCTCCCTTGGGGTAAGCTGGATGTAGACGTTGTTCTGGAGTGCACAGGTTTCTACACATCTAAG
>JAEEGI010028393.1_pt1 | contig 10646 bp, 4 predicted proteins | sample 8958751 | NCBI WGS metagenome assembly JAEEGI01 (sample SAMN16246545, study PRJNA631951) | gut metagenome | biome: gut microbiome; feature: rumen; material: KS-attached | host: Bos | place: Iran: Karaj | collected 2018-10 | reverse complement strand
GGCAAACGCCTCGTCGTCTTCGGCATAGACCTTTTGGAACGGCAGACCGGCCTTGTTGAGGAAGCTTTCGGCCATCTTGCAGTTCGGGCAGGTCTTGGTGGCAAACAGATAGATGCCGTCGGCCTCGGCCTGTTCCGGCGCAGCGGCGGCCGGCGCCGTTTCGTCGTGCTTGACCTTGTGGGGCGCGGTGGAGCTTTCCAGGTTATACAGCTTTCTGCGCTTGAATTCTTCGGCCTTGCCGTCGTTCCAGTTCTGCACCGGACGGTAGTAGCCGGTGATGCGGCTGTAGACCTCGGTGGTCTCGCCGCAGATCGGGCAGGTGTACTGCTCGCCGGTCAGATAGCCGTGGTTTTTGCAGACCGAATAGGTCGGGGACAGCGTGTAGTACGGCAGCTTATAGTTATCTGCAATCTTGCGCACCAGCGAAGCGGCGGCTTTCCAGTCGGGCAGCTTTTCGCCGATGAAGGCGTGGAAGACCGTACCGGAGGTGTAGAGCGTCTGCAGCTCGTCCTGAATGTCGAGGGCCGCGAAGATGTCTTCGGTGAAGCCGACCGGCAGATGGGAGGAGTTGGTATAGAACGGAGCGCGGCCCGGCTGCGAGGCGGTGATGATGTCCGGATAGCGGGCAACGTCGTGCTTCGCGAAGCGGTAGGTCGTGGATTCCGCCGGCGTCGCTTCAAGGTTATAGAGGTCGCCGTACTGTTCCTGATAGTCGCTCAAACGCTCGCGCATGTGGTTGAGGACGTCCTTCGTAAACGCCTGGACGCGCTCGTCGGTGAGGTCGGCGCGCAGCCAGTTGGCGTTGAGACCGACTTCGTTCATGCCGATCAGACCAATCGTGGAGAAGTGGTTCTCGAATGTGCCGAGGTAACGCTTGGTGTAGGGATACAGACCCTCGTCAAGAAGCTTGGTCACGATGGTGCGCTTCACCTTCAGCGAGCGGGCGGCGATGTCCATCATGTGGTTCAGACGGTCGTAGAAGTCCTTTTCGTCCTTCGCGAGATAGGCGATACGCGGCATGTTGATCGTCACAACGCCGATCGAGCCGGTGCTTTCGCCGCTGCCGAAGAAACCGCCCGTCTTTTTGCGCAGTTCCCGAAGGTCGAGGCGCAGACGGCAGCACATCGAACGGATGTCGCTGGGTTCCATGTCGGAGTTGACGTAGTTCGAGAAGTACGGCGTGCCGTATTTCGAGGTCATTTCAAACAGCAGCTTGTTGTTTTCGGTCTCGGACCAGTCGAAGTCGGAGGTGATGGAGTAGGTCGGGATCGGATACTGGAAGCCGCGGCCGTTGGCGTCGCCTTCGATCATGATCTCGATGAACGCCTTGTTGACCATGTCCATCTCTTTTTTGCAGTCCTTGTATTTGAACGGCATTTCCTTGCCGCCGACGATGCAGTTCAGTTCGGCAAGGTCGTTGGGAACGGTCCAGTCCAGCGTGATGTTGGAGAACGGCGCCTGCGTGCCCCAGCGCGACGGGGTGTTCACGCCGTAGATGAAGGATTCGATGCACTTCTTGGTCTCGTCGTAATTCAGGTTGTCCGACTTGACGAACGGCGCGAGATAGGTATCGAACGAGGAGAACGCCTGTGCGCCCGCCCATTCGTTCTGCATGATGCCGAGAAAGTTGACCATCTGGTTGCACAACGTGGCAAGGTGCTTCGCCGGAGCGGAGGTGATCTTGCCGGTGACGCCGCCGAGACCTTCCTGGATCAGCTGCTTGAGCGACCAGCCGGCGCAGTAGCCGGTGAGCATGGAAAGGTCATGCAGATGGATGTCCGCGTTGCGGTGGGCGTTCGCGATCTCTTCGTCGTAGATTTCAGACAGCCAGTAGTTCGCGGTGATCGCGCCGGAGTTGGAAAGGATCAGACCGCCGACGGAATAGGTGACGGTGGAGTTTTCCTTCACGCGCCAGTCGGTGACCTTCACATAGGAGTCGACGACGGCCTTGTAGTCGAGGATCGTGGACTTCATGTTGCGCAGTTTTTCGCGCTGCTTACGGTACAGGATGTACGCCTTCGCGACCTGGGAATAACCCGCCTTGACGAGCACGGTCTCGACGGAGTCCTGGATATCCTCCACAGCGATATGGCCGTCTTTGATCTTGCTGTCGAAATCGGCGGCGACTTTGAGCGCGATAAAGTCGATCAGGTCGTCGTTGTAGTTGACTTCCTGCGCTTCAAACGCGGACTTGATCGCGTCGGAAATTTTGCTGATGTTGAACGGTACGACTTTGCCGTCTCTTTTTCTGACATCGAACATTTTGTTAACCTCTCCTTCACATTTATGTCAAATTCGTTCTTTGAATCGTGCTTGAAAAGCATACCACACAAAAAAGAAAAAGTCAAGAGGAAAACACAATATATTGCGTTTTTTTCTTGACTTTTTTCCATATTTCGTTGTGAAACGCAATCCCTTGTGTTTCACGCAGACTCAGACGCCGCGTACGGCAACAGTTTTGACCGTTTTGGCGACGATGGCGGCGAAGGCTTCGAGCTCCTCCTTGGAAAACGATTCAAACGCGTCGCCGATCATGTCGTCCGCGACCTTGTACTGCTGGATGAAAAACTGTTCTTCGCCCGCCAGCCACTGCGCGATCGTTTCGAAATCCTGTGCCGTGTGGATGCCCTTGACGGTCGTCGTGCGGAACTCGTGGGGCACGCCGCTTTCTTTGAGCAGTTCCACCGAGCGGCGGACTTTTTCGAGGTCGGTCACAACGCCGGTCGCGTTGTCGTAGTTATCCGGCGACGCCTTGATATCCATCGCGACGTAATCGACGAGCTTTTCTTCCAGCAGCGGCTGCAGCCGGTCGGGAAAGGTGCCGTTGGTGTCAAGCTTGACAAGATAGCCGAGCGCCTTGACCTTGCTGAGGAAGTCGGCGATGTCCTTTTGCAGCAGCGGCTCGCCGCCGGTCACGCACATCCCGTCGAGGACGCCGGTGCGCTTTTTGAGAAACGAGAAGATCGTCTCTTCGTCGATCTCGCCGGCGCAGGAGAAGACCAGCGAGGCGTTATGGCAGAACGGGCAGCGCAGGTTGCAGCCGGGCGTGAAGACCGTACAGGCGACCTTGCCGGGATAGTCGAGCAGCGTCAGCTTTTGCAGACCGCTGATTTTCATGTCGATTCCACCTTTCCTTCGGGTGCGGGCAGCGGCGCTTTTCCCCTGCCCCAGATCGCGCCGTCGAGCTTTTCGAGCAGCGTGTCAAAGAGCACGGCGAGCACGAGCGTCGCGATAAACGAGAGCGTGACGAAGCTGTAGCGGTGATCCGTCATGCCGAGCTTTGTAAAGATCATCATCGGGATGCGCTGCAGGATATAGACACTGAACACATGCGTGCCGAACCATTGGAGAATGTCGTTGCCGAATTTCACCTTCATCGTCAGCAGCACGAGCAGCGCCATGAACAGCACGCCCCAGAGGTAGTACCAAGCAAGGTGGGTGTCGCGTCGCTGATAGCAAAGGAAGTACGGCACGAGCACCACGCCGACCGTCAAAAACCAGACGACGTCGTTTTTCATCACGAACTTGTCGATCTGCGGCTTGAGCAGCGACCACCACATACCGGCGGGATAGAGGATCACGGTGTTGTACCACCAGGTGTCCTTACCGGCGCGGATCATCAAAAACACATAGACGAGCGACAGCACCGTCGTCAGGACCGTCCCGACGTATTTGTTCGCGCGGCAGACAAGGAAGCTGACGAACACGATCAGATACAGACAGAGGATCGCGAAGATGTACCAGTTGCTGTTGCCGATCGACTCCCAGAACGTGAACGCCAGAAGCGTCGTCCTGAGTCCGTACTGCTTACCGATCGCGAGGTCGGTCAGCAAAAACAGTGCCACGGCGATCTCCATGTGCAGCAGCACCTTCGAAAAGCGCTTGCCGGGGATGGATTTCACATACGCCATGCCCTTCTTTTGAATGGATTCGAGCATCCCGTAGCCGGAATAGAACAGGAAGGAGGCGACGATCAGCTGCCGCAGGTAACCCTTGAGCGTCAGATAGGCGTCATCCAGCGGTCCGCTCAGCTCGATATAGGTGACCGCGTGAGAGAGGAACACCAGCAGCACAAAAATGCCGTTGATCGCGGTCGTCTGTTCCTTCGAAAGATAATCGGAAAAGAACTCGTTTTTCTTTGCGACCCGGAGACCCGACGCGCAAAGCACAAGCAATATCAGCAGATAGACCAGCACGCGCCGTCACCGCCTTTCTTTTATTTCTTTTTGATCGCCTTCAGGATCCGTTCACTGTTGCTTTGGTCGCTGAACGCGAAGAAGTCGTCCATCCGCTCGAGATACAGCGGCTGCACGGCGCAGTCGTCGTTCACGGCGTCGATGATTGCCTGCACCGTTTCGTCATAGGTTTTGCAGACGGGACCGAAGCCGTCGCGGTCGTAATCGAAATAGCCCTCGTCATAGGTCTGCGTCTCAAAGAACGCCTCTTTGTCGAACTGGGTATAGAGGATGCGCTTACGCAGATAGGCGAAGTCGAACAGCACCGAGGAGTAGTCCGTGATCATCATCGCGGCGCGGTCAAAGACGTCATTGTAATTGACATAGCCCTCATTGACGGCGAACACATCGTTCGATTGAAAGTCCACCGCCTGCTTCATGTGGATCGGGTGGATGCAGAACAGACCCTTGTAACCCTTCTCGCGCATCACACAGAGCAGCCGCTCGTCATTGATTAGGTTGTTATAATATTGGAAGTATTCCGTGTCCTTGAACCCGGCGAAATAGACGCTCGTCGTGTTCTTGTCGTAGCTTTGCTTGATCGCCTTTCTCCACGTCGGGAGGATCAGAATCAGCTTTTCCTTGTGGTCGGTCAGCTCGTCGAACCGCGCCTGTCCGGTCAGGGCGACCTGGGTCTTGTCGTAATAGTACGCCCCCTTGAGGAACGCCTGCCGTTCGCGTTTGCCCGCCGCGGTGATCAGGCGGATATTCTTATTGTATTTGTTCAGCCACATCGACAGGTCCGCGCAGGCGACGCCGTGCTGCAGATAGTAGAAGCGGAAGCGGAACAGATCCTGCACAAAGCGCACATCGACGCCGAAGGGGTTGATCGTGAACTCGTTCGCGGAGGAGGAGATCACCTTGTCCGCGAGCAGGAAATAGTAGGGGTACAACTTGTCTTCGAAGAAGACGGTCTCCCCTTCGCTTTGCAGCCTTGCGGCGCAGCCGGCTTTTTCGCTGATCGCGAACACCGGGCGGACGCCCTGCGGCGTATGGGAAACGAGGTATTTGAAGAAGACTTCGCCGTTGTCGCCGGCGTTTTCCGCGCGGTCGGAAACGAGCCAGATCTTCCCGAGCTTTGCCCATTTACGTCTGAGGAACAGCAGACGCAGGCGCAGCAGGAACCACGCGAATTCGCCCTTCTTGAGCAAATACCACAGCGCGCCCATCTCACGCGAGAGATGCGTCAGCTTCAGGTGCTTCGGCTTTTGCAGCAGGATCTTCCGCTTGGCGCAGACAAGGCAGTAGCGCTCGTCGATGATCTGATACGCCTTCTTGAACGTCCGCTTGCTGGGTACCATCCGCCCGTAGCCGAGCGCGGGCACGATCTTATCCGTTCCGAAGCGCAGCAGCAGAGAGATCTTCAGCACGCCCTTTTCGTCAAACATCTCGTCGGTGAGCGCGACAGTTTCTTTGAAGCGCAGGCACTTCGGCGAAAGAGAATAGTAATTCTTCGAGATCTCGTGGGGGTATTCCTTTAATTTGAGCGGCAGCTTTTGCTTGCCGACGCGCAGAAAGAGCTTCTTTTTACGTTCGGGGCAGCATTCAAAGATCCAGCGGAATACGAGCCCCTCGATCGTCAGGACGTTGTCTTCGATATCGAGCGCCATCACGCGGAAGGCGTGGGGGTTCTGTTCGAAGTTCAGGAAGATCCAGTCCTGATATTTGATCGTCTTTTCCTCCGGATCGAAGCGGATCTCGTCAAAGAGCGAGCGGCCGTGCTTCATCTGGAACATCGCGGTCTTGCGCTCGAAGTGGGCGTGAATCTGGTTGACGACGATAAAGCGGTCGTCGATATAGCCGAGGACGTCTTTCAGCATCGCCTCGTATTCCGAGAACAGCGGCTCTCTGCATCTCATCTCGTCGGGCACCGGGGCGTAGAAGCGCCAGCCGACGTCGTAGGCGAGCACGTTCTGGATATACTCGATCACGCGGCCGTACTTTTGCTTGCTGCGTTCGATCAGCCCGTAGTAGTGCAAACGCGGCGAGGTGGTGTAATACTGCTCGTTCATGCTCTGCGTCTGGACGGCGGAATTCTGGCTGAGCCGTTTGCGGTAATAGTGGATCGCGGATTCCAGCACGCCGTAGGCGCCTTTTTCGAGGATATAAGAATTGATGAACAGGGAATCCTCTCCGTATTTGACGCGGGAATCGAAGCGGACGTCGCTGTTTTGGAGCGTTTCGTTTTTGAAGAACGCGCTGGTGACGTGCATCTGGATGCTGCTGAAATCCTCTTCGTTGAAGATATCGATCACGCGGTCGCCCTGCTTGTATTTCTTATTGAGGATATGTCCGCGCTCGCTGGCTTCAAAGTGGATCATCCGCGCCGAAACGACGTCGATCTCGTCTTCGTGCTTTTCAAAAAAGCGCCACACGCGCGCGAACGCGTCCGTCTCCCATTTGTCGTCGGAATCGAGGAAGGTGACGTACTTGCCCGTCGCGTGCGAAAGCCCGTTGTTGCGCGCGGCGGAGACGCCGGCGTTCGCCTGTTTGACATAGACGACGTTGTCCGGGTACTGCTCCTTGTAGCGCAAACAGATCGCCTCGCTGTTGTCGGGCGAGCCGTCGTTGACAAGGATCAGCTGGATATACCTTTCAAAGCCGATCGTCTGCGCGAGCACGGAATCGACGGTTTCTTCGAGATAGTCTTCGACGTTATAGATCGGCACAACGACCGAAAACCGGTAAACTTCCTTTTTTATGATAAACACTCCCCTCGCAGGTATGGGATCTGCACAGTTATAAATATGATACCATGATTTGCCGCGCTTTGCAAGCAATCCGCGAAAAATTAAGAAACGGGACCGACTGTTTACATATTATTCAACACGGCGACACAGTACGGCAACGAAAGAGCGGTATGATTAAAAAAGATAAAGCACCCGCTTTTTTTCAAAAAAATGAAAAAAGTTGTAAGCTTTTACGGTTTTTGACATATATAGGTGAAAGCAAAAAACGAAAGGAGCGTTTCCTATGAAAAAACGTATACTCTTTCTATTCGCCCTTGTTCTCTTGCTTTTCGTGTGCTGCTTCTATTCCTCGTGCCTTCATGCTGCAGAACAGGACTACGAGATCCGGATCGAAGACCACGTCGTCTATGCGCTGATTCCTGCATCGGAACTGGAAAAGGCAGACGCCCATTATGACGTAGTCAGCTTTTTCGATTCCGAAGACGCTATGGCGGGCGTGACTGAAATCACAATTCCCGCCGAGATCGACGGCATCTCCGTGACGACCATCAACGCCAGAAGCTATAACGACTACGTTCCTTCCTATCATATGTCCGAAGTAGAAAAGCTCGTCTTGCCGGACTCTATTGTCACCATCGGACACTCCGCTTGTTATGGTCTGCGCAAGCTCAAAGAGATTGAGATTCCGAAAGCCGTGACTTCTATCGGTCATGGCGCATTTAGCGATTGCGAAAATCTGAAAACAGTAACGATTCCGGAAAACGTGAAAACGATCGGTGTCAGTTGCTTCAAGTACTGTGACAATCTACAGACAGTGGAGATCCTCGGCAACGGATTGAAAACGATCAAAAAGATGGCATTTTTTAATGATGCGAAGCTCCAAAGCATCAACTTTCCTTCTTCGCTGAAAACGATCGGGGAGCAGGCATTCCACCGTTCGGGGCTGAAAACCATCCGCATTCCCGGAAACTGTTCTGTGGGTTGGTGTGCATTCCAATATAGCAACAGCTTAAAGAAAGTCGTGTTTGAAGACCGCACAAATGAAAACGACATGTTCGTGGAACCCTACGCGTTCGGCTACTGTTCAGAGCTCAAAAAGGTTTATTTTCCAAAAGAATCTGTCGGTTTCAATCTTCTGGCGTGCGTCTTTGAAGGATGCGGCAAACTGAAAGCCGTCTATCGGACAGACCACATTCAGTCCATCGGCTACCATACGTTCTATCTTTGCAAATCGCTCACTTCCTTTACAGTCCCGGCGGAGATTCAATCCATCCATCGCTTTGCGTTCTCGGACTGCACCGGGCTCAAGAAGCTGCGCGTACTTGCAACCGATCCGGCGTTTTTGACTGCGGAGAGCAAGAGCGCCGCATTCTTGAAAAAGCTCCCCACAGACTGCAAGGTCTATGTCAAGACAGCAGAAATGCAGCAGGCGTTCCTCGACGCCGGCTGCAAGAATAAAGTCATCATCAAAGCCGACCTCAAATAGTTGCCCCCTTTTCTTTCCCCTCTCGGCAGCTTCGCCCTTTCCGGGCGGGCTGCCGTTTTTGCTTTTCGCTTTGCCGGGCGCGCCAAAAGCAACAATGCACAAAATCGCCGCCGTTTTTTCTACTCTCCCGCCGTTGACAAGCCTATGCCGCACGATGTAAAATAATTGTATATGGCAAATACCATAATAAAGGAGAGAACACCATGATCTATTGCAACAAAGACAACGTCTTCCATCTGCAGACAAAGGACACCAGCTATCTGCTGCGCGCGCTGCCCTCGGGCCAGATCGAAAGCCTGTACTACGGCAAGAAGATCCGCAACGCCGACGACTTCACCTTCCTTTACGACAAGCACGAATGCGGCTACAGCAACGGCACGCCCCGCTCGCAGAAGGACACGTCCCTGTCGCTCGACCATATCGCGCTCGAGTATTCCGCCTACGGCAAGGGTGATTACCGCCTTCCCGCCATGGACGTTCTCGCTGCGGACGACAACTTCACGACCGACTTTCTCTTCGCCTCCGCCTCGGTCGGTGAAACCAAGCCGGAGCTGCACGGACTGCCCTCCGCCTACGGCGAAAGCCAGACGCTGACCGTCGTCCTCGAAGACAAGATCCTCGGCGCCGAGCTGCGGCTGTTCTATACCGTCTTTGAGGAGTGCAACGTGATTACCCGCGCGGTCCGCCTGACCAATACGGGCAAGAAGCCGATCCATATCAAAGAGCTCATGAGCATGCAGATCGACCTGCAGCGCGGAGACTACACCATGCTGACCTTCGACGGCGCGTGGATCCGCGAGCGCTATAAGCACGAGCACAAGCTCCAGCCCGGCGTCACCTCGTTCGGCTCGATCACCGGCGCAAGCTCCAACCGCCACAACCCGTTCTTCGCGATCAAGTGCGGCGACTGCAGCGAGCTGCGGGGCGAATGCTACGGCTTCAACCTCGTCTATTCCGGCAACCACATCGCCCGCGCCGAGGTTTCGACCCACGGGCTGGTCCGCATCCAGAACGGTATCAACCCGTTCGAGTTCGACTGGCTGCTTGAACCGGGCAAGGAGTTCGACACGCCGGAAAGCGTCATGACCTTCTCTGACAAGGGTCTCAACGGCATGAGCCAGAATATGCACCTGTTCGTCAAGGAGCACATCGTCCGCGGCTACTGGAAGAACCGCGAGCGTCCGATCCTCGTCAACAACTGGGAAGCGACCTATTTCAACTTCAACGAAAAGAAGATTCTCGGCATCGCGCAGGCCGCGAAGGACATCGGCGCGGAGCTCTTCGTCCTCGACGACGGCTGGTTCGGCAAGCGGAATAACGACAAGTGCTCGCTCGGCGACTGGTATGTCAACAAAAAGAAGCTGCCCTCCGGGATCGACGGCCTCGCCAAAAAGATCAACGACATGGGCCTCATGTTCGGCCTCTGGGTGGAGCCGGAAATGGTCTCGCCCGACAGCGACCTCTATCGCGCGCACCCGACCTGGGCGATCCAGACCGACACCTATGAACCGTCGCAGGGACGCAACCAGCTTGTGCTCGACCTGACGAACCCCAACGTCGTGGAGCATATCATCAACACGATGACCGACGTGTTCCGCTACGGGCATATCGAATATATCAAGTGGGACTACAACCGCCAGCTGTCCGACGTCTTCTCGCACCGCAAGGACGCACGGTCGGGTGAATTCTTCCACCGCTTCATTCTCGGTCTCTATGAGATCTGGGGCGCGCTGACCGAACGGTTCCCGGAGATCCTCTTCGAGTCCTGCTCCTCCGGCGGCAACCGCTTCGACCTCGGCTCGTTCTGCTATATGCCGCAGTGCTGGACGTCGGACGACACCGACGCGCTCGAACGTATCTACATCCAGTCCGGCACATCCTACGGCTATCCGCAGTCCGTTATGACCATGCACGTCGCCTGCACACCGTCGTTCGCCTGCCTGCGGCAGTCGGGCATCGAACACCGCTTCAACGTCTCGGCGTTCGGTCTGCTCGGCTACGAGCTGGATGTGACCATGCTTTCGAAGTTTGACAAAGCCGCGGTCAAAAAGCAGATCGAGTTCTATAAGAAGCACCGCAAGCTCTTACAGTACGGCGAATACAGCCGGATCGGCGACTTCTTCACCGAGAACTTCTGCAAATGGCAGATCACATCGCCCGACAAGAGCGAAAGCATGCTGGGCTACTTTGTCAATCGCGTGATCCCCAACTGGGGCAACGACGTGATCCGCTTCA
>JAEEGI010028391.1_pt1 | contig 10646 bp, 11 predicted proteins | sample 8958751 | NCBI WGS metagenome assembly JAEEGI01 (sample SAMN16246545, study PRJNA631951) | gut metagenome | biome: gut microbiome; feature: rumen; material: KS-attached | host: Bos | place: Iran: Karaj | collected 2018-10 | reverse complement strand
AAATTTTCGCAAAATGCGGTGCAAAATTAGTCCTTTTTTTCAAATTACACAAATCAAAACGCATTTTTGCAGAAAAGTTTTTGTTTTTTTTCTCAAAATCACTACTTTTGCACCCACAATTGACTGAGAACAAACTAATTTTACATAAAACAATAGCATAACAACAGTACAATTATGATTAATGCTCAAGACATCAAGAACGGAACGTGCATCCGCATGGATGGCGATCTGTATTTCTGCATCGAATTCCTTCATGTAAAGCCCGGCAAGGGTAACACCTTCATGCGCACCAAGTTGAAAAACGTCGTTGACGGCCGCGTGCTGGAGCGTCGCTTCAACATCGGTGAGAAGCTCGAGGACGTGCGCGTTGAGCGTCGCCCCTACCAGTACCTCTACATGGATGGTCAGGACGCTATGTTCATGAACAATGAGACTTTTGAGCAGATTCCCATCAGCAAGGACTTGATTACTGGCGCTGACTTCATGAAGGAAGGCGATATCGTTGAGGTTGTCAGCGACGCTTCGACCGAGACCGTTCTCTTCGCCGAGATGCCCATCAAGACCCAGCTGAAGATTACCTATACCGAGCCCGGTGTGAAAGGTGATACCGCTACCAATACCTTGAAGCCCGCCACCGTCGAGACCGGCGCCACCGTTCGCGTGCCTCTGTTCATCGACACCGACGAGATCATTGAGGTGGATACCCGTGACGGCAGCTATCAGGGCCGCGTGAGGTAATTGCTTAACTCATAACAAACACGAGGGACACTGCGTCATGCAAGTGTCCCTCGTTGTTTCATGTCTGTACGGATTTGCCGTCAAGGTGACGGGGTGGGGGATGAGTGTCACATCTTCTTCAGGATCCAGGGTAGGGGCTCGAGGATCTTGAGGCAGACTTTCTTGTCGAGGTCGCGGAGCATGGCGGCGGCGTCACCGCTGTTGTCAAAGCCTTGTGCGACGACGAAGTACTGCCTTTCCTTGCCGCCGAAGAGAACGTAACTGCCCTTCAGGCCGCATTCCTCACGCAGGCGGTCACGGTAGCTCTTGGCGTTGATCTTTTGGGTGAAGGTAGCGACCACGACGTTGTAGTCATGGGCTACGTCGGTCGAGTCGATGGCAACATTGGCGTTGACATAGACCATCCTGACGCTGTCGCCGTTGATGACGTGGGTGTAGCGTTGGCGTTCTGCCTCGATTTTGGCGTAGGTCTCGGATCCGACGCCAGTCTGTCGCCGTTCCATAGCCTTCTCGTAGGCCTCGCGGTAGTTCTGTTCGCTACTGTGGCAAGCGGTCAAGACCCCCCCCGCCATCAATACTGCCAATATATATAATGTAGTCTTCATTACTATTTTAATGTTCATGTGGCCATTGCAAGGCTTTACTTTGCTAATTCAATGACCTGGGCGTGCGTGATGTTGCCCTGGTCTAGGGTGAGGGTGACCAGTGTGCGTACTGCCTGCCAACCCTGGACGCCGGCAGCACCGGGGTTGACAACGAGGCAACCCAGGGCACGGTCGGGCATCACCTTGAGGATGTGGCTGTGGCCGCACACGAACAGTTTGGGCTGTGACAGTTCCAAGCGCTGTCGGATGCCGGGTGCATACTTGCCCGGATAGCCGCCGATGTGGGTCATCACCACCTTGACGCCCTCTACCTCAAAGATTTCCATCTCTTTGAATCGTCGGCGCAGGCTTGCTCCGTCCACGTTGCCGTACACTGCACGGAACACTGGCGCAATGCCTTCCAGGCGGTCAGCGAGTTCGTCGCTGCCGATGTCGCCTGCATGCCATATCTCATCGCAGTCGGCAAAGTGCTGGGCATAGCGGTCGTCCCACCACGCATGCGTATCACTGATGATGCCTATCTTTTTCATTAGACCTTAGACGTTAGACTTTAGACCTTTGATTTTGGATGTTAGACATTGGCGGGCCCGTTCAATCGTGCCGTGTCGCATACTGTTACAGTGCAAACTCCATCAGGCGGGCAAGGTACTTGCCGATGATGTCGAACTCCAGGTTGACCACGGTACCCACCTCAATGCAGTGGAAGTTGGTGATCTCGCGGGTATAGGGAATAATAGCGACTTGGAAGCTGTCGCGCTCGCTATTGCACACGGTGAGTGACACGCCATTGACTATCACGCTGCCTTTTTCGACGGTAACATATCCCTTACGTGCCATCTCGGGGGCAACCTCATACTTGAAGGTGAAGTAGTGGCTGCCGTCCACCTCCTTCACGTCGGTGCAGATAGCCGTCTGATCAACGTGGCCTTGCACGATGTGGCCGTCAAGTCGTCCCTCAATGAGCATTGAGCGCTCCACATTCACCTCATCGCCCACTTTGAGCAGGCCCAGGTTGCTGCGGTCGAGCGTTTCCTGTATGGCAGTAACGGTATAGGTTCCGTCACCGGGCAGTTCCACCACCGTGAGGCACACGCCGTTGTGTGACACACTCTGGTCAATCTTTAACTCGTCGGTGAAACTGCACTTCAAGGTGATATGCAGGTTGCCGCCGTCCTTACGCAATGCGACGACACGCGCCGCTTCTTCTACTATTCCTGAAAACATAAGTCTATCAATGTTCTGAAAAATGATTTAATCAACATAATAACGAGCCCCTTGCCGCTTTATTGCCTTGGTCTGGCGAATGTCGGTTCTGCAGGACATGAAGATGAACTTGTTTGGGGCGTTTTAGGTGTATTACGGCTGATTAATTGCCATGGTTGTGTAAAAAAACCAAATAAATACTTGGTTTTCCCCAAATATTTGTTAATTTTGCGGCTTATTAATTCCTTAGTTGATAGAGATTGATGGGAAAAACATACGTTAATATCGGAAAAGAGATCCATAATGAACTGTTGAGACAGGGCCATTCGGTCTCCTGGCTGTCACAACAGTTGGGCTGTAATCGTACCAATATATATAATATCTTCATGCGCGATAGCATTGCTACCGATCTGCTGATGAGAATCAGCATCGCCCTCAATAAGGATTTCTTTGCCCTCTATACCGAGCAGTTTACAGCATCACAACACTAAGAATCTCCTTCCATATCTCATGTCGTTTGCTAGCCGCTTGTCCGACATGTGATGAAAAATCCCCGCCTTCTGTTTAGCCGAAGGCAGGGAGCAAGCTGTTTAGAAGTTAAACTATATACTTAAAGTCTATAGGGCGGGGTGCCCTTGGGACGATAAGCCATTGTTTTGGCCTTTAGCTTTTTGGCTGTTGGCCGTTCTTGGCAATTATTTCTTGCCGAATTGCTCAAAGAAGAGCGTGTAGGTCGTCTTGTCAACAAGCTCCTCGGGGCCGAAGAACTGGATGGGACCCGGATAGATGTAGCAGGTCTCCAGGGCCCATTGTTCGCGGTTCTCGACAAAGTGCTTGAAGGGTGCGCCCTCAAGGTCAACCATTGCCTTGCGGATAACGGGCTTGTCCTTGCCGGAACGACGCTCCATGTTCATCATCATAGTGATGGGTACACCACAGGCTACCCAATCCTGAGCCTTGCGTCCCAGGTGGGTGATGGCTGACATGTAGCCGGTAGCGCCCACAAAGATGAGGTGCGAAGCGTTGTAACCCAGTGAGTAGCAGTAGTCGGCATCAAAGTTCGAGGGGAATGAGCAACGGCCCTCGTAGCCGAAGAAGTGATGCTGCGTCTTGAACTTGATCGGTTCGATGTCGCCGGCCTCGATGCGCAAGTCAAGCTCGTGGGCTACCATGCGGCTGAGCAGACGCTCGCTCTCGATCTGTGATACCATGACGTTGCCATGCTCATCACGGTCAAGCGTGAGCTGGCGTGCTACATCTTCGGGCAGAGAGTCGTAAACGGCCCTGTTCTCATCGCTGAGGTGTTCACGCACGAAGTCGCTTTGTGCCGTATCCCGCAGGGTTGAAACCTCGGGATGGGCACTCATCATTTCGTTGAGCTCAGCAATGAGTTTCTTCATTGTGGGGACAAACTCAACAATACCCTCAGGAACGAGGACTGTACCATAGTCCATGCCCATATTGTGACGCTTAATAACGATATTGGCAATTTCCTCGGCAATATCATGCAGAGTCATTTCACGGGCCTCAACCTCCTCGCTGATGATGCAGTAGTTGGGGCGCGTCTGCAGGGCACACTCCAGGGCGATGTGTGACGCAGAGCGTCCCATCAGCTTCATGAAGTGCCAGTATTTCTTGGCAGAGTTGCAATCGCGGGCCACATTGCCAATCAGCTCGCTATACACCTTGGTAGCGGTATCGAAACCGAAGGAAATCTCGACCTGTTCGTTCTTGAGGTCGCCGTCGATGGTCTTGGGAACACCGATGACCTGCACACCAGCATCGTGAGCCTTGTAGTACTCAGCGAGGATGGCAGCGTTGGTGTTGCTGTCGTCACCACCGATGATGACCACTGCTGTGATCTTGAGCTCGCGCAGGATTTGAAGACCAGCCTCAAACTGCTCGGGCTTGTCGAGCTTGGTACGGCCTGAACCGATGAGGTCAAAGCCACCCGTGTTGCGGTATTGCTCAATCATGTCGCCGGTGATCTCGATGTAGCGATGCTTAACCAAGCCATTGGGACCGCCCAGGAAACCATACAGGCGGCAATACTTGTTCAACGCCTTAATGCCGTCATAGAGGCCACAGATCACGTTGTGGCCGCCAGGAGCCTGGCCACCGCTGAGGATAACACCCACGTTAAAGGGCTTCTCGGGCGGCATGGCAGAATCGTCACGCTCAAAGGTCAATTGAGGCATGCCATAGGTGCAGGGGAACAACTCCTTGATGGCTTCTTGGTCAGCCACCGACTGTGTGGGTTCACCCTCGACCGCACGCACGGGGCACCTAAGCGTAACGGGTAACTTAGGCCTATAGGTAAGCCTCATCTGCTCCATTAAACTTTTATTGTCAGTCATTGTACTTATAATTTTTGGTTTGTATAAACGAATAAACAATCTTTTTACCGCCACAAAAGTACTGCAAATTTGTCGCCCCCACACCATAAAATCCTAACATTTTTTTGATTTCTACAGCCCAATTTAGAATTTTTGACACTTTTGGGCCTCAATATGACGATTTTTCGTCTATGGGGCGGATTTGCTAACAATCCGCAAGTCTGTTTTGCGGGATATAAATTGGTATTTGGGGCCTGTGCAATTTTCGTGAGTGATTTATTGAATCTAAAGAGGCGGTGTCTGTAAAAAATGATTATATTTGCAGTTTATTATTGAAACAATAACTTAACAGGAAATGTTGGAGGCTGGCTTATATTTGATACCCAGCCAGTTGAGCGATAGTCCGCTGGACAGGGTAATTCCTGCACACAACGTGGAAGTTGTGCGCGGCATTCGTCATTTTGTGGTCGAAAGCCTGCGCTCGGCGCGTCGGTTCCTCAAGAAGTGTGACCGCGACATTGACATAGATGCATTGACCTTCTATGAACTCAACGAGCACACTGACCTTAAGGATACTGCTGCACTTGAGTCAATGCTGGCTCCTATTGGCGCTGGCGAGCCGGTGGGAATTATCAGCGATGCCGGATGCCCGGCTGTTGCCGATCCTGGTGCCGACTTGGTTGCTATGGCGCAACATCGGGGCTACAAGGTCTTTCCGCTGGTGGGTCCGTCAAGCATTCTGATGAGTCTGATGGCATCGGGATTCAATGGTCAGCGGTTTGCCTTTGAAGGTTATTTACCTGTTGATGCCCAAGCTCGTCAGGCGCGTCTCAAGGAGATGACGCGACGCATCGAGCGTGAGCACCAGACCCAGATTTTTATTGAGGCACCTTACCGCAACAACCAACTCATTGCAGACCTGGTCCAGCATCTGCCCGCCTCGTTGCGATTGTGTGTGGCCAGCGATATCACTGGCGAGGGCCAGAGTATCATCACCCGCACGCTGTCACAGTGGCGCCATGCCAGCTACGATTATCACAAGGTGCCCACCATCTTCCTGTTGTACCAATAAGAAAAATCATCCGGCATTATGGCAGGACATAAATATAAAGGATATACTAATGACGGCAAACCGTTGAAGATCGCCTTTGATGTGGACGGTGACGACACGCCCCACGGCGAGGTGATGGATATGTCACTTCAAGTAGAACCACAGTACCATGGGGTGGGGAAGGGCTTGTGCTTCATGAGTTTCAGCAGCGGCAGCAGCGGTAACATGGCTTACCTGGGCACACCGCGAGGCGGCATCCTCATCGATGCGGGCATCAGGGAGCCTGTCAAGTACCATCGCAAGAAGAAAAACCCCGAGCGGCAGGATGTCCCCACGCTTGACCAGGCCTTTGACGAGCTAGAACGCAACGGCATCAGCCGTGACATGATCAAGGGTGTGCTGCTGACCCATGCCCACCAGGACCACATGCGATGCCTGTATCCGGCAGTGAATCGCTGCCATTGCAGCGTCTATAGTACGATGGGTGTAATGGGCCAGTTGTTGCAGCGGTGCCGCATCTCGGGGCGCATCAGGGATCATCATGTCCCCATCTTCAAGGAGATACCTTTCCGTGTGCTCGACATGGAGATTACCGCCTTTGAGACAAGTCATGACGTGAAGAGTGTGGGCTTCAGCATTGAGTATGAGGGTGAGCGCTTTGTCGTTGCTACCGACATGGGTATTATCACCGAGCGTGCTGCCCACTACATGTGCCGCGCCAATTACCTGATGCTTGAGTGCAACTATGACCTGGAGATGCTGGAGAAGGGCAAGTATCCCGCGATGCTCAAAGACCGCGTGAAAGGTGATAAGGGCCACTTGGATAATGTGGTGTCGGCCCAGTTCGTCGCCGACCATTACAACGAGAACCTGCGCTATGTTTTCCTGTGCCACTTGAGCAAGGACAACAATACCGAGGAAATCGCCTTGTCAACGATGAGACGGGCGTTAGAGGCTAAGGGGCTTACCGTTGGCGACGGCTCCAATGCCGTCGACCAGCGTAGCCGTAACGTCCAGATTTACGCTTTGCCCCGTTATAGTGCCTCCGCTTGGTTCGTGTTGGCTTAGAGTATCTTTTCTTCTTGTAGTACTTCTTGCCGTAACTCTTGTCTTTTTGCTTGTACTCGCTATTCTGCTTGTACGCGTCCTTTTGCCTGTAATCGCTTTTTTGCTTGTAGGATTTCTTGGACTTATAGGTGTTGTTGTCTTTCTTGACGGATGTCTCGTCAGGCTTTGACGTTTTCTGAGTCGGGTTGATGGGCTCGGGCTTGAGTTTCTCGTCAAACAGCTTATAGTCATCGTTGTTCCTCAGCAGTTCCTTGAAGTCTTCGGTCATGAAGGGCTCCACATCGTCATAGTTGACCATCACGGCGATGGCGTCATTGCTGATGCTGCCCTGCTTGTACTGGAACAGGACGCCTTTCTTGCTGCAGCACACCTCTGCAGGCACGTTGAGCGCGTGCTGCAACTGGTTAGAGTCGCCACGACCCTTGTTCATTTCGTCAATCTTCTTGTTGATGACCTTGAGCAGCTTGTTCTCTTTGTCAACATCTGCAATGAGGATATCGATGCGTGAGAGCACACGTTGGCGCTGGCGATCGTAGTGGATGAAATAGTCAGTCTCGTTGGTCGAGCGACCGTTATACTCCACCTTGTCAACCTCCATCACCAGCAGACGTTGAGAGGTCATGTAGGGATAGACGAGGACCTGGCTCACGTTGCCATAGACGGGAACGATGGTGGGGGCGCTGGACAGCGTCTTGTAGTCATCACCGATGGGCTTGTTGAACGTCGGCTTGTTCAGGTACAGGTAGCGGGCGTCCTTCATTCGGGACTGGGCGTTGCCAAAGGCCTTGCTGATCAATTCCTTGTTGAGTTGTTCAAACTCACTGTCACCGTTCACCTTGCGCGGCCAGCGCACTTTCACATGCTTGATGCTGGTGTAACGTGAACTGTTGTCACCGCTGATGCTTGGCGTGTTGGCGATGAAGTAATAGGTATTGTGCTGCAACTCGTCAAACAAGTCGTCCTGGAACGTCGTCACTACGGTGTCGGCCTCAATGACGACTTCAGTAGAGTCGCGTTGGGCAAAGAAATTCTGGCTGTTTCCGCTGGCCTCGATACGGCGTGACATATACCAGCCCGCCGCTACCAGGTCGATGAACGACAGCAGGATGATGGTGATGATGAGGTTTCTTTTGGTCATATTTTTTGATTAAATGTCTTTTTCTTAAACTTCTAACTCCTAACTTCTAACTTCTTACTCCTAACTTCTTACTCCTAACTCCTTACTAACCGCATCGCTCACGCGCTGCATCAACCAGCGTGGCGTGCTAGTGGCTCCGCAGATGCCGATGCGTTCCTTGCCTGTGAGCCACGAGGGGTCAATGTCCGCTTCGCTGCTGACAAGGTGCGAGTTCGGGTTGGCGTCCAGGCATTCGGCGAACAGGATGCGTCCGTTGCTGCTCTTCGCGCCGCTCACGAAGAGGATCAGTTCGTGCTGGGCCGCAAACTCGCGAATCTGTGGGATGCGGTTAGCCACCGAGCGGCAGATGGTGTCAAAACTGCGGAAGGTCACCCCCGGCTGTACGCGACGCTTGATCTCCTCAACGATGTGCCGGAATTCCTGCACACTTTTGGTCGTCTGGGAGTAGAGGTAGATGTCACGGCTATAGTCGATCTTGTCAATCTCATCGATATTCTCAATGACGGTGGCGCGGCCCTGGGTCTGGCCTACGAGACCTAACACCTCGGCATGGCCACGTTTGCCATAGATGACAATCTGAGGAGCGGGCTTGCCGTCCTCGGCGTCGTTGTAAGTGGCATTGATGCGCTGTTGCAGCTTGAGGACTACAGGACAGGTGGCGTCGATAATCTCGATGCGGTTGCGACGGGCGATTTCATAGGTCTCGGGTGGCTCGCCGTGGGCACGCAGCAGCACCTTCACGTCGTGCAACTGCTCCAGCTGCTCATGGGTGATGGTCTCCAAGCCCTGACTGGCCAAACGGTCCACCTCGGCCGTGTTGTGCACGATGTCACCCAGGCAGTAGAGGTGCCCGCTCTTGTTGAGCTCCTCTTCAGCCTTACTGATCGCCGTCGTTACCCCGAAACAGAACCCCGATCCCTTATCAATCTCGATGATCGCCATTTTTTAGCCTTTAGCCGTCAGCTGTTAGAATGCGGAAGCCACTCCTAACTTCTAACTCCTAACTTCTAACTTCTAACTCCTAACTCTAGAAAGGTAGAGGTTGTACAACCACTCGTTCTGCTCCTCGATGGTCATGTGGGAATTGTCGAGTACCATGGCATCCTCGGCCTGGCGCAGAGGGCTCTCCTTGCGAGTACTGTCGATGCGGTCTCGCTCGTTGACGTTCTCCAGCACCTCTTCAAAGGTAGTTGTCGTGTCGCCCTTGGCTCGCAGCTCGTCAAAGCGGCGCTGGGCGCGCACCTCGGCGCTCGCCGTGGCAAACACCTTCATCTCGGCATCGGGGAATACCACTGTGCCGATGTCGCGGCCATCCATGACCACGCCTTTATCCTTACCCATAGCCTGCTGTTGCTTGACCATAGCCTTGCGGACAAATCCGATGGCTGCGATGATGCTCACCACGTTGCTCACCCGCATCGAGCGGATGTAGCGCTCCACGTTCTTGCCATTAAGCACCGTCACACTCTTGCCGTCCTTGGTGGGGCGGAAGGTGATCATGATGTCGCCACGTTTCAAGTGTTCCTTGAGCGCCTTCTCGTCAACGGTTTCGCCCTTAATGAGCTTGTTGCGCAGTGCAAACAGAGTCACTGCCCTGTACATTGCACCCGTGTCCACATAGGCATAGCCGATGCGCCTTGCCAGCGCTTTGGCCATAGTACTCTTACCGGTCGACGAGTGTCCGTCAATCGCTATCGTAATCTTTTTCAATGCCATGATTTCCAATTAATGTTGAAGATTTTGGGGACAAAGATACTGCAACTCAAACGAAATGCCAAAAATATTTCAGTATTTCTCAAACTCAGCCTTACTAGCCCTCTCAAAGCAGGGAATCGAGCTCATTATTGCTCTCAATAAGTACAATAATTATCGGAGTTTTATAAAAGCAGGTTTTGTAAATCAGCGCATTAGCAACTCACACTCATCCCCCCGCCTGGGGGGGGAGGTGCCCGAAGGGCGGAGGAGGGGGAGCGATTAGAGAGGGCCAGGGGGCGTTGATATCCCAATTCGCCTCTGATTTTTCGGCCTACCGGCCGAGAACCTTTAACTCGGTGAAGCCAAAATGTTCAAAATTATAAATAAAATTATAATAAAAAATTTAATTTGTTTAATTTTTATACAAATTTTGTTTGATTTCTCGGCCGTTAGGCCGATTAAAATTGTGTCAAGTGAAGTTTTGCAACACCTTCTCCAAAAAAATACTACCTTTGCAGTCATGAAACATCTGCTGGTTGTCATATTGGTGATGCTGGTGCTGGGGACTATGGTCCCGGGCTGTAGTGACGCGCCGCGCTACGACAACCGCCTTACCGCCGCTGATAGCTTGATGCATGACTATCCCGACAGCGCCTTGGCTAAAATCGAGGCCGTGAATCGCGATAGCCTCACTACCGAGCACGACCAGGCCTACCGCGACCTGCTGCTCACCCAAGCCCGCTATAAAGCCTACATCCCCGCCACCAGCGACAGCGACATCACTCGCGCCCTTTCATACTACAAACAACACC
>JAEEGI010028390.1_pt1 | contig 10646 bp, 10 predicted proteins | sample 8958751 | NCBI WGS metagenome assembly JAEEGI01 (sample SAMN16246545, study PRJNA631951) | gut metagenome | biome: gut microbiome; feature: rumen; material: KS-attached | host: Bos | place: Iran: Karaj | collected 2018-10 | reverse complement strand
CAGGGCTCCGGAACGGCGGAAAGGACGACTTGTTCGCCGTCCGCATCGACCCGGACCAGTTCCGCCGGTCCCTCCACGGATGCGCGTCCGTCAAGTTCCAGGACCGCCGTCTTCTTCTGGTCCGGATGATAACCCACCTGGGAGGTCTGGATCACCGGCGCATACTGCCAGCCCGGGACTATCGTGGGCGTGATAATCCACCGGACCGCCCCCTTTGTGGCACCTGCCGGAATCTCCGACCGGAGGACGAACCAGCCGTTGTTGTGGTTCATCCGGCCGTCGTACAGCTTCAGGTCTTCGGTAAGCGTTTCCACGGTCAGCTTGGAATACGGGTCGTCAGGCCGGGAGACAAACTTACGCCCCACCGCGTAAGGTTCCGCGATGAGATCATCCGCTACGATGGGGTTGTAGCCGCTTCCTTCCGCAATGAAGCGGTCGAAATCAATCTTGGATTTGCCCGCCTGATGGAAATCGCCTGTGTGCTTGTAATTGGGTTCGGTCTCGAGCAGGGGCGAATTGGGCTGCCGGGGGTAGATGCCGGTCTGCCCGTCCATGATCCAGGGCTTTCCGAACAGGGATCCGGGGAAGAACTCCAGGTTGAAGCCGGCCTTCCCGATGAATGCCTCCGGGATGGGCCTGTCCAAGTCCAGGGTGACCTCGATGTGGTCGCCGACGGCCCGGGTCGTGACGGTGTATTCCACGACCGCATCGGGATAGACCATCGGATTGAACCCGGTCAGATGCCGGCTGGAATCCGGATAGGCGAGGGTCGCGACAATGGCGTCCCCCTTCACTTCCCGGGAGATCTGCCGCGGCACCGGCTGCCACTGCCCGGGCGTGGCCTCGAACCGGAGGTCTCCGTTTGTGGCGACCCGGTTCCCGTTCATGATGACGCACACCCCTCCCTGGTGTCCCTCGGGATAAAAGTCATAGAAGGCCATCACGTCCACACCTTCGTTCCGGAAGTATCCTTCGGGACCGATGCGGAAATCCTGGCACACCCCCCGCAGGACGGGAAGGACCAGCAAAAGCAACGGAAGCAGAAACTTCTTCATTTTCAAATCGTTTTGTCGGATATAAAGATAACGAAATTTTAGCTATATTTACTCATCCCAATAACAATCAAACCTTTTTTACTATGAGCAGGATTCATTTCTTACCGGTCCGTTACGGAGATTCCTTTGTCATTGAGTGCGACAAAGGGGAGCATCATGGTGTGGTCGTGGTGGACGGGGGACCGTCGGGCGGCGGCGGTGTGCTGTCGGCCAAACTGGATGAAGTCGGCACGCCCGATTTGATGGTGCTGACGCATTACGACGACGACCATATCAACGGACTTTTCAGCTATATGAAGTCCTGCTGGATGAGTGGAGCCTTGCCGGCCAGGGAGATATGGGCCAATTGCGCGGGGAACGTGAAGAAAAAGGATGAAGAAGTGGTGATAGAATTACCGGTAGAGAAGCCGAGACCTGGTTTCCCGGATGTGGTACGCAGCATTCCCCAGGCCGTGAAGTTTTCGCGTTTGCTGGACGCCGCCTCCCAATCGGAAGACGTTGAATGGCGGGAAGATCTTGTCGAGGGTTTCGACAAGAAATTTCCGTTTGCGGACATCGAGGTCGTTTCTCCTACGGAGGAGGTTCGTGAAAAGGCCATTAATGAAATGGATGTGGCGGCCGTGAATGTCGATTGGGAAGTCCCGGTGCCCAGAAAGATGGGAGGATTGGAGGAAATGATGGTGATGAATTTCGATTTGGATACCCCTTTGGATATTCTTGCCCGCAACACGCCCAAAGCGCCTGACACGCGCGTGGCGGCTCAGCTGGCGAACGCATCCAGCATCGCCTTCATCCTTCGTTGTGACGGATTGAGCATCTTGATGCTCGGTGACTGCTATCCCCATAACGTGGAAGCCTACCTGAGAAAGAAAGGCTATTCGGAGGATAACCCGCTGCGGGTCGATTATGTGAAAGTGGCGCACCACGGCAGCAAGCATAACACGAGCAATGAACTGCTGGATATCATCAAATGCAATCGATTCATTCTCTCTACCAACGGCGAAAAGTTCAAGCATCCCGACCGGGAGTCCGTCGCCCATATCCTCTGCCATCCGAAACGGGACCGGAACGAGACCGTCCATCTCTATTTCAACTGCAGCCTGGATGTGATCGAGAGAAACGGAGAGCCGTTCATCATTCCAGGTGAACAGGAGGAGTGGAACTTTGAGATCCACGAGAATGCGACAGTGATCGAAGGGCTGGGTTAGAAAAGAATACCGCCGCGTGCATCACTGCAAGCGGCGGTCGCAATTCTAACCTAAAACCTCGCATAAGTAAAAGTATATCAAAGTAAGTAAACATAAATATACTGATAATCTGCTATTTACGATTATTTTTTACTGCGTTTTGTTTACTTTGATTGATACAAATTTTGTTACTTTCAGTATTTTTTGTTACTCGGTTGTTACTTTTCTGGGAAATAATGCCTATCTTTGCCCCAGCAACATACGACAAAAATGGGACGACCGAAGAAACAACTGAAGGCGAAAGAGCCCGTATCGGTCCGCTTCAAGGACCTGAAGAACGGGAGCAAGAGCATCTACCTGGATATCTACCGGGACGGGGTGCGCTCCTATGAATTCCTGAAACTCTATCTCATCCCCGAGAGGACCGAGGCCGACAAGACGGCCAACGCCCTCGCGCTCGACTCCGCCAACGCCATCAAGGCGCAGCGCGTCCGCGAGATTGTGAGCAGGGAGGCCGGTTTGAGCGACCGGAAGGCGGAGAGGATCCTGCTGCTCGACTGGATGAAGCAGCGCCAGGACGGCGCCCTGAAGGCCGCGAGGGAGGCGGGGAGGACCACCGCGAACAACGCCGACTCCATCCGGACGGCACGCCTCCACCTGGGGCGCTATATCGATGCCCGCTACAAGGGGAGGCCCATCACGCTGGCCGCGGTGGACAAGGCCTTCTGCGTCGGCTTCGTGCAATTCCTGAAGGGATCCTCCAGGATGCGGACGAACAAGGACGGCGAGCTGGAGCCCATCAAGGACGGCGGCAAGCTCTCCGCGAACACCTGCAACCTCTATTTCTCGAAGCTCGTCGCCGCCCTCAACGAGGCGGTGAAGAAGGGCCTCATCCGGAGCAACCCCGCGAACCTTCTGGAGACCGAGCAGCGCGCCCGACTGGAGCAGGCGGAGAGGGCCTACCTCACCGCCGACGAGATCCGGACGCTGTCCCTCACGCCCTGCCCCAACGCGCAGGTGCGGGACGCCTTCCTCTTCTCATGTATGTGCGGCCTCCGGTGGAGCGATATCAAGGCCCTGACGTGGGGCCGGATCAACACCTCCGGCGAGACCTGGCAGGTGGAAACGAGGATGCAGAAGACGCAGCGCCTGCTCTACCTCCCTTTGAGCGACGAGGCGCGGAAATTCCTCCCCGAGAGGGGCGACAAGGGGCCGGAGGACCTGGTGTTTACCCTTCCCAGCTTCCAGACCACCAACAAGGACGTAAAGAAGTGGGCGCAGCGTGCTGGCATCACGAAGGACGTCACCTTCCACTGCGCGCGCCACACCTTCGCCACGCTCATGCTCACGCTCGGGGCGGACCTCTACACCACCAGCAAGCTGCTCGGGCACAGCGATATCAAGGTGACGCAGGTGTACGCCGCCATCATCGACAAGAAGAAGCAGGACGCCGTGAACCTCACCAGCGGCCTCTTCACCCTCTAACCTTCCGCGCCATGGGACTGCTCAAAGAATATGAGGACCTGCCGGTGGAGTGGAAGCTGGCACCTGAAAAGCACCTCGAGGAAATCTTCCGCCGCGTAGACGACTATATCCAGGAAGCCGATATCTTCTACCTCGACGAGCCCGGGAGGGCCGTCCGCGAGGCCGTCCTGGACCTCCGCGACCTCGCCCAGGCGAGAGCGGCGCTGCGGGAGGATCTCGCCTATCTGGACACGCGCCTCTCCCCGTGGGAGGCCTTCGACGCACAACCGACGCCAGAGCAGGCGGCGGAGTGGGAGATACGGCAGCAGGAAGACCGCGCGAAGGTGATCGCGCAGAGGAAGACCCTCCGGCTCTTCTTCATCTTCGCCTGCCGGATCTACCGCCAGGTGGGCACCCGGCCCTCCGGTGGCGAGGTCTCCCGCCTGAAGAGACTGGAGCTCACCGACGGCATGAAGAAGGCCCTGGACGAGGTGAAGCGACCGGCGCGCACGTCCTTCGACGACCGCGGACGCCTCCCCGGCGGGACCGTCTCCGCCATCTATTCCGGACTGGCCTCCGCTGGCCTCATTTCCGGCCCTCTGGAGACCTTCCGGAAGCATTTCGACCTGGAACCCTTCCGGGACGGCGCGGACTTCCTGCAGCCTCCGCTGGAGCCCCTGACGTGGACCGGCGGGCCCGCCCTGCTCGGTTATTTCATCTGGCGCTACTGGAAGCAGCTCCCGGAGAAGAACGCCCTCCGGAACTACGCCGTCCCAGTGCTCAACGCCTTCTCCATCCCGGAGCCCCAGCGCCGGAGCGTGCGGCGCCTGCTCTCCCTGCTCAACGAGGGAAAGCAGAAGACCGTCCGCGGGGCGGCAGCCATCGACCGGATTTTCGACGGCCTCCAGGGCACCGGCGAGACCTCCGCGAAATAGTGGAGGCGAGGACCGCCGCCACACCTCCGGAGCCTCCGCCGGTCTCCCGGCGCGGACTTCATCCAGACAACAAACAAACCCAATAAAATACAGCATCATGGAAACACCTACCACCAAACCCATCACCTCCACCACGGCCCCCGTCATCACCTCCGACGCCCCCGTGATTAGCCCCATCACGGCCAACCTGCTGGCCGCTCTCCGCAGCCTCGAGGCCGCCGTGGATTACTACTACAGCGCCGTGACCGCCTTCCGCAATCCGAGCGACGCCGACTGGCCCGTGCGGGAACTGACCCCCGAAGAGACCGAAGCCTTCGACGCCGTCCGCGACCTCATCGAGAAGCAGATCCACCAGCGCCTCGTCCTTTGGGCGAACACCACGGGACCGGCTCCCGAGCTCTGACCGTGGAGGCCCCGGCAGGGGGCGCAGCCTGCCACCAGAGCGACGATCCCGACGCGGACGGCCACCAGGCCCATGCGCCGGGACCGCTGCGTCTACGGGCTTTTTTGTCCGCTGTGGAGGTCGCTTCCATCCGGACGTGGTGGTGGCTTCCATCCAGGTGTGGAGGCCGTCTTCATCCAGGCGTGGAGGTGTGCGGCGTGGAGGTGGCCGGTGGAGGCGTGCGCCCTCGTCTCCGGCCTCGGGAAGCATAACCGCCTGACACAATGAAGGATAGCCTCCGGGCGCGTGGAGGCCGACACACATAAAGAACTGAAGGCACAGTTTTATGTGTGTATAAGTATTTGACTTACAATTAGTTATGTTGTTATATTTGCACAAAAATTGACAGCATAACTATGGCAAACGACATGAAAACGGGGCAGAACCACCTCAACGCGACGGAAGCCGCTGCCTTCCTGGGCTTCAAGAAGAGCTACCTCTACCACCTGACGAGCACCAAGCAGATTCCCTTCATCAAGTACGGCGGGCGCCTCATCCTCTTCGAGCGCACGGCGCTGGAGAACTGGAAGCAGGCCAGGATGCAGTCCGTCCCCACGGCAGCAGAGACCGACTCCGCCGCCGCCATGTATTGCGCCGCTAATCCCCGGTAGCCATGGAGCGGTACGCCGTATATGTAGGTGGATCCCGGAGGGACACCACCTGGAGGCGGAGGGAGTGGGACTGGCCCACCTTCGCCTCGATGCTCGGGGAGTGCAGGCGCACCAGCGAGACCGTCGCCCAGTACAAGGCCATGACGAAGCCCCAGCGGGCTGACGTGAAGGACGTCGGCGGCTTCGTGGGAGGCGTGCTCTCGCAGGGGCGCCGGAAGGCGGACTCCGTGACGGGCCGCTCCCTCATCACGCTGGATATCGACTTCGGCAGGAAGGACACGCCCGAGCTGGTGAAGGAACGGCTCGCGGGGACGGCCTGGTGCATCTATTCCACGCACAGCCACACGCCGGAGGCCCCGCGCTTCCGCCTGGTGATCCCGCTCTCCAGGGAGGTCTCTCCGGACGAATACGAACCCATCGCCCGGAAGGTGGCCGACGATATCGGGCTGGAGCTCTTCGACCGCTCCACCTTCGAGCCCTCGCGTCTTATGTACTGGCCTTCCGCATCGAAGGACGGGGAGTTTATCCACCTGACGGGGGAAGGCGCTCCGCTCGACGCGGACGAGGCCCTCGCGTCTTATTCCGACTGGACGGACGCGACCCAGTGGCCGGAGGGGGACGTCTTCGAGCAGCCGGTCCTTCCGGTGAAGCACGGGGCCAGGCAGGAAGACTCCACCGAGAAGCAGGGCATCATCGGCGCCTTCTGCCGGAGCTACGGCATCACCGCGGCGATCGAGGCCTTCCTTCCGGAGGTGTACGTCCCCACTGCCCACCCGGACCGCTGGACCTACGCCCAGGGCACCACCACCGGCGGGCTCGTCGTCTATGACGACAAATGGGCCTACTCCCACCACGGCACGGACCCCTGCTGCGGGCGGCTCTGCAACGCCTTCGACCTGGTGCGCCTCCACCTCTACGGCAAGCTGGACAAGAAGGCCGACCCGGACGCGCCGGTGGCGACCTTCCCCAGCTTCAAGGCGATGGAGAAGGCGGCGAAGGAGGACCACCGCGTGCTCTCCGAGATGGCGGACACGCGCCTCCGGGAGGCCGCGGAGGACTTCGCCGGACTGCTGGAGGACGACCGCGACAAGATGAAGCAGGCGCTCATCTTCGCGGAGAAGCGGGGGAACAAGGGCGAGCTGTCGGTGTACATGGAGCTGCTGAAGGTGGACCCGCTGGTGAAGAAGACCGTCCGCTATAACGAGATGGCCGGGCGCGTCGAGATCATCGAGGACCTGCCCTGGAGAAAGAGGATCATCCCCGAGCACGGGAACAGCTTCGAGTGGGAGGACACCGACGACACCGGCCTGCTGGTGTACATGGAAGAGCACTACAAGATCAGGGGAAGCAAGAAGGCCGACCTGCAGGCGGCGCTGGAGGCGGTGGCCGCCTTCGACTACGGCTTCCACCCGCTGAAGGAATACCTCGACGGGCTGAAGTGGGACGGGAGGCCGCGCCTCGACACGCTGCTGGTGGACTACCTGGGCGCGAAGGACACGCCCGTCGCCCGGGCCATGACGCGGAAGCACTTCACCGCCGCCGTCGCCCGCGTGATGAGGCCCGGGTGCAAATACGATTACGTCCTGACGCTCATCGGGCCCGAGGGCATCGGGAAGTCCTCGCTCATCCGCGTGATGGCGAAGAGGAACCGCTGGTTTTCGGACAGCCTGACGAGCATCGAGGGGAAGGAGGCGATGGACCTTATCAGGGGCCGGTGGCTCATCGAGATGGGCGAACTGCTGAACTACAAGAAGGCGACGTCCGAGGCCTACAAGGCCTTCATCTCGAAGCAGGACGACAAATATAGGAGACCCTACGACCGGCACCAGACGACCGTCTTCCGGCAGTGCGTCTTCTTCGCCACGACCAACGAGGGCACCTTCCTGAAGGGCAGCACCGGCAACCGGCGCTTCTGGGTGATCGACTGCGGGAAGGTCCCGCCGGTGAAGAACGTCTTCAAGGACCTGCCCGGGGAGGTGGACCAGATCTGGGCGGAGGCCGTGGTGCGCTGGAAGGCCGGGGAAGAGCTCTACCTGGACGGCACCCTGGAGGTGGAGGCCCGCCGCGGGCAGGACGACCACAACGAGGCAGCCGGTGACGACCGGCAGGGAGTTATCGAGGACTTCCTGCTGAAGCCGCTGCCCGCGAACTGGGACGAGCTCACGATCGAGGCCCGGCGCGGGTGGTTCCGCTACGTCCATGAGGGCGAGCCCGCGGAGACCATCCAGCGGGAGACGGTGTCCGCCGTGGAGGTCCTCTGCGAGTGCTTCGGCGAGAAGCTGGACGAGCGGACGAAATGGAAGACGCGGGATATCAACCAGCTGCTCCGGCGCATCCCCTGGGTGGAGGACACGAAGACCACGCGGCGCCTCTCCGGCTACGGCACCCAGAGGATCTATCTGGTGCATCATCCGGAGGGAGACACCCCTGGGAAAGAGGGAGGCGCGGGGCCCGTGGAGGTGTAAACACAAATTGTAAACAGAAGGCGCAACAGAACGCCGTGAACCGGTTTGTGTTTACACCAGTGGAGCGCGGGGCTGTAAACAAAGGCGACGTTTGAAACACATTTGTTTACACGTTTTGTTGCAGTGCAACTTATTGACTACCAACGAGATGCGGGCAATTGTAAACAATGTAAACACAATTTTAGCCAAAACTTTGGTATATGTATCTACAAGGATATAGAGCGATGCCCGAGGGCGTGAATACGCGGAAATGTATCCGCGCGTGCGCGCGAGGGATTGTTTACACCCTGAAGAAGGACCCTCGGGCGCTCGCTCTTCACCTCCTTCATCCCCTGCTGCGCGTCGTCCCGGTGGAGGCCGCGCGCCTCACCCCGCGGCGGGTCTCCGGCCTCGGGCGCCAGGGCCACCGCCAGCGCGGCAGAACTCCCGCCTGGGCGAGGCCGGACCTCCCGGTGAAGTCTTCCTCCACCGTCCGGGAGAACGTCCGCCTGCGGCCTTCTCCGCGCGTCCTCCGGGGCGCCGGTCTCGCCATCCTCCGGAGCCTGAAAAACGGCCCGAGTAACAAACGAGTAACAAAATGCACCGAAAACCCCGTCTTTCGTGGCGGCTGGCTGGTGAAGATGGCGCCCTTCTTCTCCGCCCACGGTGTGCCAGAGGACGGCACACGCACCCAGGGGGAGGGGGTGAAAATCTCTAACCGCCACTTTCGCCAAGACCACGCCCCCAGTTTTGCGGAAGACATATCTCGGTTTTGGGGGTCAAAACCCCATGATGGACTATGAAGACAAAAGAGAGAAACAAGACGTACAACTCGGCGGACTACAAGGCGCTGACGGATCCGGAGCGGACGGTGTTCCGGAACATGGTGGACACGCTCACGGAGCGCGGGATCTTCAACCCTTCCGACGTCCCGGTGATCGCCGCCTATGCGCGGAACGTCGTCCTCGCCAGGACCGCAGCGCGAGACGTCCAACGCCTCGGGACCGTCATCGAATTCAAGGACCGGGGCTTTACGAAGTACAAGACAAATCCGGCGGTGGACATAATGAACAAGGCGCAGACGGCCTATGAGGCGACGGCCATCAAGCTCGGGCTCACCCCCACCGGACGCAAGCGCCTGAAGACCGAAGAGGCCCCGCCGAAGTCGGAGCTCGACAAATTCCTGGAGCGACTGTACCGGCCAGAAGACGGTCCTCCCGGAGGGGCGGAGGACGGGGAGGGACCAGATACCCCAGGGGGGAGGGGGTGAAAATCTCTAACCGGCATATCGTCCAAGACCACGCCCCCAGTCACATTTTCACAAAAACCATTTTTGCCATCCCAAAAAAAATCCTGCTATGACAAACGAAGAGAGAACAAAGATCTACAACAGCGGAGACTACCGCTCACTGACCGATAAGCAGCGGCGGATCTTCCGTAACGTCGTCACCGACCTGGACCAGCGCCAGATGCTCCGGCTCACCGACCTGCCGGTGATCGCGTCCTATGCCCAGAGCGTGGTCCTCGCCAGGCTCGCCTGCAAGGACCTGGAGAAGCGCGGCCTCGTCCTGGAGGAAGAAGACCGGTACCACGGCAAGCGTCTGAAGGAAAATCCGTCCTACGGCATCTTTCGGAAGGCGCAGTCCGCCATCGCGCAGAACGCCGTGCTGCTCGGGCTGACCCCGACGGGGCGCAAGCGCCTGAAGAGCGAAGAGGTCCCCCCGAAGAGCGCATCCGAGAAGTGGGACGAGGAAAACGACTGACGCCGGATGGACGACTTGAAAAGGATGGTATCTGCGGACGGCTTCGTGGAGGTCTTCTGGGAGCGGATGCAGGCCGCCCGGAGCTCCGGGGAGCAGCTCTCCCGCGTCGAGTGCTACGAGCGGATGGAAGAGGACTTCCTGGCGGAATACAACTGCAACCGGTTTTCCTCCTACGACGCCTTCCGGAAGGTCCTCAACCAGCGCCGCCGGTGACTGCGCGGAGGCCTTCCGAGCGTTTCGCTAAACAATGAATAAGCGAAGCGGCCCAGGCATTTCGGTAAACTCCGAATTGGCGAAATGAGGACCCCGACGTGGTGGCCTCCGGCCTCCACCTCCACCCGGCGGTGGCGATGCCCTCCACGGGCAGAAGAGCTCCCTCTGCGGAGGATCCTGGACGGAGACCTTCGGACCTCAACCACCGAGGGAGGATTTTCACCGGCCCGGTGTTGGATATCGGAAAAATTTGCATACCTTTGTGGTGGGTCACAAATACCCCTACATATCGCTCCCTGGTTTACGGTTTTGCCCCGTATGTTGCTACTCCAGGGGGCGATATTTTTTGCACTTTTTGTTACTCGTTTGTTACTCGGAAATAATCGGCCATCGGCGCAGCGCCTCAAAATGCCCTTGTAACTCGCTGATATTCAGTATAAAAGAATACTACCGCGTGCATCACTGCAAGCGGTAGTCGCAATTCTAACCTAAAACTTAACCTATGAAAAAACTATTCGCCTAAATCTATTGC
>JAEEGI010028389.1_pt1 | contig 10647 bp, 6 predicted proteins | sample 8958751 | NCBI WGS metagenome assembly JAEEGI01 (sample SAMN16246545, study PRJNA631951) | gut metagenome | biome: gut microbiome; feature: rumen; material: KS-attached | host: Bos | place: Iran: Karaj | collected 2018-10 | reverse complement strand
GTCATTTCTATATAGTCACCCGACTCCACTGTCCCCGTTACGTTTAAAACACTGCTCCCGGGCAGCATGGGTAATGCCATCAGCAATCCGGATACATACTGAGACGAAATATTACCGGGTATATCAAAGCTCCCGCACTCAAGCTGTCCTCTGCAATACAATATGTCTCCGTCCTGAAAGAAGCTCAACCCATGTTCTGAAAGGACATCAATAAGCGGTCCAAGCGGTCTTTTTGAAAGTCTTCCTTCCATATGAAATGCTGCATTTATGCCGAGCGCACCTGCTATGGGTATCAGGAAACGCAGTGTAGAGCCGCTTTCCCCGCACAAAAGAGGTGCATACAGCGCTCTTTCATTTGAGTGATCGATGATCTTCTTTATAGGACTAACATGTATCACCATATTTCCGGTATTTTGGGCTGCAGCTTCACTCACAGTTCCGGCTTCAGATATAGTGATATAAGCCCCCATCGCATTTAAGCACTTTATGGTAGCTGAGATATCATTTGAGATCCCGTCACACATCAACTCACTCTTTTCTGCGGACAGAGCCGCAGTTATAAGCATCCTGTGTGCCCAGGATTTTGAAGCGGGCACCTTAACACATCCGCTTCTCTCTCCGCAGGGTACCTTTATAGTCATATAAACTCCTTAACCTGTGTCTTTTTCTTATACTCTGTCAATCTTCAACTCCACCCTCTTCAAGCCATCCCTTAAGCTTATCGGTGGGTATTTTCATGATACGGCAGTTTCCTATGGCAGTCGGGACTATCAGATTTGTCACTGCTCCCGTATTCTTCTTGTCCACAAGCATAGCCTCATACATTTCGTCAATTTTAAACGAGATGTCCTTTGGCAGCTCATATCTGTCCAGTATTTCCAGCACTCTGACCTCAGTCTCCTTAGAACAGAGTCCCATTTCACTCGCAGCCTTTGTAACCGCTGCCATGCCCATAGCTACTGCCTGTCCGTGCAGGATAGTGTATCCGCTGCAGGTCTCCACAGCATGTCCGAAGGTATGTCCGAGATTCAGCTTCATCCTGAGTCCCGTATCAAACTCGTCGTTTTCCACATAGTGCTTTTTTATATTCACACAGGTTGCTATTACATGCTCATACTGCTCCGAAACCGGCTTCTCCAAAAGCTCATCAAAAAACTCATCACTCTCGAGTATGGCATACTTTATTATCTCTCCGCAGCCGCACTCATATTCCTCTTTGGGCAGTGTTTTTAAAGTATCCGTATCACAGAGCACAAGTCTAGGCTGATAAAATGCTCCAACCTGGTTTTTTCCGCTCTTTAGATCTACCGCGGTCTTTCCGCCCACGGATGAATCCACTGCCGCAAGCAAGGTCGTAGGAACCTGTACAAAAGCAATGCCTCTCTGGTATGAAGCTGCCGCAAATCCGGAAAGATCGCCCACTACTCCTCCGCCTAAGGCCACTATCATATCGGAGCGCTTAACCTTGGACTCACACATAAATTCCAACAATTCGCCATAAGTAGCAAGGCTCTTGCTCTTTTCTCCGTGAGGAAAGACAAACTCCAAAGTTTTAAAGCCTCTCTTATTTAAGGATTCTTTAAGTCTCTCCCCGTACAACGGAAAAACATTATCATCCGAAACTATAACGGCAGTGATACTCACTGCATCCTTTTGAAAATTTATGGCTTCAGCGATACGGTCACCAGCCTGATCCAGGAGCCCTGCATCTATCAGCACATCATAATCCGTTGAAGCAAATACCCTTATCTTCTCCATAAACGAAAACCTCTGTCTTTTTCAAATTACCCGTCTACTTCTTCTTTTCGCTTTTTACCATCATCCAGGAGCTTTACAAGTCCTTCGCGGTCATCCTTTTTTATGGCCTCTCGATATTCTGAAAGGTTATCTATCAAAAGGTCTATTTCCTTTATCAGATAATCCTTGTTATCCAGGAAAAGCTCGGCCCACATCTGAGGGTTAAGCCATGCAACTCTCGTCATATCCTTGTAGCTGCCTGCTGAAAAGCCCTTATGCTTCAGAGCTGTAGGACTCTTTACATAAGCATTCGATACAACGTGAGCCAGCTGTGAGGTAAATGCGATCATCTCATCATGCTTTTCTGCCGTAGTGACGGTTATCTTCCTGAATCCGGCAGGGGCTAGCAGTTCCTTTATCCTGTCAAGCAAAACTATATCATCATACTCCGGCGGCACTATGACCATCGGAGCACCCTTAAACAGAGTCTCCTTTGCATACTTAAATCCGGAGTACTGTGTACCTGCCATGGGATGTCCGCCTATATAAAGGAATCCGTACTTTTCAGCCAGCTTAACACCTTCGTACATCGGTACTCTTTTGGTACCGCAGCAGTCTATGACTACCGGATGCTTTCCTATATAAGGGCCCATTTCCTCCAAGAAATCGATAACCGCCTGAGGATAAACACAGATAAGTATCAGATCGCATTCTCCGATATTCTCCTTTGTGAGTTCTCCGTCCACAGCATCCGAAAGCTCGGCAAACCCAAGCACCGATTTATCAAGCTCTCTGGCTAATATCTTTTCACCTGCAGCATGATATGCTTTTGCAAACGAGCCACCGATAAGTCCAAGTCCAACTACTCCTAATGTCATAATCCGCTTCCTTCTTCCTATACACCAACAGTCATTTTCCTCAACGCCTTCAGCCTTTCCTTAGGAAAAATGATGCCCTGCATCTCATTTTTGTTATATCTAGTCTGTTTTTTAGTCTTGTACAGCTACATTATAGCTTCCCTGACCGCGTTAACCTTCTTTACAAGTTCTGCATATTCCTCAGGTTTAAGACTTTGAGCCCCATCGCAGAGAGCATGAATAGGATCATTATGTACCTCAATGATCAGGCCGTCCGCACCGCATGCTGCTGCCGAAAGAGCCATCGGAGGTACCATTCTTGCGATACCTGTTGCATGGCTCGGGTCAACGATCACAGGCAGGTGTGAGAGCTCGTGCAGCATCGGTACAGCAGAAAGATCCAAAGTATTTCTCATATAGTCGCTGTATGTACGGATACCTCTCTCGCAGAGGATAACCTGCTCATTACCGCTGGCCATAATATACTCAGCACTCATAAGGAGCTCTTTCAATGTATTTGCCAGACCCCTCTTAAGTAATATGGGCTTTCCGGTATTTCCCAGTTCCTTTAAAAGGTCAAAATTCTGCATATTTCGTGCACCTACCTGGAGTACATCCACATCCTCAAACAAAGGCAGGTCGGAAACACTCATAATCTCAGTAACAATAGGAAGTCCGGTCTCTTTTCTTGCAATTCTTAAAAGTTCAAGACCTTCAGCCTTAAGTCCCTGGAAATCGTAGGGAGAAGTACGGGGCTTAAAAGCACCGCCGCGAAGTAAATTTGCACCTGCTGCCTTCACAGCCTTTGCTACTTCCACAATCTGCTCCTCGGACTCTACAGAGCAGGGACCCGCTATCATGGCGAAATTCCCGCCGCCGATCTTTACATCTCCGACAGATACTACTGTATCATCGGGATGAAACTGTCTGTTTACACACTTAAAGGTGTCTGTTACTCTTTTTACAGAATCAACGATGTCAAGGCTTCCGATCAGATCCATATCCACCTTGCTGGTATCTCCTATAAGACCCAAAACTGTCTGGTATTCACCTACTGAAATATGGATCCCGAGACCCATTCCCTTTAACCAATCAATTAACTGGTCCTTTTTTGCCTGACTTGCTTCCTTCTTAAGTACTACGATCATGTCTGTTTTCCTTTCTGAACAAAAAATTAAGCGGAACAGGTTAACCTGCTCCGCATCTAATCATGAACTCTTTTCTTCATGTACCTATGCATCACAAATTAACCTTACTTGGAACAAGTAAAGTAATAATAAAAGTAATAATATGATACATTGGTAAATGATCTCTTCATAATAATCTCCGGTGAAACTCAAAAAACACTTTATCACTTCAACTGACGAAAGTTAGTATACCCTCAGTAAAAAGATTTGTCAAGAAATATTTTTTAAAGTGTCAATCTTATTCAACAACTGTAATTATTTCCGAAAGCATATAGTTAAACAGCGGATAAGAAGTATTTTGATTCTCAATATATCCTTTGCTTAAGTCATAGGTATCGGACGGATTGTCAGGATTTACGCCGATATAATCTCCCTTGAAAACGAAATCCGTTTTTCCTTTTTTGAATTGGGCGATCGCACTGTTCATAGCCTCCTCTGTTCCGGGAGCTGCAACCTGTAGGTTAAGATCGACCATCTCTATCCAGCCTTTATCAAAACCTGCGGAAATATCGGTTCCGTGAATATTGCCTTTAACAACGGACTCTATCTTTTTATCCTTTTTTACTGCCTCAACAGCACCAAGTACATACGGTTCCCAGCACACCCTTGAGGTAACGAGAGAAACTGCGGGAGCTACCTCCGACATGCTCTGATTAAATCCAATAAAGCATACCTCTTTTTTCTGTGAAGCCTCCTCACAGGCTATAGCAGGACCTATGGTATCTGTATGCTGTGAAATTATCACGCATCCGTCATTGATAAGTCTTTGAGCCACACTCTTCTCCTGGGCATAACTGCTCCATGTATATGTATAGCAGACACGCATTTCAGTCTGCGGAACCACCGATCTTATCCCCAGTAAAAATGCAGTATATCCTGAAATAACCTCTGAAGTGGGAAATGCAGCTACAAAGCCTACCAAAGCCTGATTTTCCGAAATTACTCCATCGGAAATCATCTGCTTGATCTTCATGCCTGCAGCGATACCGCTTACGTACCTGCCCTGATAAGCTTCACCCTTAAAGGAGTGATAATTCTCAGGTACTGTCTTCCCATACATATCCATATATGATGTCTGGCAAAATTCGATATCAGGATACTCCGGAGCCAGCTTCATAACCATTTCGCTGTAACCGTTAAAGAAAATAATGTCACAGCCTTTGGAAGCCAGATCTCTCAACGGTTCTTCCATCTCATCATCAAGTACGTTACTGCATGTCAGTATTTCAATGCTCTCACCGTATTTTTTCTCCAAAGCATCCTTCGCAAGAGAAAAATTGTAAGTATAAGGCGTGCTTTCATCATTGTCATAGATAAAACCAACCTTCAGGTTTTCCTTCCCACCGGAAAGGTTTAAAAGCCGCAACAATCCAAAGAAAGCAGCCAGCATGACTACACAGGTCAACGCCGTTATAATATATACTCGTTTCATGCCTTTGCTCCTTTCTTATCATCCTCTTTTTTCTCTTCACTCTTCATCTGAGCTTCCTGGATCTTCTTGTCCTCTTCAACACGACGCTTAAGCTCGGCCTGTGCATCCTGATCGGCCTGCTGGATTTCCGCCTGTTTCTGTGCATATAGTTCATCCAGATCGATCACTTTCTTTTCTATGAGACGCATGAACGCATCTACAACATCCGGATCAAACTGAGTGCCTCGTCCGTTTTGTATTTCTTTAACAACATAATCCGTATCCATACAGTTACGATAGACACGGTTTGAAGTCATGGCATCGAAGGCATCGGCTACACCGATGATACGTCCGTAAAGCGGGATCTCCTCACCCTTAAGTCCGTCCGGATAACCGCGGCCATCAAAACGCTCATGATGGTACCTGGTTCCATCCACAACATGATCAACCAGAGTGAAGTCCTTTAATATCTCCGCACCTCCTAAAACATGGGATTTCATTTTAACGTACTCTTCATCTGTCAGCCTTCCGACCTTGTTCAGTACGCTGTCAGGAACACCTATCTTTCCGATATCGTGCATCTGAGCAGCTTTTCTTAAGTTTTCAATCTCCTTGTTACGTCTCCACCACTTAAAACAGTTCATTTCCTTTGCTAAAAGTGCGGAATACTCAGCAACACGGGTGGAATGCTGATGAGTACGCACATCCTTGGCATCGACTGCGTTCGCTATAGCCATAACAGTCTGATTGGCCATATTGATCTTTATCTGCTGTTTATTAAGCTGTCTTTGTACTACAAGCCATGTAAACCATATCAGAAACAATGAAAGAATTATGAGCATATACATAGAAAAGCCCGGCTGCTCATAAAATTTTCCTTCCTTAACCACTTCAAACTTACGTTCCTCAAGAACCTTTTCACCGGCACTGTCAATTATCGCCAGATGGAATGTATAAGTTCCTGACGGGACATTGCCATAAATGATATTGTTCAAGCTATTCTGAGGAACTATAGTCCATTGTGTGTCAAATCCTTCAAGAAAGTAGCCTACATTCGGCTCCTGGATCGTATAGTTTAAAATCTCCGGATCAAGCTCGATACGGCTGACACCCTGGCCTATTGTAATAGCTCCGGTCCTGTCAATCGGCTGTAAGACACCGTCTAATTTTACAGATGCCAGCTGCATACGATAGGATCTTACATCACTGTTGTACTTTTCAACATCAATCTGATAAACACCTGTATCGCAGGGAAGGAACAATTCATTGTTTCCGTTATAATAGTTCCATGAATTTGCAGTCAGTGAAGTACCTAAACCTCTTCTTGCATCCAAAAGCTCCCATGCGAGCTCTCCGCCTTCAACCAGCTCATCACGTTCTACTACATAGATTCCGGCACTGGACATTACGAAGAAAGTGTCTTCATCCTTAACCCAGATATCATAATTGTTGAAATAAGGGAATTTATCCAGTATACGGACAGTTCCTGTCGGTTCAAGATAGCAGAGACTGTTACTTGTAACTATGAAAACGCCCTCTGATTTCGGATCCTTTATAGTACGCAGGATAACACCGCTGCTTAAGCCGTCATCACGGGTGATCATCCTATCTACCTTTCCGTCCTTAAGAACTGCAATACCGTCTCCGTCGGTTCCGGCGAGGATCGTGCCGTCACTCCGTTCAGTAATTGTCAGTATCATGGAATTGATCAGACCGTCCTCATTACGGATAGTTTTTTCTACTTTATGATCCCTGATATAGCTTATACCTGTGTCACCGGCTGCTAAGATCGTCCCGTCAGAAAGGCCTGTGACTACTCGTGCCCGGTTTCCAAAGCTTCCGTCTTCGGCATTATATGACCAGCTCTCTCCATTGGGCGAATACTCCCTAAGCCCGCTTCCGTAAGTACAAACCCACAGATGATCATTACTGTCCACATACATACAGCGGATACGCTTTCCTGTCAGCTCCTCTGTCAAAGCATTCTCTACCTGAGAATGACAGGCTTTATCCACTACATCCAGTCCTTTATCGGTACCGATATAGTAATTTCCCTGCCAGAAGACTATAGCATTGACTACTCTTCGGTCCATGCCTATGGCACCGTAAATATCCTTAAAAGGTGATTTAGCCAGGCGGAGCAGGCCAAGTCTTGAGGATGTAAACCACAGATTCCCCTGGTAATCATAAAGCATATTGTCTATAGAATTATTGAAATCGTTTGTATTTAAACGATGATAGCCGGTTGAATCTATATAAGATACTCCGCTGTCGGTAGAAAGGAAAAGAGTTCCGTCGTCTATAAAGTTAATATTGTTTATGCTTGTTACATCTTCACAGGTCCTGACACCAATCTGCCTGAATTCATCATTTGTTACATCATACTGATAAATATGATTGGTAGAAGTACCTACCATCAGTGTCCCGTCTGGAGCAAATGCACAGCAGTTAAAAAGATCCTGTCCGTTATCAAGCTGAAGTGAAGCCTTGATCTCACCGTTTTTCAGCAGGAACAAACGTCCGTCAGAAGCAATAGCTGCCACGTGGCCACGCTCATCCGCAGTAATACTGTCAGCATAATTGACCTCTTCAAGAGTACCTGCCGCTTTAAGTCCGTTATTCATCATAAGGATCTGCAGGCTGCCGGTTGTCCCGACATAATAGTATCCGTCAGACGCACGGGTAATGCATCGCACTGAATTCGAAGGAAGTCCGGATGACATATCGATAACATTTACTACTTTTTCACGTATTACGATGGAAAGGCCGTTATCATTGGTACCGATCCACAGACGACCTTCCTCATCCACATAAAGGCAGTTTACATTTTTTACCGATTCATAATTATCGATCCAGCGGAATTCACGCCCGTTGTAACGGTATAATCCCGCATATGTACCAATCCAGAGTACACCATCATTTGTCTGTGCGATATCGTTGGCTTCGCCGCAGGGTAAGCCGTTGTTACTGCTAAAAACAGTTTTTACATAATCGTTATAATCAACTATATCCGTGGAACTATCCGCTTTAACATTTTGAGGAGTAGCCAATCCACAGAACAGGCAAAGTGCAAAAACCGCACTTGCTATGGCATTTTTGTTTAAAGCCTTATCGTTATTCCTGTTATGCCGCATTTTGTTAACCCAGATGATCAGGCATACGGCAATTATTGTAAGCATCTTGTCAACAAATTCTATAGCCAGCTGGCCTAAAATTATGCACAGGAAGCGGGGCCATTCCTTATTAAGAAGAAAATCTATGACTCCGTCACCCCATTTATTTCCGGTATAACCCTGTGAAAAAATCATATTCACGGGCACTGATACTACCAATGCGGTAAGCATAGTCAGGGAAACGGCTTTCATAAAGCCGTAAAACCGTTCAAACCATCTCTTGCGTGCCGCAATACCTATGATCACACCCAGTGCAATACTGGTTACGGAGTAGGCGGCAGCAAGGGAATTCACAATACAATATGCGAGATTTCCTGTAAGTCCGACCATTGCGCCGCATACAGGCCCTGCAACATAAGCACACAGAACCGTACCAAAGGAATCCATCCACATGGGCAGTTCCAGCCATGAAGACAGCAGCTTTCCTCCTATGTTCATGCAAAGACATAGTGCTATAAACAGAACAATTTTCCAGGTTTTCCAATTTTTCATCCCTAATATAGCCTCCCGCTCCTACAGAGTTTATCTGATATTATTTTTCAAAAAATCAATTTATAAAACAAGCTTGCGTTCTTCATATGTATTAACATTATATTATAACAAATGCTCTTAATAAAGTCAATTTTTATACAACACAAAAAGGAGCAGTTTCCTGCTCCAATTTGCCAATCATATATCCAAAGAGTCTCTCGAATCAGTCTGTGAATAATGCTGTTGAATAGTATCTGTCGCCGCTGTCGGGAAGAAGCGCAACTATCACCTTGCCCTTGTTTTCCGGACGCTTAGCGAGCTCTAATGCTCCGTGAAGAGCAGCACCTGAAGAAATACCTACGGAGATACCCTCCTTCTTTGCAAGTAACTTAGCTGCTGCAAATGCGTCAGCGCCTTCAGCCTTGAAAATCTCGTCATAAATTTTTGTGTTAAGGACGTCGGGAACAAAGCCGGCACCAATACCCTGAATCTTGTGAGGGCCTGCCTTGCCTTCTGAAAGGACGGGTGAGTCCGAAGGCTCTAACGCAACTATCTTTACATTAGGATTCTGTGATTTTAAATATTCTCCTGTACCGGTAAGGGTTCCGCCTGTACCTACACCTGCGATAAAGATATCAACCTTTCCGTCGGTATCATTCCAGATCTCGGGACCTGTGGTTGCCTTATGTACGGCAGGGTTAGCAGGATTTACAAACTGTCCGGGTATAAAGCTGTTAGGGATTTCCTTTGCAAGCTCTTCAGCCTTTGCAATAGCACCCTTCATACCCTTTGCTCCCTCAGTAAGGACGATCTCAGCACCATATGCCTTTAAGATATTTCTTCTCTCAACACTCATGGTCTCAGGCATGGTAAGGATAATCCTGTATCCTTTTGCTGCTGCTATAGAAGCAAGACCGATACCTGTATTTCCGCTGGTAGGCTCGATGATAACCGAACCTTCCTTAAGCAAGCCCTTTGCTTCAGCATCCTCGATCATGGCCTTTGCGATACGATCCTTAACGCTGCCTGCGGGATTGAAATATTCAAGCTTAACAAGTACTGTTGCCTCTAATCCTAATTCCTTTTCGATATTAACAACCTCTACAAGAGGTGTATTTCCTATTAATCCTAAAGTTCCCTTATAAATTTTTGACATGACATTTATCCTTCTTTCTTATTATTTTAATTCTAGCCTATTGCCACTCCATCCCTGCAGGATGGAGCTAACGACCTATTAAACAGCAGCAAATCCATTCTCAAGATCTGCGATTATATCATCAACATGCTCTGTACCGATTGAAAGTCTGATGGTGCTCTGGTTAATACCCTGATCTAAGAGTTCTTCTTCGGTCAGCTGTGAATGAGTAGTGGTTGCGGGATGGATAACCAGACTCTTAACATCTGCAACATTTGCAAGAAGTGAGAAAATCTTAAGGTTATCAATAAACTTCCAAGCCTCTTCCTTGCCGCCCTTGATATCAAATGTGAATATCGATCCGCCGCCGTTAGGGAAGTATCTCTTATAAAGCTCGTGATCGGGATGATCGGGAAGTGAAGGATGATTAACCTTTGCTACCTTAGGATGGTTCTTTAAGAACTCAACAACCTTCTTGGTGTTCTCAGCATGTCTGTCAAGGCGGAGTGATAACGTCTCAACGCCCTGAAGCAGAAGGAATGCATTGAAAGGAGAAATGGTAGCACCTGTATCACGGAGAAGTATAGCTCTGATGTATGTAACAAATGCTGCGGGACCAACTACATCGTAGAATGATACGCCATGATAGCTAGGGTTAGGAGCTGCAATGTTCGGA
>JAEEGI010028388.1_pt1 | contig 10647 bp, 8 predicted proteins | sample 8958751 | NCBI WGS metagenome assembly JAEEGI01 (sample SAMN16246545, study PRJNA631951) | gut metagenome | biome: gut microbiome; feature: rumen; material: KS-attached | host: Bos | place: Iran: Karaj | collected 2018-10 | reverse complement strand
TGAGTGTGGAGGCTGTCGGGCAGGCCATCAGCGCAAATAATCTCGATCTGGCCTCCGGTACGGTCAAGATGGGCAAGGAGCAGTACCAGATGCGTGTAAAGGGGGAGTATGATGAGAGCTCCGAAATTGCCGACATCGTGGTGTCCACTACTCCGACAGGCAAGCAGATTTTTGTCCGCGACCTGGCGACGGTCCGCGACACCATCAAGGATCTTTCATTGGACGAGAAAATTAACGGGCAGGACGGTGCCAGGCTGATGATTTCCAAGCAGACGGGCGCAAACACGGTGGCTATCGCACGTGCGGTGAACAAGAAGATGAAGGAGATTAAGAAAACGCTGCCTCCGGATATCACTGTCACACTGATTAACGACGGTTCCGAGGAAATCACCAACGCCATCAGCGGACTTACCAGTTCCATCTTCTACGCCTTCCTGTTTGTGGTGCTGGTGGTCTTCCTGTTCCTTGGCAACTGGCGCAGCGCGATGATTATCGGCCTTACGATCCCTATTTCGCTTGTAACCTCATTTGTCTACCTGCTTGTTGCAGACAGTTCGCTGAACATCATTTCACTTGCTTCCCTGACAGTTGCAATCGGTATGGTGGTGGACGATGCAATTGTCGTCCTGGAAAACATCTCCAAGCATCTGGACCGTGGCGAAAGCCTGAAGGAGGCTGCCATTTGCGCCACCAACGAGGTGTGGACATCTGTGATTGCCACCACGCTGGTCATTGTGGCTGTGTTCGTGCCGCTGACCATGCTGCCGGGAATCGCCGGTATCATGTTCAAGGAGTTGGGATGGATTGTGACCATTGTGGTCTGTGTCTCCACAGTTACGGCCATCACCCTGATACCCATGCTTTCCAGCAAGCTGTTGAAGGAAAAGCCTTTCTTTATGACCAAGCTGGAGGAGGAGAGGGCGCGTCGCGAAGCTGCTGGCAAACGTTTCTCGTTCGACAATACCATTGGCAGGGTCTTCTCCTCTATAGAGGCTTGGTACTCAAATGTCCTGCGCTGGTGTTTGGGACACAAGAAGCTCACCATATTGGCGGCCGCCCTGATTTTCATCCTTTCCATGGTTCCTATAGCCACGGGCAAAATAGGTATGGACTTCATGAAGGACCAGGACAACGGGCGCATCAGTGTGACGGCGGAGCTGCAGCGCGGCACCCGCATTGAGGAGACGTTGAAGACGGCCCGGAAGATGGAGAAGGAGATCAAAAACCTGATGGGGAAGGATGTGATTGTCATCTCCACCTCCGCCGGTTCCAACGATGATGCCGGTTTTGCTGCACTATTCAGCAGCACCACCAACAACAAGATAAGTATGACCATAAGGGCTACGAAAAAATATGACCGTACACGTTCCATTTTTGACTATCAGGAGGATATCCGCAAACTGCTTGCCGAGTATCCGGAACTGGTGAACTACCAGGTTTCCGAAGGCGCTTTCGGCGGAGGAAGCAGCAACAGCTTGAGTGTGGAGGTGTATGGCTATGACTTCAACCAGACGAGTGCCTTCGCACGTGAACTTCAGCGGCATATCGAGGAAAATGTTCCTGGCGCCCGTGACGCGAAAATCAGCCGTGACGAGGACAGGGCGGAACTGAAGATTGTCTTTGACAAGCAGAAACTTGCCTATCATGGGCTGAACAGCTCGACCGTCGCGATGTATGTGCGCAACAGGGTTAACGGCATGACATGCGGCTACCTCAAGGAGGATGGCGAGGAATATGACATTGTGGTCCGGCTGAAGGAGGAATTCCGCAGCAGCATCACTGACATTGAGGAGCTCTCGCTGATGTCGGCCACCGGAAAAAACATCAAGCTGAAGGAGGTCGCATCGGTGCAGGAATACTGGTGCCCGCCCACCATCGAGCGCAAAAACAGGCAACGTTACCTGACCATAAGCGTAAAGCCGTACCAGACCTCACTGGCGGAAGTCGCCGCAAGCGTCCAGCAGGAGCTGGACAAGATGAATGTGCCTCAGGGCATACATGTGGCCTTGGCCGGCAGCTATGAGGACCAGCAGAAGATGTTCGGCGACATGGGACTGCTGGCACTTCTGATTCTGATGCTTGTATACATTGTCATGGCTTCGCAGTTCGAGTCATTCAGCAAACCTTTCATTATCATGATGGCCATCCCGTTTGCCCTTACAGGCGTGGTGCTGGCGCTGTTGCTGACCGGACAAAGCCTGGATATGGTCGGCACCTTGGGCGTTGTGCTGCTGATAGGCATCGTGGTCAAGAACGGTATTGTGCTTATCGACTACATCAACCTGATGCGTGAGCGCGGCGTTGAACTGAATGAAGCCATCGCGCTTTCCGGCCAGAGCCGTCTGCGTCCCGTCATGATGACGGCATTCACAACAATACTCGGTATGATCCCGATGTCGCTCAGCAGGAGCGAGGGTTCCGAATTGTGGACCACCATGGGTGTTGTGGTCATAGGAGGTCTGCTTGTCTCCACAATCATCACCTTAGTCGTGGTTCCGGTGCTTTACGGCTGGATGGAACGTAAGGGTGAGCGCGAAAAGCAGGAGAAGCTTCGCAGGAAGTTTGTGTTTATGGATATTGATATCAACGAAAAATAGACGCCATGAAATCCGTAATGATTGTCTTTAACCAGGCCAACACCGAGCGTGTCGAATACATGCTGGACAAATTGGAGATACGCGGTTTCACCTTCTGGGAGAATGTGCAGGGGCGTGGTCATCTCAACGGTGACCCGCACCGTGGCACCCACACCTGGCCGGAGATGAACAATGTTGTGCTCTGCGTTTTGGAGGATGAGAAGGTCGAATCCCTGCTTCTTTCAGTGCGCAAGCTGGACAAGCGCAACGAGGAGGTCGGTGTGCGGGCGTTTGTCTGGAACATAGAGCAAATGGTTTGATATGATGGCAGGCCATGTCCAATACCGATAACATAAGCGTGACGATTCTTGTCAAGAATGCGGAGGGCACCATCCGTGAGTGCCTGGAGGCGTTGCGCCCGTTCGGCGAGATTGTGATTGTGGACAACGAAAGCACGGACGGAACCGCTGGAATAATCCGGGATTTTGCCGCTTCGCACGGTCATGTGAAAGTGCTTCGGAGCCCCTTTGTCGGTTTCGGCCCGCTTAAGAGGATGGCCGTGGATGCCGCCTCCAACGACTGGATTTTGAGCATCGATGCCGATGAGATTTTGCAGGAGAGCGTTGTCAGGGAAATCAACTCCATGGAACTGGATGAGCGCACGGTTGCCGCACTTGCTAGGATGAACTATTACGACGGCGTATGGGTAAAAGGCTGCGGCTGGTATCCCGATTATGTCTGGCGGCTCTTCAACCGCCGCCACACCGGTTTCAATGACAACATGGTGCATGAGGCGGTGGAGGTTAAGCCTGAGAGTCGTAAGGTGTGGTTTAAGAAGGCGTTGAAACATTACGCCGCAACAGATATCACCACAATGGTTGCCAAGATGAACCGCTATACCAGCTATTCCGCTGCTGAAAAGTTGGAGAAGGGGAAGCGTGTGACGGTGCCAGGTGCATTATTGCGTGGCTGGCACACTTTCCATAAGGATTATATTTTCAGGGGCGGTTTCCGATACGGATACAGGGGTCTTGTCATTGCCGTTTCAAACGCTTCAGGCACCTTCTATCGTTATATGAAGCTATACGAACTGCAGAAAAAGGGCAGCCGTAGATGAAAACAGTATGGATACTACTGCGGGATATAACGGAGCGGGGTGGCGGCGAGCGGGTCTGCATCCAGCTTGCCAACGCATGGTGCGACCATTATGATGTGCATCTGTGGAGCTTCCATCATGGTCATGCGCAAACGATGGCTCCGTTGGACAGTAGGGTGAAGGTTACCTTTTTCTCCGAAGGGTTCCAACGGTCGGCAAACCCGATGCGCGAGGCGTGGAACAAAAGTCTGCTGCGTTTGTACCTGAGCTTTAAAATGTGTCTTTTGATCCGTAAAAAACGGCCGGATATCTTGTTTTGTAACGACGGCACCTTCATGCCGTTATTCAAGTCGGCCGGCACCGGTTATGTCCGTTTGTGGCATCTGCGCTGTCCTGCGCGGAGGAAAAAGGTGTTCCGACGGTACGATGCGATGGTGGTGCTTTCCTGTGACCAGTTGTCCCAATGGAAACGGTATCATCATGAGGTGCATGTCATTCCCAATTTCCTTCCGGAGATTCCGGATGGACTTCCGGAAGGACAATCCCGGACCGTGTTGTCGGTGGGAAGGATGGAAAACAGTGATGAGAAGGGATTCATGCGGTTGTTAAGTGTTTGGTCGGAATTGCAGCACAATGCCCCGCATCCGGACTGGAAACTGCGTCTGGTGGGTGAAGGTCCGTTCCAAACGCAGATTGAGGCAAAGGTGCAGGCACTTCAGTTGTCGGACACCGTGGAACTGCACCCTTTCACACCGCAAATCACGGAGGAGTACCACAACGCTTCCATTTATGCGTTGGCGAGTTACCGGGAGGGCTTTTCCATGGTGCTGCTGGAGTCCTCCGCCTGGGGGCTGCCGGCCGTGGCCTTCGACATCCATTCGGGTCCGGGCGATATCATTGCGGATAGGGAGAGTGGTTTTCTGGTTCCTGACGGACAGACGGAACAGTTTGTGTCATGCCTGCTTGCCTTAATGGATGATGAACCGTTGCGCCGGCGGATGGGCTTGGTGGCACAGCAGCGTGCAAGGGACATTTTTGCGCAGGAAACTGTGCTCCGGCAGTGGTTGTCCCTCTTCGCATCCCTCTCTCCGGAAATTTAAATGCATGATGTTGCCGGAGATATTTGTTTTTGTGCTATTTTTGCATTTTTGACTTAATTTGGATATTTTTTTTGATAATTAGTTATCAGTTAGGAATATGAGCAGATTTACCATGATGGGTGTGGGCGGATATATTGCGCCCCGTCACCTGAAAGCCATCAAAGATACGGGCAACGAACTTATTTCGGCCTATGACAAGTCAGACAGTGTGGGCATAATTGACAGTTATTTCCCACATGCCTCCTTTTTTACGGAGCAGGAGCTTTTCGACCGGCATAATTCCCTTTTGCGGGACAAAGGGGTGGGCTTTGAGTGGGCCACGATATGCACGCCCAATTTCCTGCATGACGCTCATGTCCGCTATGGCCTGAACATGGGAGCCAATGTGATTTGTGAAAAGCCGCTGGTGTTGAACCCCTGGAACCTGGACGGCCTGGCCAATGCGGAACGTCGTTCGGGCAAGCGGGTCTACACCATCCTGCAGCTCCGGCTTCATCCATCGGTGGTTGGCTTGAAGCAACGGGTTGAAAAGGAGAAGACGGACCACAAGTATGATGTGGAGCTGACCTATATCACCTCGCGCGGCAACTGGTACTATACTTCGTGGAAGGGTGATCCTGTCAAGAGCGGAGGGTTGGCCACCAACATCGGGGTGCATTTCTATGACATGCTGATATGGATTTTCGGTCCGGTACAGCATAATGTGGTGCATATCTCCACCCATGACAGGGTGGCCGGTTTTCTAGAATTGGAAAAGGCACGCATCCGTTATTTTTTGAGCATCAATGAAGAATGCCTTCCGGATGAGGCGGTTGCTGCCGGCAAGCGCACCTTCCGGTCCATCAAGGTGAACGGGAGCGAATTTGAATTCAGCGACGGATTCACCGAACTGCATACGGAAAGTTACCGTCACATATTGAAAGGGGAGGGTTTCGGCATTGAGGATGTGCGTCCCTGCATTGAGGTGGTAAGTGACATCCGTCATGCGGAGCCGGTCGGACTTGTTGGCGATTTCCATCCGTTGGCTCGAAAGCCGCTCAGCGCCCATCCGTTCCGGTGGAGCCGTTAGTTTCCGAGTTTAGTGATAAATGAAAATAAACAGATTATAATGAAAGGCATAGTGTTGGCCGGAGGTTCCGGTACGAGGTTGTATCCCATCACCAAAGGGGTCAGCAAACAGTTGCTGCCCATCTATGACAAGCCAATGGTCTATTATCCGATTTCCGTCCTGATGCTGGCGGGAATCCGCGACATCCTGATCATTTCCACCCCGTATGACCTTCCAGGATTCCGGCGGCTGCTGGGTGACGGCTCCGATTATGGGGTGCGTTTCACATACGCGGAACAACCCTCTCCGGACGGTCTGGCGCAGGCCTTCCTGATCGGTGAGGAGTTCATTGGAGATGATTCCGTCTGTCTTGTGCTGGGCGACAACATCTTCTACGGAAACGGCTTTACGCGGATGCTGCGCGAGGCGGTGCATACCGCCGAGACGGAATCGAAGGCGACGGTGTTCGGCTATTGGGTGGCCGATCCGGAGCGGTACGGCGTGGCCGAGTTTGACCGTGCGGGTAACTGCATCTCCATAGAGGAAAAGCCGCAGGCGCCCAAAAGCAACTATGCCGTGGTGGGGCTCTATTTCTATCCGAACAGGGTGGTGGATGTTGCCAAAAGCATCCGTCCATCCGCCCGTGGGGAGTTGGAAATCACCTCTGTGAACCAATGTTTTCTGAACGAAAGTGCGTTGAAGGTGCAGACCCTTGGCCGCGGCTTCGCCTGGCTGGACACCGGCACGCATGATTCGCTCAGCGAAGCCTCCACCTTTGTGGAGGTGATAGAGAAACGCACCGGCTTGAAGGTGGGCTGCCTGGAGGGCATCGCCTACCGGCAGGGCTGGATAGATGAGGCCGTAATGCGCCGCCTGGCACAGCCGATGATCAAGAACCAGTACGGCCAGTACCTGCTAAAAGTGATAGATGAACTGAAAGAAAAAGCATAGCATTTTTCAGGGAAAAACAGTAAGGAAACGTGGCTGTGGAGAAAGCCTGGTATGTGGGTTATGTCCGTTCCTGTCAGGAACGAAGGGTTGCTGCCGCCATACAGGCTGCGGGAGAGGAGTGCTATCTTCCCATCCGCAAGGAACGCCGCAAATGGAGCGATCGTGTCAAAACCGTAGAGGTTATCCTGCTGAAAGGCATGATTTTTATAAAAACAGACAATGCGTGTAGAATAAAACTTTTACAGGGAATTTACGGTCTTTGTGCCTTCATGGCTGACAGATCCACACATCAGCCTGTCACCATTCCTGACAGCCAGATGGAGGCTTTCATGTTCATGGTTGACCGGAGCAGCCGCCCTGTCATGATTTCCACTGAACAGTTCACAGTCGGTGACAAGGTCCGGATTTGCTGTGGCAGTCTGGAGGGACTGGAGGGGGAACTGGTGCGTGTCGGCAGCAAGCACCGCCTGGTGCTGCGCCTGCAACACCAGCTTTGTGCCATGGTGGATGTGGAGGTTTCGGATGTTGAAAAAATTTCTTAAAAGTTGTCCGGAAAAAATCGGATGCCAATCCTTTTTTTTAGTATTTTTGCAAATTCGGATGCGGTGTGCCTTCCCGGATTGCATGGGACAGGCAACGGCGAAGCCGTATATTTTCAATTAATTCACAATCAATTTTTTATAAAAATCATTAAACGATTTGCGTATGAAAATCGCTGTAGCGGGAACCGGTTATGTTGGGCTTTCCATCGCCACTTTGCTGGCGCAGCATAACCAGGTGGTGTCGGTGGACATTGTTCCGGAGCGGGTGGAGATGGTCAACAACCGGAAATCCCCCATCCAGGATGACTATATTGAGGATTATCTGGCGCACAAGGAGCTGGATCTTCGGGCCACCATGGACAGTGCTTCGGCATACCGCGACGCCGACTTTGTGGTTATTGCGGCTCCGACCAACTATGACAGCCGCAAGAACTTTTTCGACACCTCCGCCGTGGAGGATGTTATGGAGAAGGTTCTGGCCGTGAATCCGGAGGCGGTGATGGTGATCAAGTCCACCATTCCGGTGGGATATACGGAATCGGTGCGCGAAAAGCTCTCCTACCGCGAGCGTCAGGCGGACGGCAGCATGAAGGTGGTTGTGCCGAATATCATTTTCGCACCGGAATTCCTTCGGGAGAGCAAGGCACTGTACGACAACCTCTATCCTTCACGCATCATCGTGGGCTATGCTCAGGGCGACGCATTTCTGGAGGAGCGGGCGCACCAGTTTGCCGCTCTGATCAAGGAGGGTGCCATCCAGCAGGATGTGCCGGTGCTCTTCATGGGAAGCACCGAGGCGGAGGCGGTCAAGCTGTTCGCCAACACATACCTTGCCCTGCGTGTGAGCTATTTCAACGAGCTGGACACCTACGCGGAGATGAAGGGGCTGGATTCCCGCCAGATTATTGAGGGTGTGTGCCTTGACCCGCGTATCGGCACCCATTACAACAACCCCAGTTTCGGCTATGGCGGCTATTGCCTGCCGAAGGACACCAAGCAGCTGCTGGCCAATTACCAGGATGTGCCGCAGAACATGATGAGCGCCATTGTTGAGAGCAACCGCACCCGTAAGGATTTCATCGCCGACCAGGTGCTGCGCAAGGCCGGCTACTATGCCGCCTCCTCCCAGTGGGATGAAAGGAAGGAGCAGGAGCTGGTTGTCGGTGTGTACCGTCTGACCATGAAGTCCAATTCCGACAATTTCCGCCAGAGCAGCATACAGGGTGTGATGAAGCGTATCAAGGCAAAGGGTGCCAAGGTGATCGTATACGAACCGACCCTTGAGGACGGCGTGACATTTTTCGGCAGTCTGGTCGTGAATGACCTTGAGAAGTTCAAAAGCCAGTCACAGGCAATAATCGCCAACCGTTACGACGCCTGTCTGGACGATGTGGCCGACAAGGTCTACACCCGCGACATTTTCAAGAGGGATTAATTTTTTCAAGTTTTTTCAAGGCGTGAAAACAGTTGTTCTGGCTGCAGGTTATGCCACACGGCTCCGTCCGCTGACGGAGAATTTCCCGAAGCCTCTGCTGAAGGTTCAGGGCAGGAGCATCCTGGACTGGCTGCTGGATGATGTGTCGCAGGCGGACTACAGTTCGGAATACGTTGTTGTCACCAACCACAAGTTTGCGCCCCATTTCCGTGAATGGGCTGAAGGGAGGCCGGAAAAAATAACCCTTCTGGACGATGGGACCCTCACCAATGAGGGACGTTTGGGTGCAGTCCGGGATCTCCAGCTCGCCGTGGACAGTCTCGCTTTGGATGAGGATTTGTTTGTGATGGCAGGTGACAACCTGTTGGATTTTTCGCTGAAACATTTTCTCCGCTATGCGGAGCGCAAGCAGACCAGCTGTGTGATGCGCTTTTACCAGCCGGACATGCAGAAGCTGCTCAAATCTGGTGTCGTTACGGTGGATTCGGACGACCGCATCCTGCGGATGACCGAGAAATCCCCCAATCCTGAAAGCCACTGGGCATGCCCGCCGTTCTACTGGTTTTTGCGTGATGATGTGCGCCTCGTCTCTGAGGCGGTCGCCGACGGTTGCGGCACTGATGCGCCGGGGAGTTTTGTGGCGTGGCTCTGCACTAAGGTTCCGGTACATGCGATGGAGATGCCGGGCAGCCGCCACGACATCGGCACATTGGAGAGTTATGAGGCTGTTTGCCGGCAATATGCAGGCATACGTGAATAGTTCCGGTTTAGTATGAAGTGTCAGGACAAGTTTTTGGAGACATACCGCCATGCACCGGAGGGGTTGTCGTTCTGCCCGCAGCGTGTGGTGCCGGTCGGGGCGCATTCTGACTATGGGCTGGGAAAAATCACCGGCCTTGCGCTGGACAAGGGCATCCATATCGCCTACCATCCCAAACAGAACGGGGTGGTGGAGGTGATGTCGCTGCAGTTTGAAAAACGGGCGCAGTGGCACGTCGGCGATGTGCCGCCGGTCCGGCAGGGCGACTGGGCGGATTACCTGCGCGGAGCCACGCTGGCCCTTGCACGGAGATATCCGTTGCATACCGGCCTTTCCGGAGTTGTTGAGGGCAGCCTCCCCATCGGAGGTCTCTCAAGTTCCGCCGCAGTGACAATCGCATTCCTGACCGCGCTTATGCGTGTGAACGGGATACGGCTCACCCCAGACGAAATGATTGCCGCCGCACTTTCAGCGGAGCGTGACTACGTGGGCGTGAATGTCGGCACCACCGACCAGTCCTGCGAGGTGTACGCCCGTGAAAACCAGCTGTTGTATGCCGACACCCGCGACGGCAGCTATGAACTTATCCCGACCTCGGATGCCATGAAGCCCTATTCGATTGTCATCTTTTTCAGTGGTTTGGAACGTGCCTTGGCAGGCAGCGGCCTGAACATGCGTGTGGACGAGGCCCGTGCCGCTGCATACGCCCTGAAGGGTTATGCCGGGATGGAATATGGCAGGTTCGGCGAAACAAATCTGCGTGATGTGCCCCGTGAAACCTATGAGAAATACAAACAGCTGCTGCCGGAGCCGTGGCGCCGCCGGGCGGAGCACTGGTATACGGAGCAGGAGCGTGTGGAACGCGCAGCCATAGCCTGGCGGGAAGGCGACATCGAAGCCTACGGAAGGCTCTCCTTTGAAAGCGGATTGTCATCCATCCGTAACTGGGAGACCGGCTGCCCGGAGCTGAAAACACTTTATGAGGCCATGACCCGGACCGAAGGGATTTACGGCGGACGTTTTTCCGGAGCAGGCTTCAAGGGCTGCTGCATCGCGCTTGTCGACCCGGAGCGTGAAGAGTCGGTGCTGCGGGAGGTGGGCGACGCCTATCTTAAGGCTTATCCCGCGTTGCGTGGGAA
>JAEEGI010028386.1_pt1 | contig 10647 bp, 4 predicted proteins | sample 8958751 | NCBI WGS metagenome assembly JAEEGI01 (sample SAMN16246545, study PRJNA631951) | gut metagenome | biome: gut microbiome; feature: rumen; material: KS-attached | host: Bos | place: Iran: Karaj | collected 2018-10 | reverse complement strand
GACAGAATTTTCTAAATATCAAGTAAGTATAATTCAAAGACATTGGGAAGGATATAAATGTAGAAAAAATGTTATGGATTATTATGCTAATAGAAAATGGTTAGAAGAAACTAAGAAAAAGAACGAAGAAACATTAAATGAAATGAGAGAATTATCTCAAAAAAAACAATATGATTTAGATAGGCAAATTGAAGAAAATCAAAGAAGAAATTTCGTTAATATTGCCAAAAATTTACATCATTTAATTTCTACTAGGGAAATTCCTGGAATTTATAATACACCTTATTTACCTGCTGAATTAAAACCACAAGTTTATAATGCAGATATTGAAGAACATTTAAAAGCTATTTTTAAAAGTTCTTTGAGGAAAAGTGGAAAAAATAATTTGAAAGGTATTAATAATAATTATCCAAGATATCAACAAATGTATAATCAATAAGGTTTTTTATTTTTTTATATTATATTTTATTAAGGAATATAATTTGAAGAAATTGGTTTAAATTTTTTTAATAAATTAAATTTAATATTTTTTTTTAAATATTTATTTAATTAAATTATGACTGATGAAAATGCTTTTCCATATAAGAATGAATATGAAAGAATGATTTATCAAAGAAAAAAACTTGAACAACAAGATGAATTAATTGATAATATGATAGCCATAAACAAAGAAAATAAACAATTAGGTAAAGAAATGACTAACAATTTAAGAAATCAAAATATTCAAATTGATAAAGTAAATAATGATATGGATATAGTTGGTTCAAGAATGAAAAAAACAACAAATAGATTTGATAGATATTTAGAAAAAACCTCTTATTGTAAATTATATTTAATAATCTTCATCCAAGCAGCAATAATACTCTACTTATTGTTTTAAAATTATCAACTCTAAAACTTAAAAATAAAATCTTAAATAATATAGAAAAAAAGTATATAAAAAATAAATAATTTAATTTTACTTATAAAAATTATATTTAGATTAATATAAAATCACAAATAGATTTTTGGGGAGGAGGGGATTCATATAAAAATGAGTTGTGATATAATAATCCAAAAATAATATTTTTCGTTGCTCATAACTCTTTTTTTTTAAATTTTATTAGGATTTTATTATTTTTCTTTTTCTTTTTCTTTTTCTTTTTTTTATTTATATATTGAAATTATTCTTTTAAATTTTTTTTTTATTATTTTTTCTTCAGGCCAAAGACCTTTAGAATTTTTGGTATTTTGTGAAACTTATTTTTTTAAAATAAAAAAAATTTACAAATTATATAACTTCATTAAGAGGAAAAAATGAAAAATTAAATGATAATTTCTTTTTCTTAGAATTGTGCTTTTAATATAAAATTTTAAATATCTTTTTTATCTTATTATAAAAAACTTTCAATGAAGAAAAAAACTATTCAAAAAAACATTGAATAATTAATTCAAATATAAATCGAACTTTTTGTCTAATTTCCTGATTAAAATCCTTTCATAAAAAATAATAATCATTAACAACAGATTTTCCAATACGATAAGAATTAAATTCAAAAAAATACACATCAATATTTTTTTGAATTAATTCTGATAACATTAAATTCTTTGATTATTATGAAAAAGTTCACAAAAAAAATATTATTTTTAATAATTTTGGATATTATCTAATTATCTAAAAATTTATAAAAATATCTTTGTAACATTAAATATTTAATTTATAAAATATTATTCAATAATAGAATCCTAAAAATAGTAAAAAAAAAGAAATAATAAAAATGAAGATAATATACTTAATACTAATAATCTCATTAATATCTTTTTCAAACTGTACAGCATCCTGTACAGGTTGCTCAAGATATAATAAAAAAGTCTGTAACAACAACTAAAAAATCACAGTGTCAATAACAAATGAAAATTGCAATGATGACAACAAATTATCAGGAAAAGTGAGCGGATTATCATTACATCCAAAAAGCTGAGAAAATGTAGAATTAACATGTGATGACCTTAATGAAATAGCAAAGGGAGCCACAGGTACTGTTGCTTGTTCCTCAGCTTCAACTCTTACTACTGCTCAATCTTTGATTTTAGTTGCTACTTCTGCTACGGTTGGAAGTGTTTCTCTTATTGTTGATGCGAATTCTAAAACTCTTACTATGATCCTAATTAGGAAATTTCATAAATTTTCTCCTTTTTTATTAATTGGTGCGGGATTATTGTTATAAATTAAATTCAAATTTTTTCCATTGGAATTCTTTTGGAATTTAATGAAATAAACATCCTTTTTTATACAAGAAAATAAAGAGATCAATTATGAAATTATAAAATTTGATTTGAATAAAAGTTTTTATTTTTAATTATTGATAAATAAAATAATATCATTATATATGATATTTTTATTGAGATATTTTAATTATAATAATTTGATGAATCCTCATTCAGTTTTTTCAAATTGAAATCTTTTATTTTTTAATTATCTTTTTAATTTAAAAAATATAAACATTTTCAAAATCCCCAACAAATATATTTATTAAAAGTAAAAAATGTTAGAAAATGTATTTTTAAAATATAAAAAAACTTTTAATTGTTAAATATTTAACATTTGAATATATAAAATAATTGAAGTATATAAATATTGAAATTTAAATATATAATTTGTGACCTTTAATTCAAAAAAAAATAAATTAAAGTTATGAAATAAAAAGAAAAATATTAAAAGTTATTATTTACTTTAATTGCTTATTATAATAAAATGATTATAATTTATATCCAATATTGATTCTATTTTTATGTATTATTTCATCTATGATATTAAACTCCTTAAAGAAAGATTATGGATATGAAATGAAAAAATAAGATATAGAATATCATATTAAAAGTATTCAAATAGAAAAAAGAAAAATAAATTTTGAATATCAAAATTCATTTCATTTAAATGAAATTAAAACATTGTTTGTTATTTTAATATATGTTTAACATTAATTGAGATTTCATTTTTTTATTTAATATTGTATTATTATTCTTTGCATGAAGAACTAGAATTTAATTTTTTAATTTGAGAATATTAATATTATATTTAAACAATATATCATTATTTTAGGAATTTTCTCAAGAATATTTTTTTTTGAGAGCGAATTTTATTAAATTTATTTTAATTTTTAAGACATAAAAATAAATTTAAATAATTTTATTTAAAAAAAAAATTAATTTAATGAAATATCATTTCCTTATAATTTTAATTTCTTTAATAAAATTATCATATAATATACCTAATGATCAAATATATGAATTAAATGATTTTACATTTGATTATTTAATAAGTGAAGGAAAAAAATATCGTTGGTTAATATTATTTTATTTATCAACTTGTGGTCACTGTGAACATGCAAAAGAAGAAATATTAAAAATATACAAAAATTATTCAGAAACAAATATTCGTTTTGCACAAATGGAAATTCAAAAAAGTTGGACAGCAAGTTTAAGATTTAATATAAGTGGAGTTCCATATATAATTTTAGTAGAGAATAATAAAATTTATGAACTTCAAAAATATCCAAATGATAAGAATTTAATTGAATTTTTAAATACTTCTTTTAATGATGTTAAAGATGAAATTGTTGATTTCCCAAAACAAATGAATTTATTTAATGTTATTTGGGGAATTTTTAGTCAATATGTTAGAGGCTTAAGAGAATATATTTCTTTAGCAATTTATTATTATACTGGAATTGAATATGAAGTTCAACCAAGCCAAATTTTTGTTGGAGGTATTTTTTTTATGATTATATTTGGATTAATTGAATATTGGTTACTTAGTTTATGTTTTGGAAATGATGATGAAAAAAAAGATAATGATGAAAAAAAAGAAGAAGAAAAAAAAGAAGATAATAATTTAAATGAACTAAACAATAATAATAAGGATAATAAAGAAAATCTTAATTCAGATAATTTAAAAGAAGAAAAAAAAAATGAAAACGAAAATCTAAAAGAAAAAGATATAGAGGAAAAGAAAAATATTAATGAAAAAAATAAGGTTTATAATGGAAATGGTAAAAATAAAGAAAAAATAGAATAAAAGAATTAATCTTTAATTATAATTATTTATGATTATATTTTTGATTTTTCAAACAATTATATTTAAAACAAAAAAAACTAAACTAAATTGTTGTTTTGAAAATTTGATTGTTGATAATTAATAAAAAAATATCTTAAAGTATATTTTAACTATATTAAAAATAAATCAATGACAGGGTAAAAATAAATAAAACTTATAATTTAAATCTTTGAATCTAAGTTTAAATATTAATTTGAAATTTATCTTTTTAAACTTCTTTAAAAAAATAAATTTTAAAAAAAATGTGTTAATTTATTAAAAGAATATAATTAAATTTTACTTTTTCTAAAAGAACTTTTACTAGATGAAGAAGCAGGTCTTTTTAATTTATTTCCTTGATTAAATACATTTATTCCTTTTGTGTTTGTTACTTGATTTACAGTGGATTTTATATTATTTGTTGTATTTAATCTTTCATTAGTATTTGGATTAGATATTCTATATATATCATTATATTTTGAATTTTCATATGTTCCAGTATAAATATAATTATTTGTTGATTTTGTTTTAGTATTAAAATTATTTTGGGATGTTAAATTAATATTATCTTTTAATGGATTACCTAAAAAAGGATATGTAATTTTATCTTTTAACTCTTTTCCTTCTAATTGACTTTTTAATAATAAGTTTTCATTCTTTAAATTTGTTATTGATCTATTTTGAGATTCAATAATAATTTTATTTCTATTATTCACTTCTATTTGTTCATCTAGATTTTTATTTAATTTTTGAATTTGTTCATATAAGTTTGCAACATGACTTTCAGTTAATTGAAATTCTTTAACATCAAAACCTTTTTTATACTTTGCATATTTTTCCATATAATCTTCAATATCATTTACTCTTTTATTTAAATCTAAACAATGTTTTGTTATTTCTTCTTTGTCCATTTTATCTAAACTTTCTTTTGAAATTATAATTCGATTATCTTGAGTATGTACCTTAATATATTTTTGAATTTTTTCTATTGAAGGATTAGAATTATCATTTTTTGTATTAATTTGATGACTTTTTCTTAAAACAGTAGAATTATTATTAATAATATTTTCATCAGAATTTAAATTATTTTTTGTTCTTGAAGCATAAGAAGATTTTGGTCTTTTTAATTGTTTTTTACTTTGTAAATTTGTATTATGAATTGATAATTTATTTTTTTGTAATAATCCCTTAAATAATAAAGGATAAGTATAATTATTTATATCATTTTCTGCAGGTAAAATTGTTTTATCAAATTCATTTTTTAAATTAGTCATTGTTACTATATTTGGAATACAACCACTTTTAAAATTGAATAAACTTTTATATGTTGAAATTATTTTCATTAAAATTTCATCAATTTTAATTAATTCTTCAGAATAATTTTTTACTTCATTATTATAATTTAATTGTAATGCATCATAAGCATTATTACATCCTTTAATAGTTAATTCTTTTTGTTTAAGTAAATTTTCATATTTTTCAGTTAAATTTTTCATTTCTCTTGTATTTTCTTCTTCTATTTCTTTAACTTTTTTTTTATATTTAACTTCATAATGTTTTTTTTGTTGTTCTTTAACTTGATTGTGATTTAAATTATCAGTATTTTTATTTTGAAGAACATCAGGTAAATTAAATAAAATTTGGTCTTTTTTTTCAATATCAGCTTTTAATTCTTCGATTATTTTATTTGCATTGTTTAATTTATTTTGAATATTATCAATTCTTTGTGAATATTCATTTCTAATTTTAATTTCCTGTTCATGGCTTTCTTTAGTTTGTTTTAAATTTTGATAATAAGAAACCATAGTTTTATCATTTTCTTCTATTTCCTTTTGAGTTTTAATTTTTTTTATAGTTTCTCTAGATTCTTTTAATTTTTCTTCTAATTCATTTACTTTACCTTGATAAATTCTAACATTATCTTTTGCTTCTCTAATATTTCTTGCAAATCTTGCTTCTTTTGTATATTCATTTCCTGATAAAAGGATATTTACATCTCCAGTAAAATTAAATTTAGATTTTAAAACATCTACTTGTTTTTTATAAGTTAATTCTAATTCTCTTATTTTATTATCCTTATTATCTAATTGATGATTTAAATCTTCTATATTTTTAGCTTGGATTTTTATTTTGTTTTCTAAATCAAATATTAAATCATCTTTTTTTCCTAAAAGTTCTTTTTCCTTTTTCATTGTTTGTTCCTTATTTCCTGCTATTAACTTTTTCTTTCTTATTATATGTTTAATTTTAAACAAAAAATCTAAAGTATCTTTAACACTTAAATAAAAACCTGTATTTGGGACTATACTTCCAATGAATCTATAATTCATCTTTTTAACCTTAGTACTGAAACAAATATTATATAACAAAGTAATTAATTTTGGCATTGTTTTATCTTCTTCTTCATCATTACCTTTAGACTCATCAATTTGATTCAATTCTTTATTATTATTTATTGAATTAATAATATATTCATAAGTATATTGTGTCATTAATGCATTTTTAGATAAATCTACTATTTTTTTATTTGGAGGTGGTGGATTTTGATTTTTTTTTGGTGATTCATTTCTTTCTAAATTTCTTGTTGCATTTAATTGTTCACTCCCATTCAATATAATAAATATTAGATTTGATATACTTTTTCCATTATTATCTGTTATATATATATTAAAAACAAAATGTGATAAAGAATATAAATGATATGTTGATTCAAAATCAATTTTATGAAAATGAGAAAAAACTTTATTTAAAAAAAATACTACATCACCCACATTTTCAATAGGAACCTTTTTAATAGAATTTAAAATTTCTTTATTATTATCAATAGAAATTCCTGAATTATAAATTACTTCTTCTTGTAAACTTCCAATTTCTTTTCCCATATAACTACTTAAATCAATTAATTTTCCGCCATTAACACACATTGAAGATAAAGTTAAAGAATAATTATTTTTATATTCTTCATTATTATTTATAGTTTGAATATATTGTTCTAATAATCTAGGAAAAATTCCTCTATTATTAATATTTGTATAACTGTCTTCAATATTTCCATATAACATATTAAATTTATCACTACTCGTTTCTCCATATGAAATAAAACAAAAATGATTTTCTTGTAAACTTTCTTTTATACAATTTCTACATATTTCTTCATAAATATATGAATATTCATTTTGATTTGTAAATATTTTATCCATTTCATATAATTTTGATTTCCCAGATGGTTCTTTTATTAATTGGTCATATAATGTAAATATATTTTTTGATTGATCTATGTCATAATAAGATTTATCTTCAGTTTCTGGAGGACGAACTTTAAGAAATATTTTTATTCTATCCATATTTATTTTTGGAATATTTTCTTCAGGTTGTTCCTCAATAATATTATCATTCTCTTTCATGTATTTTTTTAATTATTTTTTTTCGTTTAATTTTCAAATTAAGATTTTATTCTTTAATTAATTGTTAATTCAATTATTTATTTTAACATGATTTTTTTACAATAAAAGGAAAAATAATAGTTTTTGGAAATAAAGTCAATTTAAAAGAATTTAAAAAAAAATAATTTAAATAATGAAACATTAGTAAGATAGGAATTTATAATATAAGATTCTAAAAAATTGAAGAGATAAAATTCATGTACTATAATTGGGTGATATAACATTAAAAAAAATGAACACAATTCAAGATATAATAATAGAAATTATAAAGGACATTTTTGATTCGAATTTATTATTTATTATAAAGATAGTATTATATTTCATTTATTTAATTATTTAAAATAAGAATATTTTTAAAATTTAACTAATTACATTATTAGAAAAAAATATGAATTAATTAAAAAAAATCAAATCAATAAAATCAATTCGAAAATTTATATTTTATGGATTCAATTCCCATAAGCAAAAAATTAATTTTGACAAAGAAAAGATTCCAATTGAATAAAATCAAATCTTTTCTTTTCATCAATTTCAAGCATTTTTAGTAAAATATCAATAAAATCATAAGAATATATCGAAATTAAGTATCTAACTAAAATACCTTTTAAACTATCCATATCTTTTAATTCTCTAATACTAAATAAACTTTTATAAGTTAAAGTACAACATTGAAAAATACACATTCCAAGTGAAAAAACATCAGATTTATAAGGATTATGTAAAACTTGATTTCTTTTCAATTTTAAAGCTTTAAATAAAATTGGACTCATATATAATTCTGTTCCTCTAACAGTATGAACTTGTTCTCCATATCTTATTGTTTTTGCTTCACTAAAATCTGCAATTTTATATTTATTATTTTCAAAAATTAATATATTTTGAGGTTTAATATCTCTATGACAAATATTATTTTTTTGTAATTGAGCAAAAGTTTTAACTAAACTTTTTATAATCACTATTAACTCTGATTCAGTGTAATATTTTTTTATTTTATTTCTTTCATTTAACTCCTTTTCCCAATCTATTAAAGCTAATTCCATTAAAACATAATATATATATTGATTTTCATTTATTTGTTCTATTTTATCTCCATATATTTTAATCACTCCATTACATTCTGTTTTTTTTATAAAATTCATTATTAAATTATATTCTTCTTTTAAACGGTCAATTTCTGTCTTTTTAGTTAATGTCATTTTTTTTAAAGCATATTTCTTATTATTTTTTATCCAAGTTGTTGAAAATGTTTTTCCAAAACTACCTTCACCTACTAATTTATCAATAATATACTCTTCAATTTTTAAATTTTCATTTGGCTCTATTTTTAATTGTAATCTTGAATTTAAAATATTATTAATATTAATATTAAAATTAAGATTTAAATTTATATTATTCATATTCACTCTAACTCCATTTATACTTTTTGTTTTTGGTCTTCTTGGAATTGGATTTACAATATTATGATTATTTTCATGATTATATTGTGTAATATTATGATTAATATTATTAATATTATTAATTGAATTTTCAGTTTTATTAAATGAACTTAAATTGATTACTCCACTATAATTTTTTCTTAAATTTCCAAATGATTCTGTAGGACGTAAAATTTTTTTATCAGTTGAATTAACTCTAACATCTTTTTTAACATTTTTAAGATTTAGAGGATTGAAACTATTAGAATTTTGAGTTTTAACTATTAAATTATTTTTACTATCATTAAGAGAAGAAAATTCCTTTAAATCAATATTTTGAGTTACTTTTTGATAATCAATATTTTTTTTACTCGTTCCATTATTTCTTTGAGATGGAGAAGGAGAAATTGGAATTGGTTCTCTAAATACATTTCTAATTTTTTGCCTTTGATCATAATGATTTGGACTAATATTTATTTTATAAATTCTATCTGTTGAATCAATTAAAATATGATTATTATTTATTTTTAAATCTTTTTTAATTTTTCTTAATAAATTTGGTACTGTTTGTTTTATTCTTGCATTATTTAATAACTTATCTGCATTATTTTCACTTTTTCCTTTTAAATGATTTTTTTTTTTAGGACAAATAAAATTTTGATTACATTTTGGACACAACCAAGAATAATTTTCTATTTTATTTATATCATAACATTTGTCACAAACTAAAACTTTTTCTTTATTTAAAATTCCATATATTAAATTTCCATCACAATTAATATTATGTTGAAATAATATTTTTTTCATATCAAATTTACAACAAAAAATACTTTCTGGTTTAGCATAAGTTTTATTAACTAAGGCGTTTCTTATACAAATTTTTTCTTTAACATTTTCTAATCTATTATAAATTTTACAATTAGAATTAAATTCTTCATTACAATTACAACATTTCCATAAAGTATTACTTATTTTATTTTTCCAATTACAACTAAAACACTTTAAGATTTTTTTTTTTTGGCTAAAATATAAATCTTCATTACATCTTGGACATTTCATATTATTTTCTAATTGAGGTTTACAATGATATTTTTCCCAAGTTGCTAATTCAAAATCTCCTATTTTATTTTCTTTTTCAATTATATTAGTATAATATTCTTCTTCGCATTCTTCACAATATAAATGAATTAATGATGGATAATATATTTCATTACATTTATTACATATTACATAATCATATTCTTCATTATAATATATTATTTCTCCACATGAATGATTTGCTTTATTACAATTTTCACAATGTGGTTTTATATTTTTAATTTCTAATTCTGATAATACTTTTTTTTTATCTTCTTGAGAATTTAAATAATTTATGAAGTTTTTTGAGTTTTTTAAATCTTCTAAATAATATTTTGTTTGAAGTAATGTTTGGATTTTTGTTATTGATAATTTTGAATAAGTATTTAATTTTATTTTCCCTATTAAACTTGTTATGTGATTATATAAAATGTTAAATAAATTTTTTTCTGGTGTCTTTAAAATATTTTCAAATTGATATTCATAATCTTCAAAGAATAGATCAAATAATTTTTGCTCGTGAGGAGTTAATTTCAGATTTTCAAGATTAGGTTGTATATTATTTAAATCTTTTGAATACATATTATTTATTTTAATTCAATGAAAAAATTATTTTTTATAAATTAAGAAATAAATA
>JAEEGI010028385.1_pt1 | contig 10647 bp, 9 predicted proteins | sample 8958751 | NCBI WGS metagenome assembly JAEEGI01 (sample SAMN16246545, study PRJNA631951) | gut metagenome | biome: gut microbiome; feature: rumen; material: KS-attached | host: Bos | place: Iran: Karaj | collected 2018-10 | reverse complement strand
GTCGTCGCTCGGCTCCTCCCGCAACTTCAACAAGGCCGTGGGTTCCGCACGATGCGTCTCCTCGCAGCCATAATCGGGTTCGGTGATTTGTAGGATGGTGTAGGTAATCATAATTAAGAATGTTTTTCCAAGATTCTTCCTAAAGCTTTATTTATATTTTTGCAAAACCTCTTTAAATTGAGCCTCGCTTTCATCAAAGAACTTGGTTTTATTCCTTACAAGTTCCGCAAATTTCTCGCTTACGCTCTTATAAATAATCTTGTGAGCCTCATTTTCAATTGGTTCCTTTGCCATGTCATCAATTTCAAAGTCTTCCTCATTTATTGCCCTATCCAACAAATAAAGAATGTCTTCTTTTCCCATTTTATCAACCGCTTCATATTTTCCGTCCTTGTTCAAAAAAAAGCCCTGCCCCTTATCAATCTTTAAGCATTTCATATTCCTTTTTCCTCTCTTCATAAGCTTCTCTTCCAGCCTCTAGACAGTCCAAAGTGGCTTGTAAATTAGGAATAGTCTTTCCTTCTTCACTCACCAATTCACGATCGCTAGGGAAACCCATATATACTTCATATTTTGCGCTTCTATTTTCAATAACTCTCTTCGTATAGATAATATAATCTGGTTTAATAGAGAATCCCACTGTATTATTGTGCGTTACAACAACCACAGGCATATTAGACGATATTTCCTTAATCAAATGATTAACTTTTTCTTTAAGGAACATATTGTCGAAGGAGGATTCGGGTTCATCTAACAACAGCATCTCATACTGAAGCGCATCATGAATCTCCTGTAAAAGATTAAACTCAGCTCTTTCCCCTCCTGATACCGGAGTTCCATATTGGTTTAATATTCTGCATTCAATGTTAACAAAAAACTGATAATAATCTTTTGCTGATATTTCATCAATCTCCATTAAACTGCGCAAATAATCATATGGTTTGTTGTAATTTGAGTAGGCATTTTTGAAAGAAGTCTGTTTTCCACTCCTTTTCTTCAATTCGCCTGCGCCTGAATATGGCAGTCTTGAAAAACAAACGTCAAATCCCTCAATATCATTTTGACTGATTACTTTCTCTTGCTTTAGGACAGTTACCAATTCTTCAAATCTTTTAACTTTTTCAAATTCCATTTGCACGTCATAAAAATCAACGTCTTCAACTCTCACCGTTGCAGACCTATACTGTAATCTAGACTTTATCTTTTTAACTAGTTCATTGGTCCAAATCTTCTTTTTTTGAAGAACTTCTTCCTCAATATGTTTTGCTATCAAAGTCCTATGCAAGACAATAAGTTTATCTCGTTCAATTACATTATCAATGATGTCCTTATACTCCTTGGAGTCCAAAAGAGTTTCCACCGCAGAAATCAGATTATACAACGGAGTGAGGTTCTCGAGACTGTACTCTGTCTCAAGAAAGAGTTGGCATTTAGAAAAAGAATCTTTCCTTTTAGTCTCAGATGCATACTTTATGAGTGATGTTATATAGTTGTCTATTTTTCTCTCGTTTTCATCAAGGTTTATTCTTACTATATCTGAAACAATCTTAGCAAACGGCTTTAAATAGTCTTGAATCATCAGACTATTTCGCCGTTCTAAAAGCTTTCCAAAACTTTCAGCTGCCTTATCAGGTTCCTTTTCCAAAAGCGAAAACTGCCTAACATATTTTACATTATCATATTCTGAGGCCAACCTATTAAGTGTATAAGTCTTCCCTGATGCCCTTCCCCCCATAATAACCGTAAGCCCCTGAGAAATCTTTAGGCCAGGCAACGCCTGAAATAGTCTATGCCCTTCTTCCTCAGATATTTGAACCTTCGTCTCATCTGCTAAGGTTTTCTTCAGTGATTTTAGTGTGATACTCCCTATATCAATATAAGTCTGGCGCACCGGGAATTCATCTTCGTCAGTAGGTCTCCAATCGCTGAAGAATCCTGGTGAAACATGCCTCGACTTTTTTAAATATATAAATTTCTTTAGGCTAGCCACTTCCCAACATCCGATATACTGCTGCAACTGTTTTATTATGTTTTCACTTACTTTAGGTTCCTTGTCATAGTGCGGTATTAAGAGATACCTATTCAAGTCACCAAATATAGTTTGAAACTCAGCCACGGTCACAAAGTCAACTGGCGTTTTGATTTTGCTTTCTAACTTTTTGCACCTGTTGGCGAAATCATCCGCATCCTTTTCATCCGCGATTAGTAATATATGACCAAAACTGTTATTCTCTCCTATATTAACTTCGACTCCTGGGAAAACCTTTGACACTTTTACGGTTTTCCTAATTTCTCTATACTGCTCCAAATTAAAAACATTATGATTAGTTATTGCAATTGCATTTATCCCACATGAATTCACGTATTGAGCTAACTTTTCCAGACTAAAAGTGAAATCCGCATCACTTATAGTCGAAATAGTGTGAATGTGCAAATCAATCTTTTTCATTATCTTCAGTGCCTCTTTTTTCATCCTCTAGACTGCACTAAATACTCCTACAGCCCCAACAGTTGCTTCTTTTTTGCTTCATACTCTTCAGGCGTGATAGCGCCCATATCCAGCAATTCCTTATATTTTCTAATCTCATCCGCAGCAGATATCGTTTGAGGGTTGGATAAATTCTGGACAGCGGAAACTATTCTATCAGTCTGAGAATTCCTAATTTTTTCCATCGCAGCATTTGCTTTTGACACAAAGGCAGCGCCAAAAGGTTTGGGGATTTCATCGACATAAATACCCGCTGAACCATGCATTATTACGATTGTGGCGAAAACTATCCTCATTTGTAAGGATATAGAATTGACCATAGATAATGGAATCTCAATACACTCCGTTCCAACTAGTAGATGACGATCGATAAGGATTATCCTTCTATCCGTCAGAACCAATAACCACGATCTTTGCGTCGGCTTATCTTTTACGGCTATTTCTCGGTTGTTTCCAGAAACGGACGCTCCGTTTTGCTTCATTATTCCCGAGACCGTGTGAAGGACCTCCTCGTCTTCATAAAGCAAAGTTCTTAGAAATAAGGCTTCTTTCTTCGCCCACGTGATGTTTGATAACGGAATGTTTTTCAGTTTCGCCAGGAAAGAGGCCTCATCATTCTTCTCAATCTCGGTCATAACCTTTGTGACCCCGTATTGCCCAACCCCTGCAGTTTCTTTTATATATTTGTATGCCTGCCCACGTTGCCCAGAATAAAGCAGATTTCTGACAATACTCGGGTCAACATTATCTGTTCCTCTCCGATTCTCAGCTTCTTCCGGAAACATATCATAATACTTATTCTTTGCTTTTTCCGCCGTATATCGGCTTGCCGCCCACATACTATTTATACCGATTTTAGCCGCACATTCTCTGCATATAAAAGCATGGGCAAGCAACTCGAACTTTTCCTTCGTTGAAAACGGATTACCCGATACTTCCTTTCCACAGATACAACAATTTGCCATAATCACTCATCCTTCCTCAGATAAAAACTCTTCTCATGCCGTTCCACTCTTTTGACATGCGTTTTCTTTCCGTTTTTTGAGCCAATAATATAACACGAAAATGGCACAAATAATAGCGATTCCAATTGGCACTAATTCTCCATTCCTTCATGCCCTCCCGAAAACAATCAATATTGCCTGAAGTATATAATCATATTACCACATATATTGGACTGATTCCATAGTATTAATTCTCAGAAAATCACATCACTCCAGTTATTTGGAGAATAACACCTGCTATTACGAGGAAATTCGCAAACACAACAAGGCATAAGAGCAGTCGTATGTATGTGGCCTTATACTTCTTTACAGCAACCTTGCAATAATATCTTAATGCTGTCAAATGATTCTTTCAGCCTTTTTTATGTAATTTATACCGGCTATCAAAAGTTGGCTGATTTTGCCATCCTTATATGGTAAAATACAAATTATGATAGCGAAAGGAGGCAAGGAACACTATGAGTATTCAGCATACAGAAATTCCAAGGTCCCTTATGCAGAATAGAATTCTAGATATGGAAAAAAAGTATTTCGAAACCTTAAACAACGTATTTTTGTCAGAGTCATTCAAGGATGACTTATTAACGATTGAAAAGGAGATTCGCGAGAACTATCCAAAGTTTAAAGAAACGTGGAACTTAAAAAACAAGTTAAAAATTCCTGCTGAGCGTCTTGTTCGTCACCATATATATACGCAATTACACGATATTATAACTGGAATATACCCTTCTCCTATTAGTTCCGACATGGGAATAATGACGGAGGACTGTGTTCTTTGCATTGATGTAAAGACCGTTGATACCATTGGTAATAGTGTCGATATTAATTCAACGCAAGTGGAACCAAACCAAATATCGTTTAACAATACCAATCATGATTATATTTCTACGGTCTCAAATTTAGAATCTATCGATCATTATTCCCGCAGGCCAGTCCTTACTTATGTTGTTAAAATCATCTATACTGATGATGAATATAGTTTTAAGCTGTCACGAAAAGATAAACCCACAATAGTTTTAGCTTGCATTCCAAACGGAGAATTATCTCCGCTTTTTGACTTCGACATCATCAAGAATTTCAAAACATACAATTACTATACCGAACAAGATCGGTCCGATTTCAAAGTTCACTACATTCCTGCTCAGTATAAAGACAAAAAAAGCCAGCAGTATTACGTTCATGAATACTGCACAAATATCCGCCATTTCCAACACATGGTCATCGAAACAGATAAGATTTCCAAAGACGCTTATTACGATGCCGCTCATCGAGTTATTTGGTGGCTTACGTCACACCAAAATAAGCCAGCTATTAAAGCCGTTAAAAGCGGCTCAACTGCGAGACTTAATAATGATTTTCTCAAGGAAAGGTACGATTCACATAATAACGCTTGGATTGGATATATCGAAAGAACCTTTCACGAAGAAAAAGCTTAGAATACTATTAAAGGAGTTGCCATGCTTACCAATACTGAATTAGAGGAACTCGAGAAAAAATATTTTAATATATTAAGTGAACTGCTCGAGCGACACATTGGACAAATCATAACGCAAATCTACAGTCAAGATTTCATCTCTGGCGCCGCTACCGGAGGAGTCACTAATGTAATTGAATCCGCAGTAGAAAACATCCTAGAAGGACTGATAGCTAATCAATTACATTGGAATGTTTGTTCCATGCCCGTTTCTTCCGATTCGTGTTTTGAATGCGGCGATGCAATAATCCATATTGACGCCAAAACAATCAAGATCAACGATGCAGACCATACAGGCAACAGGATTAATGTTGAAGCCGCTCAAACCACCTACGTCAAAGGAAAGAGCCTCACCGTCAGCGGCAAAACTTGGGTGCCCAAACTCAATCAATATGAACAGCATCAGTTGTTTGGTGAAATCCCGAATTTAACTTTCATTGTTAAAGTCGTTTATTCAACTACGTATAGAGTCGAGATGATAAAACTCATCTCCCTGCCGCACGGACAACTGGAAGCCCTTTTTGGTGGTCCCAGTATTCTCTGTGCTGGTAGATCTATTCGCAATTCTTCGAGGAACAATATACGTTTTAAGGAAGCCGATATCGTCGCTGTAAGTAACTGGCGGGTAAAAACCATCTATGTTAGGCATTAAACAGTACTCATAAAAAAGACGACAACAATAATGTTGCCGTCTTTTTCTCACATATAATCATATAATATACCCATATTCTGTCACTCTGTTTCAGTAGGGCACTTTTCTATCATTATTTTAATACCTTCTGCGATCTTCGTGGCAAGTTTCACCGGAACCGCATTCCCTATCTGAGTATACATCTTGTTCAAACTACCAGTGAATTCGTAACTAAGCGGGAATGTTTGAAGTATTGCGCATTCTCTTGCGCTCAACCGCCTCATTTTATTCACATGTATTTCTGGGCTCGTAGCAGTAATTGTATCGCTTGGTCTATCCCAGTTTGTGATTCTAAGTGACTGTTCGAATTTGATATCTTTTTCAACAAGCGTGGTCACTGCTTCATCATATTGGTCATCAAATCCAAAGATTTTTTTCAATTCCCACCAATCATCTGGCTTAGGAATACTTCCGGAGTTATTGTCTTTTCTAAACCAATGCCCCGCAGTATAAGAATAGCCAAAATGTTCATCAACTCTTTTGGTTGTCCAGCCAGCCTTGTCCCTCCAATATCTTAAATAATCGCAAATATCATGTTGATTCGGCTCATACTTTCTTCCCCAAAAAGTGTCTGCAACATTCTCGGCAGCCATATGATTCTTTATCACAATCTCATCAGAATTCTCATCAACACCCAGAATAGAAAAAAAGCCCTTAGTATCAACAATCCCTGTTTTTTCAATATGATGAAGCAAGTCTTCTTTGCTCAAGCGGACTTCTTTGTTTGTGAGCTTAACATTAGATAAGAACCCAATTGCCTGCTCCGTTGTAACAGCCGGCAGCAATCCTTCTCTGCTTTCAGAAACACCTTCAACATAATGAGTCTTTTGGGGGTAAGGGTTTTCAACACCCAACCGGTTCCCTATTATTACAACTCTTTCCCTAGCTTGCGGGACTCCATACTCTGCAGCATTTAGAATGCGCGCATCAACTTTATAACCTATCACATTTCCATCTTTGTCTTTAAGGTTTTCAAAATCTGACTTGATCATTTCAAAAACCTTACCCCGTTCTATAGAAAGCAACCCCTTAACATTTTCAGCGACGAAAAATTTCGGCCGTTTATCTGCTATAATTCTGAGCATTTCCTTATACAAAAAATTGCGCTTATCTTCCATAGAGCGCCTTGTATTTGCCACCGAAAAGCCCTGGCAAGGGAATCCTCCGATGATGACATCTGGCCCATCAGGAATATCTTCACTTTTAATCTTGGTTATATCTCCAAGAATCATATGCTTTCCAATATTTTTCCTGTAGGAATTGACCGCATCATCAAAGAAATCATTTGCCCAAATAATCTCAAACCCAGCATTAATGAATCCCAAATCCATTCCGCCAGCGCCAGAAAACAGCGAAACAACTTTTAACTTATTAGGATCATTCTGAATCTCATATTCTTCATTTTCATCCTTAATAAGCTCAACTACATCGCTAATATCACAGTCAAGAGTTTTACAAATCTTTACAAGGACATCCGAGCTAAGTATTTCTTGTTTTCCAATTTTAGCCAGTGTACTACTGCTAATCTTCGCGCTCTTCCGAAGATCTGTTTTCGACATTTTTCTATCAATCAACAGTTTTAATAGTTTATCATAGTTTGCTTTCATTGGTTCATATCTCCTTAACGACTTTTAGAAAGATTATATCACACTTTTCGATCTGCGTCAAACAATATGTTTTATGCTTCAAACAAAATATTCGACGCTTTTGAACTAAGTCTTTTTTATCCCTATTATTTCAAACCTCTTATTCTAGGCCTCATGAGGGCTCCACAGTATTATCCCAGTATTATCATTTCAGCAATAAGCCAAGTCTTTTTGTTTTCAAGTTTTCAAAACACAGGTTTAGCTTTTCATTCTAGGGGTGATATTCAGTTGTCAAAGTACAGGTTTAATTTTTCATTCTAAGGCTTTCTTCTTCAACAGAATACTCCACAAGATGTACTATAAAAACGACTCATTCCGTCTATCACTTTCTTTCCATTTCCCTTTCTGCCCAAATGGGTTTTATTTAACGACTCAGTTTCTCCGATTAGACCCTTCATTCAGAAAGAGTTGAGCCAAAAAAGATACTGTCCAAGTAAGACAGTATCTTGCTTTTGCTCATATTACTTTTTCGTAAACGCCAAATCATGTATTAATTTGCTTCATGAACTATTCTTCCTCAAACGAATCCATTCTTTTATCAAATATAGTTTCTTTCACTGTCCTAATACATTCCTCAAGGTTGTTTGTAATATCCTTTCCCCAGAAACGTATTACCGACCATCCCATCGCTTTTAGTTCTTTATCAACTTGATTATCTCTTTCCAGATTTCTCGAAATCTTTGGAATCCAGTAGTCCGGATTTCTTCCTTTGCTTATCCGGCGTTTCTGCTGTTCCCAATCCTTTCCATGGAAAAACTCCGAATCACAAAAAACGACCACTTTTTGTTTTGTCAAAACAATATCTGGTTTCCCCGGAAGTTCCTTCCAATTCTTCCTATATCGGAATCCCTCTTTCCACAATGCCTTTCGCAAGGTTACTTCTATCACCGAATCCTTACTTTTAATTCGGCTCATATTGTAGCTAATCTGCTTTTCAGATCTGTGTTTCATAGCTGCTTGGGGCTCCTGTCCAATCCACTTATAATACTGATTAAATTGATTAAAGAATCCTGTTAATCTCAGTGAATATAATTAACTACAAAACCACAGGTGTTACACTTAATCCCATCATTGGAAAGGACTACTTCTTTACCGCAGTATTTGCATTCTCCATCATTTGACACCCCTTCAGGAAGCATTCCACCAAAATACTTTCTCTCTGTGCAGCCTCTGAAATAATTGTAACATCCCCAAAACAAACCTCGCGTTATAGAATTCCGTCTTATTACCATCGGAATATGACACTCTGGACATTCCGGGACTGAGAGATACTTTTTTGAAAAAATATCATTAAGAAACAAAGAAAAAGAATAGTCGGACCATGTAAAATACTTTTCTTCTGTAGGTGTACTACTGATGTGAAGAAACTTTTCATCATTATCGAATGACAACAATCTCGAAACGACACCCGCATTCTCGAAAAACACCGCTTCAACGTTGGTATCCCACTTACCTTTTATTTCATCGCCTTCACGTAATGTGCGAAACGTATTCCAAGGGTGGTTCCAGCGAATTGCTGTACTGTTTTCCTGACGCAAAAACCTTCCCTCTCTGTAATCATCTGCCATGTCAAAAAGCCATATTACATGATAACCAGCACTCGAATAGAATTGGTTTCTTTCCGCATATTCTTCTGGAGACAACCGAGAGTGTTGAAATTCTACCACCAACTTTTTCTCTTCGATAAGAACATCTGCTCGGTGCTTCTTTCCCTCATATGAAACAACAACCTCACGACAATTAACCGGAAATCTTTCTTGCCATTCTCTGTGCCAGTCGGACATATCATATTTCCAACCATCACATCTGAAATTGTCTTCCCCGGCCTTATTATGAGCAAAATGTGGCCGTCGTCCACCGTTTCCAATTTTGCGAAACACCGGCCTATCGCAAATCGGACAATGGTACTTTTCCTCTGACAAAGAATCATCTATATAAACGTCAACATTTGCTTCATTATTCGCCCGTAACATAAGATTTTCCCCTTTACATAATAATACATAGTTCTTGACAAGGCCAATAACAATACTATTGCTGCTATAATAGCATATCATTGTAATAGTTTTTCAACCAATCAGCGGCAACACCGTGTCTCGTATGAAACAACTAACATCCCTGCACCCCGGATGTTGCTCAAAACAGCCCGCCCCATGATTTGTCGAAAATCAAAAGGCCCAGCAGGAAGCTGGCGGCATTTGCCACCACTGCATACCATATACAAACCCGGGGGCTGATTTTCTTATCCCATCGGCGCAAAGTCATGCAATAAAACGCAGCCTCAATTGCACAGATGATAATCTCTGCCAGGATGAGCCCTATAAGTCCGGCGTTCCCTTTGGGTGCGTTCAAAAGATATATGTTGAGCAGGACCTGTGTCACGGTGTTGATGGCCCAGAAACGCTGCCAGTTCTTCGACGAGCTAAGTTCGAACCAGGCGAAGAATATAGCCTCAATAATAATCGTCAGGATGTAACACGTTATGACATTTACCACGTAATCATGTTGGCTTTTTTCTTTACTCTCGGTGATTTCTCCGGTCGCTGCATCGTAATCAAAAACGGCATTGTATTTGTTCTTCGTGACAGGGTTACTTAGAATAACCTGCCCGTCAAGTGTTACAATAATCACGCGAAAGCGGGTCGGAACCATATAAGTAAAGCGGTAGCTCCCGGACGGAGCCACCTTAAAGCAGTAACTGCCTGAAGGGGGAACATGAGTGCAATACCCGGTCGAGGAATAATGAAACAACGTTTCAATTGCCTGTTGCTCCCTTTCATCCGGATGTTTTTTCTTCATACGGGCCTCTTCTCTTTCCGCAAAAGAGTTTTTCCGATCGCCGCCTTCTTCAAGTAAAGCGATAAAGCCTGCCGCCGGCCCGTTCTTCACATTTATCGTAATGCTCGGTTTTGGCCCGTGGTCTGCCTTTGATACGTTCATGAAGGCCGGCAGAAGCAGGCCCAGAATGAGGAACATTTCGAAGATTGTTTTACGTGCTGTTTTGGTAAGTTTCATAGTCTCCCCTCCGATATTTCTTATGCATCCGGCTTCAATCCAATACTATCTGTTAAACATTTCAACCAACACTTTATCAAAAATGATGCTGCCGATAACGAGGCTCGCGAGATTCGCGATAAATGCATACCCAACGACCTTGCCGCCTTCGACATCGTCACCATTTTTCTCGCGCAGAGTTATACCGTAATAAACAGCCTCTATGATGAAAATGACCAACTCTATGAAGAAGAAATAGATAAATGCGATGCCCTTAGTCATATGGTCTGTAACATTGTACACAAGAAACAAGTTAAGTATGATCTGTGTCACGGTATTAGCAATTAAAAAGT
>JAEEGI010028383.1_pt1 | contig 10647 bp, 6 predicted proteins | sample 8958751 | NCBI WGS metagenome assembly JAEEGI01 (sample SAMN16246545, study PRJNA631951) | gut metagenome | biome: gut microbiome; feature: rumen; material: KS-attached | host: Bos | place: Iran: Karaj | collected 2018-10 | reverse complement strand
ATTTAATTATTTCTTTCTTTGGTGGTTTATTAAGAAATTTTTTGAATCAATTATATAAAGAAGAAAAAATTAAATTTGATAATTTAGATAATACTAATTATAACACTGTTATTGAGTTTTATCCTCAATTAATGAAATTTATTGTTGATTCAAATATAAATATAAGTAAATAAAGAATTAATAAAAAATATTTAAAAAATATCATCCATATTTTCTGCAGGCTTAGCATAATCAAAGCTATTTAAAAAATCAGAAGCAGTGAAAATAAAGAATTTTTCATTTTCTAATTGAACAATATTTAAAAAGTTTTTATTATTAAATTCACTAATAGAAATTGATTGTTCGAAATTTCCAGTATCATTTTTAGCAAAAATTATTATATCATTACTACTTCCAACGAATAAAATTTCAGAATCAATAATACAAGAACCCCAAGCACTAAACTTTATTTTTTCTTTATTATATGATATACCATTTTTATCTATTGAAAAAATATATATATAATTTCCACATATAATAAATGAATTATTATCTAATATATTTATTCCAAATCTACTATAACAAACTGCATCTGGAAAATCATTTTTTTTTTTTAATTTATCTTTTTCTTCTAATATTATATTATATATTGTTGTTCCTGAAAAACCTGATGATATTAATATTGCTTCTTCTTTATTTTCATCATTTTTTCTTTTCATCAATTCAATTGATAATATTTCATTATCTTCTTTGAAAGAATAGTTTTCTTTTATTGTATTTTGATTTTTAATTTTCATATCCCATATTTTAATATATGAATCCAAAGAACAAGAAAATAATAATTCATTATTATAAAATATTATTTTATTAATAACATCATCATGTGCATTATCAATAATAATATCTTCCTTAAAATCTATATTCTCATTATTTTTCTTCCAAATTTTAATTTCTGTATCAGAACAACTTGAAAAACAATTATCATCAAAAATAGAAATATACATAACACAATTTTTATGTGCTTCTTTATCAAAACATGGTTTTAATTTTATATTAAATATATTATGGATTATATCTTTCTCATAAATTTCAATTCTTCCATTCCATGTTCCAATTATATGAAGTCCATTTGGAAATGTTGATAAACATGTTATATTTTTTTTTTCTACTTTTCTATCTGAAAATACTTTTATTTTATAATCTGATTCTATTTTATCTCCCTCTTTTTTTGGTATTGCTATTTCCATTAAACTACTCATTTGCTCAAATAATTTGTGAATTACTTGATTTCTATTTTCATTTAATGTTATAGGATAATCTTCTTTTAATTTTAATGTTAATTTCATCAATCCTCTGTCTTGGTCATATTCTAATTCAAATCTTTTGTTATTCAATAAATCAACTATTCTTTCTTTTATTTCTTGTAAACTTTTATCTTTAAAATCACTGTTTACATTTAACTTTTCTTGCTCAATTGAAGTGTCCAAATATTTAAAATCTTCATCATCTTGAACAAATATGTTTATAGCATTTTTTGTATTGTTTTCTTTTAATTTTATTGTCCAATTTTTATATTTGATAATTTCTTCTTCCATATCTACCATATTATTATTGTCTATTAAAAAAGTTAATTATGATTTTTTTATATCTTTTTAAAAAATATTTTTAACAATATGATTAAATAATTATTGAAATTATAGAAAAAAATGTCAGAGAAAAAAGAAGAAAGTTTAAAATTTCCAGAAAGTTTTTCAATATTACCAGAATATATAGAAACAATAAATGATATATATCTCTTAAATTTATTTATTCCATTAGTAGAGAAAAATCCAATAATAAAAAATTTATTAAAATCGAAAATAAATCAAATAAAAGAAAAGAAAATTTCAGAATCAGATGAATTATTATCAAAAACAGAAAAAGAATCGGGAAATAATTTTATGAAAAATCAAAGTTATAATGAAGCAATAACTCATTATACTTATTCTATAATTTCAAATCCAAATGAATCAACAACTTATTGTAATAGAGGATTTGCATTTATGAAAATAAATGAAGAAGAAAAAGCAATTTTTGATTTTACAAAAGCTATAAATTTAAATAATAATTATGTAAAAGCTTATTATAGAAGAGCAATGTGTTATTCAAAAATAAAAAAATATAAATTAGCTTATGATGATTTATTATATTTAATTAATTCTGACAATGATTCACAAGAAGTAGAAAATTTAGTTGAATCAAATTTAAAAAATTGGAAAAATGATGTTGGTGATAATTTTAAAAGTATTTCTTCACAATTAATTAATAATTTAAATGAAGCTAGAAATCATAAATTAATATTAGAAAAAAATCCATGGGAAATTTCAAAAGAAAAAAAAGAAAATTTTGAAAAATGGAAAGAATCAGGAAATAAAGTTAAAGAAGAAATAATAAATGAAATAAATAATAAGAAATATAATAAAGCAAATGACATTGTAAATTTATGTTATCAACAATGTAAAAAATTTAAAGAAGGATTTGAGAATAATAATATTTATTATATTGAAATAATTAATTCAATGAAAGAACTAAATTGTTTAAAATTATTATTAGATAATGCACCAGAAGAAAAAAAAGAAGAAGTGAAAAAAGTAAAAAAAGTAAATTTAAATAGAGATAATTTTTTTAAAACCTCTCTTTTAAGTAAAGAACAAAGAGAAAAAGCAACAAAAATTGCAGAAGAAGATATTCATTTTTCTGATTTTTCTAAAAGTGCATATGGATTTGAAAAAGCTTTTAATTCTTTTAAAGATAGAGAAGAAAAATTTTTTGAATTTTTAATATATTTTGAAGGAAAAAATATTTTAGAAAGTTATAAAAATACTGAAATTCCTGTTCCTGTTTTAAATGGTATTATTAAATGTTTTAAAAATAGAAGTTCTGATATTTTATCATATACAAATTTATTTGTTGATTATTTTCAAGGAATTTGTAAATCTAAATCTTTTGGATTGGTTAAAAACTTTATTAAAAAAAGTGATAAAGAATTAATTAGAAATTTACTTAATAAAATTTCTGAAAATGATTCTTCTAAAAAAGAGTTATGTGATAAATTAGTAAATGAATTCAAATAAAATATATTTTTTTAAAATATATTAAAAAAAATAATTTATTTAAATGTTTTATAAAAAATTAAAAAAGTTAATTTAAATAAATCAAGAAAATAAATAATTTGAAGAATATGTATTTATTCATTTCTTTTACAATTATAATTTAAATATAAATTATCAATTATTATAATAAATTAACATATGAAATTATATATAATAGATATAATAATTGAAATTTTTTTTTTATTATTCAATCTTTTATTTATATGTAAAAAACTAATTTACTCCAAATTATTATTTAAATCTATTTATCATTTAAATAAAGAAAATAAAAAATGTCAAGCGATTTATACCTATGTCAATATTGTAAAAAAATTTTTAAAAGTAAAGAACATGAAAAATTTTGTAGTAAGAATTTCTATTTATTAAGTTTAGCAAAAGCAAATTTGAAAAATTCAAATGGAAACAAAGATAAGGACAGTGGAGCGTTTCCAATTGAACAATATTCTGAGTTAAAAAAATTGGAGCAGGAACCAATTTATGAAACAAAATTTCTACCAATTAATTCTCAACAATCATCAAATGTTTCTAAAAAAGGAGGTATTACTTTTAATGGAAATCAACCTGGTATTACTAATAGTGGTCAGGAAGATAATCAAAATAATATAAATCAAAATTCTTCTGGTAAAGAAATCAATCCACAAACTAAAATGGTTTTAGGTGATCTTAAAGAATTAATTGATGAAATACAAAATAATTAAAAATTAAAATATTATATTGATTATTATAGGATTATTAAAGAAATTATTTTTTTATATTGTAAAAAATAAAAAATATCAAAAATCTAAATAAACAATCATTTAAAAAAATAAATAAATAAAAGTATCAAATGGAAAACATAGAAACATATAAATGTGCAAAATGTAATCACGAAATTCCAATAACAAACAAAGTATTACATGAATTACGTTGTCCAGGACCATCACAAAAAGAAGAGAATATTGAGAATAAAAATAATGTGAATTTGGAAAATGAAAAAAAAAAAAACGAACCTGAAAAAGAAAAAAACGAACCTGAAAAAAAGTTAATCAAAAAGGAAGAAGAAGTTAAATTTATTCCCGAAACCTCAGAATTATTTACTTGTTCTGAATGTAATCAAACAATGCTTTTAAAAGAAAAAGAAGATCATATGTTAAGTCATGCTTTACAAAATGAAGAATATGAACAAAATAATGAAGAGAGAAAAAGGGAAGAACAAAGATTGAGAGATAGACATGAAGAAAGAAGAAATGGAAGAAGAGTTGTTAGAGAAAGCAACGGTTATACAAGAGAATCTTTTGAAGAGGATTTAGGAAATGGAATGATTAGAGTATCAAATATTTTAAAAGATCCAAATGGAAATGTTATTTCACATCAATCAAGTGTCTTACAAATGAATAGAAATAATAATAATAATAATAATAATTATAATAATAATAGAAGATTATATGATGATGATAATAATAATAATATTGGAAGACATCAAATTACAAGAGATAATTATGGAAATAACATTGAAACAATTACTAGACGACTTCCTAATGGCGGCATATCTAAAAAAAGAATTGTTAAGGACATAAATGGTAATATAATATCAGAACAAGAACAAATTATTTCAAATAATTCTAATTCTAATATTATAATGAATTCGAATAATAACAGAAGAAATATGAATAATAATAATATGGATATGAATATGAATAATATGAATATGAATATGAATGAAATGATGAGTAATATGATGAGACAAATGAATATGATACCACGTTTAAATACGAGAAATGGTTTAATGAGTAGTTTCAATGATTTTAATGAAATTGAAAATATGTTTAATAATAATCCTTTCTTTAATGCTATGAGAATGTCAAATTTTATGGGAATGAATATGCATAATCCAAATGTTTCTCCAGTTCAAAGAAATGTTTTAGAATCATTACCTGAAATCACATTAGATGATATAAGTAAATTAGATGGAGAAAAAAAAAGATGTGTAATTTGTTTAAATGATTTTAATGTAGGTGATAAAGTTATGATATTACCTTGTGTTCATATTTTTCATTCTAAATGTATAAGAGATTGGTTTGGTTCAAAAGATACATGTCCAATATGCAAATTTAAATTAACTCCAGAAAACATAAATAGAAATTATGAATAAATTATAAATAAGAAAAAAAAAATATTCTTTAATTTAAAAATATATTTAATTAAAAGAAAATCATAATTCAGGGATATTATCTAAAATATCTTGTCTTTTATATTCATCAGTAGTTTTTTTAGCTTTATAGAATTGATAAGAATAGTAACCTCCAGGGATAATAACAATTGCTCCAAGAACCCAAAACATAATTCCTCCTCCTGGAGTTGCATCTGCAATTGCATTTATAAATCCTAATATTATTAATACTACTCCTAATCCTGCTAATATTAATGATACTATAAATGTCTTTTTTAATCTTAAAGGAATTTTAAATTTTGTTGGAAATATTATATTATTATCATTATTTTGTATATTCATATTATTTATTATGTTGTTGTTATTTTTTAATTCTTCTTTTTCGTTTTTTACTTTTGGATTCTCTTCTATATTTATATCATCGTTATCTATTAATTCATTTTCTTTTTTTTCGTTTTTTGAAATGTTCTGTGATTTATCTTTTTCAATGTCAGATACATCTATCATTTCTACTCCATTTCTTTTATCCATTTAAATTTAAAAAATGTTTTTTTTTCAAATCTTTTTTATTTCTTTTTCTCAATAAAAAAATAAAAAATTAATGTCTAAATCAAGAAAAACTAATTCTTCAGTAAGTTTTTCAAAAGAAGAAATAAAGGAAAAATTAAGAGAAATTTTATTAAAAATGAATAGTGAATATTCTTTATCTCACTTTTGTGAAGATATAGAAAATATAACAGGAGGAAAATTTTCTTTTTTAACATTTAGAGAGATATTAGATAAAATATATCCTAATATTCAAAAAGGAGATAAAATATATTTATTAAAATATACATCATTAAGTTCTTTAGGAATTTCTGAAAATTTTCTTTTAGTTTCTCTTTATAAACTTTTTTCTTTTTTTGAAAAAATTATAGATAAAAGAATTCTTTCTCCTTCGTTTGTTTATTATAAAGTTGTTGATATAATCGAAAAAAAATTTAATCTTTCAACTTTAGAATTAATATATAAATTTAATCTTACTTTAGAAACTGAAGTTACTGTAAATGATTTTTATACTTCGTTTTCTCAGAAATTATTATTAGATGAAATAAGTAATATTATTTTATTTAAGGGGATTGATTATAAGAAAAAAGGGAAAATTCGTATTGAAGATTTAGTTTTAGTTATTGATTCTTTTAGAGATAATTCTTTGGAAGAAAATAAAATTGATGATGATGCAATTAAAAAAGCACAAATATTAAAAATATTTATGGATAAAAATTTAATTACTGTTGACCAATTATTTGAAGGAGCTGATTTAAATTTTTTAAATTATGATGATTTAAAATCAAGAATAATGAAAGAAATAATATTATCTCAAAAAAATTTTAATGAAGAAGAACCAATAAATGAATCAACAGTAGATAATGTTTTATTACATTTAAATAAAAATGATAAAATATTTAAAGATTCATTTGAACAATATTTACCGAGTGAAAAGATGAAAAAAGAGGAAGAAAATAATAAAATATTTTTAAATGATATTCAGAAATATTGGATAAATGAATATTTAGATATGTTATCTTCAATAAGTATAACACCAAAAATGGCTTTTGAAGCAGTATCACATGTAAATCAAAAAAATATAATAAATTTAGAAGATTTGAAAAGACAATTAAAAATAATTTTACCAAATGGAAGAATTACAACAGAAGAAGCAAATTCAATTATGGATTCTTTTGATTTAAATAAAACAAGACAATTAGAGATTAATCAATATGAAAATATTATAAATCAAGTATTAAATGGTGGAAATGAAAATAAAGTTAAAACTAATAATGATTTTAATAATAATAATCGAAATATTATGAATATTTGGGCAAGAGGAGATAAATCTACTAATTATCATTTATTACCTGTTAAAGGGAATTTTAAAATTTTAGATAATTTAAGAAAGGATTTGGAAAAAAATTTAATTTTATATGATAATAAAGAAAATGATATTAATGCAAATAATATTAAAGTAGAAAATATTAATGAAGGTGATAATACTACTTTTATTGAAGAATATGATCCTATTTCTAACAAAAATATTAAGAAATATACTAATGAAAATGATGGAGTAAATAAAAGTAAAAATAAATTTAAAAATGATTCTTTCCCTATTGAAGAATATGAAGATGAGTTTAATTTGATTGAAGCACTTGAAAATTTTTCTACTGAAAAAAATTATTTTGCTACTTTTGAATTATTTAATTATTTAACTATAAAAAATCATTTTCCAAGAGAAAGAATGTCACAATTTGTTAAATTATTAGATAATGATTTAGATGGTTTTATTTCTTTATTAGAAGTTATGTCATTTTTATTAAATTATTTCAAACATAGAAGTACAAAATTATTATTAAAATATTTATATATTCAAATTTATAATGAATTTAAAATGGACTCTTGTGATGATTTTTTCATTAAAAATAATATTGATATTTATAAAGAAGTATATGTAAATAATTTATGTAAATTGCTAAATAATTTAAATGTTGAATTTCCTATTTCTACAAAATTATATGATGAAATGACTACAATTTTTCCTTCTCCAATTACATATAAAAATTTATGTGAATTAATTGATGAATATAAAGATCAAGATAAATTTAATAAAAAATCTTTATTTAAAAATGGTACTCATGAAGTTGATATGAAATATTTAGAAGATTGTATTAAAAGAATAATTTATGGAATAATTGATGAAGATGATTATATAAATACAGATTATTTAAAGGCAAAGAATTTTAGAGACAATTTAAGAAATATATTAGATAAATGTGATAATGTTATGAATTTAGAACAATATAATTTAAATTTTGTTAAGGCTTTAAACATTGAACCTGAAATTTCTTTAACAATATTTCAATTATTAAAAAATATTTCTCCTGAAGGAGAACAATTAATTTCAAAAAGTGATTTAATTTTTTTTTTAGAATCTTATATAACTGATAATGATAATATTAATTTAATTGATGATTCCTTATTAAATGAAAAAATAACAACTTCTGAAATATTACAAAATTTAGAAAATAATAGTGCTTCCATAAAATATGCTTTTGAAAAAATCCCTTTTAGTAGAAATGGAGTTTTAACTATAAATGAAATTAGAAATACTTTAACTCAATTTTATAACGGTATATTACCAAAAAAACATTTAATGCAAATTCTTTCTGATTTAGATGATAATAAAAATGGTATGATAAGTTATTTACAATTAGAAATGTTTATATATGAATATTCAGGAAGTAATTATTCAAATAAATTTTCATCAATATTAGAAATAGAATTTATAGCAAGTAATATATTAAAACAACATTTTAAAAATGCAGATGATTATTTTTCAGAACCAAGATATCAAAATATTATTAAAAATCAATTTAACATTTCAAAAGAAGAACATGATAATATTTTAATAAATATATCATCAAGTAATAATAATAGAAATGAATTATTTGAATTATTATGTAAAAAAGAAGGTAAAAAAAGTGGTTATTCATTAAATACTTTAAAAGATTGGATTAATGGATATATTATAGAATCAGGTGATTATGAAGAAATAAAAGAAATTGATATTGAAGATGAAAATGAAGAAGAAGGAGAAAGTTTTGGAATGCTGCCAGATAAAAAATTAATTGAAAATGCTATGAGAAAAATAAATTTAGGAACAAAAGGGAAAATATCTTTAAATGAATTTTTTATGAAATTTCCAAGTGAAAATAGACCTAGTTTAATTAGAACTATTGATAAAGAAAAAATAGGTTTCATGTCTTTTCCAGATTTTATTAATAGATTAAGAGAAATTTATGGTATTGATGTTAATTTAAATTATAAATTATGTGCTCAATACTTATATCTTGTTTTTATTAAATCACCTGAAAAAGTTGAAAGTTATATTTTATCTAAAAGTGAATGTAATAACAATAATATTGACTCTTATATGACTCATGATCAAATTTATTCTAATTTTATGTTTGCTTTTGCTAATGATAAATTCTTATTTGAAAATTTTTATTGTATATTCAGGGAAAAAAAAGGTAAATGGGCTAATATGATTAATTTAAGTCAATTTGTTAAATTTCTTCAAATGAATAATTTAGAATTACAAGGTATTAATTTATTTAATAAAAATAAAAATGATGAAGAAGATGAAAATGAAGATCATGAAGAAAAAGAAAAAGAAGAAGAAGAAGAAGAAGAAAAAGAAAAAGAAAATGATGATGGTTCAAAAGATATTAGAATGATACTAACAAAGAAAATAATAACAGTAAAAGATATATTAGATAAAATTAATCCTAAAACAGGAGAAATAAAAAATAATTTTACAGTTAAAGAAAGTTATTTAAAACCATTATTAGGAGTTCGATTTGGTTTAAATGAAGATGATACAAAAATATTTATTAATTATTTCAAAATGAATGAAGAAAGAATTGATATTAAAAAAATGTATAATTTCGACCCTTCAATTAATAGAGATAGAGATATTTTTTTATCCACTGAAGTAATTTTAAAAATAAAAGAACAAATTACTCATTCTCCTTTTAAATCATATAAAGTTTATAAGAAAAAAATATTTGAAAAAAATAAATTAGATTTATCTGAAGTTACTTTATTATTTCAACATATTTATAATATTACTCTTTTCGGTAGTTTATTATGTATGAATAATGAAATGTATTTAAATATCGATAAATTTTTTAAAGATAATCAATTAATAGAAATGTTTCCTGAAAAAGAATTTGATCATTCACTTAAATTAGCTTTAACTAGATTAAGTGATTATTTCCAAAAACATAAAGATAAATTAACATTATTTAAATTATACGATTCTAATCAAGATGGTTATTTATCACCAAATGAATTTATTACTGCATTAAATTCTTTGAAAGATTTAAATTTAAATGATGCTCAAAAATATCAAATATTAAATATTGCAGATAAGAATAAAGACGGGAAAATTATTGCTTCTGAATTTTTGTCTTTTGTTAAAAATATTAAAAATAATGAGAATAATGATAATAGTGAATTAAATAAAAAAAGTCAAAAGAAAAATGAATTACCTCAAATTAAATCAATGTCAAATTCATCGTCAAAGGTACAATTGACCAAAAGAAGTGATGAAAATAATAATAATAAGCAAATAAATAGTAAACTTCCAAAAAGAAGAAATAAAAAATCATAATAATAATTTAATTTTTTTATACAAAAAAAATTTTACATTATATAAATATATATAAAAATATATTAAAAAAAAATAAATAGATAAAAATATAATTTAAAAAATGGAAACTTTTTCAATAACAAGTGGTTAGAATAAAATATAATAAAAAAATATAGAAA
>JAEEGI010028380.1_pt1 | contig 10648 bp, 4 predicted proteins | sample 8958751 | NCBI WGS metagenome assembly JAEEGI01 (sample SAMN16246545, study PRJNA631951) | gut metagenome | biome: gut microbiome; feature: rumen; material: KS-attached | host: Bos | place: Iran: Karaj | collected 2018-10 | reverse complement strand
GATAGATTTTTCTTATATAAAGAAATAAATACAAAAGCAATAATTATCAATCCAATTTCTACAAAAGCTGCATTAGAAAAATTTGAAAAAAAAAACTTTGATTTTATTCCATTAGAACTTAAAGTATTTTATACTTATTTAGATTTATATAAAGTTGGTGTATTATATAGAGATGAATTAATATCAAAATTTGATAATTTAATGAAAGTAATAAGTGATAGTTCAATATTTGATTTTAATAAAATTGATCAAATTGAAGATAATAATAAAATTAATACATATTTAAATAAAAAAAAAATTAATATATTAAATCAAGAAAAATATTATGAAGAAGAATCAATAAAGCAATCTCTTCCAATTATTGATTTAACTTTTTCACAATTTGCATATTTTACTCAAAGTAAATCAAGTATGAAAGATTTATATCAATTATTTGTATATTTTACTCAATTTGATAAAGATAAAGATAGTTTTTTAACTCCAGAAGAATTAGAATTAGCATTAAAGCAAATGTATCCAATTGCATTAAATAATAATATATTATCAAAAAGTATAATTAATCAATTATCTGAATATATAACATTTCCAAATGAACCACCAAAGCCATATATTGCAATATCAAGAATAATTTTATTTATAATTTTAATTATTACAAGAATTCAAGTTTTAAATCAAAAAATACATTTTAATAATTTTAATCTTTGTGATTATAGTGGATTAAATGAAAAATTATATAAATGTATGAATCCTATTTCAATGTATGATAGAGTTGGAAGTGAAATTACATTTCATTCATTTGAGTATTTAAATTATATGAGAAAAGGAATTTTTAGTGGTTTAATTATATTAAATAAAGAATTAATGTGTAAAAATCTTTTAAGAAGAGCAAATGATGATAAAGGAAAAGTTACTGATTATATTAATTATTTTATGAGACAAAGTAATGAAATTTTAGTTGATAGATTTAATAAAAAAATTAAATTTATTCAAGATAGATTAAAAGGAAAAAATTATATTGAACCTAAACAATATGTTAATTTCTCAGAAATTGAAATACCAATTATTAGATTGAATATAATTGATACTAGAGAAATGTTAAATAGGAAAAAATATCAATGTGAATTAATAGAAAATTTCGATTTTTTCCATCAAGAACTAAATATAATAGTAAATATAACAAAATTTAGAAAAACACATTTAATAAAAGAAATATCATTTGATGGTCAAAATTTATTAACTCATATTGAAAATTCTTTAAAAGTAAATCATTATCTTCAAAAAGTATACAAAGAAAAAAATAAATTATTTCCATTTATAAGAAACTTTGGTATATATATTAAAGAAGTAATAATAAATAAAAAATTAGAAGAAGAAATTTATATAATAAATGAAAAAATAGATAACTCAGAATATATATGTTTAGATAGTTTATTAAAATCAAATGGAGGTTTATTTCAAATTCCAGAATTATCAAATACAGATATGGCATTTTTAATATTAAAATCTTGGGCAAAAAAAATATTAAAATTACTAACAACATTAAATAATATAAATGTATTTTCAAGATATTTTACTTTAAAAGACTTTTACATATCACATGATGGAAAAAGAATAAAAATGAGAAATTTATTAAGTTACTCATTTTTAAATGAAAAAGAAGAAATTGAATCAGGAGCAGATATTTATAAAATATTATTAATATTAGATCAATTACCAATTTCTGATGTTGATGAATTAAGTGATGAAAAATTAAAAGATATTTATGATGATGCATATCTTGCTCCTGAATTTATTTTAATTGAAACTAAATATCAAACTTTAAAAATTGATTCTTGGATTTTTGGAGTTTGTATGTTTAATTTATTATATGGATTTCTTCCTATTTCTTTTTTTACTCAATTAAAAAATTGGTGTGATTATAAAACTAATTTAAATTTTGATAATGTTATTAAAAATTTACCTTATGATTTAATGAGTGAACATTTTTTTTTTAATACATTTTTAAATGTTGATGATATTATGGAAGATAAATATTATTTTATTAAAGTAATGAAAAAAAAATCTTTTTCTGCTTTAATGTCTAATCAAAAAGATATTAATTCAAATGAAAATCTTAATTATATTAATATTTTAGATATGATTAATGCTTGTATGTCAGTTGATCCAAATAAAAGACCAAATTTAAATACTTTAAAAAATATTTTTGCATTTGATCAATATGAAAAAATATTAAGAAACAAATTTTTAAGTAATGTTTTAAATTATTATTCACCTGATATTATTATTAAAAGAAAAATTTTAATTCCTTTAAGAGGAATTTGTGCTGAAGTTTTGAAAAATCAAACTTCAAATCCTTATGATATTAATAATTATGAAAATTTTATTTTTAATGTAATTAGAGAATTAAATACTTATTTATTTAGTAAAACTTTTTCTAAAAATGTATCTAGAAATGAGGATAATATTAGTAATTTTTCTGAGAAATTTGAAGAACAAAAAGATGAAACACAAAATATTTTTGTAAAAAATCCTGAATATTATTTTAAAAATTCTATGATAATAAAAGCAATAATAGAAAATAAAATATTTGATGTTTTAATATTTTTAGTTTTAAGACATTTTACTATAAATTTAAAATTTTTTAAAAAAACATTTGCTAATCAATTAGCAAAAATAAAAAAAGATAATTCAATAACAGATAAACAAAATGTAATAAATCAAAAAAAAGCAAATTATAAAAAAGATATGAAAAATTATTGTTGTAAATTATTATCGGCATTAAGTGATTTATTATATAATTGTATTCAAACAATGACATCATATGAACATATGTTAACATTATATGTAGAAAGTATTTTAATTTGTGTTTTAAAATTATTTATTGGAGAAGAAAATCAATTATTAAGTGATATTTGTGATAATAAAAACTCAAATGATAAATTAAAAAAATATATTTTATTAAGAACATTTTTAAGAGATGAAAGTGTATTACTTGCAAAAAATTTCGATGAAGATGAACTTGATAAAGTATTTAGTGTAATAAATTCTAATAGAGAATTACATGAAATAAAATCATATTGGTCACCAGAATTATATAATTTTACAATTGATTTATTTAGAGAAGCATTTGGTGATAATTGTTCAGGGAATTTTAAACATATTGTTATTAAAAATTATTTTCAAATGATGAATTCATATGCTGAAAATTTAAATAATCAAATTGAAGAAAGTCCTTTAATTGTTAATCATAAAATTGAAAATAATTTAAAACGTTTTGGAAATCAAAAAATGAAATTAAATTATAGTTTTCTTAATACAACATATATAGCAGAATTATTATCTTTATCTAATATGGCTTCTAAAATTTATTCTGAAAAATCTAATTCAGATCCTAATAAAAATATAATAAATAAGAGAACTTCACTTTCTTATATTAATGCAATTTTCAAAGGAAAAAATGAATATAAAATTAGAGCTTGTTTAGATTTTAAAGTTCATTTTATAATTCAAGAATTTCTTTTTACAAATATTTCTGATGAAGTTATTAAAAATGAAGTATTGAATATTTTAAAAGAAATTTCTATGACTTTAATTGATATGAATGAAATTTCTTGGATGTTTGGTAATAATTATAATAGAATATTTAATTCACCAAATAAAAAAAATGATATTTTAGAATTAACTGAAAATAATGATAAAAATTTGTCAAATTGGGATTCTAGTTTTTCACTTATTTCATTTATGAATAATTTATTAAATAAACCACATTCATTTATATTAAATTTCACAAATAAATTTTTAAATGTTAGTTTACAAAAAGATAAAGGAAGTTATATAACATTTATGAAAGAATTTGGATTAATTTTCTCATCTCCTTTATGTCTTAAGCCTTTAATGAGAACATTACAAAAAGGAAATGAAAAAATTCAAACTAGACAAAGTTGTTTAGATATTCTTTTTAATTTATTAATGAGTAATCATAGAAGAATTATTTCTAATTTTAATATTACAATGTGTAATTTTTATGAAATTTTAATGAGTATTATTAAAAGTTCTATTACTTTACCTCCAAATTTAAAAAATAAAAGTGAAGAAGAAGAAAATTTAATTAAAGCAAATAATACATTTAAAAATTCAGTTAAACAAATAATTAAAATATTAATTGAATTACAAAATCCTTATATTAGAGCTCAAATATTTTCATCACCTTCAGTTCTTGAATATATGGAAAAAAATAATATGAATTTTTTACCAAAATTAGAAATTGATGAAATAGAAGAAGAATTTATAAAATTAAAAGATGTTCTTAATTTCAATGGACTTGAAGAAAAAATAATATTCTTAATTAATACTTTTAAATCATATGTATTTTATTTAGAAAAAGAAAAAGAAAATGAAAAAAAAGAAAAGATAATGAATATAATTTCTATTATTTCACATATTTTTAATATTGAATGGAATCAAGGAATTAAACAATCAAATAAAAGTTGTTTAGTTTTTAATATTATAAAATTATTTGAATGGTTAATTAAAAAAGATCATAGTGAATTTTTATTCCCTAAAGATAATGAAACTACATGTATGACAATGGTGATTTCATTATTAAATAAAATTAAAGAAAATATTCTTTCAATGAAAGAAATTACAACAAAATTAAATACAATGACTAATGCAACAAGTAAATTAAAAAGTAATACTACTATAAAAAATAAAAAAGACGTTAAAATTAATCCATTTGGTAATAAAAGTTTTACATTACAAAAAATATATAATTTCATAACAGTAAAAATGATAAATATAATATTAATTATTTTTAGTGAAAATGATGAATATTATAATAATATTTTCCTAAAAGTAAAATTTGGAAGTATTGTTTCAGATTTATTTAAAACTCAATATGAAACTCTAAGTTTATTTTTAAATATGGATTATATTGATACTTCAATTTTAGATAATTATATGGCTGAATGTAGATTAAGAATTGAAGTATTTCAAAATATAATAAATTTAGATGCTCAATTTGATGATATTAAAATGCAATTTTTACAAAATGAATTTATTAATTTTATGTTTAACAATTTAATTTATGATATGAGAAAATTTAAAACAGATTTTAAAAAATTATCAATTGAATTTTTACCATATAAAGAATCATTTCCTATAAGAACAGAAGCAATATCTCTTTTAAATATAATAATAAGGAAATTTCATAATGAAGAAAATAGAACTGAAATAGATTGTTTTATTTATGATGAAGTAATTAGAAATGTTAAAATTTCTCATTTAGTTAATAATGAATTGGCAATTATTAAAAATAAAATTAAAGGACTTGAAGTTATGTCTGTTATGTCACTTTTTAATATTATTTTATCAAATGATGATAGAGAAATTATTAAAATAATGAATTTAGAAAATGCAAAAAATTACTTTATTTATGCTATTCAAAAAGATACAAATATTAAAAAATTATATCCAATTATTGTTGAATATGTAAATAAAGTTGAAGCAGGAATTGAAAGAAAATAAAAAAAAAGTTTCTAATTTTTATATTTAAATTTTTTTTAATAAATTATTACAAAAATAATTTTATAATTTATATTATAAATTTAAAAATATTACTAATTAAAAGTATTATTCAAATGAGTAAAGCAAAACCTCATAAAAAAAAAAGTCATGCAGATATTGCAACAAGATTATCAGAACCAATTGAGCATCATTATAAACATACAAAAGATCCAAAAATTCTGAAAATAATAATAGATATGTTAAATATAAGAGAACAATTGAAATTTATGTCAATGGATTCTTATTTAAGAAATGTTATTTGTGGTAGTGATTTATATAAAAAATATATTAAAGTTAGAAAAGAATTTATAAAAGGAAAAGTAATAGATAAAAAAAAAGCAATAATAGAATCATCAATGCCAAAACCATTTAAAAAAATTAAAAAATTCTCCCCTGAAGAATATAAAATGGGTTTAATAATAGGAGTAAAAAAATTAGAATCAAAAAAAGGAGATAACAGTATAGATAATGGTCGAGAAAAAATAAATAAAATGATTGATTTTGATAAAATCATTATAGAAGATTTAATATCTAATAATTATGAAAAAATAAAAAAAATCTCTCGTAAATATAATTTAACTTCATCTGAAGAAAATTATATATTCTTTGGTATGTTTGAATCAAAAATATTAAACAATGAAAAAAAAGAAAATAATAACAAAGAAGATAATAAAAATAATACAAGAGAAAAAGTAAAAAATTTAATATTGAATAATAAAAATATTATAGATGGTATTAATTTTATAATATCACCTTTTATAAATTTAGAAGAAAATAATTTAATGAAAATAGATTTATCAGGGAATCAAATTAAAGATATTAAATTAATATGTAATTTAATAGAAATCAATAGTGAAAAATTACAATTTTTAAATTTAAGTAATAATAAAATAGATGATTCCTCATGTAAAATATTATTTAATTCATTAACAAAATGTGAAAATATATTATCATTAAATTTATCTTCTAATAAAATATCAAAAGATGGAATAATTCACTCAAAAGATTTTTTATCAAATAATACATCTTTACAAAGTTTAATTTTAGGAAGAAATATAATAGGTCCAGAAGGAATTGCATATGTAACTCAATATTTAGTAAATAATGAAAATATGATATTAAGAACATTAGATATTTCATATAATGGACTTGAAATAAAAGGAATTCAAATTGTATGTGAGTTTATTAAAATTAATAATAAATTAATTTCTTTATTTATTGGTGGTAATTATATTTGTGACGAAGGAACAAAGATTTTAATTGATACTATTATTGATAATTCAAATTGTAAAATTACTTATTTATTTTTAGATAATAATAATATTACTTCTAAAGGTTATAATTATATTTCAATAATTATTTCATATCATCCTTTCTTAAATTCTATTAATTTAAAAAGTAATAATTTATTAGATGAAGGAGTTAAAGGAATTTTTACTTCTTTAAATCCTGAATCAAAATTATCTACTATTGATTTATCTTATAATAATATAATTGGAAATTCTATTAAATATATTAATGATTATATTACAAATAATTCTTTTTTAAGACAATTATTTTTAGATTATAATAAATTAGATAAAAATGCTTGTAAGTTAATTAAAGAAATGTTATGTAATGAGCAAAGTAATTTAAGAGTTATTTCTTTAAAACGTTGTAAAATTTTTGATAATATTAATTTAATATTTGAAGGATTAGAACAAAATAAAAAAATTGAAATTATAAATTTAAGTAAAAATGAAATTGGAAATTATAGAGAACAATTTGAGAAAATAACTTCATGTTTAAAAAACAATAAAGCTTTAAAAGAGATAATTTTAGATTCAAATTTTTTAGATGATAAAAATTTAAAAATGATAATAGAGGGTTTAAAAGAAAATAAAAATTTAAAATCAATAAGTTTAAATGAAAATGAGTTTTCAAAAAAAACAGTATCAGAACTTTTTTTAATGATAGAACAAAATCATTTTATTAAAAAATGTAATTTAGAAAAATGTGGTTTATCTGATGATTATTTAAAACAATTAAATATGTCTTTAGAAATAAAACCAGCAATTAAATATTTAGAAAAAGAAGAAGAAGAAAATTCAAATAATGAAAAAAATTATAATGTTTAAAACAAAATATATATATAAAAATATTTATATAATTTTCATAAATTATTAATTTTAAAAACTTTAATCAATATATTAACAAATAACATTCCACAACAAACTAAACCAAAAACCCAAATAGATGTAGCAAAACAATTAAAAAAAAATTTATTATTTTTTGCAACACAATGACCAATCCATTTAGAATGATGATCAAATTTCATATAACAAATATTACATTTTGAACAATGTTTGACTTTATCTTTTACTTTAAAAAAACAATTACAATTTTTACAAATATGATAATCTAAAATATTTATTGACTCATTAACTTGACTTTTGGATATCATTTCCTTATTTAAATTACTATATTCATAAGAAGGAATTCCTGGATTAATTATAATTGCAAATATATGAGATAATAAATAAATTATAAAAGTTAAATGATGTAAAAAATTTAAAGTATTACCACTTTTTTCACTGAAAAATTTAATAAAACAAAAATAAGTAAGTATAATAAATATAAGACAAATTATTGGATATAAAATTTCAGGACCAATTGAAATTAAGGGATAATTATTATAAAAGAAATATACTTTATTTTTAACCATTTTTTTTGGTTTTTTTTTCTCTATATCATTTCCATAAATTAATATTTGATTATTTTTAGTTGGAAGTGATTCAGGATTATTATATGATGCTTGAGAATATAATGTTTGATTTAAACTTTTATTATTATTTCTTGATAATGATTTTTCAATAAAGGAATTTTGACCTTTTGTTATATTTATTTTACTATCATCATATATATGTGTTGCTGATAAGGATTTATCATTAGTATATAATTGAGAATTTTTTTCAGACATAATAATTATTTATATTATTATTTGAAATGTTTTAATTATTCATATAGTTCTTTTTATTGTGATATATTATTTATAAATCATATCGTCATAAATAATAATTAAAATAATAAGTAAATTGTTAATTTCTTTTTCAATTGTTAAACTTATATAAAAAAAAAATAATTGGAAAAAAAATCAATTTATTTTTTATTAATAATTTACTGAAAAAATTATTTAAATATTATTTAAATTATCTAATTCATTTTTAATATTTCAATTAATATTTTATTAATTATATGAAATCATTATAATTTTTAAACATATAATAATAATAATTAAATAAATATATTCTTTAAAAAAGTATAAAATAGATTGATGACTCCATTGCAAATCAAAAAAAGACAAAAACCAAAAGAAAAAATTATCAAACCAAAAACTTCAAAAATAAAATTGCGTCTAATTTTATCATTAATATCAATACTTTTTTATTATATAATCAACCAAACAAACAATAAATTAAACAGAACATTTTTAAAAAAAGGAAAATGCGTATTAGACCAAGGTTTTAAATTATCAAAAAAAATAAATAAATTTTATTTAGAAAACAAAACCTATAATAAATTTTCAAAAATAATAGGTTCACTTCTTTTAGATATATCATTTTTACTTAATTTAATATCATGGTGTCTTTATGATAAATATTGGTCAAATGTAATTTCAATTTGTTTTTTTTATTGTATTCGTTCAATTATTCAAAGTTTAAATAGAATGAAAATTCCATTTGAAGAAGGTTATGAATGGAAAAATCCAAATTTTCCTTCAATTTGTGTTAATTATTTTATTAGTAATGATTATTTTTGGAGTGGACATGTTGGAATTTGCATAATTAGTGGTTTTTTTTGTTATTATAGAAAACAATATATTTTGTCTTTTTATTGCTTTTTTGCTGGATTTTATGAAGCTTTTTTAGTTTTGGAAAGTAGAACTCATTATACTATTGATATTCCTTTTGGGTTTATTATTGGTCATTATACTTGTATTATTTCACATTTTTGGTGTATGAACTTTAACTATTATAATTTTAAAAAAATATTTAATTGTAGGAAAAAAAAGAAAAATGAAATTGTTAGTGAAATTGATATTGAAAAAGAATGATTATTTTTAATTTTAGGTGAATTTCTTAATATTATTATTTTTCATTATTTTTTAATTAATATATAAAGTAAAATATTATGATGTGGAAATTAATTAGACTAAAAACTTAAACTTATATTAACATAAATTTTTTAAAATATTATAAATTTTTATATTTTCTAATTATATAACAATATTTTTAAGAATTTGGATCTGAGAAAATTGGATATGGATTTTGATATTCATTGTTATTGTAGTTTTGGTTTATATTATATATATTTTGATTTTTATTGTCTAAATTTGGAATATTTAAATTATTATTTGATAAATTTTGTGAATTTAATTCATTATTCTTTTTATCCGAGTTTAGAATATTTTGATTATTCTTAAAATTATTAAAATTATTATTTATGTTAATATTAAGATTAGGAATAAAATTGCTATAATTATTATTATTATTATTATGATTAATAAAATTAGGATTAATATTAATATTTTGGCTATTAATTTGATTATTATTTTTTTCATTTAAATTTGGATATTTATTTATATTTTTATTGTTATTTTTATTTATAATATTATTTTGATAATCAAAATTTTTCAAATTTATACTTTGGAAATATTTATCATTATCATTAACAATACTAAACTCCCTATCTATTATAATTAATTAACTTTTAAAGTCTTTTTCATTTTCATTATCATCATCAATAACAACAAAATCATCAAACATAAGATCATTTTCAATATCTATTTTTTCTTCATTAATATCAATATTTTTTTCATTATTATGTAAAATAGACATTCTTAAATTATTTTTACCTTGATGACCAATATTTAAAGGTAAAAAGACTCTTGGTCTATTTTCATATGGAACAAGAGTTTCAAAATGACATGAAATTTTAAGTACATAATCACATCTTATTAAATTTCCATTTACTGTTGGTAATAAATAATTTAAATCTATATTATCAGGATAAGGATCATCAATATTTTTATAATATATTTTTT
>JAEEGI010028379.1_pt1 | contig 10648 bp, 8 predicted proteins | sample 8958751 | NCBI WGS metagenome assembly JAEEGI01 (sample SAMN16246545, study PRJNA631951) | gut metagenome | biome: gut microbiome; feature: rumen; material: KS-attached | host: Bos | place: Iran: Karaj | collected 2018-10 | reverse complement strand
CGAACCCGTTCAAGGAATGCCCGTGGTAGGAACCCCTGTGCTAGGACATCCTATGCCAGAACCTATGCCAGAGCCTATGCCAGAACCTATCCCACAACCGCAACCCACACCGCAGCCACTGCCAGAGCCTGTGGAGCAACCCGCACCGCAGCCAGAGCCTGTGCAAGGAGTGCCTGTGGTCGGAACCCCTGTGCTAGGTCAGCCTATTCCAGAACCTATGCCAGAGCCTATCCCACAACCTATCCCACAACCGCAACCCACACCGCAGCCACTGCCAGAGCCTGTGGAGCAACCCGCACCGCTGCCCGAACCCGTTCAAGGAATGCCCGTGGTAGGAACCCCTGTGCTAGGACAGCCTATGCCAGAACCTATACCAGAGCCTATGCCAGATCCTATCCCACAACCTATCCCACAATCGCAACCCACACCGCAGCCACTGCCAGAGCCTGTGGAGCAACCCGCACCGGTGCCTGAACCTGTGCAAGGAGTGCCTGTGGTGGGAACACCTGTGCAAGGTCAGCCTATACCAGAGCCTATACCAGAGCCTATGCCAGAACCTGTGCCACAACCGCAACCTGCACCACAGCCCGTGCCGCAGCCTGTACCACCGCAACCGCAACCCGTTCCGCAACCGGCTCCACAACCCGTGCAGCAACCTGCGCAGCCAGTTCAGCAACCGATAGCACAAAGTGGCAGCAAGAGTAAATTGCCGATGATTATCGGTGGAGTAGTGGCAGCCATGCTGATTGCTGGCGGAGGTTACTTTGCTTACAACCACTTTGTTGGTAGCAAAGAGGCTCCCGCTCAACAAGAAGAAGTCACCACAACCACTACCGAGAGCGAAAATCCTACAAATGAGCCAACTGCCCAACCCGCCAGCGATGCAAAGGCACTGACCACAGCCGCCATTAGCGAGCTAAAGAGTGCGAGCACTGCCCAGCAAGGTATCGACAAGCTGAACCAAGCTATCGCTAAAGGAGGCAAAGAGTCGGTCGAGGCTCTATATACACTCGCTCAACTCTATGGCCGCGTCTACAGTGACAAAGCAGTGCTTGCTAATGTCGAGAAGCTACTTCCCAAGGACACCAAGAAGGCTCATGAACTGAACGAGAAAGCCGTGGCGCTCGACAATACTTTCTATCCCTCGCTCTACGAGTTGGGATGCGACTACATGGCAGGTGATGCCCGCGGAGCCGTAGACCGAGACATAGATAAAGCCAAGGAGTACTTCACGCAAGGCATCAAATATGCTCAGCAGGCTAACGACACCCAGCTTGCCGAGCGCTTTGAAATCCGCCTCTCATCGCTTGAATAACATCTGCAGTTTGCTATGTTACAACAATTTAAATACGATCATATAGCAATAAAATGAATAAGTTTCGCTCTATTATTATCATGGCTTGTCTGCTAGTGCCTGCGATACACACCTGTGCCGAGGTTGCCAAGTGGATTATCAAGCCCATGGCCAGTGCCATCGCACGCATGGACAAGTCACACTTCAAGGTGTGGAACGACGACAAGTGTGGCGTGTTCAATAGCCAAGGAAAACAAGTGGTGCCATTCATGGCCGATTCAATCACCGACTTCGTGGATGATGTGGCTGTTGTGCTGCGCGATCAGGAAGGCCGCAACCGGTTGCTGAATGTGCTGCACACCGACGGATCGGTTTTTCCCGTCTATGAGGAGGTCTATGTCGACGAGAATCCCTTCGTGGGCTCCGGCCGTCTGCTGGTGACTGACCGCAAGGGCAAAGACTTGTTTCTCAACCTTGAGGGAAAGAAAATGAAAGAAAAGGTGCTCCGCGACGAGTTACCACCGGCTTCGCCCGAGCTCGAACTGGAGTTTGTGGTCAATGGCCCTATACCGTTTGAGGCCGATGACGAGTATGGCTACTACTATGGCAAGGACATCTTTCTGCCCGCGCAGTTCACCGAAGCACAGCCGTTCAGCAACGGATATGCCATCGCTGCCGACCACACCGGACGATATGGCCTACTGCGACTGCTTGATGACGATGTGCGCGTGATCAAAGCTGGCCGAGAGGCACCCGAAGACTATGTGCATGAGAACATCAAATTCAAGGTACATGTGCCCGAAGAATTTGACAACGATGTCATCACTGTGGTTTGTACCGATGCCCGAGGCCAACGCGTGGAGGAAAAAAGTTTCGAGCGTGGCACTGAGCGCGAGGTACCGTTCTCACTCACTGCTGGCAAATATAAGGTAAATGTGCTGTTGGGCAATCTGCAAATCTACACCACCTCAGTCACAGCGACACCGCCGGCCAAACCCAGGCCAAAAGAGAAAGCCCAACCCAAACCCGCCACTATTGCAAACACTGCGACCACACGAACATCGGTGAGTAGCAATGCCGTCAGCGCTTCATCGGTGCAGATTGCCATCGGTGCCAAGACCTTGAAGGCCAACGCAAAGGACTGCGCATCGTTTGCTATCACCATCACCAACAATGGCGATGAGACGCTTACTACACCAGTCAGCGTTAGTGGTAAGGGTGTGACTTGTGCCACTAAGCAAGTGACCGTTAAGCCTCATTCGTCACGCTCGGTCACCGCAACCTTCACTGGCATCAAGGGCAAGGAGAGCCGTACCGTCACGGTGACCGCCTCGGGCAAGACTGTGAGTCGCACCATTGCCCTCACACCCTTCTTTACCGAATTCTGATACAGGAAGCGTGCTATCGAGCGAGTGGATGCCGCTCCCCAATCGCTGTTGAATGTGTGGTTTCCGATGGAGTGTGGACATCAGAAAAGCATTGGGTGAATCGCTACATTGTGCATGTGATATGGTTAAAAAAAACAAAGAGGGCTGAAAAATGCATGGTGAAGACAAATTTTCCGGCCTTTCTTTTGTAATTTTGTGGCCTGATTAGAAATTTAGGGAACAAAAATATAATTTTTCAAGACTAAAATGAGTACGATTAGTGTTCTTCAACAGTTGCGCGCTTCTTATCAACCCAAGTTGCCCACTGCCTTGTGTGGAGACGTAAAGATGATGGTGGGCGAATCCACCGAGTCAGTCGCCGACCAGGAGCAGATTCAGGAGCTTTTCCCCAATACTTATGGCATGCCGCAGATTACCTTTGTCAGGGATGAGAATCCCAAAAAGGGGCAGGTCAAGCCCATCAATGTGGGTGTGATTCTGTCGGGAGGTCAAGCACCCGGTGGGCATAATGTCATAAGCGGCATATTTGACGGCATCAAGAAAATCCATCCCGAGAGCCGCCTGTTTGGTTTCTTGATGGGGCCTGACGGACTGGTTAAGCACGATTATATGGAGCTCACAGCCGACATCATTGACCAGTACCGTAACACGGGCGGTTTTGACATGATTGGCTCGGGACGCACCAAGCTCGACAAGGAGGAGCAGTTCGAGAAGGGATTGGAGATCATCCGCCAGCTTAATCTGAAGGCGGTGGTCATCATCGGTGGTGATGACAGCAACACCAATGCGGCCATTATGGCTGAGTATTATAAGGCAAATGGTGCCAACGTGCAGGTTATTGGATGCCCAAAGACGATTGACGGCGACCTCAAGAATGAGTTCATTGAGGCTTCATTTGGTTTTGACACCGCCACTAAGGTCTACAGCGAGCTCATCGGAAACGTTGAGCGCGACTGCTTCTCGGCACGCAAGTACTGGCACTTTATTAAGTTGATGGGACGCTCGGCATCGCACATCGCGTTGGAGTGCGCCCTGCAGACCAAGCCCAACCTGTGCCTTATCAGCGAGGAGGTCGAGGAGTACTGCCTGGAGCTGAGCGACATCGTCACCAGTATCACCAACATTGTGGTCAAGCGTGCCAAGCGAGGACTGAATTTTGGCACCATCCTCGTGCCCGAGGGGCTCATCGAGTTCATCCCCTCGTGCAAGGCGCTCATCGAGCAGCTTAACGAGATCATGGCGAAGTTCAAGCCCGAGGTCTCTACGCTGGACCCCGATGCTCAGGTCGTGTTCATCCGTGAACATCTCGAGCCCGAGAACCTGGCCACGCTCGACTCCCTGCCCAAGACGCTGGGACGCCAGCTGATGCTTGACCGCGACCCGCACGGCAACGTGCAGGTGTCGCTGATCGAGACCGAGAAACTGCTGAGCACGCTGGTTAAGAAGAAGCTCAAACAAATCAACAAGGGTAAGCAGAAGGACGATCCCGACTATGTCAATTTCAAGGCCATGCACCACTTCTTCGGTTACGAAGGTCGTTGTGCAGCCCCGTCGAACTTTGATGCCGACTATTGCTATGCGCTGGGTTTCAATGCCGCGCAGCTCATCAATTGTGGTGCAACGGGCTACATGTCGTCAGTGCGTGATCTCATTAAGCCGTCGTCCGAATGGGTTTGCGGTGGCATACCCATCACCATGATGATGAACATTGAGCGTCGCAATGGCGCCGACAAGCCCGTCATCCGCAAGGCGCTGGTCGACATGAAGGACCGTCCATTCCTGGAATACTCCAACAACCGTGCTATATGGGCCAAGGAGACAAGTTATGTCTACCCAGGTCCCATCCAGTACTTTGGTCCTCCCGAGCTGATTGACCAGCCTACCAAGACGCTGGTTCTCGAGCATACGCCCGAGGAGTAAACCCAAAGCTGAAAACGCCTTCCACCGCGAGGAGGAAGGCATCAGCGTTTATTCTAACCTTTATCACAGCTTGCGCCCCCGTCATCTTCACGATGACAGGGGCATTTTTGTGCAGCTATATACTTCTCATAAATTCCTCAAGAAGCGACTGATGATAGCCTGGCAAGACGATGTGATGGTTGCCAATGGGTGTGGTTAGAAAGTAATCCTTGACGAGTTGTGGGTCATCAAGCGAAATGTTGACTTGCGTACGGCACAAGCAGGGATTGGGCTTATTGACGGCCATCGTGCCCTCGGCAATAAAATGGCGCGAGAGATCGCCGCTTACCTTGAACAGCGTCGCATCGCCCTCAAAGATGTCGCCCCGGATACCAACCCCTATGCCCGACTCAAAGTGCGTGTCAAGCTCGTAGCTCGACACGAGGTTGAGTGGGATGGTGCAATGGGCCAGCGTCATCATGCCCGTGTCGGGGTCAATGGATGAAGGATTGGCCTGGAAACCAGTGATGCCAAGCAAAGCCTGTGCAATCAGCATTGACAAGGCCGCAGGAACATCCCCTTCGCAACCTGCGACAATGGCTTCGGCGTTCAGCACTGCCAAGGCAAGACAACCCGTGTTGTGGAGGGCGGTGAGCAGGTCAAAGCAACGAATGGTAAATCCAGCCAAACGATAGCGTTCCACAACTTGTCGCAAGGCGTGATACAGCCGCATGGCATCAGGAAGTGCCTTGGCAACTATAGGTGTAGGTGGACGCCAAGGGTTAATGTCTATTGTGCTGTTATTAAGAGGAACACAATTAAAAATATCAAGCACTTCTTGAATGTCAATTTGGACCAACTCCACGCCCAATTTGTCACACACTAACTGGGTGTCAACATGGCTAGCGATGAGCCAATCTGAAGGTTGGCCTATAACTCCCAGCCGTTGCCCTTGCAGATGAAGGCGTGCTGCCGCCACTCGTTGCAAGTCTGCAAGGCGCAGGTTGATATGCAAGGGAGATCCATGCAGAATTTCACCCACTACACCTTGTTGGCGCAGATAGGAGAGTATTTCCATCGAAGCCGCCAATGAGTTGCTCTGACCTGATGTGAGCAGATAGATGGGGTGGGGCGCTTTCAGCTGCGGAAACAAAGACTTGAAGAGCCCTTCAGTTCCTCCTGTACGCACATAAATCAGGCTCAATGGAGCCGTGCCATAGTCTGTGAAGTCTGCCCCCTTGAAGTCATAATCAACCTCTAGTGATGAAAGAAATTGCTGTGTGGAGATGGCTACTGCCTTTTCGTCATGCAGTGACGATGTCAAAGTGTAGATGGAAATCTTGTTCATAGCAATTGGCTCATTTCGGCCTGCATGGCTGCTGCTTTCTCACGCGCCACTTGGGCGAAGTCGTCGCCCTGGCTGGCGTGAATAATGCCACGCGACGAGTTGACGATGATGCCGCACTGTGCGTTCATCGCATAGTGCGCTACCTCGGCCAACGTTCCGCCTTGAGCACCTACACCAGGCACCAGCAAGAAGTGGTTTGGCACAATGCGGCGCACATCCCGAAGCATCTCACCGCGTGTGGCACCGGCAACAAACATCATATTGTCTGCTGTGCCCCAGCGCTGCGCAGTGCGCAAAACATGCTCATAGAGCGGAGTGCCCTCGCTGTCGCGAATCATCTGGAAGTCGAGCGACCCCTTGTTGCTGGTCAGTGCCAGTACAATTACCCACTTGCCTTCATAGCCCAGGAAAGGTGATACGCTGTCTTCGCCCATATAAGGAGCAACTGTCAACGCGTCCACATCAAGCGCCTCAAAGAAACTACGGGCATAGGCCTTGCTCGTGTTGCCTATGTCGCCACGCTTGGCATCGGCGATGATAAACTGATCGGGATAACGCTCGCGGATATACCGTACAGTTTGCTCAAAGGCTTTATATCCCTCAGGGCCAAATGCTTCGTAGAAAGCCAAATTGGGTTTGAAGGCGATGGCAAAATCGGCAGTGGCATCAATGATGGCACGGTTGAATGCCAACAAGTCGCCACCTAGCGACGCGGGCATCTTGGAGGGGTCGGGATCAAGACCCACACACAGGAAACTGCGCTTGCGCAGCATGTTCTCATATAATTCCTTACGTGTCATTTTCTTATGATTAACTATCAATTATCAACTATCAACTAAAAACTACATCGCTGCTTCCTTGAGTTTCTCGGCGTTCTCAGCTACAATCAGGTGGTCGATGCAGTCCTGGATATCGCCGTCCATAAAGGCGGGCAGATTGTAAATGGTGTAGCCAATGCGGTGGTCGGTAATGCGCCCCTGCGGAAAGTTATAGGTGCGAATCTTTGCCGAGCGGTCGCCCGTCGATACAAGCGTCTTGCGGCGGCTCGCAATGTCATCGACATACTTCTGATGCTCGTGGTCATAAATAAATGTACGTAGGCGCGCAAGGGCACGTTCTTTGTTCTTCGGCTGGTCGCGTGTTTCGGTACACTCGATAAGAATCTCTTGCTGCTCGTTGGTGACGGGGTTGGTCCACATATAGCGAAGGCGTACGCCCGAGTTTACCTTGTTCACATTCTGGCCACCGGCCCCGCTGCTGCGGAAGGTGTCCCACTTGATTTCGCCCTCGTTGATGTGCACGTCGAATGGTTCGGCCTCGGGCAGCACTGCCACACTGGCCGCCGAGGTGTGTACACGACCCTGAGTCTCGGTAACGGGAACACGCTGCACCCGGTGAACGCCCGACTCATATTTGAGTGTGCCATATACATTATCGCCGGTGATGCTGAAGATAATCTCTTTGTAACCGCCCGAAGCTCCCTCGCTGTAGCTCGACACTTGCACGTTCCAACCCTTGGTCTCACAGTATCGCGTATACATGCGTGCCAGGTCACCGGCAAACAAGGCTGCCTCGTCACCTCCTGTGCCACCACGAATTTCCAACACCACGTTTTTGCTGTCCTCGGGGTCTTCGGGGATGAGCAAAAGCTTGATTTGCTCTTCCACCTTGGGCAGCTCGGCGGTGTTAGCTTCTATTTCTTCGCGTGCCATCGCACGCAGGTCCTCGTCGCTCTCCTGGGCCAGCAGTTCCTTGGCCTGCTCCAGGTCGGTGAGCAACTTACGGTAATGGTTTGTCGCTTGGAGCAAGGTTTCCAAGCTCTTGTATTCCTTGGTCAACTTGACATATCGGCGCTGGTCGGCTATCACGCTGGGGTCGGTAATAAGAGTACCAATCTCTTCGAAGCGTGCGTCCAGGCCTTCAAGCCGTTGCAGTAAGGGTGAGTCAGCCATAAGGTTCGTTTTGAAAAAATTTTTGCAAAGGTAGTGATTATTTTGTACCTTTGCAAATTCAAATGCGTAGGCCTCTAGTTGGCAACACAGGGGCATCGCCATTTACTTAACTCCCCTTAACTACTTTAACTACTTAACTACTTGTAACATGGTACTACAACGTTGGCAAACAGTTTTCCTCTTTCTTGCGGCAATCGCGATGGCCGTTTTCACCTTTATGCCCGTAATGGGGTTGGTTACTGACCAAGGGAATTTCACGCTCTGTGCCCTGGGCTGTTGTGAGAGCAGTGTGCCCAACTACCTGTTGCTTACACTCGACTGTCTCATTGTTGTGATGCTGCTTGTCACCATTTTCAAGTATCGTGACCTCAAGCTGCAGCAACGCTTGTGCAAGATTGACATCCTGCTCATCATCGCCCTGCTCATCACCATCGCTTGCATATGGCTCATGCAGCGCGGCATTGCCATCGCATTGCCAACGCCATGGATTATCTTGCCCTTTGTTGCACTTTTCTTTACCCTATGGGCCAACGGGCGAATCAAGGCCGACCGCAAACTCCTGAGCGACAGCGAGCGCATCCGCTAATGGATTATAGTTTGAATTATACATGCTTAATTAAAAATGTACGACTATATATCTGGAAATGTAGTGGAGCTGAACCCTGCATTCGCTGTGCTCGATAATCAGGGTATCGGCTATATGGTGAATATCTCGCTCACTACCTATGACCAAATCAACCGCGGCGACAAGAGCCAATGCAAACTATATGTCTATGAGGCCATTCGCGATGACGCGCATCTGCTCTATGGTTTCGCCACCAAACGCGAACGCGAATTGTTCCTGCTGCTCATCACCGTCAGTGGGGTGGGGGTGAACTCGGCACGCATGATTTTGGGCGCTGGGCCAGCCGAACAGGTCGAGTCGGCCATTGCTCAAGGCAATGTCGCCATGCTCAAGAGTGTCAAGGGAATTGGCGCAAAAACAGCTCAACGCATCATTGTTGACCTCAAGGATAAAATAAAAGTGGTGGACGCTACGTTTAATAGTGTAACAGGTGCGGCAGCCAGTGAGACCTATGAAGAAGCTCTTGCCGCACTGGTCATGCTCGGGTTTACCCAACAGATGTCGCAAAAGGCACTCAAGAAACTGTTTGAGCAACAGCCTGACATCACCGTTGAGCAAGCTATCAGGCAGGCACTGAAAATGATGTGAGTTCGTCCCCCCAGCCCCCAAAAGTGGGGATTTGGGGCAGCAATTTTGCATTGTGCATTATGAATTATGCATTTATAAAAAAGTCTATATTTGTCCTTGTTGGCGCACTGATTGGACTGTGGGCCGGCAATGACACGGCGTTGGCGCAATATGTGACCAGCAAACTGGCACCACCACCGCCACCACCCACGCAACAGCCCCCCGCACCGCAGCGTGGCAACACACGTAATCCACTGGACACCATCAATGTCCAGTTTAATGTGCATCCCACTGTACCAGGTACTTATGGCGACATTCAAGGAAGCGACGAGTACTCACTTGATCTGAAGTCGCCCTCAAATATTACCACCGAGGCTGAATATGACCCCGAGACGGGCTGTTACATAGTTCACACTCGATTGGGTGAAAATGACATTGTCACCCCATTTATCCTGTCGGCCGACGAGTACAACAACATGTACCTGCGCCAGTCGATGCAAGACTATTATCGACAGAAGTATTCTGAGACCGCCGAAGAGAAAGAGAAAAACCCCTTCAATTTCCTCGACATGCAGTTTGGCCTGGGGCCGCTGGAGAAAATCTTTGGCCCAGGTGGAGTGCAACTGAAGACACAAGGCTCAGTCACGTTAAACATGGGTGTCAAGAGCAACAAAACTGACAACCCCGCCATGTCGGTACAGTCGAGGCGCAAGACCTACTTTGACTTTGACCAGCAGATTCAGGCCACTGTCCAGGCATCGGTCGGCGACAAGATGAAGTTCAACATGACGTACAATACCAACGCCACGTTTGAATTTGACAATAAAAACCTTAAACTAGCCTATGATGGCAAGGAAGACGAGATTATCAAGAACATCGAGGCGGGTAATGTGAGCATGACCACAGGGTCGTCGCTGATTCGTGGTAGTGCCGCTTTGTTTGGTGTCAAGACCAAACTGCAGTTTGGCAAACTTACCGCCACAGCGCTCGTATCGCAGCAGAATAGTGAGTCTCAGACTGTCAACACTAAGGGCGGATCACAAACCACGGCATTTTACATCACGGCCGATAAGTATGACCAGAACCGGAACTTCTTCCTAGGCCATTTCTTCCGCGACAACTATGACGAGTGGTGCAAGCGTTTGCCCCTGGTATCGAGCGGCGTCAACATCACCCGAATCGAGGTGTGGATCACCAACAAGCGCAGCAACTTCAACGAGGCGCGCAATATTCTTGCGTTCATGGATTTGGGCGAGAACAAACACCTGGCCTGTAGCCATTGGACGCCCGACTTGAGTGCCGACAATCCCAGCAACAAGAGCAACACCTTGCTTGACGAGATCAAACTTGAATACCCTGACGCTCGACACATCAGCCAGGTGGCGACAGCCTTGGAGCCACTGAAAGCCTATGGATTTGAGGGAGGTCAGGACTACGAGAAAATTGAGAGTGCACGTCTGCTCTCTACTTCAGAGTACTCGCTCAATTCAAGTCTTGGATACATTCAACTGAAGACCGCTCTCAATGCTGACGAGGCAATTGCAGTGGCTTATCAGTATACCTATCGTGGGCAGA
>JAEEGI010028377.1_pt1 | contig 10649 bp, 7 predicted proteins | sample 8958751 | NCBI WGS metagenome assembly JAEEGI01 (sample SAMN16246545, study PRJNA631951) | gut metagenome | biome: gut microbiome; feature: rumen; material: KS-attached | host: Bos | place: Iran: Karaj | collected 2018-10 | reverse complement strand
GTCACCGTACTCGATGCCGTTGTGCACCATCTTCACAAAATGGCCGGCGCCGTTTTCACCGACCCAGTCGCAGCAGGGAGAGCCGTCGGCCACCTTGGCGCAGATGGCCTGGAAGATGGGCCTGACGTGTTCCCAGGCGGCGGGAGAACCGCCCGGCATCAGCGAGGGGCCCTTCAGCGCGCCCTCTTCTCCGCCGGAGACGCCGCAGCCCACGTAGAGGCAGCCGCGGCTCTCGACCTCCGCCGTGCGGCGGATGGTATCGGGGTAATGACTGTTGCCGCCGTCGATGAGGATGTCTCCCTCGTCCAGCAGCGGCAGGAGCCGCGCGATCAGCTCGTCCACCGGCGCGCCGGCCTTGACCATCATAAAGATCATCCGGGGCTTGGCAAGGGCTACCGCCAGCTCCTCCGGGCTGTGACAGCCGATGAAGTTCTTCCCCGCGCCGCGGCCGGAGAGGAATCTGTCCACCTTGTCCGGGCTGCGGTTGCAGACGGCGACGGTGAAGCCCCTGGACTCCATGTTCATCGCCAGGTTCTCGCCCATAACGGCGAGGCCGATCAGGCCGATATCCGCTTTTTTCATTTTTACACTTCCTTATTGGCTTCCCCTTGAGGGGAAGCTGTCGCGGGACGCGACTGATGAGGTGGCGCGGTCAGCGCTGCACCCTCGCGTTTCCCCTGTAGACGTCCCAGACCTGCTTTTCGTCCGCGGGCTCCGCGTAGTCGTTGAGGGTTGAGACCGCGAGCGCGCCGCAGGCCCAGCCGAACTGCAGCCATTTCTCCGGCTCCCAGCCGCTGAGCGCGCCGTACAGCAGGCCGCCGGAGAAGCCGTCCCCGCCGCCGATGCGGTCCAGCACCGGGATGGGCCGGGGCTCTTCCACGAACCAGTCTCCGTCCGCGCAGAGGATCGCGCCCCAGAGGTGTTCGTTGGCGGAGATCACCTGACGAAGGGTGGTGGCGCAGGCCGCGGCCCGGGGGTATTTCTCCCTGACCCGGCCGATCATGGCCTTGAAGCTCTCGATCTTGGCCGAAAGGTCTTTGCCGCCGGCCTCCGGCCCGCTGAAGCCCAGGCAGAGCTGGAAGTCCTCCTCGTTGCCGATCAGGATATCGGCCAGCGAGGCGATGCGGTGGAAGGCCTCGCGCAGCTCCTCCTCCCGGCCCTTCCAGAAGGTGGCGCGGTAGTTGAGATCAAAGCTGACCAGCGTTCCGTTCTCCTTGGCGATCTCGGAGAGCTTCAGGCAGGTCTCGGTGGTCTCGGGGCTCATGGCGGCGATCAGGCCCGACAGATGCAGGATCCCCACGCCTTCGCGCTCAAAGATGCGCTCCAGGTCGAAGTCCTCGGGACGGATCGTGCGGCCGACCTCGCCGGCGCGGTCGTTCCACACGCGCGGGGCGCGCAGACCGAAGCCGGAGTCGGCGATGTTGAACTGGTGGCGGAAGCCCCAGGGGCCGCCCTGCGGCACGTCGAGGCCCTCAAAGGCGATGTTCCGCGCGCGCAGCTGGGCCTTGATGAAGGCCGCGACGGGGCTGCCCTCGACGAACTTGGTCATGGCGAGGCAGGGCCTGCCCAGAGAGGAGGCCACGTTCAGCACGTTGGTCTCGGCGCTGGTGGCCTGCATATAGAACTGATTGCTGTTGTGCACGGCCATGCGGTCTGCCGGCGTGATGCGCACGCCCATGCTGGTCACGCAGGCAAGCGCGTACTTTGCGTTTTTCTTGATCTGAAGTTCCATTTTCGGTTTCCTCCGCCGTTTTTGATTGCTTGGTTCCATTATAAAAAGCAAAGACATAAAAAAACATGTCTTTGCTTGTTGCATACATTACCATTCTTGCGGTATAATGAAAAGTGAAGGGAGGGACGCCTCTTGAAGAAAAAGCTGCGCAGCGAGTTCAACAGCCGCCAGTACATGCTCTCAAAGGATTTTGAGCTCTACTATTACAGCGACCTGCATTTTTCCTCCGTCGGCAGCCACAGCCATCCCTATACCGAGGTCTATCTCTTCTGTGAGGGCCGGGTGGACATGGAGATCGAGGACCGCCGCCATCCGCTGCGCCCCGGCGACGTGCTGGTGCTGCCTCCGGGCGCGATGCACACGGCCGTCGTCCGCAGCGGAGACGTGCCATACCGCCGTTTCGTCTTCTGGCTCAGCGAGGATTTTTGCGCGGCCCTGCGCGCCGAGTCGGCGGATTACCTTTACCTTTTCGACCGCGTCCGGGCGAAGAAAGAATATGTGTACCCCATGGACACGCTGGAATTCAACAGTCTGCGCGGCAAGCTCTTCGCGATCCTCGAAGAGCTGCACACCGACCGTTTCGGCCGGGACGCCCGGATCGGGCTCGGCCTGCGGGATCTTCTGCTCGAGCTGAACCGCAGCGTCTGGCAGAGAGAGCACGCCCGCACAAAAAAAGAAAGCCTCTCCAGCTTCCAGGCCGTCACGGACTATATCGCCGGCCATCTGGACGCCGATCTCAGTCTGGACGCTCTGAGCCGGGCGCTGTTTTTGAGCAAATTCTACATCTCCCATCTGATCCAGGAAAACACCGGTCTGTCTCTGCATCGCTACATCACGAAAAAGCGTCTGGCCGCCTGCGTGGACGCCATGCGGGGCGGGGAGAAGATCGCGGACTGCTGCGCCCGCTTCGGCTTTTTGAATTACTCCAGCTTTTACCGTGCCTTCTTCAAGGAATACAAGTGCGCCCCCTCCGTCTATCTGCGGGAGCGCCTGTCTTCCTCCGAAGCGGAAGAACAGTTCTCCGGCTGAAACAGCCCCGGTCGGCGAGCTCCGACGGGAGCTTCCCTTCTGCCTCCCGACTCCATTCTTCACATTCTTAAGGGGATTTTCCGTTGACACCAAAACCGGAATATGTTAACCTAATCAGTAAGAAAGACATTGCTTTTTAAGGGGTGTGCGATCGACATGGACGAGAAAGCCCGCAAGTATTTCAACAAGCCTTTGAGCGAGCTGAGCGATTACGAGCGCATGATGCTCGACATCATGGCCGCCGGAGAGCCGGCGGAGGAGACGCCCGCTGAAGCGAGCCCCGTTGAAGAAGTACCCGCCGAGGAAATCCCCGTCGAGGAAGCTCCGGTTGAAGAGGCCCCTGCCGAGGAGGCCCCGGTTGAGGAAGCCCCGGTTGAAGAGGCTCCCGTCGAGGAAGCGCCTGTTGAGGAAGCGCCCGTCGAGGAAGCCCCCGTCGAGACGGCGGAACAGGACGACAGCGACGTGAAGATCGCCGGCGAGGCCCCCGAGGAGAAGCGCGAGCCCATCCCCCTGCTCGTGGAGGAGAAAAACCCCGAGCTCGAGCCCGTCGTCATCAACCGTCCGACGATCCAGTTCATGAACAGCATCGAGCGTGAGAAAAAGATCACCCGCAGGATGAAGCGGCGCCGCATCCGTTCCGGTTTCGTCGTGCTGGGTCTTTGCGCGGCGCTGATCCTGGTGGCCTTCCTGTACAAGGGCCTCGTCCTGAAAGAGCCCATCCTGGAAAAGACCGAGCCGACGGCAGAGCCTTCGGCCGAGGTCGTCGAGGTCACGCCCTCCCCGACGCCCACGCCCGTGCCCACGCCCACGCCCGAGCCCGAACACCGCTACGCCGTTGAGCGCGCGCCCCTGAGCTGGGTCGGCGCACAGGATCTGTGCCTCTCGAGCGGCGGTTATCTCGCCGTCATCAACACGCGCGAGGAATTCAACAAGATCACGGCGATGGCCGACGAGCAGGGCATCGAATTCCTGTGGATCGGCGCCCGCCGCGACGTGACGAGCAACACCATCGTGTGGGAGCGCGGCGAATCCGTGGACGGCGCCGTCGATCCCAACGACCGGCGGATGTCCCTCTGGGCGCCCGGCGAGCCTTCGTTCATCGACGGCGACGGCACCTCCGAGGACTATATCATCCTGTGGAACCACGACGGCGGCTGGCGCTACTGGGACAGCCGCGGCGATCTCAACGAGATCTGGGGCTGGCGCGACCGCGTCGCCTACGTCTGCGAGTTTGACAACTGAAAAGGTGATCATAAAAACCGGGACTGCAGCGCAGTCCCGGTTTTGGACGGAAGACAAACCCGCGCATGAAGGCTTTGATATGCGGGGAGAGAGCGAAGAGAGGGGGCGGGGAGCCCCCTTTCTTCGTACGATCGAGCAAAACCGGAAACTTTCCGGGAAGTTTCCGGTTTTGCTTTCAAGCTGTCGGCAGCCTGTCGACAGCTTGAAACCGGGACTGCGATGCAGTCCCGGTTTTTTATTTCCGATAAAGATAGCTCTCGCCGCGGATCGTGCCCGAGGTCGAGCGGAAGAGGCCGTTTTCGATATAGACGAGATCGAGGTTCTCCTCGCCGATCGGCGCGTCGAAGGGGTCGAGCGTTTCGTTGAGCAGGGCCAGCCACTCGTCCTTCTCCGCGAAGGTGTAGCTCAGCCCTCCCGCGTCGGCGGGGCGGTTGGGCATCGTGCAGAAGGCGATGTCCTCCGCACGGCACTGGATCGCGCAGCGCAGAAGATAGGCGATGTTCGCCGCCGTGAGATCGCTGTCGACGGAGGCTGCGGCCAGCTGCACCACGCGGGCCAGATTGGGGATGGAGCCGAGCGAGATGAACTGCCGCGCGGCCGCCTTCAGAAAATCGTGCTGGAGGGCGATCCGGTCGAGATCTCCGTTTACATAATTCTTTCGGTAGCGGCAGAGCTGGACGCACTGCTCGCCGTTGAGGCATTGATAGCCCGCCGGGATGTGGATGGACAGATCCTGCGCGGCGTCCTCGTAATCCATATCGAAGGGGACGTCGAAATAGACGCCGCCCATCAGATCGATGGCCTGTTTCACGGTGTTCAGATCCATCACGGCGCAGCTGTCGGCGTCGAAGCCGCAGAGGCCGCGCATCGCCTCCCGCAGGCCCTCGAGACCGTCGTTTCCGGCGTTCTTCGCCATGGTGTAGGCGCAGTTGATCTTGCGGACCTCCCAGGATCGGTTTACATAAGTGTCTCTTGGGATGCTGACGAGATCGATGCGGCGCGACTCGGCGTCCACGCGGCAGAGCACGATCGTGTCGGTATTGCCGCTGACCTCGTCCATGCCGGCGAGGATCATCGTGTAGACGCTCTTTTTCCTCTGCGCGGGGGCGCTCTCCATCGTTTCCGCCATCAGCGGCGCCGCCGTCTCCTCTCCCGGCGGCGCGGTGTTCACCGGCGCGGCGCTTTCCGCCGCGGCGGCCTCCGAGCGCGGCAGGGCGCCGTGCAGCAGGAGTGCGGCCGTCCCCGCGAGCAGGATAAGACCGATCGCCCGGACGAGTCTTCCTTTTGTTCTGCCTATGTCCATTTTTTCCTCCCTGAAGCGTTTTCCCTGCTATTGTCCCCCTTCCCGCCCGTTTTTAGACATGAAAAAGCCCGCCCGGAGCATCGCTCCGGGCGGGCCGCCGATATGGCGATCGTCGTTTTGCGGTCTTTCGGTCGTCCCGTCTCTCAGACGTCTTTTTCCGCGTAGGCCGCGAGCACGCCCTTGTAGGTCATGTAACAGTCGAATTTGGAGACCACCTCGAAGGGCGCGTGCATGCTCAGCACCGGGACGCCCGCGTCGATCGTGTCGATATTGCGCTTGGCCATGAACTTGGCGATCGTGCCGCCGCCGCCCTGGTCGACCTTGCCGAGCTCGGCCATCTGCCAGACGACGCCCGCGTCCGCGAAGAGGCGGCGCAGATGTCCCACCAGCTCGGCCGAGGCGTCGCTGCTGCCGGCCTTGCCGCGCGCGCCGGTGAACTTGCAGATGCCCATGCCGTAGTTGAGCTTGGACTCGCTGCGTTTTTCGGAGACCTCCGGGTAGATCGGGTCGAAGGCGTTGGTCACGTCGGCGGAGAGGCAGAAGCTCTTTTCAAAGCAGCGGCGCAGCGCCACGCCCTGGGATTGACACAGGTCCTCCATGAAGGTGTCGAAGGACGCGCTCTGCATACCGGAGACGCCCTCCGAGCCGATCTCCTCCTTGTCCGCAAGGATGCACACGCAGGTGCGCTCCGGTGCCTCGACGTCAAAGATCGCCTTGAGCTCGGCATAGGCGCAGACGCGGTCGTCGTGGCCGTAGCCGCCGATCATCGAGCGGTCGATGCCGATCTCGCACACGTCGAAGGCCGGGACGGCGACGAGCTCGGCGGAGAGGAAGTCCTCCTCCGTGACGCCGCAGAGGTCGTTGAGCAGGCTCAGCACCGCGAGCTTGACGCGGTCCTTGCCGTCATCGGCGTAGGGCACGGAGCCGATGAGGATGTTCAGTCCCTCGCCGGTGATGCCCTCGGCCATCGTCTTCTTCATCTGGTCGGCGGCGAGGTGCGGCAGCAGGTCCGTGATGACGAACTTCGGCTCGTCCTTCTCGCGGCCGATCGTGATCTCGACGCAGCTGCCGTCGCGCAGAGAGGCCACGCCGTGCAGCTCCAGCGGGATCGTGACCCACTGGTACTTTTTGATGCCGCCGTAGTAGTGCGTGCGGAAATAGCAGAGCTCGTCGCTCTCATACAGGGGGACCTGCTTGAGGTCCAGACGCGGCGCGTCGACGTGCGCGCCGGCGATGACCGCGCCCTCGGCGAGGCTCTTTTTGCCGATCACGGCCAGCGTCAGCGCCTTGCCGCGGTTGTTCTGATAGACCTTCATGCCCGGCTCGAGCGCCATGCCCGGGACGTACTCCACGAAGCCGCGCTCCTCGGCCTCGGCGATCGCGTTCTTCACGGCCTCGCGCTCGGTGCGGGAGGCGTCGAGATAGCGGATATATTCCGCGCAGTATTCTTCGCATTTGACGCGCTCGTCCGTGCCGATCAGGTCATAGCCGTTCTTCTGCTCGTAAAAGAGCTTTTCTCTCAGTTCATCCATGGCTTTTCAAAACCTCCGAAAAAAATTGTCTGCAGGTATCCGAAAACTGATCCTCATCCCCGTCGTTATACAGGATGTGATCACATTTTTCTTTGAAGTATTCGTCGCTCTTCTGCGCGTCGACGCGCGCGGAGGCGCGCTCGAAGTCAAGACCGTCCCGGTCCATGATGCGCGCGATGCGCCTCTCGCGGTCCGCGAGCACGCCGAGCACCAGGTCGCAATGTGCGGCGAGGCCTCCCTCGATCAGCTCGATCGCGTCTATCGCGGCGAGCGTCCCGCCCGCCATCGCCCAGGCGCGCAGACGGCGCGCGGCCTCCTCGCGGACGAAGCGATGACTGATTGCGTTGAGCTCCGCGAGCGCGGCCGGGTCGGAAAAGACTTCCGCGGCGAGGGCGCGCCGATCGATGCCGCCGTCCCGGTAAGCCGTCGGAAAGCGCGCGGCCAGCGCGGCGACGAGCGCGGCGTCGCGCTCGAGCAGCTCGTGGTAGAGCGCGTCGCAGTCGATCACCAGCGCGCCGAGGCTTTCAAGCAGCTTGAGCGCGGTGGTCTTGCCGCTGCCGCTCGGGCCGGTGATGCCGACGACCGTCATGCCCCCGACGAGCGCCTCGGCGATCTCGCCCTCGTCCAGCGCGCCGCGGCGCAGGATGCGGAAGGGCCTGTCCGCAAGGGAGATCAGCGTCGATTCGCGCCCGAGGCCGCAGGGGCCGCCGTCGATCACGCCCTCGATCTGTCCGTCGAAATAGGCGAGGACCTTTTGCGCGTCCTTCGGGCTCTCCTCCCCCGAGGGGTTGGCCGAGGGCGCGGCGAAGGGCAGGCCGGTCAGCCGCAGGAGCTCGAGCGTCTTCGGATGGTCCGGGCAGCGCAGGCCCACCGTGTCGCCCCCCGCCAGCACGACGGGCGGGATCTCCTTTTTGGCTTTCAGCACGATGGTCAGCGGGCCGGGCCAGAAGCGCGCGGCAAGCGTCTTCGCCTGCGGCGGGACCTCGAGGCAGTATTCCTCCATGCTCTCCGCGCCGGGCACCATCAGCGACAGGGGCTTGACGGCGGGGCGGCCCTTGACCTCGTAGATCCTTTCGACCGCCGCGGCGTCAAGGCCGTTGCCCGCCAGGCCGTAGACCGTTTCGGTCGGCACGGCGACGAGACCGCCGCCGCGGATAAGCTCCGCCGCGCCGGAGAGATCGTCTGTAAAGACTTGTGTTTTCATATCCTGCTCCCTGCCCGCTTCAGCTCTGCGCGGCAAGCCGCTCGGCCTGGTCGGCGGTGACGAGCGCGTCGATGAGCGCGTCGAGGTCGCCGTCCATGATCGAGCCGATATTGAAGCTCCGTCCCTCGCCGACAAGGCGGTGGTCGGTCACGCGGTTCTGCGGGAAATTATAGGTGCGGACGCGCTCGCTGCGGTCGCCGCTGCCGATCTGGCTGCGGCGCTCGGCCGCGACGGCGCTGCGCCGCTTTTCCTGCTCGGCCTCGTAGAGCTTGGCGCGCAGGATCTGCATCGCGCGGTCCTTGTTTTTATACTGGCTGCGCTCGTCCTGGCACTCGACCACCGTGCCGCTGGGCAGGTGGGTGATGCGGATGGCGCTCTCGGTCTTGTTGACGTGCTGGCCGCCCGCGCCGGAAGAGCGGTAGGTGTCGATCTTCAGATCGTTCGGATCGAGGCGGAAATCCACCTCGCCGATCTCGGGCAGGACGGCGACCGTGGCCGCCGAGGTGTGGATCCTGCCGCCGGACTCGGTGACCGGCACGCGCTGGACGCGGTGGCCGCCGGCCTCGAACTTCAGGCGGGACCAGGCGCCCTCGCCCTCGACGACGAAGCTGATCTCCTTGAAGCCGCCGAGCTCCGTCTCGCTGGAATTGGCCACCTCGACGCGCCAGCCCTTCCGCTCGGCGTACATGGAGTACATGCGGAAGAGATCGGCCGCGAAGAGCATGCCCTCCTCCCCGCCGACGCCGCCGCGGATCTCCATGATGACGTTTTTGCCGTCGTTGGGATCCTTCGGCAGGAGCAGGATCCTGATCTCGCTCTCGCGGCGTTCCCGCTCGGCTTTCGCGGCGCGGAATTCCTCCTCGTCTCCGAGCTCCGTCGCGGCCTCCATGTCCTCGCCGGCGGCAAGCCAGGCGCGATAGGCCTCGACGAGGGGGCGCAGCTCGCGCGCTTCCTTCTCGCAGGCGGCGAAGGCCGCGGCGTCGGAGTAGACCTCCGGCCGCTCCATGCGGGCGCAGAGCTCTTCGTATTGATTTTTCAGCTTTTCAAGCTTTTCAAACATGGCTCTCTTCCGCGCCTTCCGATCGGTTTTTCCGAGTATGTATCATACCATATTTCCCCGCGCCTGTAAACGAAGAATGAAGAATTCTTAAAGCGCGTCCGAGCGCTTGACGCGCGGGCGCTTTTTGCGGATAATAGGGGCAAAGAAAGAGCTGTGAAAGGGTGAGAAGGATGAAAAAAGCAAAGATATTGACGGCTCTGCTGCTCGCGGCCGCTCTGCTGGCCGGCTGCGGCGCGCCGCAGGGCGAGCTCCCGCCCGAGACGACGCCCGCGGCCGAGTCTGAGGCCGTCGTCGTGACGGACGTCGCGGGGCTGCTGAACGCGCTTTCTTCCGGAGCGGTGATCGAGATCGACGCGAACGAGCTCGCGCTCGACCGCGCGCCGGATTACGGTTTTTCCTATTCCGCCGGCGCCTATACCTGGGAGTCGATGGGCGGAGGCGAATATCAGCTCGTGCTCCGCGGTCTCGAGGACCTTACGATCCGCAGCCGCGCCGAGGGCGGCACGCTGATGACGACCGGATCGGCGGTGGCAAACGTGCTCAGCATACGCGACTGCAAGGGTCTGACGCTCGAGGGACTGACGCTCGGCCATCGCGGCGAGCCGGGCTATTGCTGCGGCGACGTGCTGTACTGCGACGGCTGCGAGGATCTGCTGATCCGCGGCTGCGATCTCTTCGGCTGCGGCGTGACGGCCGTGAACGCCTGGAAGTGCACGCGGCTCTTCCTCGAGGACTGCACGCTGCGCGACTGCAGGGCCTCCGCCCTGAACGCCACGCTGTGCACCAACGTGCAGGCGCGCGATTGCCGCATCCTCCGCTGCGGAGAGGCTTCCTATGATATCGCGGCGCTGTGCGTGGCGAGCTGCAACGGCTTTGCGCTGATCAACAGCGAGATCCGCGACGGCTCCAACAGCTGCCTGCTCGACGAGATGAACTCCTCCTCGGTGTGTCTGCTCGGCTGCGAGGCGACGGGAAATCGGTTCTCCGAGGCGCTTTTCCGGATCTATGACGGGGGCGTCACGGTCAGCGGCTGCGCGCTCGCGGACAACGAATTCGGCAAATGCTATGCGAATGAAAACTGCTTCGCCGTGACGGGAAGCGGGAAGGCGCTCGTCAGCTTCGCGGACTTCGCACGCATGGAGCGCAAGCCCTTCGAGGGCGAGTACGTCGGCCCCGCGCCCTATGTGACGCCGGGCGACGTCGGAGAAGAGACCTACACGACGGCGGGCGACCTTCCGGCTCCTCCCCCGCCGGCTCCCGCATGGGACGGCGAACAGGCGGAGGTCCACGTCAAGACCGTGGACGAGCTGCTCGCCGCGATCGCCCCGCACACGACGGTCTTCCTCGACGCTGAGGAATTCGACCTCTCCGCGGCCTCGGATTACGGCAGCGGCAGCGGGCTGTATTACACCTGGGTCGACACCTACGACGGGCCGGGGCTCGCCCTGCATGATCTCGACGGCTTCGCGCTCGTCGGCGGCGGGATGGGCGTCACGCTGCTCTCCGCCGTCCCGCGTTACGCGGACGTGCTGTATTTCGAGAACTGC
>JAEEGI010028372.1_pt1 | contig 10650 bp, 9 predicted proteins | sample 8958751 | NCBI WGS metagenome assembly JAEEGI01 (sample SAMN16246545, study PRJNA631951) | gut metagenome | biome: gut microbiome; feature: rumen; material: KS-attached | host: Bos | place: Iran: Karaj | collected 2018-10 | reverse complement strand
GGGCGGACTTTGGAAATCGGTCTGGAGACATGGGCACCGTACTATCGCGGCATTGTTTTTGAAGACTGTGATTTGATCCACAACAACGCGGCGGCGTTGAGCGTCCACATGGGGGGCCCTGCGCCGATCGACGATATCACCTATCGCAACATCCGCATCGAATACGACGCCAGCGAGATGGAGAGCATTTTGCAGCGGGAGCGTGATCAGAAGGTTGTGTGCAAAGCACCGTGGTCGGGCCGCTGGCTGGATGTTTCCAACGGCAAGATGTTCGGTGCCAACAGCATGTACACGAAATCGATCGGACTGGATGTCGTGAACGATCCATACGGGACGTTTAAGAAACTGACGGTGGAGAACATCGATATCACGGTGGATGACGGGGCGGTGAAGCCGAGCCATAGCATTCAGCCGCAGCCGGGGAGTGCATTTGGCGAAATCACCATCAAGAATGTGAAGATCAATGGTGAAGATGTGAAAATTCCGTAGAGCTAAAAGCCTAAAGCTTAAAGCTTAAAGCAAAAGGCATTAGGTGCGAGCCCTCTCCGTCGCTGTCGCGCCACCTCCCCCGGAGTGGGAGGCTGGATTCCTCTCCGTCGCTTCGCGCCACCTCCCCCGGAGGGGGAGGCTGAAAATCCCTCTCCGTCGCTATTGCGCCACCTCCCCCGGAGTGGGAGGCTGAATCCCTCTCCGTCGCTGTCGCGCCTCCGCCCCCGGAGGGGGAGGCTATTCAAGGCCGGGGACGTAGAAGACCGTGAAATTCTTGATGACGGCGATGCCGGCATGGGCGGTCTGGTAAGTCATGGCAAAACGCGCATTCTTGAGCAACTCAATATCTTGCGGCGTTAGTTTCATGGTGAACATGGCCTGTTCGTCAAGATAGATTGTGAAATTGTCGCCATCTTTGATGATGCGGTTTGTGGTGATGAAAACGTTGTCTTCGTCACCGCTGGTGATGGTCGCCGATGGTTGTGCACGCCATCTCTCTTGTCCGTTGAGGATAATGCGTTGAAGGCTTGCGTTTCCATTCTTTTTCAACAGCTCGAATAGAACGCCTTTTTGCGGTGGCGTCGTGCCCTGTGCGGATGCCGCAATGTCTTCAGGTGTTGAAAGAGCGATGAAAAGAGAGCATTCGTCGAAGTCGCCGAAGCACTCCCATGCAATTTCGAAATTGACTGGCAATGACAGTTCGGGCAGGGCGAGCGTGAGGTGATTGCCTGGCGCGGTTGTATCGGCGCTGTTCCAGAAAAGGCCAGAGAGGCCGACTTTCTGCAGCGATTGTTCGTTGGAGACGTTCACAAGCCAGTCCGTTTTTTGGCCGAACTGGAATGGATCGTAGAATTTGGCGATGGAGCCGCGTTTGAAGGCTTGTATCGTGGAGACGGCGGGAGCCGTCGAATCTGTCGTCGTCTGGGCGGACGGTGGATTGGACGGATTGACAGGTGGTTTTGGAATGGGGATCGTTCTGTTCAGCAGCATCCAGCAGATGACTAAGGTGCCACCGATAATCAGCCCTTCAAGCATGGCCATGAACATCTTGCGTCGATGATCGGATTTTTGCGGGAAGCACTCGTCAAACGCCTTGCGGAATTCATCGACCGTCTTGAAGCATTCATGCGGTTCAGGGGAGCATGCACGTTCGAAGAAGCGGTTGAGAGCGCGCATCTGCGCATTGTCCATGAGGTCTTCTGGAATTTCGGGGAAGCAGGCGGAGGCGTAGCCCGTCACGCAGCAATAGACGACCATGCCGAGCGAATAGAGATCCCACAGTTTTCCATCGACCTGCTTGCCATCCAATAGCGACGGCGGACAGAAGCCCTCTGTTCCTGCAAATGAGAGAGTTGGGCTGTATTCCGTGACAAGGCCGAGGTCGCCGAATTTCGGTTTTCCGTTGACAAAAAAGATATTGGCGGGCTTAATGTCGCGATGAATCAAGGCGTGTTTGTGGAGAATCTGGAGACCATCCAGAAGGCCGTGAATGCAATCCTGCGTTTCACGGAATGTGAGGCGGCGCTCATGGAGGCGGTTTTCAAGCGTATCGGGCATGTAATGGCCGCCGTTGCCGGTATTTAGGTTGTCGGCGGTCTCCATGAGATAGAAGAAATAGTTATCGAGATCGCCGGCCTGCTGGACGTAGATGAGATTGAGTTCCAAGCCGATGGCGGAACGGTATTTCTGTACGGCGCGGACTTCGCGTTCCCATGCCGTTTTGTCTAGCTTCGTTTTATCGATGATTTTGAGGGCCCAATTTTGACCGAATGGCGCTTTGACAAGCCAAATTTCACCATACCCGCCATGGCCGCAGCACTCGACGGGGGTGATATTGGATTGTTCCAGCCATTTGGCTATTTCTGGAGGTATAGGCATGAAGGAGAATTACTTACGAAGAATGGATGTCTTGCTAATGGCGGTTTCGGCTTCCTGAAGCCTGTTCAGATTTTGCGCAATGGAGAGCAGCTCCTGACGCTGCGTCTTGACGGCTTCCAGCTTGGCGGCGCAATCGGCGCATTTCGCAAGATGATGCTTGCAGATGAGTTTCTGGACGAGCGAGAGATTGTCGTCAAGAAGTCGTTGCAGATTGATTTCGCTGATATGTTTCATGGTTGCGTCCTCTTATGCATCCTTCAGTGTCTTAACGAGTTCCATCAATTTTTCCATGACTTCGTTGCAGTCATTATAGACGGTGGCGAGGGAGACCTTCTGGAATTTTGCAACGTCTTCCGGCCGTTTGTTTTGGAGGCGGCACATCATGAAGGATTGTAGTTTGCGCGGTTTGACGGTGCGTTTCAGTTCGGCGAGAGCCTGTGAATAGACGTGTGCCATCCATTCTTCGTCTTCGCGTTTGCGCTTCGCCTCGTCATCGTTTTCATCGAAGGCGGTGTTTTCCTGAATTTCTTCGTTGTTGTTGTCTTGCTGGCGTTTACGAAGAATTTGGAAGATGCAGTTTTTGATGATTTGGCGCAGATAGTCGCGGAAACGGCCTTTTTCGGGAGCGTAGACGAAGCTGTCTTGCGCCTTAAAGAACGAGACGAGAACGTCTTGCGTTAGTTGTTCCTGTTCATCGGGCGTGAGATGGTAGTCCGAGCCGCGAAGCCAGATGAGCGCGCCGTACTTTTTGGCGAAAAGATTCCAGGCGGCGTTGTCGCCTTTCTTGATATCAGCCAATAGGTTTGGGTCTGTTACGAAAGCCATATTGCATCCATGTTATTGATAGGGAGTTAGTTAGAATTAGACATCAGAAAGTCGTAATCCTGTTTCCGATGGTATTTGACGGCGTAATCTTTGACGATGGCGAACCACGGGCGGGGGAGTTCCGCGACAGAATCCGTCATGGTGAAAAACGCTTCGTTGGCGGCGTCTTGAGCGTCTTCTGGTCGATTTTCGGACAGGATGAGACAGTATGCGGCGGCATCCATGAGCGGTTTGGCGTTCCAATTGGCGGCGTTAGCGTCGTCAGGAAAGACTTCCTGTCGTGTTTTGATGATTTTGGTAAGTTCGTCATGACAACGCTTTGCGTCTTGAATTCGCTCCGAATTATTCTTGCCCTGTTGAAGGAAACCGAGCATTTCGCGAGCGATTTGCTTGGAGATGGCGTTGCGGAGACGGTTGCGGTTGACGGCAATGGCCGACGGATCGGCGGCGGGGCCTTGTTCGCGGAATTGGCGGAGGATGTCTTTATCGTTCAATTTTGCGATAAAAACGGGAAGGCCTTCGGCGGTCGTCTCCGAAATGGTTTTAGCCATGAAATCGGCGGGAAGCGAATAGGCGAGCATCATGCCCATGACGCGATCGTAGCGCGGTCGCCGAGCGGAATAGAGGCCCAATTGGTCGAGCACGGTGTCGCAAAGAAGCGTGTTGATTTTATTTTCGACAAGCTGTTCCAGCAGCTCGCGGGCGGATTTTTTGCGCGACGCGTCCATGGAAATGGCGATGCCGACTAGCAATCGCGACTGATCCGCCTGTGGGAAAAGTGCTGCGGAGAGGACGCAATCGTTCGGATATTGGCGGACTTGCGTGAGAAGCGTTGTTTTTTCCTCTGCCGTCAATTTTTCTGAGCCATTTATAATACGACGAAGCGACTGTTCAGGCAGTTGAGAGGCGTCCTGTGCAGTCACGACTAGGCAGAATAGGATGGCGGAGAAAATTCGCGGAAGCATTGCTTCATTTAGGGGGCGGAGGATTGCGCATTTAGTTTTTGGATGATCTGCAGAGCAGATTCATGAGCGACGGCGTCCAGAATGGCGTTTTCATTCAGTGTGGCGGTTTCGGGAGCGCCCGTCCGGCTGTCTGACTTGCTGAAACTGAACGTGTTTTGTTTGTCGCCGTCGATCATGGACATCTTGCCGGAGATGTTGATGGAGGTTTTGAGCAACTGGCGTTTTTGCATGGGGAGATCCATCGTCTGCGACTTGTTTTCAAACGTGTCAAGAACGACGGAAATCCGTATGCCGTCGCCATTTGCGCCGTCCTGCGTTTGGAGGGCGGTCTGTACGCCGGCGTTGGAGAGATGTTTTTGCAGGGCGGTGCAGAAGGTCTGCAACGGCTTATCCGCCGTTGGCGGCATGAGCAGCGTCAACGGTTTGTTCAACGGCTGTATGACTTTTTCCGCAAGACCCAACTGGTTCATTAGACCGGGCAGTTTGTCTAGAAGTTGCTCAAGCGTGCTGATTTTTGCGGAAAGCGGCAGGGTGGCGCGGGTGAGGACGAAATCCGGCAGCGACACTTTTTCCATGGAGACGTTGAAATTGTTCCCCCAGCGGGTGATGCGCGTGAAAATCAACGCGGATGGCGCGAGCTTGGCGGTTTTATTTCGTATGTTGTTGTTTGAACGGAGGTTGGAACCGGTCGGCAACAGGCCGATCGTATTGGTCATCTCCAAAAAAGACTGTCGTGGCATAACCGTGGCGGAGACGGCGGCCAAATTTTCGACGGTCTGCCAAATTTTGTTGACGTCCTCTGTGGAAAGATTTGTCGTGCGATTGTCCGGCTGGAAGATGATGCAGCCGGGCGCGTTTTGGGCGGTTGCGGTTCCAAGACAAGTGAAACAAGTCAATAAAAGGATGTTCAATGCTTTTTTCATTTATGGTGTCCTTGCCTCGACGGCGTTAAGGTTTGCTTGAATGCTTGCACTTAACTAGTAGAGGCAAGGGGGGTGGATTTTCTAATAATTTCTGGAAATAACGTCTTTTCAGGCAACTTTTTGCGGCTGCCCCTGTCAAAACACATGTTTGGCGGAAAAACGGCCGCGCGTGGCGCGGCGTGGTTTTTCTTTACAATATAATATAATAGGAACAGGCGTTCAATCCAAAGGAACGACATGATATTTATCGTCAGCATCTTGCTTTTCAACTTCTACACATGGTGGCGGTTGCGCTGTGCATTCCTTAAAGGGATGTCGCCATGGTATTCTGTTGCGTTGTTCGCCGTCGTGTTCTTTCTGGCGTTGATGCCCGCGACTTGCAGGCTGGTTTTCGGGCGGCAGGCGACTGGCTGGCTAGCGGATTCATGCACAGTGGTCATGTGGGTATGGTGCGCATGGTATTTCTGGTTAGCTGCGGTGTTCGCAGTAATGGATTTATGGAATTTATCCATGAAATTGTGTGGAAAACCATGGGGCATCCATCCGTTCTGGGAGGGCATTGCTGGAATCGCCTTCGTGATTGTAGCGAGCATTTGGGGGCTTGTGGAGGCGAGTTGCATCCGCTACAAGGAAGTGGAAATCCAATCGGAAAAGATTCCGCAAACCGCTGATGGATATAGGATTGCGCTTGTTTCCGACATCCATTTGAGCCCCTGCCTGCGGCGAAGCGTGGCGGAAAAAGCCGCCCGAATCGTCAAGGAAACCAAGCCAGATCTTTTGCTGAACGCAGGTGATTTTCTGGATGGCGCGGGAAAGCGTGAGCAGTCGATGGCGACGTTGTTCAAAGGAATTGCTCCGCAGGGAAGCTTTTCCATCATCGGCAACCATGAAGTGTATTTTGGCGTGAAGGAAAGCGAAGAGATGCATGAATTGGGAGGTTTCCGTGTGCTGCGCGACAAAGGAATTGAAATCGACGACTGGTTGTATGTCCATGGCGTGGACGATGATGCGATCGGCAATCGTTATTCCATGTCGCCGAAACGGGATAGAAAGGCGTCATACGATTCAGTGGAGGAGGCGGAGAAATGCGCGAAGCGGTTTTCGATTCTGCTGAAGCATCGGCCAGAGGCGGATGCTGTTGCACGGAAGCAGTTTGATTTGATGATGTCTGGCCATAGCCATGGTGGCCAGCTGTTTCCGTTCACGCTGTTGGTAAAGATCAAATATCCTTTGGGAACAGGACTTTATGAATTTCCAGAAGGGCTGAAATTATATACGACTCCCGGAACGGGCACGTGGGGGCCACCGTTTAGAGTATTCGCACGGCCGGAAGTGACAGTGTTTGTTCTAAGAAGCTTAAAGCCAAAAGCTTAAAGCTAAAAACAAAGGCAGAATTGCAAAACGTAAAAGGCGCGGAAGAATGAAAATTCTTCCGCGCCTTGTTCAGTTGTTAATTGTTAATTGTTAATTGTTAATTGTTAATTACATGCGTTCCATGAGCCGCGTGATGATGGCGTTGGTGGATGCATCATGCGCGAGTTTGGCGGGATCGTTGGCGGCGAAATCCTTCAAAACGTTCTTGGCGAGGACTTTGCCGAGCTGGACGCCCCATTGGTCGAAGGAGAAGACATTCCAGATGACGCCTTGGACGAAAATCTTCTGTTCGTAGAGGGCCATGAGGATGCCGAGCATGCGGGGGGTGAGTTCGTCGGCGATCAGCGTATTGGTCGGACGGTTGCCCTGGAAGATCATATGCGGCTTGAAGGCTGGATTCTTCGTGGCGCCTTCTTCGAAGATGCCGCCGAAAGCGAGGGCTTCGGTCTGCGCGACGAAATTGGCGAGCAGTTTCTGATGATGGTCTCCCGTAGGCGTTTGCGACTTGCAGAAGCCGATGAAATCGGCGGGAATCAGTTTCGTGCCCTGATGGAGGAGCTGATAGAAACTGTGCTGTCCGTTCGTTCCGGGCTCGCCCCAGATGATCGGGCCAGTCTGCCATTTGACTTCGTTGTTGTCCTTCGTGATGTACTTGCCGTTGCTCTCCATATCGACCTGCTGGAGGTGGGCGGAGAAGCGATGCATGGACTGGTCGTACGGTAGGATGGCGTAGGTCTGGGCGCCGAAGAAGTTATTGTACCAGATGCCGAGGAGGGCCATGATGACTGGCATGTTCTTGTTAAACGGCGTCTTACGGAAATGTTCGTCCATGGCGTGGAAGCCTTCGAGCATCTTCGTGAAGTTTTCCGGACCGATCTGAATCATGATGGGCAGGCCGATGGCGGAATCGAGGGAGTAGCGGCCGCCGACCCAGTTCCAGAAACCGAACATGTTGGCGGTGTCGATACCGAAATCGGAGACTTCCTTCGCGGCCGTGGAGACGGCGACGAAATGCTTCGCGATGGCGGCGTTGTCGCCGTTGAAAGCTTTGAGAATCCACTTTTTAGCGGTGTTGGCGTTCGTCATGGTTTCCATCGTCGTGAACGTCTTGGAAGCAATGATGAAAAGCGTCTCTTCCGGATTGAGTTCGTTGATGGTATCGATCATGTGGAAACCATCAATGTTGGAGACGAAGAAGACATGCAAGCCTCTCTGCGCGAACGGTTTCAGAGCTTCGCAAGCCATCTTGGGGCCGAGATCGGAACCACCGATACCGACGTTGATGACGTTCTTGATGGGCTTGCCCGTATAACCTTTCCATTCGCCGGAGCGGACTTTGTTTGCGAAGGCGGCCATTTTGTCCAACACGTCATGGACGTCTTTGATGACATCCTGTCCATCGACGACGAGCTGCGCGTCTTTCGGGGCGCGGAGAGCAGTGTGGAGGACGGCGCGATCTTCGGTCTGGTTGATGTGGACGCCGTTGAACATGTCTTCGATGGCGTTCTTCAGACCCGCTTCTTCGGCCAGCTGGAGGAGGAGGGCGACCGTCTTGTCCGTAATGCGGTTCTTGGAGTAGTCGAGATACAGATTGTTCTCGAATTCAATGACATAGCGAGATGCGCGCTGCGGATCCTTCGCAAAAAGGTCTTTCAGTTGTGCGTCTTTGATTTCGTCGTAATGGGCCTGCAGGGCTTTCCATGCAGGGAACAGGGTGATGTCTTTCATGCTTTTCTCTTTCCTAATGTGAATATGGTTGACTGCCCATGGCGGGCGATAATGGAAAACATTCGTAATGAGAAACATCCGTCAGGTCTGGTTGCCTTTTTCGCGGAAGGATGTCTCATGGATGGAACGGAGCTGCCAATGGACGGCGTCTTTTTTCGTCCAAAGGAAACTGGCGGTCCATTTCCCTCTGGAGAAAGAAAGCGTCGTGGAATTTTCCGTGATGGCGACGATGCAGGATAGATGAACGATAATATTGCCGTTCTTGAGTTTTTTGACCTTGTGGATGACACAGTTCATGCCAGCGCGGCCTTGGATGGCTTCAAGACTTTGAATATAAGCCTCTTTGGCCGGATAGCCGCGGGGGAATGAGACGCCGTTTGCGAAGGAAAATTCGAAATTGCTTAAATCCATGAGTTCGGCGGCGGCGTTCCACTGTCCTTTGTCCAGATAACGGAAGAATTCTTCCGTAGTGGCCTTCACGGCGCCTTCATGGGTGAAAGCCGTGTATTTGCAACCAACTAGCAACAAAAGACATGCACATGCGGCGATAGCCATGCGATATGTTTTCAGCATCGATTCGTCTCCAGTGTTTCAAGCCTTTTCCCGTTCCTTAAAAAACAATATGTTAAGATAATGCCGAAAACCGAAATTGGCAAGTTATGGAAGTCACAACCAACGAAAAATCAGAGCTCTTTTGACGGCGACGGCTGGCCGATGTTGGCGAATGGGCATTTTGAGCAGTCATGTCCGAGATTCTGGCAGAAATTATGGTATATGTCCAAAAGGCCTTGCTGATGGGAGGCCCGTTTGAGGACTTCTTTTGCGCGGGAGGGTGGCGTGAGAAAACGATGGGCGGCCTCCATCAGCGAGCGATTGCCCTGCATGGGCGGCATCATGAGGAAGGCGGCTTTGGCGAGACTGGATGCTTCCTCTGTGTAACCCGCTACATTTGAAGCGCATAGAGCAGGAAGGAAGACGTTCGCGATGATGTCTGCGATTCGTTGTCGTCCCAGCAGGGCCGCCGCTGGCTTGACGGCAATTTCGAAATTCAGGCAGCCACGCCAATGCGGCTGGTCGTAGTCCTTTTCAAAAAGAACGACGAGAAGTTGTTTGGGTGATTGGGCCATTGTGGCAAAATTCTGCAACCATTTCATTGGCTGGAAGTCGGTCAGTCGGAGCCACTTGACGCCTGCCGCCAGACGACGGCAGGGGCTGTTGAGCGGACGCGCCAAAGAATGATTCCATGAGATGGCGAGTTTGGGAGCTCCGAGCGCCCACCAGCGATGCCATAGCCATTGCGCACGTTCCTCCATTTCGGGCAGGAGAGTGGTCATCGTGGGATCTGGCAGGAGGCCTGCCGCACCAAAAAGAACAGCTTCAAGATCTTCCGCCGTTTCAAAACGGCGGAGTTGTTCCAACGGCATTTCCGTGGCAAGCTGACGGAAGGCGTCTTTGTTGTTTTTATAGCCAAGTGATTCGAACATAAACTCATAGAGCGTTTGGTCCGGTGATTGGGCTGCGGCTTGGCGGGCGAAACGGGCCGTTTTCGCCTCAAATCGTGCAAGTCCTGCGGCAGCAAGGACTTCCTGTATTTTGTCGTTCTCCGTCAATGCCCAACGGATGGCGCATTTGCCAGGCGGAAGTTGCCGCGCATACGGATAGCAGATATTTTCGACTTCGTGAAGCAGCAACTTCCATGCGGGATTGAGGGAATCCTGCAGAACGAGAACGTTGGACGGCGTGTGGTCGATGGGACCGTCGTCAATCCAAACGGCGTGGAGGACGACGTTGGTGTAGAGCGGATCGAGATGATGGTTGTGGCGCAGCCAATCAGATGTCCGTTGGTGGATTTCCACATCTCCTCTGATGAGTTTACCGTTGATGATCAGCGCGGCGTCATGGAAGTCCGGACCGGCGGCGACATTCCAGTCGCCTTGATGGATAATTTGGAGCGACGCGCCGTTGCTACAGGATAGGGCATCCAATAGATATCGTTCATTCCAAAGGATTTGGAGAAAATGTTCGCTGAAAGCGGTGTGGTCTGTGTTCCATGCCGCAGGTGGTTCGTGGACGGCAAATTTGCCGTCCGTTGATATTGAACGATAAGAGGCGAACGCCTGGTATAGCCGCTGGAGCCGTTGGTTGATGTGGTCGATGTCGGATTCCGTTGTTGACATAATGCCTTCCATGGGATGTAGGGTTCAGATGAAAGACATATAATATAATGTATAAATATTATATTACAAGTAATATATGACTTTATAGGAATCTTTATGACTTTTGACACATGTCGAAAAGTCCTTTCAAGCAGAATCATGAAAAATGCCGAATCAAACGTTTGTTGGTGTTGATTTGTTGTTATTATAGGTTATATTATATATGGGGATGCATAAGAGAGGCGGCTGGGAAGATTGGTTGAGACATCAGAGTCTGCTTCAAGCGCATGTAGGAGGTTTGGATGGTTTCCC
>JAEEGI010028367.1_pt1 | contig 10651 bp, 5 predicted proteins | sample 8958751 | NCBI WGS metagenome assembly JAEEGI01 (sample SAMN16246545, study PRJNA631951) | gut metagenome | biome: gut microbiome; feature: rumen; material: KS-attached | host: Bos | place: Iran: Karaj | collected 2018-10 | reverse complement strand
AGAATCAATTTTTTATTTTATATTTAAAAGGATTTAAATTTTATAATTCCTTTATTAAAAAAAATAAAAAAAGAAAGCAATATATGTTTACAAAATACTATCATCATCTAAATTAGTAAGTTTTAAATTTTTACTTATAGTATCATTATCAATTAAATTTTTATCTCTTAAAGCTTTTAATTGTTTTTTTAACTGAATTTTAAGTTCTAAACTTTCTTTTAAAATTTGTTTAATAACTTTATGTTTTTGTTCTCTATTCATTTTAAAAAAATCAGTTTCATTTTTATTATTACTAACTTTGACAACTTCAATTTTTTGTTCTTTATATTTTTCTCTTTCTTTTTCTTGATTAATTAATTTTTGTAATTTTTTAAATTCAATAAGAAATTGTTTTAAATTAACATCTTCAAAATTTTTAGTATTTTTATCATATACTCTGCATAAAATAGTACTATCACCTTCTTCACAATAAGCAGAATAAGATTTAGGAATTTTTAATACTTCAGCATAATCATTGGCAAGAACCATTTTTCTAACACATTCTCTTTGAAATTCTTTATCTCTTTTTTCTATAGTTAATTTAATCATATCTTCTTCTAATAAATCTTTTTGTAAAGTTTGTCTTAAATAATTTACTTTTTTAGGCTTTTGCTTTTTTATTGGAGCTAATTTTTTACTTGTTTGAGGTCTTGAACTTGAATATTTACTCATTTCACCTATTGTTTCTTTTGATAAATCACTATTATTTATATTATTTATATTATTTAAATCGTCATTGATACTTTTTATATCATTATTTTTTTCGGCATCTTTTTTTATAGGATAAGATGTTTGAGGTCTTTTTTTTAAATTTTTATTATTATCTTGTTCTTTTGCTTGTTGAACTATTTTAAATATGTCATTTTTAAAATTTAAAAATTCTATATTCATTAATTGATCCATTTCTTTTTTTTTCATTTCTTGTTCTACACTAGTGTTCTCACTTGTCATATCTAAATAATAAGTTATTTTTTATTTTATTTATATATTTTATTTAATTAAAATATTTACTTTAGATTTTAAATTAAGTTTGAATAATAAATTATTTTTATTTTGATAGGAATACTATATTTTTTATAATTATAATTACTTTTTTGGATGATTAGATATATTAGCGTTAATCTATTTTTAACTTATATTTAAATTTATTTTAAAAATGAAAATTTATTAATTAATTAAATTTAAATTATTTATGGAAAACATTTTTTGATGAAAATCTAATTTAATAAAATATGATTACTATTCAATAATCTTTTTTGAATTTTTTTTATTATTAAATATAATAAGGAATATAAACTTTTTACAATATTACATCTTTATAAAATGATTTTTATAAAAAGGTTTAATTCTAATTCTTTCATATTATCTTTTATCTTTAATCTTTATTTATTATAATTTTACTTTTACTTTTTCTTTCAAAATATTACATGAATTATAATTATTTTCTCTTAAATAAATCTTTTTTTAATTAATTTATTGTTTTATGAAGTATCTTAATTGTTGTTTGATAATAAAAATTTTTTTTATCATATATTTAACTTCTTTTATAAAAATCATTTAAAAAGTGTTTTTTATGTTATTGAGTTTTTAAAGTCTGTGGTCTGATTTCTATTTAAAAAATTGGGATTATAATTAATGAAAATTATTTTCAATTTTTTTTATTCACTTTTTTTATGAAAATTTTCCATACATATAATAATTACATAAAAGTTAAATTTTTTAAGAATATCATTTCTAAAAAATGATTTTTTTGATATTTTCAATTTGAATATACTATCTTAAAGATTTACTTTTTCTTTTTATCATTAAACTTTAATTTTTTATTTTATTTCTTTTAAAGGTTTACCTATTATAATCAAATATAAATATTAATATTTAAATTATTTCTTTTTTCTTTCAATGTTTTTATTGTTTTTATTTTGTATACCCCAAATATGAATTTTCTTTTTGAATATTTCTTTATCTTTTTTATTTTATTTATCTATTTTTCATCTTTGTAAATTTATTAGAATGTTATTAAAATAAATATGGTTTCTTCATTTAATTAAATATTTTTAGATTTATTTTCTATTTGATCATTAATTGGTTTTATCAAATAAATGAAAATAATTAATTCATTCAATAAGTGAAGTGTCTTTTTCATTTATTTTTTAATTTTTAAAAAAAGTATTGTTTTAAATACTCTTAAACCAAAAAATAATAATTTTTTTGTATTTACATTTTTTAATTGAATTTTTTGTTTATAAATTATATCTAATTTTTTATAATAATTGTAAATCTCAGAAATCAATTATATCAATTTCAATTATATATTTTTTATTTGTTATGATAATATTTCTTCTTTTAATTTTCTTATTGGGAGAATGTAAGAAAGGAAAGACATTTTAAAAATTTCACTTTTATTTTTTATATAAAATAATTATCATCAAAAAATAATAAAATTTAAATAAATAAGAAAGTAATGAAATAAATATCTTTAGAAACATTAATATTATCTTTAATGTTAATATTATATATATAAAGTGGTCCCCTTTTAAAAATAAAAGGCATTAAAATTCTTCACTCAAGGGATTTACAATGATAGTAGGAATAATATTAACCTTACTTATTAAATGTTTAAACCCTAATTCAAATTTTTTTAAAGGATTTCAATTTAGTGATACAAAATTTTTCACATTTATGCTTCCATGGATAGTATTTAATGCTAGATATAATTCTAGAATAGAAATCATTTTTCAAATACTTTAAATATATTTGTTTATTTTCCCTTTCAGAAACATTAATATCATTTATAATAATATTAGTAGTTACATATACATTAAATTTTGGTGGTACTTTTACAATATTTGAATTAGATTCAAATTTCTATAAATCAAAGATATCTAATAATGTAATTGATTTTTCAGTTAAAGAAATATTACAATTTTCTGCCGCAGTTAGCGAAACTGATTCTATTACTAGTGTTTCTCTTTTAATGTAAGATAATGAAAGAAAATTAAATCCTATTTCATTCGGAGATTCTATAATTAATAATGCTATTAATATATCTCTTTATAAAATTGTTTCTGCTGTTATTGCAAAAGAAGAAGAATTATCATTTACTAAATCAATTGAAATTATTGTTAAATGTGAAAATATTTTACCTAAATTAATTGTTAATTGGCCTGATGTTGTAGATAATAATAATAACATATCAAAATTAATTCAAATTGATCTTGGTGGATGGGCTGAAAATAAAGAGAAAAATAATATATATAAAAATATAGATACTATTAGTTTTGAAATGCCTGGAGTTTAACTCAAAATTTAAGAATAGAAAAAGAAGATAAAAAACAAAAAACAGAAATGAAAGAATTTCATGGAAAAACTCCATATGAATGATATTATATTTAAATTATAAATTTTTTTGATTTTTTTTAAATAAAATTGATATTTTATTTTTGATTTCAAATAAATACAAAATTTGTGATTTAATATTTATATAATAATCTATTTTTTAACTCTGAGTATTTAATATATGTTGAATATTTTCATATACAGTTTCATCATTATATATTGTACTACTCACTGAATTAGAGTGAATGATATTATTTTTTCCTTTTTTTTTTAATGGAATTAAAAAATTTGTATTTTTATTTTTAATTGTTCTTAATGATTTTCTTACTTCTAAAAATCCTTCTTTTATTGGAATCATTCTTTCATTATCATTTTCAATTATTTCTTCATCAAAAGTTGTTGAATTATTATTTGGATAATAATTATATTTTAATAAAGATATAATATTTTTTCTAATCTTTTTTATTAAATTATTTATAAATATAACTATAAATAATTTTAAATGAAGAAATTTTTGAATTTGATTTTGTTTGATTATTTTTGTTTCTTTTAAATATTTTCTTATTTCCTTTTGTAAATAATTTATTTTTTTAATATAAAATGTAATATTTTGTTTAGTATAATAATTCCATTTTTTATTATTAATCTTTTTGAATATTGTTTTTGAATATTTTTTGTCTTTTAATAAATCGTATTTTTTTTGAACAATATTTTTATTTTTAAAAAAAGACTTATTTTCTTTCTTATTTAAATTAAAAGAATGAATATTTTTCATTAAACTTTTCCTATTTATCATAGATTTATTGTGAATATGTTTAATTTTGTTTTTGTTGTTATTATTTTCAATAGGGATAAAAGATAATAATTTTCCACTATATCCTTCATAAATTAAGGATTCTTGTAAAGAACAGTCAATATCAGAAAATCTTTTCAAATTAATTCTTTTTAATAAAACATTTAAATAAATGCCAATTTCATGAAATGGTCTTGGAAAAGTTTTTAAACAAATATTAGGATAAAAATAACTTTTTTCTTTTTTAATTTCTTCTTTTATCTCTTCTTTTTTTTCTTCTTCTTTAAATTCTTCTTCGGTTTTTTCTTCTTCTTTAATTTCTTCTTTTTTTTTTACTTCTTCTTTTTTTTCTTCTTCTTTTTTTTCTTCCTTATTTTCTAATTCGAAACTATCTCCAATTTGAGTTCCAATTTCTCTTTGTGATATTATAGTTATTTCAGGTAAAGTTTTTGATTTTAATTTTTTTTTTAAAAAAAGAAAATTTTTTAACCTACAAATTTTAACAAAAGCATGAATCATTTTAATTATTTTATTTTCTTTTTCTTTTTTTTTTTTAAGTCTTAATTTTTCTAATTCTTTTTTAAATAATATTTTTCTAAAAACACTTTGAATTTTAACGATTTTATCATAAATATTAGCCATAAAAAATTTTTTCCAAGCTTTTTGAATTTTTAAAACACTTTCTTCATAAATTTTAGGTAAATTTTTTCTTTTTAATTTTAAAGAAAATTCAATTCTTCTTAACATTACAGTATTTTGTAGTATTTTAGAATAATCTTTTTTTTCCATTTTTTTCTTATTAAAACTAGGAAGAGGAGTTAATATATCTTTTTTAATCTCAGCACTTCTTCTATAACTTTTTTTAACCTTTTTTTTCTTTTCATCATTAGCATTAATTAAATTAAGATTAAAAGAATCATCTTTTTTACTATTACTTGTTATACTTGTCTGACTTGTATTTAAATTTAAATTTTTAGTTCTTTTTTGAACAGGAGATAAATAACCTTTGTTTTTATTAGATTTAGAATTTTTCTTTTTTATTTTAGATTTTATTTCTTCTTGAGTTTCAGTTAATTTATTTTTCATTTGTTGTAATTTTAAAACATCAGGAGCTAAAAACATTACTGATTTTCTTTTTTGAAATTTACTTACTATTTTTTTATCTTCATGTTTCTTTAAATCAGTACTTGAATTACTTTGACTTAATTCTTTTTTTAAATTATCTATTTCTTTTTTATCTAAAGTATTTGTTGAATTTGATACATTAGTTGTTAATCTTTCATCTAATGAATTTTTTTGATTATTGAATGATGAAGTTGAAACCACTTTTGAATTATTAGTCATTATCTCTTGATTTTTATTTCTGCTTAATTCTTTCTTCATTAAAGAAAAAAACTTTTTAAAAATAATTATGATTTTTTAAATTATTAAGTTTTAAATTACATTATTACTACATAAATTGTTTAATAATTAATGAAATCAAAATTCACAAAATATTATTTATATTTGAATCCAATTTTATTGGATTTATTTTCAAAAGAATTTAATAACCAACTCATTGCTTTATTATCATAAATCTTCATTATTTTTTTGTTAAGGTAAGTATTTCATTTTTCTTTTCTTGATTTTTATATTTTGAAACTTTAATAGTTTTAATTTCATTTCTATAAACATTTGTATTTACATTATCAGAATGTTCTATATTATTTCTATAAGTTTTTATTGGAAGATTAATTCCAGAAGTATTATTATTATTTGAATTTAACACTTTTAATTCATTTTTATTTTCAAACATTTGTTCTTTAGATGAAGAAAAAGAAGAATTTCCATCATTTGATTTAAACTTTTTAGGATTATCTTTTGTCATTTCTATACTTCTTCCACTTATTTTACTTGAAGAACTATTAAATGATGCACTACTATTTTTTTTTTCTACAGAACTGCTTTTGCTTAATAAACTTTTTTGCTTTTTAATTGGTTTATAATCCATTTTCATATAAGCTTTTTTAATAACTTCACTCATATCAAATAAAGTATTTAAATCATTTTTATATTCTCTATTAATTAACAATTCATTACATAATTTTTTACTAAAATGCATTTGATAAGAATGAAAGAAAAGATCAAAAATAAAACAAATTCCAGAAACTAAAAAAACATTCAACCAAAATTTCAGACTTTCAAAACTAAGAAAAATTGCTCCATTAGAATTAAAAAATTCAGCAGTTTGAGCATAACAACAAAATCCAAAATAAATACACCATGATGTTAAAAATAAAATAAATGGAAAAAACCATACCCAATATAATTGTTTAATCAGTAAACTAAAAGAAACAACAAAAATAATATTTGTATAAATACATAAAGAATTAAACCAAATATCAGCAAAATCTCCTTTATTATTTATAGAACTTTTCCAACTAGAAAACAAAATTATATAATAATTAATAATACTATAAAAAATAGCTTTAATTATATTAGCAATAAAACTACCAATAGTAAAAACAGAATCAAAATTACTTTCCTTATATAATAAAGGCATTAAATTATCAACAAAATTAAAATCTACACATAATACATCAAAATTAGTTAAAGCTTGAACACCTAAAGGTAAAGCAGTAAATATTAAATTAAAGCAAGCAATAAACCAATCATCAATTAAACTTTGTCCACTTGCAATATTATAGAAAGTGAAATAAAATTGTAAAATAGTAAAAGCAAAGTTTTTAAAGAAAAAATATAATATCATATTTCCAATTCTATTAAGTGAATTTCTTCCATGAAAAAATAATAATCTTCTTAAAAATTTAAATTCTCCAATTGAAAAATCAGAACTTTGAACAGCTAACATTCCTTCTTCACCATATATTCCAACTCCAACATGAGCTTCCATTATCATTGAAACATCATTTCCTCCATCTCCAATTGATAATGTTATAAAATTATCATTTAAATTTTTTACTTCTTTTACTACTTGACTCTTCTGTAAAGGTGATACTCTACAACATACTACACTTTCAGCAGATAATGCAATTTTTAAAAATTTATTTGTTATATTTTTATTAGAAAATATATATCCTAATATGGAACTTTCTATTATTAAGGAAAATGGCTTTATTTTGTTATTTTCTACCATTATTTCTTTTTCATTTTCTTCTTCTGTTGATTCTTCATTTTCATTAAATGATATTTCCATATTATTATATCTTCCAAAATCACTGAAAAATTTTATTATATCATCACGAATATTTGGCGATAAATCCAATTTAAAATTTCTATTTTCTTTTGATATTAAATTACAACTTAATGCTATATTTTCTGCTGTATCTACTTTATCTCCTGTTAGCATCCAGATTTTTATTCCTGCATATCTTAAATCTCTTATTGTTTCTGGTACTTTATCTTGTAATTTATCTTCTACTATTGTTACACCTAATAATGAGAAATTATTTTCTATTTCATTATAACACTCATTTACTAATATATCTTTTTTATCTAAATTTAATTCTGCTTTTCTTAATTTCATTGAAAATGTTAAATATTCTTTTTCTGATAATATTTTATATCCTATAAATAATGTTCTATATCCTTTACTTGAAAAATAGTCCGTAAATTTAACTGAATAATTAAAGTATTTTTTATTATTATTTTGAGATAATCTTTTTTTTATTTCACTATCTGCTCCTTTAATATACATTATTATATTTTTTTGTTGATCTTTTATAATAATACTCATTCTTTTCCTATCAGAAGTAAAAGAAATTACATTTAAAATTTTATAATCTATAGGCTTTTCTGAATTACCAAATTTTATTCTTTTAATATCATTTGGTGATTTTACCATTTGATAACCTTGATCACTTGCAATTCTAACTAATTCAATATCATCTGGTGATAAACCATTATATTCAATTTTATTTGTTTTTTCATTATAAAATGGAATACATTCATTTCCTATTGATAAAGCCATCCAAAAATTATTTATATTTTGTAAGTCAATTTTGGAAAATTGAGGATTTTTATTTGAAACAATATCATACATGAAACCAGAATTAAATTTAATAATATTTTTAATATCTTTTTTTGTTGGTAAGTTTTCTTTATTATCCATACCATTTATTGGAGCTGGAACTGATAATAAAGCTAATCTTGATTTATCTGTTACTGGACTACTTGAATTATTATAATTTGGAGGATTACTAGGAAAATTATAATTAATTGAATTATCAAAATTAATATTTTTTTCCATATTTATATTTATTTTATAATTATTCTCTTGAACTGGATTTTCATTTCTAATATATTCAAAACATAAATTTCCTATCACACAATATTTAAATTCCATTTTATTACATGTTAAAGTTCCTGTTTTGTCACTAAAAATATAATTTATTTTTCCTAATTCCTCTATTATACTTACAGAATTTGCTCCACAAAATTTTTGTCTTATAAAACTAAATAATTCTACATCAAATCCAATAAATAAACCTTGAATAACTTTTATTATTTCTAATGTTACTATTAATGATATAGGAATCATTGTATTTAATAATAAAAGATATGTAAAAAAAGATAAGAAACTTTCATTTTTCACTTTTCTTTGGGGAAAAATGAAAAAAGTTAAAAATTGTTGATTTTTCTTTTCATATTTTTTATGAATAAAAGCACAAATTAAACATAAAATTAATTGTAAAAAAAAAACAAAAATTAAAAGAGTATTCATTGTTCTTTCAATTTTACTTAATTTCATTTTTGGATTTTTTGAATTTAACAAAATTTTATTATTACTTCCAGTATAAACAACAATTCCAGAAATTTGTTTAGTTTGTCTTAATAAAGCACCTTTTAATAATAATTGACTAGCAGTTAAAACATAATTTAAATTATCAATATCATCATTTCCACTAATAGAATTATTATCTTCACAATATAATAAAGACATTTTTCCATCAAATTTATATAATTCTGGATTTGGCATATCACATTGAACTTTACCTTTTAAATGAATAAAATTATTAGTTAAAATCCCTCCTTGATAAAATTTCCCTTTAATTTCCTTATTTGAAATTTTATTCTTTAAATTTTTTTCACCATCCAAAGTACCAGTTTCAATATAACAAATTCCATCAACATTAGTTGAGTCTAATAATATTAAATCACAAGGAAATTCAGTATTTTCATTTACTAAAATAATATCTCCAACTTGAATATTTTCACTAATATCTTCTATAAATTCACCTTCTTTTAAAACTATAACTTTTCTATTATTATTTATTTTATCAAATTTATATCTTGCAATATCTTCGATTAATTCTCTTAACATTGAAACAGATAAAACAAAAACTAAAGGTAATATTGCAGTTACTGAATTTAAAGGAGAAATTGCTGGTATACTTTGTAATATTGCAATTAATAGAAAATATACATTTGGTAATCTTGTAAATTGTAATAAAAGAGATTTTGGTAAAAAAGTAATACAATTATATTTTGTTGTAGAAATATAATTTGATTTTAAATTACTAAAAGATTTATTCTTAATATGATTATTCACATAGAAATTATAAAATTTTTTTTTTTTCGGATTTGAATTAGTTCTAAACATTTTATTAATAAATAAATAATATATAAAAAATAATTGAATTTCAAATAATTAATAAAACTTAAAAATTAAAATATATATTCTCATTTTAACTATTCTCAATTTCCATATCTTCTTCTCTTTCTTCTCCAGATCCATAATCATTTAAATCATCATCATTATTATCTTCTTCAAACCCAGGTTTAAATAAATTAATTCCATTTTCAGCAGTAGAACAGAGAATATTTTTAAAATAAGGATGAAATTTAACGTCTTTTAAATTTTTTTGTCCTTGATGAAGAAAAACTAATTGTTGTGGAATTTCCATATTAAAATTATCAAATAATTTCTTTTCATCTGCTTCAACAGAAAAATCCCAAATACTTAATCTATCATCTTCACTAGAAACAGCAATTTGACTTTCTTCAAAAGGATCCCACATTAAACTATTAATAGCACTTCTATGCCATTTAATATTAGAGATTGGACCTTCATTTAAAAATCGAATATCCCAAACTTTAAAACAATTATCATCTCCTCCTGAAGCAATAGTATTACTTTTTATATTATTCCAAGAAATAACATTAACATCACTTTCATGTGCATTATTTATTATTATTGGAGATTTATTTGAATTTTGACGTAAATCCCAAAATCTAATTGATTTATCTATTGAACATGTACAAAGAACATTTTCTTGATTTGGAGACCATTGAATATCTTCTATTGAATTTGTATGTCCTGTTAATCCACTTAATATACCTTTATTATTATTTTGAGGTAACATTATCATATCTGATACATTTTCATTTGATGGGATATATATATTTAAAGTATTGTCATATCCTCCTGATGCTAAAACAAAGGGATTTATATTATTCCAATCTATTGCGAAACCTTCATTT
>JAEEGI010028365.1_pt1 | contig 10652 bp, 4 predicted proteins | sample 8958751 | NCBI WGS metagenome assembly JAEEGI01 (sample SAMN16246545, study PRJNA631951) | gut metagenome | biome: gut microbiome; feature: rumen; material: KS-attached | host: Bos | place: Iran: Karaj | collected 2018-10 | reverse complement strand
TAAATTAAATTCTCCAATTTTATTATTTAAATGACTAATTTTATCTTCTTGTTTAAAGATAATATTTTCTAAATCGTATTTTTCTTTTTCAAGATCACCATGTTTAATAATTAAGTCATTATAGGAATTTGAAATATATGATATTTGATTTTCATAAATATTTAATTTGTTATCTTTATTTCTTAAATCTTTTCTATATTTTATTTTTTTCAATAAAAGACTTTTTTTTTCTTCTGATAATTCTTCTACTTTTTTATTTAAATCTAATATTTGTTTTTTATTATTAGAACCTTCTAAATTGAAAGAAAATTTTTCTATTTGAAATTTAACTTTATCAATTGAAGTCATTGAAAAAAAATCATTTATTTTAGAATTTAATTTTTTATTTCTTTTTTCTAATTTTAAAATTACTTTTTCTATTTCATTTTGATTTTCATTATTTCTATTTAAATATTTTTCATATTTAAATATTTCTATTCTTAATTTTTCTATTAACAAATCTTTTTTATTTAGTTCTTGTAACATTGAATTAATTTTTTTGTTATATATTTTTTCTTTTTCAATTAAAGAATTATTTCTTTGTTTTTCTTCTTTAAATAATTTTTCATACATACTATAATTTTTTTTCAAAGATAAAATTTCAATTTGATGAACATGGAAAATTTCATTTATTATCATATAATTATTTTTATTTATTTCATTATTTTTTTTTTCTTTTATGTTAATTGAATTAATAGTATTTGATTGAATTTTTTCATTTCTTTCAAATGGAAAATTTCCTTTAATTATTTTTTTTTGATGAATACTTTTACTATGAAATAATGTTAAATGATGAGATGAATCAATTGATTTACTTATTATTTTTTCTTTTGTTCTTGATTTATTATTCATTTTTTTATTTCTGATTATCTTGAAATATTAATATATTTCTTATGATTTTCTTGACAAATTTTAATTATTATTTTTAAATTTTTTTAATTTTTTTTTTAAATTATTTAAAATGTTTGATGTGAATAATTATAAAGGAGTTTATTTTGGAAACGATTCAAAAGAACAAAAATTTTATGAAGGCGGAGCACATTTCAAATACAAAGAGTTATATAAAGTTTTGGAAAATATTGCTTTAAATAAGTCAAAGGAAAGAAAAGGAACATCTGAGGAGCCTAAAAAAAAGACAAAATTTAAATATTTTGATAATAATTTAAATGAAAATATGAGTAGAAATATAAAAAATATAAAACCATTAATTGATAGTTTAACTCAAAAATTATCTGAAATTACTAAAAATAAATCTAATAGGAATTATTATATTGAAAAACCTTATTCTTTTCTTGATAAAAATAATAATAATTTTATTAATAAACAATCTATAAATTTTAAAAAATATGTTACTAATAATTAAAAAGATCATATTAAAAAAAAAAATAAAACTTATATAACTTATAATAATATTAATTCAAATAAAAAAATAAATAGAAATACAATCAAAGAAGATTTAATTATTAAAAATAACTTTAATTTTGGGAATAATATTTTTAAAAAAATTAGGAATAATGATATTAAAATAAAAGGAAAAAAAGTATTAAATAGAAGCCAAGGAAAAAATAATAATTCAAGGAATCATTTTAATAATAATACTTTTGATTTAATGAAAACAGGAAATATTACTAAAGAAATAATGAATAAAACAACAAATATTCAAAATTATATTCCAATGAATCCAGTTAATAATTATAAAAATCATAGTAGTAGTTTAAGTGGTAATAAAAATAAATTAGAAAAACAAAAAAGCAGTTTTAATTTTACTAATTCAAGTATTTTAAATAATAATAATAATGTTAATAATAAAAATTCTTTTTCTACGAATAAATCCAAAATATCAATCGAAAAGAAATTAATTAACCAGAAAAATCGTTTGATTAAGAATCAAAAAATTATTCCTAAAAAAAGACAAATATTAATGAATATGTTGAAGAAAAAAAATTTATCATATAAACAATTAAATATTCACAAAAATGACAATAAATCAAAAAGTAACATTGATATCATAAATAATAATATAAATCCCAATAATAATTATGTTGAAATTTCTCTTTTATCAGATTTAAATACACCTCATTCAAAGAAAAAAAATTCAAATAATAATTTCTCAAATTTAAATAATGATTATATACATAATCTTTCAAATAATAATTTAAATCAAAATAATATAACAACAAATAATAATATTATATTAAAACCTAAAATAAATATTTCTTTCGTGAATAATATAAAAACAATAACAACGCCTCTTATTAATAAATCAAGAAATAAACATTTAGGAGAAGGAATAAATTTAGGAACTTTACTAAAAAAAGGTTTATTAACTGACATATATAAAACAAGTAATAGTAATTATAATTCAAATAAAAAAAGCTCTTATTCAAATTATAAAGATAAAATGAAAAATACTAGTTCTTTTAAAAGAAAAAATAATAGAACTCCTGTTAATAAATTATCTAGAAATATGAAGAGTGAAAAAAAATTAAAAAATTCTTTCACTTTAACTGAACAATATTTAAATATGCAAAAAAAAACTAATATAAAATATAAATGTATTCCAAAGAATACTTCTAACATTCATAAAATAAATACAAATAAATTTTTAGGGAAAAATCCTCCAAGAAAAGGAAGTTATTTAAATCAAAATTTTTAAGTTTTTAAAAGTGATAAAACTTTTGAAAAAATAAAATTTTATATATAAAGACTTATACTATAAAAAAAATTTATTTAAAATTCATAATATGAACATCTTAATATAATAATTAAATTATTAAAAAAAATAAATTAATAATAAAAAAATTTATAAATTTCCCCGATATCTAAAATAAAAATTAAAGAATAAAATAATATTTAAAATGTTAAAGAGACTCATCCTAATAACCTTAATAATTGTTCCAATATTAAATGAAGAAACAGTAATAGATTTATCAGAAGGACAATCAATAGAAAAGGATTTAGAATTAACATCTCCTCAAATTTATGAAATCAAATATTCAGGAAATAAACAATATATAGAAGTTAATGTAATTTCTACAAAAAATAATCCATACATTATTTTTTGTCAAAAAAAAGAATGTAATTTTGAAAATGCATATTTAATTTCAAATATGAGAGAATTAGAACAAAGTTTATTTATTAAAAAAAATTATTTATTAAACAATGTTGGTTATATTCATATTTTTTCATATGAAGAATCAACAACAGGAAAAGCTATTTTTAAAGATTCAGATATGATGATATTAAAAAAAGATTCTTCTTTTAGTTTTTATAATCCAAATGATAATAATGAAAATTTAATTAAATTAAATACAGAAAAAGACGATAAATCAATTATGACTCTTTCAGTATTTATTCCTAATATAGAAATGAATTCAGTTAAATTTTATTATTATGATGGAACTAAAAAAGATGAATTAAAAGATTCTTTATCTTTTGATTATGGAAATGCAATTATAATTGACCAAAGTAAATATCAATATGTAGATAATTCATATTTTTTAATTTCAATTACTTCAACAAAAAACTCTTATATTATTTTAAATTCTAAAACTTTCAATAATCAAAATAGTAAATTAACTGCAAATACTTTACCTTATCAAGGAATTATAAATGATAATTTAAAAAATCAATGTTTTGAAATTAACACTAAATCAAATTATAATTCAGATTTAACTTTACATTTTCATATAATGTCTTTAAAGGGAAATATAACATATTATTTTTCAGAAAATAATAAAGAAACTTCAGTAATTTATGATGATGCTTTTGTAAAATCAATAAATGATTTAACAAATAATAAAATATGTTTTAAAAGTAATGATATTCAATCAGCTTATTATATTGAAATAGTAAATTTAAATGAAGAAAGTAAAAAAACTGATTTTTTCACTCCTCAAATTAATGGTTATACATATAAAAGAATAATCCCTAAAAAATCTTTAATATATTATAATTTTGCTAAAAGAAGTGGTGATAAAAATGATTATATAACATTTTATTTAAGATTCCAAAAAGGAAAACCTAATATGTATAAAGGAAAATGTGAAACTTTTCCAAAATGTATTTTTTCATATGATAAAATACAAGAATATATTTCTGAAGGTTCATTAATAAATGGAAAAAATATGAATAATATATATACTTATTCTTTCAAATTAAGTGTTGGAAAAGAAATTATTAATCCAAATCAAGATTTATTATTTGTCTCATGTGATGAAAAGGAAGATTGTGAATTTGAAACTTTAATTTTTGGAAAAGAAGACAATATTTATTTAAAAAGTAATCAAAGAATTGCTTATGTTGTTCCAAATGGAATGAAAAATAATTATATTTTTAATATTACTGATAAAAATGTTAATAATGTAACTTTCTCTGTATACACTTTCACTGGAGATAACAAAGTTCAAAGTATATCATCTAAAGAAAATTATTTAAATACATATTTTTATGTAAATAAACAAGAATTTGTTTATACCATAAATGATATTACAAAAGAGGATTTATTAGGAAGATATTATTTTTCAGTTGAATCAAAAAGCAATTCTTTCTATTCAATTGAATATGAAACATTCTCAGCTACTGAAAATAAAGATATATTAAATGCAGGAATGACTTATGTCGAAATATTAGATATAAATGAAAAAATGGATTTATATGTTAATTTACTAAGAAAAAAATCATTAAAATCAAATTATTATGCATCTTTCTTTGCTTTAAATTGTAAAGTAACAATAACAAAATTATATTCAAGTCAAATAATATTAAATAAAGATTTTTTTACAATAGATGAAATATTAACAACAGATAAAGAATATAATGAAGATTATATTAAATATTCAGTTGTAGTAAATGAAATGGATTCAACAGTAGAAAAAAACCAAGAACCTTGTATGTTATATATTGCTTCAGTGGAAAATAATTATATTAAGGGAAGTACAGATATAGAAGGTTCAATATTAATAGGTGAAAATGTATTACAAAGAGTAGTTTTAACTGAAAAAACAAAAGGAATTAAATATATATATCCTTATACTATTACTGAAAAAGGAAATCTTCTTTTTACTTTTGAATCAATTAATCAACCTTCATTAACTGTTTATATTACAATTGAAAATAATAAAAAAAGTTTTATAATATCAACTTCAAGAACTTATGTTTTAACAAAAGAAGATAATCCATGTTCAGAAACAGGAAAAATATGTAATGTTTTAGTAGATATAACTGCTGAAAAAGAAGAAGATTTATCTAAAGAAATTAAATTTACTTTTACTATAAAATCAGAAGAAGAATTTCCATCATATATTAAAAAAGGATTAATGAAAACTGATGTTATTTCAGGTAAAAGTTTTGTATATTATTATACTGATGTTGTTCAAAATGAAGAAGGAGAAATTAATGTTAACTTTGAAAGAGGAACTGGAGATGTTTATGCAAGATTAGTTAAAAAAGATATTATTGAAGAAAATGCAAATTGGATGGGAAGGTTTCATTTACCTAAAAAAGGAGATGATAATTTATTAATTGTTAATGATTATTCTCATAAAATTTATTATTTTAAATCTGATAGTAAAATTTGTGTGAAAGGTTGTTTCTTATTAATAACAGTTGAAAATACTGTTTCTAGAATTATTGAAAGTGCAAATTATTTATATGATATTTCTATTATGGTTAAAGTTACTAATGGAAAGAATCCACAAGTTATTGAAGTTCCTTTCGATAGATTTATTATTAATTTAATACCTTCAAAAGAAGATGATTTAAATAATTATTATCATTATTATTCATTTACATTAACTAGTGATGCTAGTAAAATATTATTTGAATTACAAAGTGATATGACTGTTATTTATGGTTATAAAGGAACTAAACTTCCTAAATATAAAGATAATGATTTTAATTATAATCCAAATGATCCTAATTCTGTTTTTGAATATAATAAAAGTCCTTTAAAAAAAGGAGATAAATTTACTATTTCTATTGGTGTTATTAGGAAATATCAATCTATAAGTGAACATATATATTCCCTTAGAATAAGAGTAATTCCTGAAAATAAAATAGATTTAATACCAGTTAATTCAGACCAAAATACTTTATGTAAATTTGAAACAAATAAAAAATATTGTTATTTTTCAGTTTTTTATCGTTCAGTAGATAAATTAAAAGATGTTTATATTCACGTATTACAAGATAAAGTATCATCTCTTCAAATTTTTGCTAAAAATTTATCTTATTCTCAAACCTTAGATGAAAAGCAATTACCAAGTGAAGATAATTATGATTTAACAAGTAAACACCAATTAAACAAAGATTACTTATTAATCAATTTATTAGATATGACTCAAGAATATTTAATTATATCAGTTAAATCAGATAATCCAGGAGTAATAACATTATTATCAACATTTTATACATATACTGAAAGCTTAAACGTAGATACTTCAGCTTATCAATTACTTCATTTATATCATGAAAGTCAAATTAACTTGAATTTCCCATCTAATAATATGTATATTGCTCATTTTGCTTCTGTACAAGGAAGTGGAATAATAACTTCAAATAATTTTAATGAAGCATATGAATTAAAAGGTTCTTTTGATATTTTAGGTGTTGTTATTCCTATAGGAAGTCCAACTCAAATTAATGTTACTGGAGGAGAAAATGAATTTGGTTTTTATGTTTATTTTGAACCTAGAAATGTTATTAATTTCGATGAAATTGAATATGGAACAAGTGGAGTAATTTTATATGATGAATCTTCATTTCCTTTAATTTTCTATACTCAAATTCCTATTAATAATTCTGATAATGATGTTATTGTTACTATTAATTTAAAGAATTATACTTTGGTTAATAATGATATTAAGGATAATAGTTTTAAGAGTTCGATTGAAGATATGGATTTTGCAATTAAAGGTTATGTCGCTGATAAAGATTTTATTGTTAAAAAAAAATTTGATTCTGATATTAATCCTGAAAGTTTGTTTGATGGTGAATTTGATTCTTTTTTAAAAATAGGAAAAGTTAGATTCACTAAAGAACAAATTAAAACAAAAAAAAATGACCCATATCTTTATGTAACTCTTAAGAAAGATAAAGCCCAAAATAAAACATTATATAAAGGAATAACTGTTGAATATTCAGTTTTACCAATTAATTCAAATAATTATTTAGCACCTTATAATCAATATATTTTTGGTAATTTAAAATATGAAAATGGAAAAGGAGTATATAAATTAAGAAGAAATCACGATAATGATAAATATATGAAAATACAATTTTCTTCTAATCAACAAGATAATATTAGTGTTTGTATTATGAATTCTATTCCAAGTGATGGTAAATATAAGAATGATACAGCTCCTTTAAAAAATGAATGTTCAAATGGAAAATGTACTTTTATTATAAATTTGTCAAATAATAAAAATGATATTTTAGAATTTATATATTTAATTGTTTATTCAAATAATAAAAATGCTGCAAATTATGTTTTAAAATATTCTTCATCACCAAGTGAAAATGACTTTCCAATTTATATAATTGATAATACTAACGTTAATTGTACTCATGATAATAATTCAGTATTATTATCACTAAATACAATAAGTAAAAAGTTCAAAGACTCTCTTTTGAAAATATCAACAACTTATATAGTAAAAGTAATAGATAAATTTGATTCAAATGGTTTTTTAGGTTCAATTTCATTTATGAATGAAACAGTATATAAAATATATACTAAAGTATATGATGGAGAACAAGATAAAATTCATATGAATTTAACTGATTTTCCAAAAGACAAAGAATATTATATTATTATAAATGCAATTACAAATGAAGATTCTAATGAAATATTTTATTATAATATTACTAAAAATCCTATGGGTATTGAAGAAAAAAAAGAACCTCCAAAAAATACAAGAACTCCTAAAGCTGTTATTATTATATTAATCATTATTATTGTTGGTTTAATTGCTGGATTTGGGGTTTTATTTTATAAAATGAAAGCTGAAAATGCTGATTTACAAGAAAGAATCAATCAAATGTCTGGATATAATTTAGCTAATGATAGTGCTGAAAATTTAAATTATAATCCTCAAACTTAAAAAAAGACTTAATTATATTTAATTATTTGAAAATATTTTCTCGAGTAAATAATAATAAATAATATATTAAAACTATAATAAGTTAATTTTGTTATATTTATATTTTTTTAAGTTGATTATTTTATATTTTTTATTTTTTATTGTAGTTTAAAAATGAACCATATTCTGAAGAAGTTGATTGATATCTCTATTTTGAATTTGGAATAAATATATCAAAATATGATTTATGTTCTTTAACTGGGATATTATAATAATTATTATTATTTAAAAATTGATAATTATATTTTTGAGTGTTTTGTAAACCTCCCTTTTGTTCTGAAGGATAATATTCATTTTCAATTTTTTGGCTTTTTGAATAAGGATTATTATTAGAATCTAAATATTGATTATTAATATTTTTATAATTAGAATATTGATTATTGATATTTTGATAATCTGAATATTGATTATTAATATTTTTAAAATTAGAATATTGATTATTGCTATTTTGATAATAATAATTGTCTAAAATCTTTTGATTATTAATATCTTGGTAATTATTTTTCATTGTATTAGAATAATTTTGATTTAAATTACCTCCATAATAAATATTACTTAAGTCATTATTATTTTGATAAAATTGATTTTTATTACTTTGAATATTATCATCATAGAAATAATCTTTAAAAACAATATAATTATTATTTTGTGTGACATAATCAACTAAATTATAATATTTTTTTAAAAAATTAATAAACTTAATGCTTGGTCTATCATAACCTAATTTCCTAGGTTCAATATTTTCTCTTTTTATCATTTCTGAAAAAATAATTTTTCCATATCCTGATCTTTGGCACTTTTCATAAACATAAAAGTCTAAAACACATAACGGATTCATTTCATTAATTTTGCCAAATTCATCATAAATAAATAAATGCTTTTTTCCAACTTTAATAAATCCAATAAAAATATTTCCTTGACATTTAATATATATTCTATGATCTGTTCCAAAAAATTTTAATCCTGTTGTAATTATTGATTTTAAACTTTGAGCCTAAAGTTTTTTATTTATTATATAATTAATTAATTTATTTTTACTTGAGCACTTAAATTTCCAATTGTATCTAAAAGATAACATAAATTTGAATATGTTTGTTTATTATATTTTTGGTAATCTTTTCCTTCAATTAAGCCAATTCCATTATTTGATACATTTCCTATTGCTTTTTCTATATTAAAATTAAATTCCATGTTTTATTTTAATTAAATTATGAAATAAACATATTTGTATTTATTAAAATAATAATTTTAATTAATTCGTACTTATAATATAAATGAATGAAACTTCATATGGGAATAATCAAAAAAAAGAATTAATGATTTTAGCTATTGATTTAGAAAATGAAAAAAAATTTTTGAAAATTTATAATGATACAAATCCTGAAGAATTAGCTTATAATTTTTGTTATAAAAATAATTTAGATTTTAATTCAATGAATTGTTTAATTGAAGAAATTAGAAAAGTATTTAAAAATAAAAACTTATCAATAAATAAAGTCATTGAGGAAAAAGAAAAAGTCTTTTCTGAAAAAAATGATAATTTAATAAGAAATACTAATGATAAAATTATAAACAAAAATTTCCTTTTTCAAAATTTAAATAAATTAAAAGACAAAAAAATAAATAGCAGTATTGATAAAAATAAAATAATAAAAAGAAATAATTCAGGTAGAAAATTAAATAAATCATATCATTCAGCAACAATAAGTAGTTTATCAAAAAGAAAAGAAAATATAATAAAGAATGATTATTCCAATGAAAAAAAAGAAAATCCTAAAATATATGATTATAATTCTAAAAAAGAAAGTGCAACTTATTCTTTAAGAAAAAAGAATAAAAAATTAATTAATTCAAAATCAAATTTACCTTCTGATCAATTATCTTTATTATTAAATGAACATAATAATGAAAAAATAAATTATGGTGAAAAATTATATTATGATAATAAGAAAAAAGAAGAAAAAAAAATTGACAAAATTAATAAATTAATAAATGAAAAAGAAAATAAAATAAAAAGAGAATGTACATTTAAACCAAAAATAAATAAAACACAATATCATTCTTTATCAACAAGATTTAATAATATTTTTCAATATGATGATAATGATAATATTATTAATTGTAATGATTATAAAAATTCAAAATTATCAAATTTAAGAAAAAAATATAATCAAGATGATAAAAATTGTTATTTCAAACCTTTAATAAATGAAATAAAAGAAGATAAAAATAAAAATAATTTAACTCCAAGATATGAATTATTATATCAAAATTCAAAACAATTAAAATCAAAAAGAGAATTTTTATCAAATTCAATTTATAATAATTCTTTTAAACCTATCATTAATAAAATTTTTAATACTGAAATGACAAATTTACCTTTTAATGAAAGACAAAATATTTTTAATTCAAAATCCAGTGAAAAAAAAATGAAAATGAAAAAAAACATTGAAAACAATATTGATTCTATTA
>JAEEGI010028361.1_pt1 | contig 10654 bp, 11 predicted proteins | sample 8958751 | NCBI WGS metagenome assembly JAEEGI01 (sample SAMN16246545, study PRJNA631951) | gut metagenome | biome: gut microbiome; feature: rumen; material: KS-attached | host: Bos | place: Iran: Karaj | collected 2018-10 | reverse complement strand
TCAGCGGTCAGCCGTTGTCGTTCCATTATGGAAAGCATCTGAAGGCCTATGTGGACAATCTGAACAAGCTGCTCCCCGGAAGCGGCTTGGAGGGGGAGTCCCTGGAGGAGATTATTCGCAAGTCCTCCGGTGCCGTCTTCAACAATGCCGGTCAGATTCTGAACCACGACCTTTATTTCGGGCAGTTTGCTGCCAAGCCTTCATCATCGGCCCCGACCGGCGCGTTGGCCGCTCAGATTGAGAAGCAGTGGGGCTCCTTTGCCGCCTTCCAGGATGAGTTCGTCGCCAAGGGCATCTCCCTCTTCGGCTCCGGCTGGGTCTGGCTCGCTGCCGCTCCGGACGGCACCCTCTCCATCATTCAGTGTCCCGGTGCCGATAACCCCGTGGCCCACGGCCTTAAGCCCATCCTCACCTTCGATGTCTGGGAGCACGCCTACTATCTGGACTACCAGAACCGCCGCGCAGACCACCTGAAGGCCTTGTGGGGAATTGTGGACTGGGGTGTGATTGAGATGAGGTTTGCCTAATTGCTTTAAGTGAAACTCACTAAGAATGCGGGATGCGATTGCGTTTCCCGTACTATTTCTATCGGCCCGGCGAGGAGCTCCACGAGGAGATGATTACCGCGACGGGATTCCTTGAATACGATTGATATCGGCCCGTATTATGCGATTCTGCCGTCCGTTTTATTTAATGGGTAACGTTGCCGTCGCATTCCCATCGGCCAGTGACATACAATCGGGGCTCTTGAATCTGGCGGCGTGATAGTCGAATGGAAAGACGGGACGTGTGAAGAGTTAGGGGAGGCAGATCATACACATTCCGTGTAAATTTTTCTAAAAAATCGTTATCTTTGCAGAACCCGCCCAATGGGGCGAGGAAAGGATATGGTTCGAGACACGCGTAAGATCGTTCAGGCGCTTAATTACATTGCCTGTTCGCAATTGGGACACACCGTCAATTGTATGAAGGCCTACAAGCTTCTGTGGCTTGCAGACCGTTATCATCTGCGGCATTATGGCCGTACGATCAGCGGGGATGTTTATTACGCTTTGCCGCACGGACCGGTCCCGATGGACGCGATGAATGTGGTGGAAGGGAAGCCGACGAATCTTGCAGACGGGACGAATGGCGTGGCATATATCAGAAAGAGTAAACGCTATAGCATTATCTCTCTTGCCGCGCCGAAGATGGATGTGTTCTCTGAGTCGGATAAAGAGGCGCTGGATCTTGTCATTGAGGCCTATGGCAAAAAGACCTGGACGGAACTCTCCGATTTCTCCCACACCTTCCCGGAATGGAAAGAGTATGAATCCAGACTTGTCAATCCTTATCTCAAGAAGGGGTATCAGATTGATATGAGCCTATTTTTCGAGAACCGGAAAAAAGAAGACGCTCTGTTTCGCGAGCCCAAGGAGTTACTTGAACTGACCAAAGAGTTGTACCTGGAGTCGGCCTAAGTTATGGATTTGCCGGGTGCACTTTTAGCGCAAAGTGTCGTGGAAGGAAAGATCTATTTCTTCCGCGACACTTGTCCTATCGGCATAAAGGGACATATGCACGTCTGCATCAAGATTCACGACAAAGTGTATATCTTCTCGTCCTGCACCACTCAAATGGCGACGGTTCGCAGGAGAACGGAGTTGATGGGCGTCAGCCTGGAAACTTATCCCTGTTTTAAGAAGGACAAGGTCAATAAGTTTGATGCGGAACTAACCTTTGTCAACTGCAACGAGGTGTACGAGTGCACCACTGAGGAGTTTTCTCAGTATTTGGCCGACCATTCCGTAATTCCTTTTGACGGGGTCATTGATGCTGCCGGGATGGCGTCTATCGCTAAGGGTATTAAGCTCAGTAAGACCGTCGCCAAGGAAATCCAAGATTTGTTTTAGAGATGCTAATCACTCAGAAATTACTCGATAACCTCACCGCCCAGGCCAAGGCTTCGCCGCGGCTAAGGATGAACTTGGACCTTCGCAACTCTCCAGAAGACAAGTCCCAGCGGATGCTGAATGCGCTGGAGCCGGGGACGCCGCTGCCGATACATCGGCACACCCAATCTTCCGAGACGGTGGTGTGCCTCCGGGGGCATTTGCGTGAGGTGTTTTACAACGCCGCGGGGGAGGTGACGGAGGTCATCGACCTCAAGCCGGAAGGGGAGTGCGTCGCCCTCAACATCCCCATCGGCCAATGGCATACGGTGGAGGTCCTGGAGAGCGGCACGGTAATCCTGGAATGTAAAGACGGCCCCTACGAACCCGCCAGGCCTGAGGACCTGCGGTAGGTGTCTCGCCTTTGAATATCCATTGAACGGCCGGTGCATTAGCATCGGCCGTTTTTTGAAACGGATAATCTGGTTATCATCTTGATGTAATAGGTAACTTTGCTTGTACATTTTTTGGCAAAGGTAAATGGACATTTTTTCGTAAAGTAAAATGTACATCTTAGCCTTAAAATGCAAAGGCATCCATAACTTTGTAAATCACGACAAATACAAAGGCTATGGATGCACAAGGACTCACGAGTTCACAAAGGAAACTCGTAATGTGGTACAAAGTTACAGAATTAAAATCAAAAGGTCTACACTGCGTGCAGATTGCCCATGAGTTGGGGCTGCACCGGCACACAGTGGAGAAGTATGTCAAGATGACATTGGAGGAGTTCCAAGCCAGCCAGGCGTTTGAGCGGGACTTCAAGTACAAACTGGACATCTTCGAGGAAGAGGTTAAAAATGAGCTTATTAAGGCGCCTTATCTGTCAAGCCGCCAGGTTCATGACCATCTGAGGGAGCATCATGCAGACTTCCCGGAGGTGAGCGAGAAGACGGTGTTCAACCTGGTGATGCGTGTCCGCGAAAAATATCGCATCCCCAAGACCTATGAGGAAACCTTCCGTCCGATGGAGAAGCTTCCCGAATCTGCTCCCGGAAAGTCTATGCAGGTAGACTTCGGTGAGTACTGGATGCACCGGGATGATACCAGAAGAGTGAAAGTGTACTTCTTCGCTGCAGTGATGAGCTATAGCCGTCATAAGTTCACATACTTCAGTAAGACGCCCTTCACCTCGGAGCTGGCCATATACGCGCACCAATTGGCCTTCCGGTTCTATGGCGGGAAGCCACAGGAAGTCATCTATGATCAAGATAAAGTCTTCATCCATAGCGAAAACTTTGGAGACTTGGTTCTTACAAAGGCTTTCCAGGCCTTCGTTACCTCAGAACACTTCAAGTGTGTGTTCTGCCGTAAAAGCGACCCTCAGTCCAAGGGTAAAGTTGAGAATGTCGTGAAGTATATCAAGTATGGGTTCCTTCGTGGCCGTGACTTCACCAACATCGAGATGCTGAACGAATCTGCTCTCCGTTGGCTTGCAAGAACGGCAAACGGTCTTCCTCATAGTACCACAAAGCGCATCCCGGTGGAAGCCTTCAAGGAAGAGTTGCCATACCTTACTCCTTATACCGGTACGCCTACGCATCCTCAGGATGGAATGAAGGAATACATTGTGCGAAAGGACAATACCATAAACGTCCACAGCCACTTCTATAACGTTCCTACTGGGACCTTCAATGGTGATGGCACCTTCGTCTGGGTCTGCATAAAAGACGGTAAGGTTGAGATCTACAGCAATGAGACCGGCAAGATGCTGGCTCGCCACGATGTGGCTCAGATCCCTGGAGATGCTATCCTTGATGAAACCATACAGCGCCCTAAACTGCCCAACCGAAAAGAACTTGAAAACTACATCCTGGCATATCTAGAAGGCAATGCCATCGTTGCCATGTGGCTCAAGAACTTATATGATACCAAGCCCAGATACTACAGAGCAAACATAAACAAACTCAATACGGAGTTGGAATCCTTCCTTCCGGAGCACCTCATAAAAGGCTTTGAGGTATGTCTGGATAAGGGAGACTACAACGCAAATGACCTTATCAGTTACTGTGAACGGCACTTCGGCCGCATCCCCAAAGGGCCACGTGAACCCAGCCTGACCGAACTTCTTCCGGAATCGCTTCAGCAACTGCCTAAGAGGTCGAATATCAATGACTATAAATCCATCTTCGTATGAACACCGACAATATAAAGAAATACTGCGCAAGGTTGCGTCTGTCCTATATACCCAACAATCTGGATCAGCTTATCGTTGACGCCCAGAACGGGAAACCCACCTACGAGGACTTCCTCGAGAACGTCCTTCGTGAGGAGACCAAAACCAGAGAGTACAAAGCCTATCTGAACCGCCTCAAACAGGCAAAACTGCCTCCGAAGTATGACCTGGACGAGTATGACTTCACTCACTCTACAGGTGTGTCAGAACGTCAACTGCGGGAGCTCCGCCAGCTTGCCTGGCTCAACCAGGCATACAACCTGATCCTGATGGGACCGTCCGGGACCGGTAAGACATATATCGCTTCGGGGCTGATCTACGATGCGCTCAAGGCTGGCAAGAAGGCTTATATGATATCTATGGAAGATATCCTTACATGCCTGAGGACTAAGGACATATCAATGTCTGCTCTCACGACTTACAACAAGTGGTTGAAGGCTGACCTGCTGGCCATTGATGATATCATGCTGTTCCCGGTGAAGAAGGAGGAATCCGCTTCGTTCTTCAATCTGGTAAACTCTCTCCACGAGAAGACCTCGGTCATTATCACGACGAATAAAGCGCCCACAGAGTGGGTCCAGACGCTGAATGACGAGGTGCTAGCGACAGCAATCATAGATCGCTTGCTATATCGCTGCGAGGTAATCAAGCTTGCCGGAACAAGCTATAGGCTTGAGAACAGGAAGACCATCTTCCCCTCCGAATCGACCGTTAATGGGAAGCAGCTACGTAGGGCTGCTTCCACAACTATACAAACTCAACAATAAACAGGAACAAATGAGCCTCTGAACTGCCTGGCAAAATGTACAAACAACTTTACGAAAAAAAGTACAAAGAATGTTTGCTTATTACATTTGCAAGAGCTTAGGAATAAGGCGCATATCTAGCGGCCGCCTAAGGGGCTGATGAACGGTGTGGCGAAGGTCGGTGGCTGGTTGCATCTGCCACTGAACCCTGAGCGGTTGAGGAAGTTGACGGAGAATTATATTTCTTCGAATGCGAAGATTAAGAAGGCGCTTGAAGTGGAGAGGATGCCGGTGGGGGCGAGGGAAGGGTTGAAGAGGACGTTGGAAAACTTCAAGTAAATGATAACAGAAGAGTTGAAATACCGCATAAAGGAATTCCTTGAATCCGAAGCCCGCTCTTACTCCATGGACCCTGGCTGCATCACTCCGGAGTATGTGTATAGGAGTGGGGTTGGATGTCTCTATCGAAGAAATCGAGAGAACACTATTGTTTGTATTTTTTTTTAATCAAGTTTAAATTAATAAATATATGGCATTAGATTATAATGACATTGAATTCCGAAAAAAAGTATGGCAACACGGGGTTGAAGTTAATGGCTACTCGCCTGAAGAAATAAGAAAGGATGCTGCAGGTGCATGGATTATCTATGATCGTTTCGGAATGGATGACCCTTTTGGGTGGCAAATTGATCATGTTTACCCTCGCAAATTACTTGAGGAGAAACATGTGGATGAATCTCTGTGGGATGACTTAAAGAACCTGCGCCCGATGAATTATGCTAATAATCATTCAAAGGGTGCTAATTATCCAAATTATACAGCTAGAATGAAATCGGAAGGTGATACTAATGTTGAGTGTGAGGAGTCATTTACTGTAAATCAGGAATTACAAGATATCTTGAACCAACTATTCGGAATTACGCTATGATTTCATCATTTAGTTCATACCTTGAGTTTCTGGCTGCTATATATACATCGATGTACTTTGATCGTGTTTTTGACTTCTGGTCCCCGAAGTATAAAAGTAACTTGAATGAGGCTCTAGAGAAAAATAATTGGACAAAAGACACTTTGTTTAGCACCAACTTGAAGAAAGCTTGTAGCGAATGGTATAATGGAGTAAGAAAGTCTATGCTAAACAAAGCAGCATTTATGATATTATCTATTGTCGCCATTTTGATTTTCGCGGGTTTTGAAGACTCCATTGACGATAGTTTTAAGAATACATACTACTCATCGTTTGTTTTCACCTGGATAGTAGTCTTTCTGTTTATTCTTGTGGCTTTCAGAAGGTTTTTCTTTTCAAAGGTAAAAACAATGTTTCTGGCGTTACTGATGGAAGTAGCATTGTTCTTTGTATCTTTGAAATACATTGTTCCGGCTTTACCTGAGACTTCTAATCTTTATGACTATACTCAAATAACCCTCCTTCTATTTTCTTTATTGCCGCTTGCTATCCAAATTTTATCATCATGGCTTTCTTCGACACCATATTCAAAGTACATCGAAAAGAGGCTTCCCTCTTTCAAGAAAGAATATGATGTGGCTCAGATAAGCCTTAAAACACGCGATGTGAGTCTGGTTAATGATGAGTTCAAAGAAGTAATAACGGCAATGTTTGTCCAAGGGGAAACAAGTGATACTTCTATGCAAAAGTATCAAGAACTTCTCCGCAAAAAGATGCTAACAACGTGTCAGCCTAAGACAATATCAGTGATATTATGGTCTTGGATTGTCTTCCAGTGGGAATACTTCATTCGTAAGTTGTTCAAAAGACAACAAGTAGAGATAGAAGAAATTGAAGAAGAGGCAGTGTATGAGATGCCTTCACAATTCCGACCTCAGCAAGCTAATGTGAATTATGCGGATGAGTATAAAAAGTACCGAGCGGAGAAAGAACTTGATTGGAAACTCAATATTCGGGATTATTGCAAGAAACACAGTATTTCACCAAGTGCAATGATTAGCTGGGTTAAGGAGAATAAGCCTTCCGGTAAAGAAACAAAATAAATAGGGAATAGAATGAATACCTGCATTACATATTTGATTATCGCGGTAATACTGGCCATTGCGGAGTTGGTATACTTCCGCATTGCATATAAATGTAACATCATCGACAAACCGAACCAGCGGAGCTCGCACACGACAATCGTGCTTCGCGGCGGTGGCATCATCTTCGCCATCTCCATCCTGGTGTGGATGGTGTGGCAGATGATACTGGGCAACTGGGGCATGGTGCTGGAGTATTTGCCGTTTATCATCGGCCTGGTGCTCATTTGCGGCATCAGCTTCTGGGACGATGTGCATTCACTGCCGGACAGCGTCCGTCTGGTAGTGCAATTCGTGGCGACGGGGCTGATGTTTTGGGGCCTGATGGGGCAGGGCGCCTGGTTCGTGGAGTTGGCGTGGTACTGGAAGGTGGTCATCGGCCTGGTGGCTCTTATAGTGTTCGTGGGCGCGACGGACGTGATCAACTTCATGGACGGCATCAATGGCATCACGGCGGGGTATTCGCTGGCGGTGCTGCTGCCGCTGCTTCTGGCGAATAGGATGCCCGATCAGGTCGGGCATGACGTGGGTGGTTTCATCGATGAGTCGTTCCTGGTGGTGGCCATTATCGGCGTGCTGGTGTTCGGCCTGTTCAACTTCCGTCCGAAGGGAAAGGCGAAGTGCTTCGCTGGGGATGTCGGCAGCATCGGCATTGCGTTTATTATGTTGTTTGCTATCGGCCGACTGATCATGCAGACGGGAGATATTACATGGATGGTGTTCCTGCTCGTGTATGGCGTGGATGGTTGCTGCACCATCTTGCATAGGATTATGCTGCATGAGAATCTGGGCGAGGCACATCGGAAGCACGCTTATCAGCTGATGGCGAATGAATTAGGGATGAGCCACGTGGCGGTTTCGCTCATTTATATGGCGCTGCAGCTGGCGATTTCGCTGGGATTTATTTATGTTTGCCCAGCGACCGTGCTGGCCCATTGGATTTATCTTGTGGGCGTGGGAGTCCTGCTGGTTGGTGCGTATGTGTTGTTTATGAAGAAGTACTATCATTTGCATGAGGAGTACTTAGCAGGAGTTGGGAAGAGGTAGATTAAAGGCCGATTTTAATCATTGTTCAATATGTCGAAGATATACGTTTTAACCCCGCAAGGGGCTCAAAGATTGGTGAACTGCGAATCTGTCGTCTGCCCTTCTTGCGGGACAAAGATTTCGCCGGAGTATTTGTGCCTGGACGACAGTACGGATGTGTTGTTCTGTCGCTGCCCGGTGAATAATTGTGGCGAACATTTTATGCTAAAACAGCATTCAACCTGGCAGGAGATTATTCCCAATCACGCCCTGAAGAAGGAAGCGTTTAGTCCAATCATCGCTAATCTTTCATCGGCCTTTGTGAAAATCTATAACGAGGCTTATGCGGCGGAACCGATGTCCCTTATGGAAGTATGTGGCGTGGGGTATCGGAAGGCGCTCGAGTTCCTCGTAAAGGATTATGCGATTGAGGGGAAGGATGAGGCTACGACGGAGAAGATAAAGAAAGCGCTGTTGGGGCCGTGCATAGAGACTTACGTGAGTGACTCACGGATTAAAGAGGTCGCAAAAAGGGCTGCGTGGCTCGGGAATGACGAGACGCACTATATCCGGAAATGGGAGAATAAAGATGTGCAGGATTTGAAGGGCCTGATTCGCTTGACGATCCGCTGGGTGGAACAGGAGAAGGAGACGGCGAGGTTGCTGGAAGAGATGAAGGATGCGAAATAGGATCGGATTGGATAATGGAGTTTTTCCGTTGGAAAGGGTAGAGCCAGAAAGAATGCATTAGGGCTCCATAGGAAATAGAGTCAATCATTGAACTATCAAATATTTCTTTGATAATCGTTGAATATCTAATCTTTATTTGATATATTTGCAAAAAATATTTGATAATGGAAGCAACTATTTCTGCAGATATTGTTAATTCAACCTCGCTAGAGGTGAATGAAATAAAGGCATTACGTAAAAGGTTGAACGAATTATTCAATCATTTTGAATCGGAAATTCCTGGGTTCTGGGCGCGTATAGTCCGCGGCGATACGATAGAATGCTATGTCCCGGATTACAGAAAAGCACTTAGAGTTGCAATCACCATTAAACTATATGTAAAATCTGCGGCATCATCCTTTCCATATTCGTTTTTATTAAGCAAATATGGAATTCGGTATTCTATAGGAATAGGCTCGCTAAAGTATGTCAGCAAGGAAGATGATATAATTGATGGGCCGGCAATTTATATTTCGGGAAGAAACTTAGATGCTATTAGCAATAAAAAAGATGTTTATTCCATTATAGATATGGAGAGGGATTCAATGGGAATGAAATGGTTTCTCGATTCATATGTCTCGTTGCTTGATAATCTGATTAATGGTTACTCTCCCAAGCAGGCACAAGTGGTTTTTTATAAATTACTCGGGTATAAAGAGCAAAAAATAAGTGAGTTATTAAACGTATACCAATCAGCTATTAATAGTCGGTCTTCTTTGGCGAGATGGAGTCTGTTAGATGCTGCAATTAAGGATTTTGAGAATTTGGATAAAGAATTGATATGTGGATAGAATTGTTTTTGTGGTTGGCTTTTGCTCATTTATTATCGGATTTTGTGCTTCAGAATAATAAGATCTGCCGGAACAAATCCGAGAAAAAATGGCGTAGTATATACCAGTATACCCATTCAATAATTGTATTCAGTTTATCGTGGCTTGCGTCGTTTAATCTTTATTTCTGGTGGTGCGCCTTGATAATCGGAATTACCCACTTGGGAATAGATATTTGGAAGTCCTATCGTTCAGATAAGGTTACGTGGTTCGTTATGGATCAATTGATGCATATTTTGGTCCTTGTCGGAATTGCATTCTTTTGGTGTCACAATAATGAATGGAACGCACCATATCACTTGAAAACCATCTATATTGCTTGCGCAGTAGCCGCACTCGTTTGTTGGAAGCCAGCAAACATTTTCATAAAGCAAATGCTTAAGCACTTTAGCGTTAATCTTCCCAATGACAATAGCGGCTTCAATGCGGGAGCCTTGATTGGCACAATAGAACGATGGCTAATACTGATTTTTGTGTTTTTACAGCACTATGAGGCTTTAGGCCTTTTGATTGCGGCAAAATCGATTATCCGTTTTAGCGAGAAAGACACCGGAAAAACGGAATATGTGTTGGCAGGTACATTAATGAGCATTTTCATTGCGGTGCTCGCAGGGTTGATGCTAAAATGTTTTGTGTAATTGGGGAGTACCGTTTTATGGCTCAAATAGATAAAGAAACAATTATTTAACATAAACAATGAGTGTATTTAAAGATAAAGTCCTCCTTATTACCGGAGGCACGGGCAGTTTTGGCAACGCAGTATTGAACCGTTTCCTGCGCACGGACATCGGCGAGATCCGCATCTTCTCCCGCGACGAGAAAAAACAGGACGATATGCGCCACGACTTCCAGGCGCGGATGCCGGAGGTGGCGAACAAGATTAAGTTCTACATTGGCGACGTGCGGAACAAGAGCACGCTGCATTATGCGATGCAGGGCGTGGATTATGTCTTCCACGCGGCAGCGCTCAAGCAGGTGCCCAGCTGCGAGTTCTTCCCAATGGAGGCCGTGAAGACCAATGTCATCGGCACGGACAATACGCTGGATGCAGCCATCGAGGCCGGCGTGAAATGCGTCATCTGTCTCTCTACGGACAAGGCCGCCTATCCCATTAATGCTATGGGTATCACCAAGGCCATCGAGGAGAAGATTGCTGTGGCCAAGAGT
>JAEEGI010028356.1_pt1 | contig 10655 bp, 11 predicted proteins | sample 8958751 | NCBI WGS metagenome assembly JAEEGI01 (sample SAMN16246545, study PRJNA631951) | gut metagenome | biome: gut microbiome; feature: rumen; material: KS-attached | host: Bos | place: Iran: Karaj | collected 2018-10 | reverse complement strand
CTCGCCGGCGGCGGGATGAAGGGCGTCATCGACAGCCGCATGATCCTGTGCGGCAGCACGGATCTGATGCGTCTGATGAACGTGCGCATCCCCTTCCGTCTGGTGGACAAGACCTCCGTGTTGCTCGCCGTGGACGGGGTCCTCTGCGGCATCTTCAACATGAAATACACCGCCAAGCCCCAGGTGCGCGAGGCGCTGATCGATCTGATGCGCTCGAACCGCCACCCGGTTTTCGCGATCCGCGATTTCAACGTCACGCCCGAGATGCTGCACGTCGCCTTCGACGTGGCCACCGACGGCTATGACTTCCCGCCCTATATCGACCGCTTCGACATGTCCTCCGCCGAGCCCGGCGAGGACAGCCAGATCGCCGCGATCATCTGCCGCGAGGGGCTCGGCCCGCTCGTCCACACCGCCGACACGGCGCGCAGCATTTACAGCGCCACGCGCATCAACACCGTTCTCGCGGTCTTCAGCGCGATCTTCGGTCTTTTCTTCGCCGCGCTGCGCCTGCTCGGCGCGGGCAGCGTTTCGATCGGCCTTCTGCTTGCGGTCATGCTCTTCTTCGCGCTGGTCACGGGCGCGGTCAGCTTCTTCACGCGTCTGTGAAAAAGCGCCGCTCTTCGGCCAATTTCCTGTTGCCAAAGGAAAACGGATAGTGTATAATTAAAATGTTGAGATCGTTTTATCCAAACACTTTTGAAGATATCTGACAGAGAGGACAATCACCTATGGAAACCAAAAACATCCGCAATATCTGCCTGATCGGCCACGGCAACTCCGGCAAGACCAGCCTGGCGGAGAGCATGCTCTACGTCACCGGCGCGATCGACCGCATGGGCAAGGTCAGCGACGGCAACACCGTCTGCGACTACGACGCCGAAGAGACCGCCCGCCAGATCACCATCTCCACCGCCGTCGCTCCCGTGAACTTCGGCGGCTGCAAGATCAACGTGCTTGACTGCCCCGGCTACTTCGACTTCGTCGGCGACGTGCTCTGCGCGCTGCGCGCTGTCGAGGCCGGCGTGATCGTCCTCTCCGCCAAGGACACGGCGGAAACGGTCGGCGTCGGTGCCCAGCGCAGCTGGAAATATCTCAGAAAGGCCGAGCTGCCCGTCATGTTCTGCGTCTCCAAGTGCAACGAGGAGCACGGCGACTACTTCAAGGCTCTCGAGACCCTCAAGGGCAAGTACGGCAGCATCGTCTGCCCCGTCACCATCCCCACCTCCGACGGCAAGGGCGTCATCGACCTGGTGCACAACGTGGCCTACGTCACCAACGGCGCCAAGTTTGAGAAGACCGCCGTCCCCGCCTCCGACGCCGGCCATGTCGAGGACATGCGCGCCGAGCTGATGGAGGCCGCCGCCGGCGCCACCGAGGAGCTGATGGAGAAGTTCTTCGAGAACATGGAGCTCGAAGAGGCCGACATCATCGAAGGCCTGAAGGTCGGCGTCAAGGAGCGCGCGGTCGTTCCCGTGTTCGCCACCGACGCGATGAGCAACGTCGGCACCGCCGCCATGCTCCAGGGCATCGCGGACTACTGCCCCGCCCCCGAAGAGAAGGCCGGCCCCACGCTGGGCTTCGTGTTCAAGACCATTTCCGACAAGTTCGGCAAGTACAGCTTCATCAAGGTCCTCGCCGGCAGCGTCTCTGCGGGCATGAGCCTGCGCAACTGCCGCGCCTCCAGCACCGATAAGCTCGGCCGCCTCTACACCATGTGCGGCAAGAAGTCGACCGAGGTCGACGGCGCCTGCTGCGGCGACATCGTGGCCGTCGGCAAGATGGACTGGAAGACCGGCGACGTGGTCGTCGACTCCCGCGAGGACGTCGAGCTGCCCGCCATCGAGCTGCCCGAGCCGATGTACTCCATGGCCATCGCGCCCAAGACCAAGGGCCAGGACGACAAGGTCGCCGCCGGTCTCGCCAAGCTGGGCGAGGAAGACATTTCCTTCACGCTCGTCAACAACGCCGAGACTCACCAGATGGTCATCTCCGGCGAGGGCGACATCCAGATCGGCGTGCTCTGCTCCAAGCTCAAGAACCTCTACAACGTCGACACCGAGCTTCTCCCCGCGCGCGTCGCGTACCGCGAGAAGATCAAGTCCAAGGTCGAGGCCCACGGCCGCCACAAGAAGCAGTCCGGCGGCAGCGGCCAGTTCGGCGACGTGTGGATCCGCTTCGAGCCCCAGGAGGAGCAGGACGACATGATCTTCGCCGAGGAAGTCTTCGGCGGCTCCGTCCCCAAGAACTTCTTCCCCTCCGTTGAAAAGGGCCTGCGCAACGCGGTGCAGAAGGGCGTTCTCGCCGGCTACCCGCTCGTCGGCCTCAAGGCCACGCTCTACGACGGCTCCTACCACCCCGTCGACTCCAACGATATGGCCTTCCAGACGGCCGCCCGTCTCGCCTACCAGGACGGCATCCCCAAGGCCCGCCCGACGATCCTCGAGCCGATCGGCCAGCTCTTCGTCACCATCCCCGACGAGTATCAGGGCGCGATCATCGGCGACATCAACTCCAAGCGCCGCGGCACCATGATGGGCTCGCTGCCCGCCGAGGACGGCATGACCACCATCGAGGCCGAGGTCCCGATGGCCGAGATGAGCACCTACACGATCGACCTGCGCTCCATGACCCAGGGCGCCGGCTCCTTCACCTGCAAGTTCGTGCGGTACGAGGAGGCCCCCGGCAACGTCCAGCAGAAGGTCATCGAGGAAGCCAAGGCTCTGGCCGAGGCCGAATAAGCAAGTCCCTCCTGACAGCTTAAAAAGCGGGGTCCCCAGACCCCGCTTTTTTTCTCCTTTTTCCATTGCACGCGAAAGGGTTTGAAAACCATGTTTGACAAAGTGACCGGTTTGAAAAATATCCTTTGGGCGATCGGGATCGTGGTATGTCTTCTCGCTCTGCTCGTCGGCTTTCTCGTCTCGGCCGTCACGCCCTATCACGGCGAGGCCGATCCCCGCACGCCGGATCTCAACGCCGTGCGCGAGAAGAACTCCTCCGCCGACGTTTCGGCGCTGACCTTTGTTGAGCCGGACGGCCAGCTGCACCTGCTGCGCGACTCGAAGGACGCGGGCGAGGAATACATCCGCTCCTCCGTCTTCCTCACCGACAGCGTGCTGCTCATCCTGCGCGAGCAGTCGCTCACCGGCGGCGACGTGTGGAGCAGCGACTCCGGCAATCTGCCGATGGGCAGCGTCGCCACCTGGAACATCCTCTACAGCGACGGCTCCAAGATCTCCCCGGCCGACGCCTGCATGGTCACGAAGCCCGCGCGGCTCTTCATCGCGGTCGGCAGCGACGGGCTGGACAAGCTCAGCCGCGACGACTTCATCAACGGCTACACGGGCCTGATCCGGTCGATCCAGCGCGTCAGCCCGGAGACGCAGATCGTCTGCTGCTCGATCTCCCCGCTGGCGGAGGGCTACGACGTCCCCGACGATCTCGACAACGGCGTGATCGCCAACGCCAACGACTGGCTGCGCGAGGTCTGTCTGAACACCGGCGTCTACTTCGCCGACACCGCTTCCGCGCTGACGAGCGGCGGCGTTCTCGATCCGCAGTACGCCGCGGCGAACAACCGCTCGCTCAACACCGCCGGCGCGCAGGCCGTGCTCGGCTACCTGCGCACCCACGCCATCCCCACCGTCTGAGAATCTTTCCGCCCCGTCTCACCTTAGCGTGAGGCGGGGCTTTTTTTTTGAAATGCACTTGACAAATTGCTATTAGTTTGATATCATTCTGATATCATCCAAAACAGGAGGATACTTACAATGCAGGAAAAGATTCTCAATACCAGGAAAAACGGCATGGCCGTGATGCTGCTTTGCATCCTGCTCTATGTCGCCGCGATCCTCTGCGTCATCTTCGGCGCGATCAACATGGACAGGGGCAACATGCTCGGCCTGCTGCTCTTCATCCCCGGCCTCGTCTGGGCGCTGCTGGGCTGGATCCCCTTCTGCGGTCTGAAGGTCCTCAAGCCCCAGGAGGCCCTGGTGCTGACGCTCTTCGGCAAGTACATCGGCACGCTCAAGGGCGAGGGCTTCTACTTCGTCAACCCCTTCTGCACGGGCGTCAACCCCGCCGCGGCCACCCGTCTGAACCAGAGCGGCGACGTGGACAGCAATTCGCAGAACAATCTCCTCGGCGTGCTCTCCAACGCCAACAACGCCAACGCGGCCGCCGTCATGGCCGCCGAGAGCGGCAAGAAGATCTCGCTGAAGATCATGACCCTGTCGAACAGCCGCCAGAAGATCAACGACTGCCTGGGCAACCCCATCGAGATCGGCATCGCGGTCATGTGGCGCGTGGTCGACACCGCCAAGGCGGTCTTTACCGTCGACAACTACAAGGAATACCTCTCGCTGCAGTGCGACAGCGCCCTGCGCGACATCGTGCGCATCTACCCCTACGACGTCGCGCCCGGCGTGGACACGACCGGCGACGGCGTGGCGGACGAGGGCAGCCTGCGCGGCTCGTCCGAGACCGTTGCGCAGCGCATCCGCGACGAGATCCAGCAGAAGGTCGAGAGCGCGGGGCTTGAGATCCTCGAGGCCCGCATCACCTACCTCGCCTACGCGCCCGAGATCGCGGCGGTCATGCTGCAGCGTCAGCAGGCCCGCGCCATCATCGACGCGCGCAAGATGATCGTCGACGGCGCGGTCGGCATGGTGGAGATGGCGCTCGAGCGTCTGAGCGAGAAGAACACCGTCCAGCTCGACGAGGAGCGCAAGGCAGCGATGGTCTCGAACCTTCTTGTTGTGCTCTGCGGCAACAAGGACGCCCAGCCCGTCGTGAACTCCGGCAGCCTGTACTGATATGGCCGACAACGCCAAGAAGCAGGTCCCGCTGCGCCTCTCGCCCAAGCTCTACGACGCGATCGCCTCCTGGGCGGAGGACGATTTCCGCTCGATCAACGGGCAGATCGAATACCTGCTGAGCGAGTGCGTGCGCCAGCGGAAGAAGAACGGCAAATACGTCTCGGACGAGCTCGACGTGCCGCCCGAGCTGGACATTTCCTGAAAGGAGCAAAACTATGGACGGAATCACCCGCGTTTCGGCGCTGAACATGGCCGGCATGGCCCTGAGCCTGCTCGTCTCGCTCGCCGCGGTGATCGCGGTCTTCGTGTACGGCCGCAAAAAGCTCCATGCGCCGGTCGCCAGCTTTTTTGTCGGCGTCGGGACCTTTGTGCTCTTCGCGCTCGTGCTTGAGAGCCTGCTGCACAACCTGATCTACCCCACGCCCGTGGGGCAGAAGATCTGGGGAAACACCTGGCTCTACGCGCTCTACGGCGGCGCGGCCGCCGCGCTCTTTGAGGAGACGGGCCGCATCTTCGCCGCCAGGACCTTCCTGCGCAGGCGGAACGATCCCGTGAACGCCTACATGTACGGCGCGGGCCACGGCGGCGTCGAGGCTCTGACCGTCGGCGTGGTCACGCAGATCAGCAACCTGGCCCTTGCCGCAACGATCAACGCCGGCAAAGCCGCGGACCTTCTCTCCCCGCTCTCCGGCGCGCAGTACGACTCCGCTCTGGCGCAGCTCCGCGCCCTCTGCGGCGACGGTACGGGCTTCTTCCTCGCGGGTTATGAGCGCATCCTCGCCATCGCGACCCACATCTGCATGTCCATGCTCCTCTTCCGCGGTCTGCGCGAGCGCAGGGCGGGTCTCGTCGTGCTGTGCTATGTGCTGCATTTCGCGCTCGACGCGATCCTGGTGCTGATCAACAAAGCCTTCGGCATGATCGCGGCGGAGGCCTTTTGCACGGTCTTCGTGCTGCTCGTCGTGCTGCTGACGGCGAAGCTCGCTCCCCTGCCGAAGAAGGACGAGGAGGCGGCGGCATGAACACGAAGCCGCGCATCGTCGACTATATCTTTCTCGGTCTGGCCGTGCTGTGCTTTCTCTTCACGCTGATCTTCGTGATCGTGAAGTATCCCTCGCTGCCCGACCTGCTGCCGAGCCACTTCAACGCCAGCGGCGAGATCGACGCTTGGAGCGGCAAGGCCTCCGCGGCCTTCTTCCCCGCGATCGTCGGCTTCATCCTGCTGGCGATCCTGGGCCCGATCCAGTTTTTCCCCAAGCTCTGGAACAACACGCAGGGCGTGCCTGCCTGCAAGCTGCCGCGCGTGATCCGCTCGACCCGCACGGGGCTTTGTCTGATGCTGTTTCTGACGGAGGGCTATTTTGCCTGCGTCGCGGTCTGCACGGCCCGGCTCTCGCCGATCCCCGTCTTCGTCAGCTACCTTTTCATGGGGCTGACGGCGGCCGTCATCGTCTTTATCCTCATACAGACTTACCGGAAATAGCGCCCCTCTCCCCGGCCGCTTCACGCTGCGGAAACGCGGGCCGGAAACCCGGCCCGCGTTCCTTTTTCCCTTCTTCGATATTTTTTTCACGAATATGTAAAGTTCGCTTGACATACTCTGTGTTGTGTGCTATGCTGCGCATGTAAAGTGAACTTTACAAGGAGGATGCGCATGAAAAACCGTATCGAGGAGATACGCCGGACGAAGGGCATCCGACAGGAGGAGTTCGCGCGGGCGATGGGCGTCTCGCGGCAGACAATCAGCTCGCTCGAGACGGGGCGCTACAACCCTTCGATCTTCCTGGCCTACCGCATCGCCCGGTATTTCGGCATGACGATCGAGGAGGTCTTCCTCTTCGAAGAAAGCGAGGAAGGGAAATGAACAACAACAGAAGGATGATCCTCTCCGTACTGGAGATCGCGGTCGGCGCGGCGCTGCTCGTCTGCGTCAAGCTCGCCGGGGGCGACAGCGTCTGGCTCGGCATGGGCGGCGCCCTCATCGCGGTCGGGCTGATGCATCTGATCCTGGGGCTTCGCTACAAGACGGACGAGAGCTACCGCGAAAAGGTCGACGTCGAGGCCGCGGACGAGCGCAACGCCTTTATCCGTTCCCAGGCCTGGGTCTGGGCGGGCACCGGCTTCGTGATCGCCGGCGGCGTGCTGACCGTTGTTTTCCTGCTCCTCGGCAAGCAGGAGCTCAGCACCTTTCCCGGCTTCGCCGTGAGCATGCTCGTGCTGCTCTACTGGCTCTCCTATCTTTATCTGAAAAAGAAATACTGAACAAACGGGAGGTATGCGCCATGCTGCGTATCGAACACCTGACCAAGACCTTCGGCGAGAAGCTCGCCGTAGACGATCTCTCGCTGCACATCGCGCCGGGCGAGATCTACGGCTTCATCGGCCACAACGGCGCGGGCAAGACCACGACGCTGCGCTCCGCAGTCGGCATCCAGAGCTTCGACGCCGGCGAGATCTTCATCTGCGGGACCTCGATCAAGACCGATCCCCTCGCCTGCAAGCGTCAGATCGCCTACATCCCGGACAACCCGGATCTCTACGAGTTCATGTCCGGCGTCAAATATCTCAACTTCATCGCCGACGTCTTCGGCGTCCCGGCGGAGCTGCGCGCCGCGCGCATCGCGGACTACGCCGCACGCTTCGAGCTGACGGACGACCTGGGCCAGCCGATCTCGGCCTACTCCCACGGCATGAAGCAGAAGCTCGCGATCATCTCCGCCTGGCTGCACGACCCGAAGCTGATCCTGATGGACGAGCCCTTCGTCGGGCTCGACCCGAAGGCCGCCTTCCTGCTCAAGGGCATGATGCGCGAGCTCTGCGACCGCGGCGGCGCGATCTTCTTCTCCACGCACGTGCTCGAGGTCGCCGAAAAGCTCTGCGACAAGGTCGCGATCATCAAGCAGGGGCGGCTGATCCGCTCCGGCACGATGGATGAGGTCAAGGGCGACGATTCGCTCGAAGAGGTCTTTCTGGAGCTGGAGGCGGACTGATATGGTCAAAACGCTTCTGAAAAAGCAGTTTGCGGAGATCTTCCGCAGCTACTTTTACGACACGAAAAAGAACCGGGCCCGCTCGAAGGCCGGGACGATCGCCTATATCGTCCTGTTCGTGCTGCTCATGGCGGGCATGCTCGGCGGCACCTTCGGCGCGATGGCCTTCTCGCTCTGCTCGCCGCTCGTCGAGGCGGGCGCGGGCTGGCTGTACTTCGCGCTGATGGGCGCGATCGCGATCCTCCTCGGTCTGTTCGGCAGCGTGTTCTCCACCTACACGGGGCTGTACCTCGCCAAAGACAACGACCTGCTGCTCTCGATGCCGATCCCGACGGGCGCGATCATGCTCGCGCGGCTGCTGGGCGTGTATCTGATGGGGCTGATGTACAGCGCGGTCGTGATCGTTCCGGCCGTCGTCGTCTATCTCATCACGGTCCCCTTCTCCGGCGCCGCGCTGCTCGGCTGCCTCGTGCTGATCCTGCTGCTGTCCGTGTTCGTGCTGACGCTCTCCTGCCTGCTCGGCTGGGTCGTGGCGAAGATCAGCGTGAAGCTGAAAAACAAAAGCATGGTCACGGTGCTCATCGCGCTTGCGTTCATCGCCCTGTATTATTTCTGCTATTTCAAGGCGATGAACCTGATCCGCGAGCTCATCGCGAACATCGCCGTCTACGGCCCCGCGATCCGAGAGAAAGCCTGCGGTGTCTATCTCTTCGGCAGCGTGGGCGAGGGAAACTGGATCGGCATGGCAGTCTGCACGGCCGCCGTCGCGCTGATCTTCGGCCTGATGTGGAAGCTGCTGGGACGCACCTTTCTTTCACTCGCCACGGCAACGGGAGCCGCAGAAAAGGTCAAATACACCGCGCGCCGCGAGAAGCAGCGCAGCGCGGCTTCGGCGCTGCTGCGAAAGGAATTCGGCCGCCTCTCGTCGAGCGCGAACTACATGCTCAACTGCGCCCTGAGCACGCTGCTGCTCCCGATCCTGGCCGCGGTCCTGCTCGTCAAGGGGCCGGCCGTCGTCGAGGCGCTTTCGTCGGTCTTCGGCGGGATCGGCGGCGCGGTGACGGTGCTCTTCGCCACGGCGCTGTGCATGGCCGCGACGATGAACGACACGGCCGCTCCCTCCGTCTCGCTCGAGGGGAAAAACATCTGGATCCCGCAGTCGCTGCCCGTCGAGCCCTGGATCGTCCTGCGCTCCAAGGTGCTGGTGCAGCTCATCCTGACGCTGCCGGGGCTGCTGCTCGCCATCGTCTGCTGCCTCCTCGTGCTGCGTCCGGCGACGGCGGAGGCCGTCCCCCTCGCCGTCCTGCCGCTGTGCTTTGCGGTCTTCTTCGCGCTGCTGGGCGTGACGCTCGACCTCAAGCGCGCCAACCTGAAATGGACGAACGAGCTCGCGCCGATCAAGCAGAGCTTTCCGGTCACGGTCGTCCTCCTCGGCGGCTGGTTCCTCGCCGCGGCGCTCGCGGGCGTGTATCTGCTGCTCGCGCCTCCCTTCGGCGCGGCCGCGTATCTCTGGTGCTTCGCCGCGCTCACGGCGCTGAGCTCGCTGGCGCTGTATCTCTGGCTGCGCCGCAAAGGCGGAACGGTGTTCATGGAGCTGTAAAAAGTCAAAAAAAGACAGGCCCGGACGGGCCTGTCTTTTTTTGTTTCGGGGCTTATCCCTTGACCGCGCCGCTGGTCATGCCGGCGATGATCTGCTCCTGGAAAAGGATGTAGCCGATGATCGAGGGGATGATCGAGATCATGATCGCGGCGTACATCGAAACATAGTCCGTGGAGAACTGGTTGGTGAAGTAGCGGATACCGACCTGGATCGTGCGCAGCTTCTCCGACGAGACGAGGAGGTTGGCAAACACAAACTCGTTCCAGCAGGTGAGGAACTCGAAGGTCGCGGCCGTTACGATGCCCGTGCGGGACAGCGGCAGGATGATGTGGAAGAAGCGGCCGAAGAAGCCGCAGCCGTCGATGTAGGCGGCCTCCTCGAGCTCCATGGGGATGGAGTCCATCAGCCCGCGGATGAGGAAGGTGGACATCGGGATGCCGATGGCGCAGTACAGCAGGATCATGCCGCCGTAGGTGTTGATCAGCCCCAGCTTCGTGATGATGACGAAATAGGGCACCATCAGCGCGTTGAGCGGCACGAGGATGCCGGCCGTGAAGAGCGTGAAGATCTTTTCCCGTCCGTTGAAGCGGAAGCGGGAGATGCAGTACGCGCCCATGCTGGCGACGATGATGTTGAACACCGTCGCGCTCAGACCGACGATCACGGAGTTGAGCAGCATGCGCCCGAGACCGGCGACCGTGAGGGCGTTGATGTAGTTCTGCCACTGCGGCACGGCGGGCAGCGCGAAGGGCGAGCCGGCCAGGAACTCGAAGTTCGTCTTCAGAGACGAGATGAACAGCCAGATCAGCGGGAAGAGCGTGTAGAGCGCGAAGAAGATGATCAGGAACCAGCGCAGGACCGCAAGGATCAGCTCCCTGCCCTGCAGGCTCGGGCGAACTCTTGTCTGACTCATTTCCCTGCCCTCACCTTCTTGACCTTCACCGTCTCGCTGCGCCCCTCAAAGAGCTTGCGGATGGCGACGATGAAGACGACGCCCACGAGGATCAGGATGACCGCCGAGGCGCTCGCCACGCCGTAGTTGGAATCCTGCAGCTTCTTGTACATATACAGCACGATCGTCGAGGTCGTGTTGGCCGGGCCGCCGTTCGTGAGCATATAGACCTGCTCGAACTGACGCAGGCCCATGACGCTCGCGAGCGTCACGCAGGTCAGCAGCGAGGTGCGGCGGATCAGCGGGATCGTGATGTGGATCGCCTGCTGGAAATCCGTCGCGCCGTCGATCGTCGC
>JAEEGI010028352.1_pt1 | contig 10656 bp, 14 predicted proteins | sample 8958751 | NCBI WGS metagenome assembly JAEEGI01 (sample SAMN16246545, study PRJNA631951) | gut metagenome | biome: gut microbiome; feature: rumen; material: KS-attached | host: Bos | place: Iran: Karaj | collected 2018-10 | reverse complement strand
TCGACCGACATTAGCACTTTTCTTATAGATTTAACGGTGCTATTATTATCATAGACAAGTGAGAGGTAAACAAAAGCCACTCACTTGTTTTTCTTTTGCAGAAGAATAGGAAGCAGATTTAAGCGTCTACATGACCAAACCCTCAAGGTCGTGTGTGGCGCTTTTTTTGTTGTCCGAAACCGGAAAGCGCGCGCCAGTGTTTCTATTAAAACTGTCAAAGAAAAGGAGAAAATTGAATATGGATTATGAACGTTTCAAAGAAGGTTTCCAGGATGCTTTAAAGGCTGAACTTGCTGTCAGAGGAGCTGATGTTGAACTTACTGCTCGTAGAGTAGATAAGATGAATGATAGCTATGATGCTATCACAGTAAGACCTGTAGACAGTTCCATTGGAGTGAACATCAGCGTTGAGAAAGCATTTGCTGCTTATGAGAATGGTACACCAATCCCTGAGATTGCAGAGCATTTTGCTGATGCAGTGGAGAAAGGATTCCGTGAATCCCCTCAGGTCGATCTGGAGTCGCTTTCTGATTATGAGCAGATGAAGAGCAAGCTTTCCATGGAAGTGGTATCTGCAGAGAAGAATGCAGAACTTCTTGAGAGCGTACCTCATGAAAGAATGGAGGATATGGCTGTTGTTTATCGCTTTGTGCTTGATCAGACAGATTCCGGCAATGGAACAATCCTTGTTACCAATCAGTTGCTTGATCAGTATGGCATTACCAAAGAGCAGCTTCGCGCTGATGCCATGGAGAATGCACCAGAGATTAGACCATCTGAGATCAGAGGTATGTCTGAAGTGATGAGTGAGCTTGCACCTGGCATGATTCCTGAGGTTGCACCGGAAGATGAGCAGATGTTTGTTGCTACAGTTCCGGATAAGATTCATGGAGCCGGTGTTATCGCATATCCAAATTTCATGGAGGATGCAGCTCAGAAGATGGGCGGTGACTTCTTCGTTCTCCCAAGCAGTATCCATGAGGTTTTGCTTGTGAAGGACAATGGCCAGATTACAGCCAAGGAGCTGGAAAATATGGTCAAAGAGGTCAATGCTACTCAGGTTGAGCCTGCAGATCAGCTTACAGATCACGTTTATCATTACGACAGTCAGAATCATATTTTTGAGTTGGCTGATAAGTATGAGGAACGTCAGCGTGAGGCTGAACACGAGGCTGTTGATAAAGATTCCGTCCTTGGAGATCTAAAAGAAAAGAAACAGGAGATTGCAAAGAAAGATCCGGCTAAGGATGCAGCAACAAAGGCTGCATCCAAGAAGCATGAGACTTCTTTATAAGCTCCATCAATAAGTAAGAGAGAGGCTTCCCTAGTTTAGGGAGGCCTTTTTCAGTGGTGAAAGGAGATATCTAAGATGAGTAAGAAATATATGAGAGTTCAGAAGAACTTTAATAAGAATGGCATTTCAAGAGTGCCTCACAGTGTTGCACCTAAGCTTGGTCCAGTTACACCTTGCAATTGCAGTCATCCTTGCCCTTATGGTAATGGCAGAACGTTTTGCTTTCCCTGCTATCAGAAGCTTGTTGCTGACAACAGAAGTAACAGTGTTGCTACAGGTAATGCCTAAAGAGGTGTGGTATGGACTTTGGCTATTTTCATGAGGAAGAGTCTGAGCAGTTTGCCTTCTATAGGATTCCTCAGGTTCTCTTTAAGGATGAAAAGTTTGCAAAGCTTTCTACGGATGCCAAGGTTCTGTATGGATTATTTCTGAATCGGGTATCCCTTTCCAAAAAGAATCATTGGATTGATGACGAGGGCAGAGTGTATGTTTATTACACACTTGTCAGTATTCAGGAGGATTTGCATTGTGCGAGTCAGAAGGCTTTAAAGCTTTTAAAGGAGCTTGAGAGTTATGGACTTATCGAAAGAGTTAAGCAGGGACTTTGTAAACCTGACAGGATCTATGTGAAGAACTTTATCCTGCTTCAGGAATCACCAGTCCGGAGTGGTGAAAATCACCATACCGGTGTAGTGAAAATCACCAGCCCGGAATGTCGAGAATCACCACCTAATAATACTGAGTTAAATAATACTGAGTGTAGTAATACTAATCTTATCTTATCTAAGAGCAGAGAAGATGAGAGGGAGCTATACAGACAATATTTATACCAGTCACTGGATATAGAGATACTCAAAGAGCGCTATCCCTATGGAGTAGAAGAGATAGATGAGATTTTTGACATAATCCTGGATGTGCTGTGCAGCAATCAGAACTTTATCACTATATCCGGGGATAAAAAGCCTATTAACGTAGTGAAAAGCAGATTCATGAAGCTGGATAGCAGTCATATTCAGTTTGTAATGGATAGTATGAAAGACAAGACTACAAAGGTTCGCAATGTAAAGAAATACATAGTGGCAGCACTTTATAATGCGCCAATTACGATTAACAACTATTATCAGTCGCTGGTCCAGCATGACATGGCGACAGGAAAAATCTAAGGAGGAATGACAATGGAACAGATTACAATTGATATTCAGCTTGATCCTATGAAGGATGGAATTAAAGTACCGGAGACAGATGTATCCAGACCTGATGCTCATGCTGTGATTCTTGGAACCAACGGTAAAATCAGACAGATTTCTATGAAGGAAGCAGAGACAATCCTTGATCAGATGGCTACTTGTGGGGCAGGGACTCACCTTGGAAAGTCAGATTATATTGCTGTTTACAACAAAGATAAGCTTTTTAAGGCAGAGGGTGAAGAGTATTTAGTTGGCAGCGTGCTTATTTTTCAAAGAGCTGGGAACGTGCTTAAGGCTATCCCGGATGATGAGATTGGTGATCTCTTAGAGGTTGCTATGGCACAGATGGATACTTTGAAGGCAGGAGACGCCTGCTTTTCAGCAATGCGTGTTGATTAAGGGAGGAAAATCATGAGTAGAACAATACCGAGAGCTTATGTTACTGCAGCATGGAATAAGAATCCGGTTGTGGCAAAAGAAGATGCAAAGAAGTACTGCCAGGAGTTGGTAAAGGAAGGATATCTTCCCCTTTGCCCTATCCTTGCTTTTGATGGAATCTTTTCAGCTGAGGATACAGAAGCTCATAAGAGATTCAAGGAGATGTCAGAGGATCTGCTTCGTAGAGCAAGATTCCTTGTTATCTGTGGTAATAAGCAGAATGAGGAAGTGAAGGATGATATCGCAATAGCCAGAAAATCCAAGGTTATTGTTACAACCTTAGATGGAGTTATTGGACTATGACTGGCCCAGATAGAAGGGAGGCGATAATTCGTGGTTAATGAAGAACTATCAGCCAAGTCGCTCCATTTCATGGTGGAAAAAGGTGTTAAGCCAACAGCTAGGTTGTTACTTAATGTTCTAAAAGCTTATTTGCGTCATAGGCATGATAAAAAGTACTTCGGGAAGGAAAAGGTTAAGACTGGTAAGATGCCGGTGAAAAAGCTCATAAAGCAAGGCAAAGGTGCTCAGAAGATTGAGCTGGATGGTGAAGATATCCATTTATTTAATCGCCTTGCCAGGAAGTATGGTGTAGATTATGCCGTGGTTAAGGACAAGGAGGCTGGCACTTATAAGATCTTTTTCAAGGCTCAGGATGCAGATGCTATCTCTGATCTAGTAGCGGATTATACCAAACGTACCCTTGGAAAAGAAAAAGGTGCAAAGGAGAGCATACTTGGTAAGCTAAAGAAACTTAAGGAAAAGGTTGCTTCTATACCTCGCAAGGTAGTAGAGAAGAGGAAGGAGCAGACACGATGAATCAGAAATTAAAAAAGAAGATTATCCTGAATATCCCTTATGTTGCAATAGGCCTGTTTGCTACCAACTTAGGTGAGGCCTGGAGAATAGCAGAAGGGATGAATGCTTCGGAAAAGCTTCAGGGGCTTATTATCGGAGGTGGATTTCAAACTGCATTTACGAATCCGCTTCCTAGCTTACATCCCTTTGATTTGCTTATTGGTGCAGCCTGTGGCGCAGCACTAAGACTTGCAGTTTATCTAAAGGGAAAGAATGCCAAGAAATTTCGGCATGGCTCAGAATATGGTTCAGCCAGATGGGGGAAGCCCTCCGACATAGAACCTTTCAAAGATCCTGATCCGAAGAATAATGTGATTCTGTCCCAGACGGAGCAGATTACACTAAGTTCCAGACCATCACAGCCAAAGTACGCAAGAAATAAGAATGTGCTGGTTGTAGGTGGTTCCGGTTCAGGTAAAACACGCTTTTTTATTAAACCAAACTTGCTGCAGTGCGACAGTAAGGATTACCCATGTTCGTTTGTAGTAACGGATCCAAAGGGAAGCGTGGTTCTTGAATGCGGCAATGCACTTTTGAAGAAGGGGTATCGAATCAAAATCTTCAATACAATCAACTTCAACAAGAGTATGCATTACAATCCTTTCGCTTATATTCATAGTGAGAAGGACATTCTAAAGCTTGTAACTACGCTGATTGCTAACACTAAAGGTGAAGGAAAGGGCGGAGATGAGTTCTGGGAAAAGGCCGAAAAATTGCTGTATTCAGCACTTATCGGCTATATCCATTATGAGGCTCCTATTGAGGAACAGAACTTCACAACACTTCTTGAAATGATCAATGCAATGGAGGTCCGAGAAGATGATGAGGAGTTCAAAAATGCAGTAGATATGCTCTTTGATGAGCTGGAAGAAAAAGATCCAAATCATTTTGCAGTTCGCCAATATAAGAAATACAAATTGGCAGCTGGAGTTATAAATTATAAGAGGTTTCTTATACAATCTTATGAACGACAGCCGATGGCTGCATAAAACGAGGGAAAGGAGGGATTGTACATGAAACAGAAAGCTTCACAAAAGATAACAGCTCTTTATGAAAGGCTGAGCCACGATGATGAATTGCAGGGTGAGTCCAACAGTATCTCAAATCAGAAAGCTCTTCTTGAAGCGTTTGCTGAAAAGAACGGCTTCACGGGGATCCGGCACTTTACGGACGATGGAATATCCGGCACTACCTTTGATCGCCCTGGGCTTCAAGCACTCATTGCAGAGATCAAGCAGGGCAACATCGGCACCGTCATTGTAAAGGACAACAGCCGAATCGGTAGAAACTACATTCTGACCGGAAATTTCAGAGAGCTACTGAGACAGAACAATGTCAGACTTATTGCCGTAAACGAAGGAACCGACACCGGATCCGGCATGGAAGATGACTTCCTTCCCTTCCGAGACGTAATCAACGAATACTACGCGAAGGATATCAGCAAGAAGATCAGATCCACGTTCAAGTCCAAGGGTGATTCCGGTAAGCACGTTGCAAGCTCACCGCCTTACGGATATATCAAGGATCCGAATGATAAGAACCATTGGATCGTGGATGAAGAGGCTGCCGAGATAGTAAGGCGGATGTTCCGTCTGACACTTGAAGGCAAGGGACCTTATCAGATATGCAAGATATTTGAGAGCGAGAAGATAGAGATCCCTGCGGTGCATCAGAAAAAGCAGGGACTTGGCTTGTGGCAGAACAGAGAGATCAAGGATCCGTACAGATGGACAAGCTCAACCATAGCGGGCATACTTGCAAAGCCGGAGTACCTTGGTCACACAGTAAACTTCAAGACAAGAAAGCACTTTAAGGATAAAAAGAGCCATTACGTTGATAAATCCGAGTGGCAGATTTTCAAGAATACGCAAGAGCCGATCGTTGATCAAGAGACCTTTGATAACGTGCAGAGGATAAGGAGCAGGGTTAAGAGATATCCGGACGGATGGGGAGAGGCGCATCCGCTTACAGGCATTTTGTATTGTGCCGATTGCGGTCATACGCTTTATGTTCACAGGGTAAATAACGGGAAAAGAGAAGCGTACTTCACTTGTGGCAGATATAACAAAGCGAAAGATACAGACAGGTGTGCTTCACCTCATAGGATAAAGGCTGATGATGTGATGCAGATACTTTCTAAGACCATTAAAGGCATCATCGACTATGCGAACTTTGACAGAGAGGCATTTGTAGCGGAGATCGAGTCCGTTGTCGGGGAGCAGAAAGAGGCAGATCATAGCGGGGCGATGTTGGAGATTGAAACTGCGGAGAAGCGTATTGATGAACTTGAAACTCTGATCATGAAGATCTATGAGGATCAGGCGCTTGGGAAGCTGAATGCAGAGCGATACACCGCACTGTATAACAAGTATCAAGAAGAGCAGAACGCTCTTAAACAGAGAGTCAGAGACTTAAGGGTAACTATCGCAGATGAAAAGAAAGAAGTCCGGTCAGCAAGTAAATTCATCAAGCTTGTAGACAGATACGCAGACTTCACGGTACTTACCCCGATAATGATCAATGAATTCGTGGATAAAGTGATCGTTCATGAGCGTGATCGGAAGAATAGCATACAGACTACACAGAAGCTTGAAATCTATTTTAACTTTATCGGTGAATACAAACCGTCCACCATGAAGGAGCCGGAGCTTACCGAGGAAGAAAAGGTTGAACTTGCGAGGAAAGAAGCCTTGAAGGACAAGCGCCATCAGCAGTATATGATCCGCAAAGCCGAAGGCAGGGATGCCAACTACAACAAGCAGGTGGCACGGCGCAGGGCACAGCAGCGTGAGGACAGACGAAAGACAAGACGTTGGGAGGATATACAAGCAGGGATTTATCATATTGCCGGTACAACGGTAATTAACGCAAAGAACGGAACGGAAGATGCCGAACCCATATTAGTGTCGGCAAGCAGACCAAGAGCCTAAGTCCATACGATAATTAACGAGCGTACTGAACAAGAAAGGGCATCCAAAGAGATCAGTAGAGATACAGATCCCAGAGGGTGCCTTTTGGTATGTCGAAATGTGGATAAGTGGTATGCCGGACATACCCGAGAGGGAGCCTTCCCTTCCCTGCCTTCCTTCTTTCTCTTCCCCCTTAGAAAGAAAAACGAAAAGAAAGAAGCAAAGAAAAGATAAAAGAAAGATATACCCCTATTATCATCATCCATCCTATCCTATCCCATCCGTCCGTCTCCCGTCGGGGAACGGCTACGCACGTTCCCCTAAGAGGGAGACGGGATATACGCGCGCGTGCGCGAGAAAGGAGATTTTATGCAGAAAGATACACAAATGGAGATTATTGCAGATTATTACAAGGTTCTTGGGAATCATTCACTTAACGAGAGATTCAGCAAAGAGGGCGACAGGGTTTATACATTCCCTGATACGGATGCTTGGCTTGTTCTTGAACGTAAGGGAGAGAATGCCATACAAGCCCGAATGACGGATGAAAAAGGTGTTATTGTATCGTGGGACAACTATGAAGTGATGAATGCGAGTGTTAAACAGATCGAGTCTGTCCGGCTATCTGTCAGCGGTCGGAGCCGGATATCATTTACCCCTGCAGAGTTAAATGTCATCGACCACTATGGGGATTATGACCGTCGAACAACTATGGGAAAGCTTGATATCCTACTTGGGAGATTTAAGGACGAAGATACCGCGAGGAATGCTCAGTCTGTCATTGATAAGCTTGGACGGATATCAGATAAGTCCTATACGGAGATGTATCATGTCGGGCAAAAACAGATAGAAGCCAAGCAGGATCGAAGCCTTGGCAATCGGCTTATAAAGGCACGCATTAAGGCTGATAAGCAAAATGCCAAATGTGCAAATGGTGCTTTGCGTCACAGAAAGGGGATATCACGATGAAACTGACAAGAGAGGAGCAGGAAACCATAATTAACTTCTCAGCTGCAGATAAGATAGCCACTCTATATACCCGTGATCCTGCCGTTATGAGAAAAGTTGATGCGTTAGTTACCGAGTATCCCGATACTTTTAAGTGCATAAGCGAAACAGATATCGATAAGACATATGAGATGCCTAAATCACACATTAGTTACCGTAAACCCAGAAGGATATCTGAGGCTAAGAGACAGCAGGCAAGGAATGCTATGAAAAAGATAAACGAATGTGGATGATTGTATTGCAAATGTTCCACACAAAATGGTATAATAATATTTCGTGGAGGATTGCAAATGAACAAGACTTTTTCAATGAACATAAGAGTAAGCGAGGAAGAATTGCAGAAACTAAAGCAGGCTGCAAGGATAGAATCATACGCCTCATATAGTGAATTTATTAGAAGGACGGCGCTAAAAGAAGCAGACAGAGTTATCAAAGATAGTGAAAAAAGTGAACGTTCAAAAAAGTAGAAATCCACAAAATATTTATGAGGTGAAAAGATGAAAAAGTATACCACAATTGAACTGTTTGCAGGTGCAGGGGGGCTTGCACTTGGTGTTGAAAAGGCGGGGTTCAAAACTATAGGGGCAGTTGAGTTTGATCATGATGCTTGTGATACGCTTAGAACGAATCGCCCTAAGTGGAATATCTATGAAGGAGATATAGCTGATTTAACTAAAAAGGATCTTAAAGAGTATTATAGCTTGAAAGAAGGAGAATTGGATTTGTTATCCGGTGGAGCGCCTTGTCAGGCTTTTTCCTATGCAGGCAAGAGGTTGGGTTTTGAGGACACAAGAGGAACTCTTTTCTACCATTATGCTATCTTTTTGCAACAGCTTCAGCCAAAGATGTTTCTGTTTGAGAATGTTCGTGGACTTGTATCACATGATAAAGGGCGCACTTATCAAACCATGTGCAATGTCTTTGAAGCTGCTGGGTATGATATTCAAAAGGATGTCTTAAATGCTTGGGATTATGATAATGCACAGAAAAGAGAAAGACTTATAACTGTAGGAATTAGAAAGGATCTTGCTGACAGATGCAAATTTAGTTTTCCTGAGAAGTGTGATTATAAACCTGTCCTTAGAGATGTTTTGCAGAATGTGCCGGATAGTCCGTACACCCCGTATGGAGAAAAAAAGAGAAAATTGTTTGAATTAGTTCCCCCAGGTGGATATTGGAGGGATATAGATCCTAAGTTGGCAAAAGAATATATGAAGAGTTGTTGGGAAATGGAAGGTGGAAGAACCGGTATTCTTAGAAGGTTGTCTATGGATGAACCATCATTAGCGGTTCTGACTTCACCATCTCAGAAACAAACTGAAAGATGCCATCCACTTGAGGCAAGACCATTTTCAATCCGTGAGAATGCACGTATTCAGTCTTTTCCGGATGATTGGCAATTCTGTGGAAGTATTGGTTCACAGTACAAGCAGATTGGGAATGCTGTTCCGGTAAACCTTGCATATCACGTGGCTAAAGAGATACACAAAGCATTGGAGGGAACAAAATGAATTGGACCATTAAATTCATAGGTGAAGAACAGTTTAAAACTCACGTTGCAAAGACCATTGCTGAGTATGGTGATAATCTTCAACCATATGATATTAAAAAGTTTAATAGTAATCTGATAGATCCTATCAAGATGATTTTTGACAAGAATGTATATAACGAGTCTTGGTCAGAACTTGTGAAAAGCGAGATTTTTCGCCAAAGAGATAAATCAAATAATAATAGCATTGGCTATTTCCATCAAAGAATGTTTCAATACATTTCTGGTTGCCGTGTTCCGGACAATGGGAAAGAAGGCGGATGGGATGTTATATATGAAAATGCAGATGGTATTGTATTGCCCGAGGGAGATTCAGTACATACCATTTATGTTGAAATGAAAAATAAGCATAATACTATGAATAGCGCATCTGCCGGAAAGACATATATAAAGATGCAGGATCAGCTATTAAAGGATGATGATTGTGCTTGTTATCTTGTTGAAGCGATTGCCAAGAAATCACAAAACATTAAGTGGGAAACATCTGTCAATGGAAATAAGGTTTCGCATAAGCGTATAAGAAGAGTAAGTATTGATCAATTTTATTCGCTTGTGACAGGTGAAGCAGATGCGTTTTATCAGATATGTATGGTTTTGCCGGATGTTATTTCGGATGTTATAAAAGATGGCAGTTCGGTTTCGGTGCCTAAGGATACAGTACTTGAAGAGTTGTCCAATATTGCAAAGAATATGGATGCATCATCAGAAGAATTATCAATGGCAATGGCAATATATCTGTTGGGATTTTCTTCATATAGCGGATTCACTAAATCGCAAGATGAAAACATGATAAACAGAATATATGAGTATGCAAAGAGGATAAATAAAAAGGAGACTAATTGAAATGCAATATAGAATGTATAAAGAAAGCGATATAGAGGGTTTGGCAACCGCAATGTCTAAAGCATATTCAGAAGAACCCTGGAATGAACAGTGGAGCAGTGAGCGAGCTATTCGAAGAGTGCAAGCCATAGTTGGAAACTATCAGTCAATTGGGTTGGCGGCAGAAGAAGAGGGAGTAATAGTTGGCGGACTTCTGGGATTTGTAGATCCATATGCAGACGAAGATTTCTTTTACGTGTCAGAAATCTTTGTTGTTCCTGAATACAAAAAACAAGGCATTGGCCGGAATTTGATTAGAAAACTAGAAGAAGAAATAAAGAAAAGAGGGATTTCGGTAGTGCAGCTAATGTCTATAGAACCGAACGAAGTTTTTTATGGGAAATGTGGCTTAAGTAAGGATGGTGTATCAGTCCTGTTTAAACGATATTAGAGCCTGTAATAACTATTTCGAGTATATCCGGTGGTATGTAATTCCGGAATATATTACAGTTTAACGGAGGCAAGATGGCTGGAACAATTATTTCTGGTGTGATTTTCTGTATAGTTGCGATGATAATGCTTGGAATTGGA
>JAEEGI010028351.1_pt1 | contig 10657 bp, 6 predicted proteins | sample 8958751 | NCBI WGS metagenome assembly JAEEGI01 (sample SAMN16246545, study PRJNA631951) | gut metagenome | biome: gut microbiome; feature: rumen; material: KS-attached | host: Bos | place: Iran: Karaj | collected 2018-10 | reverse complement strand
GAAGTTGTTGCTTATGGAACTGCAGTGAAGTTTAAGTAATTATCGGGAAATTATTTTCAAAGTTTTTTAGTATATAAGTTCCTTGACCTTAGCTTCAACGGCTATAGAAAGTTTTTCTTTATCATTTTGGTTTTCCGTGATGATTCTTACAAAAACTGAGCCTGCAACAATTGCTTCAACCGAGTCAGCAAGTGCTTTTGCCTGTTCCCCGGTTGAAATACCAAAGCCGCCATAAACTTTAGAACCACCGGCACTTACTTTATTCAAAAAAATAAGAGTATTGTCATCTATCGTGGTATTGGTTCCCGTAATACCTGTTCTTAAGGCTGCATAAATAAAAGGAAATCCAGCATGTGCAAGTTTATACAGACGTTCTTGGCTCATACTAGGTGCGGCAACAGGAATATTAATCATCCAGTTTTTCTTGCAAGCCGCAGTCAATCCCTCATCAAAGTCAAAAGGCAAATCTGGAATAATCATTCCTTTTACACCAGCTTTAGCCGCACGCTCACAAAATGCTTCAACTCCCGGGGTGTACACAAGCGAGCCGTAACTCATAAGATAAATCGTTACCTCAGGAAACTCGCGGTGAATCTGTGCAATAAACTCAAGCCCGTCCGCTGTTTTATAATCACGCTCCAACACCTTTGTACATGCCGTCTGAATCGCAGGTCCGTCCGCACTCGGATCCGAAAATGGAAGTTGTATTTCCAGAATATCTGCACCGCCTTTAACAAGTGCTCTTGCTGCTGTCAATGCCAGCTCATTTGTTGGATAACCTGCAACCAAATGACTCATCAATTTTATTTTTTTCATTTTAATTTCCTCTTATTCAAATTTTTAAGGGCGCAACCTCTGTAAACAGAGGTCGTGTGTTTTCAACTATTTTGCAAAATGAACATCTTTTCCGTCTTCCAGTCTTTCAATCTCTGAATGTAAAAACTCCAGCCATTCTTTTGGGCGGAAAACTGGACTTGTGATAAAGACATCCTTATCACCACGACCACTCATATTTATGATAATTGCCTGGTCTTTAGGAATCTCCTTTGCAATCTTCATAGCCGCTGCACCTGCGTGTGCCGATTCCAGTGCAAAAAGAATACCTTCGTTCTTAGCAAAAAACTGGACTGCATCCAAAGCCTCTTTATCAAGAATTGAAGTAAACTCAACTCGTCCAGACCGTCCAAGGGCTGCAAGCTGAGGACCGATACCACAATAATCAAGACCAGCAGAAATAGAACGGGTAGGAAGAGCCTGTCCGTCTTCATCAAGTAAAAAGCGACTTTTGTATCCCTGCATGATTCCATCGCGGGCAGCGTTTCCTGTCATGCGGCTTGCATTTTCACCAACGTTTGGACCAATGCCACCTGCTTCTGCTCCAATAAGTCGAGGTTCATTCTCATTTATAAAAGGTTCAAAAAAACCGATTGAGTTTGAACCGCCGCCGACACAGGCAACCATTGCCCCAATTTTTATTCCACGTTCTTGAGCCTGCTTTTTTACTTCACGACCAATTACACTCTGGAACTCACGCACGATATCAGGAAAAGGCGCTGGACCAAGAGCACTTCCCAAAACATAATGGGTTGTATCAGGATTTGCAGCCCAGTCACGCATAGCTTCGTTTACGGCGTCTTTAAGGGTTCGGCTTCCACTTGTTACAGGATGAACTTTAGCACCATATAATTCCATTGCGGCAACATTTGGTTGCTGACGGTGAACATCAACTTCGCCCATGTAAATTGTACAATCAAGTCCCAGTTTGGCACAGGCAGCTGCAGTTGCAAGTCCGTGCTGGCCCGCACCAGTTTCTGCAATAATGCGTTTTTTACCCATGCGTTTTGCCAGCAGACATTGTCCTATTGCATTATTAATTTTATGTGCTCCTGTGTTTGCCAGCCCTTCCAGCTTTATGTAAATCTGTGCCCCGCCCAAAAGTTTTGTCGCAGTCGGTGCAAAATAAAGAGGAGTTTCGCGTCCAATATAATCTCGACGAATTATTTCAAGCTCGTCTAAAAAGGTTTTGTCCTTCATCGCTTCATGGAAAGCTACTTCAAGTTCATCAAGAGGACGTCTTAGAACTTCTGCAACATATTTTCCACCATATTGATTAAAAAATCCATTATCACTCATTTTGTATTCCTTTTGTCTTTTTTATCTTATCTGTCGAAAAATATTAACTGTTTTATTTTGTTAACATCTTTTATACCAATTTGATTTTCAACTTCAACTCCACCAGAAACATCAATCAGCTCTGGGGAAATACCTTTTGTTATCTCACATACATTATCTGGAGTAATACCGCCGGCAATCCATTTAATTTCATAGGTCAAGGCCTTGTCTTCTATTGTAGACCTGTCTATTTTTTTTGAATCTAGCAGAACGCGCATTTCACCCTTGGAAACAAGTTTTTCATATTCTTCGAGGTTATTTACGGCAAAATAATGCGGCAATTCAAGAAGCTTTTTGTCTACTTTTTCATACGGTATTTTATGAAATTGAATTAAATCAAAAATTCCATCCTTTACCAGCTGAATAGCCTTTTTACTTTCAGGAGAATCCAAATCAACAATTACTGCAACTTTTTTTGCTTTCAATTTTCCAACTTTAGGAAGTAGTTTTTCCAGACGTCCATCTCGGCTTACACTGCGTGGGAAAGTATCTGCAAAAATGAAGCCTAAAAACTTTGCCCCAAGTTCATCAGCAGCAAGGGCATCTTCAATTCTTGTGAGACCACAGATTTTAAAGCTCTTACTTGTGTTTGAAAACACTTTTTGATTGACATCTTCATTTGCGTAGTTCATCCAAAAATCTGCATTTTTTGTTCTTTTGGCTTTCATAAAAGAATCAACCAACCCTTTGCGAAGTTCTGGATTTTTTGCAGCAGCTTCACCAAGTAAAAGTCCTGTAAAGCCCATTGAACTTACTGCAGCCGCACATTCATAATTTGTAACACCACTTTCAAAAATGATTCTTGCATTGTCACCCATAATTTTCCGGATTTTCTGGAACATCATGCAGGGACGTAGTAAATCAATTTTAAATGTTGCAAGATCTCGGCTGTTTACACCACAGACAAAATTATCAAAGCTTCCGTTAGAAGTGGCAATCTCCATAAAATCTTTGTGTCCGAACACGTATGCAAGCTTTTTTAAATCTTCCTCAGAGCGGATTTCTATTAAAGCAGACATTCCAAGGCGAGCAACTTCTTCTGCCATTTTTAAGAGAGTTTCTTTTGGCAAAATGCGTGCAATCAAAAGTACTGCATCTGCTCCTGCCTTATAAGAAATCTCAACTTCTTCCGGGAAAAGCAGAAAATCTTTGCGTAATACTGCTGGAACAGTGCCACTTGAATCGTAATCATCCGAAGCATAATCATCTATAGCACGACAAACGTTAACTAAATCATACAGTGAGCCCTTAAAAAAGTTTCCTTCGGTAAGACAAGAGATTGCTGCTGCTCCTGCCCGTGCATAAGATAAAGCAGTTTGATAAGCATCTAATTCCGGTGAAATATCACCCTTGCTTGGAGAAGCACGTTTTACTTCCAGAATCACACCTTTTGTTTTTAAAAAGGGGTGAAGTGGTCTTTTTCTAGCTTCCGGTAAAGATAGGCCAAAATCCAGTCCTAAGGATTCAATATCAGTCCGGCGTTTTTCTATAATTCTTGTAAGTATGTCCATTTGTTATGCACTCAACTCCTCACTGACCTTTTGAATCTCTATTAATTTTGCGAGAGTTCTTCCTGAATCAATTGCATCCAAAGCCATAGCATAACCATCTTTGAGAGTGCGGGCCTTACCACAAAGATAGAGAACCGCTCCCGCATTAAGACCGACTGCATAACGGATTGTCTTTCGACCGCTGCCATTAAGAACTTCCATAGCGAGTTTTGCATTATCACTGCCGTTTCCGCCGTAGAGTTCATTTTCATCAGCATCAGATATTCCAAAATTAGCCGGATTTATTACATACTGATTTTCGTTGCCTTTTTCATCAATCTGATAAACGGTGGTTGGTGCGCATGGAGAAATCTCATCGTAACCATCTTCAGAGTTCACAACCATAACACGTTTAGCACCAAGTGATTTAGCGGCTCGGGCATAGTCACGCAAAAGTTCTTTTGAATAAACGCCAAGAACTTCATATTTTGCATTAGCAGGGTTCAAAAGAGGACCAAGAACGTTGAATATTGTTTTGATACCAAGTGCCTTACGAATTGGAGCAGCGAATCTCATTGCTGAATGATAAACTGGGGCCATAAGGAAGCCAAAGCCGGTTTTGCGAACCAATTCAGCAGTTTTATCCGGGCTTGCCATGATATTAATACCCAGGGCTTCAAAAAAGTCTGCTGCACCAGATTTTGATGATACAGCACGGTTTCCATGTTTTGCCATTACCTGACCACAACTGGCGGCAACCAACGCAGACATAGACGAAATATTGAAGGAACCTTTTCCATCGCCGCCTGTACCAACGATTTCTGCAAGTCCTGCACCTGCATCTTCACCAGTTTCCATTGGGAAAGGAGTTTTCTTTGCAAGCATTACCTGAGCTGCACCACCCATTTCTTCGGCAGTTGGAAGTCCTCGGGAAGCCATTGCTGTAAGCACGGATGAAGCGACTTTTTCGTCCATTGTTCCGTCGGTAAGTTCACTGATAAAAGAAGCTGTCTGCTCTCGGCTCAGAGGTTTTTTTTGGTCAATCAGCTGGTTCAAAATCAAAACATGGGAAATATTTTCGCGACTGTAATTGAGGAAGGCCTTAAAAAGGGCATCTCCGTTTTCGCTTGCAATAGATTCCGGATGGAACTGAACGCCTTCAATTACAAAGTCTTTGTGGCGGATTCCCATAATATCACCGTCTTTTGCCCGTGCAGAAACTTCAAACTCAGGAGGAAGTGTAGATTCATCAACTACAAGAGAATGATAACGGGTAAAGTTGCCTTTTAATCCTATACTGCGGAAAATACCACGTCCATCGGTTTTAATTTCTTCTACAATTCCATGGCGGATATATTTTGCTCCAACAATTTTTGCTCCAAAAGCGGCACCAATTGCCTGATGACCAAGACAGATTCCAAGAATTGGGAGTTTTCCCGCAAAATATTTTATTGCTTCAATAGAGATTCCTGCTTCAAAGGGAGTTCCTGGTCCTGGTCCTACAACAATGTGGGTGGGTTTTGCAGCTTCAATTTCTGCAACTGTTCTTTCTTCTGAACGGAAAACCTGAACTTTTCCACCAGAAACTCTTTCCAAACTCTGAACGATATTAAATGTAAAACTATCTTTATTGTCTATAAATGCAATCATTTTTTTCCTCCTTCAAAAACAGATCTTAATGCTCCAAGCTTTTCGTTTGTTTCTTCCCATTCGCGGTCGGCATTGCTGTCATAAACAATTCCTCCGCCTGCCTGCAAAGACCAGACTTTTCCCTGTTTTAAGGCACAACGGATTGCAATACAAAAATCTAAATCACCGTTTGATTGAATGTAACCTACTGCGCCTGCATAAAAGCGTCGTTTTGTTTTTTCAATACGGCTTAAAATCTCAATTGCACTGATTTTTGGTGCTCCAGAAACTGTTCCTGCCGGGAAAGCTGCTCTTAAAACTTGAATTGGTTTAAATCCTTCTGCAACTTTTCCCTGTACATCACTAACGATATGCATAACATGACTGAACATTTCAACTTCCATAAAACGGGTAACTTCTACGCTTCCGTTTGAGCAGACACGTCCTAAATCATTGCGGGCTAAATCAACAAGCATAAGATGTTCTGCGCGTTCTTTTGCATCGTTGAGAAGCTCTGCTTTTAAGGCTTCATCTTCTGCGGTATTTTTTCCACGTCGGCGAGTTCCTGCAATTGGGCGGATTGAAGCAATGCCTTCACGAACGCGTACAAGACTTTCTGGTGATGAACCGATGAGCTGGCGTTCTCCAAAATCGATGTAAAAGAGGTAAGGACTTGGATTAACTGCCCGCAACCTGCGATAAATTTCAAGGGCGGAATTATTGCATTCAAACTGAAGGCGGCGGCTTGGAACAGCCTGCAAAAGATTTCCTGCAATGATTTCTTTTTTGATAGCTTCAACTTTTTCTTTGTATTCGCGTTCACTTTGTTCAAGATTTGTGATTGTGTGGACTTCGCAAGCTTCTTCTGGTTCAGAAAGATAAGAAAAATCTAAGTCGTTGAGGCGTTTTTTCAAATCAGAAACTGCTTTTTCCAAATCAATCTGGTGTTCATTGTAATTTAGGGCAAATACATGAATGTTTTCTGTAAAATGATCAAAAACTACATAGATATGACCGGCTACAAACTCGCTTTCAGGAATATGAAGTTCATCTGTCTGGGCGGCAAGATTGATTGTATCGCAGCGGGCGGCAAACTCATAACTGAGATAACCCAAACCGCTTGTAGGAACTGGAATTGTATTAGATATTTCCTTTCCGTCCTCTCTAGTGATTATGCTCATGTCGTTTTGTTGCGCAACATATAAAAGTGCATCAAGAATGTCCGGTGTATGAAGAACTCGGCTTCCTGGTGCAATTGTTTCATTTGTTTCATTTTTGCCTTTGTATGGAAGGCGGCGGCCGTCAATTAAGAATGCAACGCCATCATCATCTTGAATAATATGAAATGCTGGTTCAAGAAGAAGAATAGAATAGCGTTCTCGTCCGCGTGCAAAGCTTGCACTTTCCAAAATTGCTGATGCTCCGATTTTACGCGCCAAAGAAAAAGGCGTGTACCTGTCACATGGCAGTGAAAAATAAATAGAATCTGTACGTGTCATAGTTGCTCCTGGATTATGTTTCTATTAGTAGTAACACAATCTAAGAGAAAATATACTTCGTCTTTTTGTTTCTGTCAATAGAAACATAAAGAGAAAATTATAATTTTTTATTATATTTAGGGGCATAAAAAAGGGGATGACAAATAATATGTCATTCCCTCTTGTGATTTTATTCTTTTTTTCCAAAAGTTGGCGGACGTTTTTCCGGGTCAATATCAAAGTTGATGTAGCTGTAATATTTAAAGAAAGGGTCAACTACGCTTCTTACTTCTGTACCAAGTTCAAGAAGGTATTCGCCGCAGTGTTGGCCCAGTTGAGAAGAATCAGTCCATTCAGGTAAGCCTTCTCCGTTTGGGTTTCCGTATTTTACAAAGTTTGCCCAATATTCGGTCATTATGGCTTCAAGTCTGTAATCTTCACCGTTATAAATGTTCTTTTTGTTTTTATCCAGATTGCCGTAAGCATAAGCCATTTCTCCGGAATGCATGGTGCTCAAACCGATATTTTCTTTTGTAAAAACATATTCATAAACCGGTTTTCCTTGAGCTGCAAGAACTTTTGTCCAGGAATAATGAGGATAGGTAAAACAAACAACAGAGAAAATATCTGTATAAAATTGTTTAGCCTCTTTATTTGTTTTGATTTCTTCGAGCTTACACAATCCCTCCACATCGCTAATATATGGCGACTCGTAGAGCATCTTTTTATAATTACGCTTGTTGATATTAGTTAAAAAAGTAAATGCCAGACCTTCGTTATGATTAAATCCATTCAGCAATGCTTCTTCATGATTCAAACCCTTCTGGTAAATTTCCCAGGGATATTCAGGCAATGCATAGGAATCTACTGTCATCGCATTATTCGCGTGGGAAGTTTTTACCAGTTTTTCAGCTGGAACAGCACGTAAATCTTCAATGGAAGTTGCCTTAAATTCTTCCATGATTTTTTTACCCATAGAAAGTGCAGCTTCTTTTGAACGGAAGGTGTGGGACGTAACCTGAACTACCAGTGAAGAACTTTCTGCAATTGCCCGTCGGAATAAACCTTTTGAAAGCGGAGAAGCACACAAAGCATTTACCGAAGAAGAACCTGCTGATTCACCTGCGATTGTTATGTTTTGAACGTCGCCACCAAATGCTTCAACATTGTGATTTATCCATTCCAAAGCTTTAATCTGATCCAAAAGTCCGTAGTTTCCTGTTGTGTTGTTTGGACTTTCTTTTATCAAATCTTCGTGGGCAAAATAACCAAAAACTCCAAGTCGATAAGCAATTGTAATTACAATAATTCCTTTTTGTGCAAGTCTTTCGCCGTCATAACTTTCAAACCAGGAAGAACCGCTTGTCAGGCTTCCACCATGAATGTAAACCAGAACAGGAAGCTTAGAGTTTGCACTGGTACCAGCTGGTCGCCAGATATTGAGATAAAGACAGTCTTCGGACATTGGACCAAAATCACTGCGGTCGCCGCTTGAATGTATGTAGGCATTAAATAATTTTCTGATTACTTTTGGATAGTTACTTTGCATTGCCATTGGAGCAAAATGGTCAGCTTCCAAAACGCCATCCCAGTTTTGAACATCGACAGGTTCTTTCCAGCGAAGATTTCCTACAGGCGGTTCAGCAAAGGGGATACCTGCAAATAATTCAACGGAAGTTTTTGGATTGGATATACCGCGAACTTTTCCGTTTTTTGTCTCAAGGATTTCTGTTTTTTGGATTTGCCCTTCATTTTCAGTAAAAGGGCTTGTAACATCTGTTGTTTTACAGGAAAAAAGAAGTGCAGTAAAAAGAGTAAATCCTATAAAAAGAAAGCCTGCTCGAAGGCCTGGCATAAAAAATGATTTCTTCATAATAACTCCAGTTGAAATTATTATACTTATTTTACAAGAAAATTAAACGTAATTTTTTCATTTCCGCAGACACAGGTGCAGGTGTGATTACCGCGTTCTACAGGCAGATGAAAATCAAAAGGTCTTTGAACTTGAAAAGAAGGATTATTGTCATAAAAAATAGACAGTTGATTTGCAGAGCCACCAATGACCTGAACATTTATTGCCTGTTTTGTTGCAGATGTGCTACTGTAATAAAAAATAGAATTATCTCTTGGAGAAAGTAGAGTCAGCGGGCTTGAATTATAATTTATAACTGCATTGATGTTATTTGTTTTTATCCATTGCTGAAACTCTGATGGAAATATAATTTCTATATCGCCCTCTGTATTCTTCTTGTGCCAGTCACAGCTTTCCAGCTCACACCCATTTTTTATGTATTCATACACCGAAGCCGGACAATCCGGACCAGCTTTTAAGCCTGATAGAGAACAGATTTTTTGAAGTGTCCAGTTTTCAGGTTTGTCGAAGTCTTTTTTTTCATACACCTGACTTTTATCAGAATGCTGTATACTTTTGTTTACATTCTTTTCTACATAATCTAATAGATTTTTTGCAACCCAGGCTGGAAGAGAACTTCCTGTTTTTCCAATAACTGTTTGTCCTGCAAAGTTTCCCATCCATACACCAATTGTAAAATATTTTGTAGCTCCCAGAGCTGTAATATTCTGATATTGATTAGAAGTTCCAGTTTTAAAGATTGAAGGATAATCTGTTTCAAAAGTTTGGGCATAACCAAAGCCAAGAGCCCGTGAACTTTTATCAGAAAGAATAGAACAGATTAAGCGTGCGGTATCCTGTGAATAAATCTGATTTCCTTTGAAATCTTTTCCATCGCGAGGGAAGATGCTGAATGCATTTACAAGCTCATACAAGGTTACTTCCCCGGCACCAAGTGCAAGCCCCAAATCAGCTTCTTTGCCACCGTATCTCAAGGAATCAAATCCTAACTCATATAATTTGTTCAGATAATTATCTACACCTATTTCATTTAAAATTGTAACTGCTGGAATGTTCAGACTGGACGCAAGGGCTACACGTGTTCTAATTGGTCCGTTGAAACGGTTATTAAAATTAGCCGGAATATAAAGATTTTCGCCTCCAAACTCCTGTGGGATATCGGCTATAACTTTTGATGGATAATAAAGAGGATTTCCTTTTTCATCAGGCGTATCAAAAGCAAGAGCGTATAAAAAAGGTTTCATGGAACTTCCCGGCTGATTTTTTACCAGAACACCGTCTATTTGTCCACTTACAGAATCATCAAACCAGTTTTCGCTGCCAACCCAGGAAATAACGGAAGCATCCTTGTTATTGATTAAAAGAAGAGCACCGTTACTGATTCGTGAGTTTTTTGCCTGCAGGAGAGCCTCTGAAAGCAAGGCTTCTGCCTGAATTTGTACATCCATATTTACGGAAAGGTGGAGTTCATAGTTTTCAAACAGTTGAGGGGCAGTTTTCTTTAAGTACAGAATATAATGCGGCATCTTGTATGGATATTCAAAGGCCTGTGCCGTTTTTGCTGCAGTCTCTACAGCTTGTGTGTTGGCAAAGGAAAGACCGTCGGCAATTTCACGGGCCATTTCTGCGCATTCGGTCGGGTGATTTATTGGATTATATGAGGAAGGACGGCGCGGAATTACAGCAAGGCAGCATAATTGTTCGGGGGAAAGGTCGTTTACGGGTTTGCCGAAGAAAGCTCGCGCCGCGGAATTGACTCCACAGACATTCATTCCAAAGGGAAGAGAGTTTAAATAGAGTTCCAGAATCTTTTTTTTGGAAAAACGGGCTTCTATACGATAGGCGTTAAGAACATCCTGGAGTTTGCGTGAAAAAGAATGAACTTCTACAGGCGAGCATATTTTAGCCAGCTGCATAGGAATTGTAGATGCACCGCGGATTGTTTTTTTAGAAGACAGATTCTGAAAAAAAGCTGTAATTGCTGCCGTGTAATCTACGCCGTGATGAAAGTAAAA
>JAEEGI010028350.1_pt1 | contig 10657 bp, 9 predicted proteins | sample 8958751 | NCBI WGS metagenome assembly JAEEGI01 (sample SAMN16246545, study PRJNA631951) | gut metagenome | biome: gut microbiome; feature: rumen; material: KS-attached | host: Bos | place: Iran: Karaj | collected 2018-10 | reverse complement strand
GTGAAGATAACGATAAAACACCCGAAGATCGTATGCATAGGCGATACGGGTCCTGGAAGACGTCTGCGAATCGATGCCGCGGAAAAAATCCTTCACATAAGAAGGCAGATCCTCGATCAGCTCACGCAATTTGATGATGTTTTTCTGATCCACCTGACGATGGTAACTTTGCGAATCAACAGGCATGATAGATGGCCTCCTTCACTGAAAACAGTTTAAACTATTCGTTAAACAAAGTCAATAGGAGAGTTTTACGAAAAGATACTAGGAGAAGGGCATTTGCTTCGAAAAAACGTGCAAAAACACGTCGGCATGGATGAACCCTGAAAGAATTCAAAAATACATGGATTCTGTGAGCGTTTTACCGAAACGCGGACGTATGAATGGACGCAGCCGACGCTGAAAAACGATTACAGAATGCGGCATATATGGACGCATCAACGCTTGATGCCGGAATGCTGCAAGGCGCGGAGAAAAACATGACTTAGGATCATCCATGCGTCGTACTGAAAACAGATCCTGAAAGAGGTTAAGAAAATGGATCGTAAGAAGAATGTGCAGAAACGTTTTTAAAATGTGCGCACGTACAAAGAGACATTGCGCGATTTAAAAAACGATCACAGATATGCCGCTTGATACACAAGAATACAGATTCAAAAAGAGCCGTCTCGAAAAACCCAGCATTTATGCGCCTTTGAGAGCGGCCATGGTCCGCAAAGCCAGAGCCCATGCGCCTTACAGAAAAGAACCTTATAAATTCGTTAAACAAGAGTTTAGCGAATAGATACGCAAGGGAAAATCCAAAGAAACCCAGTCAGAATGCGCTTCTCCCGTACTTCTCTTCTCGTGAAAAAAAGCGGAGCTTTTGCTCCGCTTTTTTCTGATTTGTGTTTTTGCATCAAACATCAGACGGTTTTATTTCTTCCGATGTTTTCCAAATGTGCCGATGCCTTTCAGAATCTGTCCATAGATTCTGAAAGAATCTCTGACAGGTCTGAAGTGTGAACTGGCGTTGTTGTCGATGTAGATCGTTTCGATCTCCATTTCAAGGATCGGCACGTCTCTTCTGACAAGTTCCATGAGTACGTTCATTTCATATTCGTAACGGTCGCCGGGGACGTCTTTCATGATCGGGAGCAGCGAGGAAGAAAAAGCCCGCATGCCTGTCTGGACGTCGTAAACCGGTCTGCCGGATACCGTACGGAACAGAAAACGGTTCAAATCGTTACCGAAGCGGCTTCTGAGCGGCGCGTCTTTCGGAAGGTAACGGGAACCCAGATACAGGGCGTCGGGCTCTTCTTCTGCCCTGTCGCAGAGACTGAGTGCGTCTTTGACCGTATGCTGTCCGTCGGCATCGAGCGTGATCACCGTATAACAGCCGGTTTTATGGGCCATAAGCCACGAAAATGCCTGCTTCAGCGCGTAGCCTTTTCCGCCGTTCCGACTGTAGGAAATCAGCTCGCCGTATCCTTTTACCTGTGAGAAAACGTCCGCATAATCCGGCCCGCTTCCGTCATCGACGATCAGCAGAAAGAAGCCGCTTTCATGCGCTTCTTCTGCCAGCTTCAGGAGCTGTTCGTTTGGCTCATAGGCGGGAACCACCGCAATTCGCTGCTTTTCCATGATCGTTATAGGCCCTGTCTGTCTGGTAATATGACGGCTTTGCTTGCAGCCAGAAGCATCATAACATAATCAGGCAGTGAAATTCAACGGATCTTCGGACCTTTCCCTTTAGGTCTTGGGCGCTTCCTTCTGCTCCGTGACGGGCGCCACGCCGTATTTCCGGGCTCTTTTGGCTTCTTTTCTGGCTTTCCGCCGGGCAACCCGCTCCGGATATTTCTTATCCCTTGCCTTACGGATGATGAAAATTACCAGGAGGACAACGCCTGCCACGACGATCAGCGGGATCAGATAGATCAATACGATCACGAAGCCCTCGCTGAAATCGCCCAGATTCTCCCACATATTGGAAAATGCATGACCGATCCGCTGGATAAAGGTGACAGCGGGTCTTTCTTCCTCAGTGTATTCGAGAACTTCAGTCAATGTGATGTTCACTGTGGAATAAGCGATGTCCACGTCCATACCGGACAGCGCGCTTCTCTGGGACGCCAGCTCATATTCCACCTCTGTGAGACGCTTTTCGACGTACAGCATCTCTTCCACGGTCGAGGCCTTTCCGAGCATTTCAAGAAGCCGCTTTTCTTCGGTCTCAAGCGCGCGGATCCTGGCCTCGGTGTCGCTGTAGCGGCGGCTGATGTTCTGAACGTTCTGAGATTTCTGCCGGACTTTGCCGAACGAGCCGGCACACTCGACGAACTCCGAATAACGCGCGGCCGGAATGCGTACCACCAGATACATGCGCATGCTGGCGCTGTAGCGTTTGTGGTCCGAATAATACCAGGAATTGTCGCTGTCTGTTTCGGTCTCCGATTCGATAATGCCGCCGAACTCCTTGATTTTCGCTTTGAGAAGCGAAGCGGTTTCCTGATATTTCGTCGTTTCGACGGTCATGTCACAGGTATAGACCAGCTTCTCTTCGGAAAGCACGGAAGGCGCTTCCGGCAAATTCGTATGCGCTTCCCCGCCCTTCTCATCGGCGGGTACAGACGGAGCGACAAAGCCAGGGGCATCGTCGCGGCCGTCCGGTTTGTATGCAGTCATGTCTTCAGACGCATCATAGTGGGCCGCTTCTTTCGGGCTGCCTGCCATGGAACAGCCGGCTGCAAGAAGCACTGAAACGATGGCTGCGCCAAGAAGAATGCTTACGGTGAAAAATGTTTTGAATCTGGAAGTATGCATGGTTTTCATAGCAACGCTCCTTTCCCTATATCTATAATACGATCCGGACAAAGGAATTGTCGAGTGAAATATAAAATATGGTCTCAAAAGATTGCGATCCGACGAAAAGGGAGAGCACGCGCCGCGCACTCTCCCTTTTCAAGAATAGGAGGAAATCATTCTGAATGCCTGAAGGTTCCGATAAGCGGCGATCCTTGTCGGCAAAAATATATCAATCTGCTTTATATGGTACGATGAGCTTCTGTCCGGTAATGATCCGGTCGCCGGAAAGGTGGTTCAGCTTCCGAAGGAGGTCTACATATGTGCTCTTCGATACTCCGTAGGATCCTGCATAGACACCGGCGATCTTCCAGAGGCTGTCATTCTGCTGCACTTCATAGTGGTCGTAGCAGATCTGTGTGCTTGCATCCGCCGTCCGCTCTGTGTCAGGGCTTACGGAATACACGGAGGGGATCACGGCAATCAGCGCGATGAAGAAAACGATTCCAATGATCAGAAGCGTTCTGGTGATTCTCCTTTTCTGTGCCATATCAGACCTCCTTCTTCGAACACCTGTTCGGCGACGAGATCAATATAGCACTCGAACAAATGTTTGTCAAGCAAAAAACGAACATTTGTTCGAAAACTTTTCAACACCTGATATTTGGCGTATTTAAGCCAAAAACTGATCTTCCGCCCTTTCGCCGGCTAACAAAAACCGCCGAACGCATTCCGGATATGTGTGATCTTTCCGTCCAGAATGCTTAATACGTCGAAGCGGTATTTCCGGTACTGCCCCAACCCATTCTCCTTGATGAACCATTGCGCAGTCCGATAGATTTTTGATTGTTTTACGGAGGTGACAGATTCAAAAGGCTGCCCTTTTCTGGCGCTCTTTCGGTATTTGACTTCGACAAAAACAACGCATCCGTCATCGGGATCCTGTACCACAAGGTCGATCTCCCCGGTTTTTGTCCGATAATTACGCCCGAGAATTGTATAGTTTTTTTCAATAAAAAAGGAAGCGGCCAACTCTTCGTAAGCGCTTCCTTTCTCGCGGTTATTCTCATTATATAGCTCTTTCAACGATCGCTTTCCTCTCCGAGGATCCCTCCGATGAAGGTCCTCCTGTGAATGGGGCACGGCCCGTACTGCCTAAGCGCTTCCATATGCGCCTGGGAACCGTAGCCCTTATGCTTCAAAAAGCCGTACTCCGGATAAATGCTGTCGTATTCTCTCATGATGCGGTCCCGCGTAACCTTGGCAACGATCGACGCCGCCGCAATCGAACAGGACTTGGCATCGCCTTTGATGATCGGGATCTGGCGGATAGTGACTTCCGGGATCCGCACCGCGTCATTCAGAAGAAGGTCCGGATGATACGGCGTGCCGTCCGGGCCTTTGAGGCCTCTCAGCGCATCTCTCATGGCGCAGTAAGTTGCCTGAAGGATATTGATCTCGTCGATCAGTTCCGGAGATGCCATTCCGACACCTACGGCGACAGCCTCTGTCAGGATGACCGGGAACAGTTCCTCCCGCTTCTTCTCCGAAAGCTGTTTGGAATCGTTGAGATACAGGATCGGACGGTCCTTGGGAAGGATCACGGCGGCCGCGACGACCGGTCCGGCCAAAGGACCCCGCCCGGCTTCGTCAATGCCCGCTATAAGCTCGAATTCCGCGTATTTCCGCTCGTAGACCATCATGGCGTCCAGACGCTCCAGTTCTTTCCGGAAGGCGTTTAAACGGCGTTCATACTTGTCTAGGAGCCTCTGAACGCCTGCTCTCTCGTCGCTTTTAAATTCCGAGATTGCAGAAGCCAGTTCTTCCGGTGCTTTCGAGGCAAGATAACTGTCGATTGTCGTGATTGGAACGGCCATGGTCATTGATGCGTGATCCAGGTAAATGAAGACAGCGGCCACACGCGTAAGACCGCTTTTCCGATGATCTGTTCCCGGCTGACGTTACCGGGTTCCGCATAGCGGGAATCCAGCGAATTGTTCCGGTTATCCCCCATGACGAAGTACTCTCCTTCCCCAAGCGTGACCGGCTCGGCGGCGCGCCCGGTGCGGATGATCGCTTCGTTCCCGTATTTGTCCGTATCAAGAAGCGTCCCGTTGATGTAGATACAGCCGTCTTTGATCTGGACCGTTTCCCCGGGAAGGCCGATGACACGCTTGATGTAATGGGTGTCCGGATCGTTTTTCAGCCAGAATACCACGATGTCAAAACGCTTCGGTCCGGAAAATGCATAATTGATCCGCCCGACGACGACGCTGTCTCCGTTGGTCAGCGTAGGGGTCATGGAGCTGCCGTCCACCACGGAACGGACCGCAATGAAATGTGTGGTCAGAAACGCGATGGCGAGCGCGATGGCGATCAGTACCAGATAATCCCGGATCGTACCGAAGACATTGCCGTCCTCCGTAAACGAACCCGGGAGTTTCTTTCTCTTCTTTTTCTTCACGGTTTCATCAATCATGATCAGGGCGTTCCAATGAGATCCGGCCGAGCTTTCCGCTCCTGAATTCAGAAAGAAGGAGCATGGCTGTCCGCTCTTCGTCTGCTTCTCCGCCGCTTTTCAGGATCTTCCTTGCTTCGGAAATACTACGAAGCGATTCTTCCCCGTCCATGCCGGCATGAAGATCCGTACCATAGCGTGCATTGACCAGGGAAGCATGCCGGACCAGAAGCTCCTTAAGAAGCTCTCTGGAAAGAAGCACCGGATCCGCGATGCCTTCGCTGAGTGAACCAATGAAGGCAATGTGCGTGCCGGTCTCCTCATCCTCGAACTTGGGCCACAGGATGCCGGGTGTGTCCAGAAGGGACAGAAGACCCCCGGCCTGAAGCCACTGCGATGCTTTCGTGACGCCGGGTTTATTGCCGGTCTTCAGGGAATTCCTGCCCGCAAGCGAGTTGATGATCGTGGACTTTCCGGTATTGGGAATGCCGGCGACCAGAACACGCACCTGAGGCTTCAAAATGCCCTTTTTCCGGCGTTTTTCGAGGAGATCCGAGCAAATTCCCGAGATGGTCTTTTCAATGTATTTCAGGGCCGTTTTTGTGCGTCCGTCCAGAGATACGGCCGGGATGCCTTTCGCTTCAAAATCACGGATCCAGGCGTCCGTCACCGGCTTCTCCGCCAGGTCAGACTTGTTCAGAAGGACCAGCCGGTATTTCTGACCGGCGATCTCGTCGATGTCCGGATTCCGGGAAGAGCGGGGGATGCGCGCGTCAAGGACTTCCATGACGAGATCGACCTTTTTGACATTCTCGGTCATCTCCCGCCTGGCCTTGGTCATATGGCCGGGGTACCACTGAAGTTCCATATCTCTTCGATCACTCGTTCTGCATGTTGTTGAACTGGTCAAGGCCCATCAGGATGCGGCGGGGCTTGGTGCCCTCTTCCTCACCCACGACGCCGGCTTCGGCCAGCTGATCCATGATACGCGCGGCGCGGTTGAAGCCGATGGAGAACTTGCGCTGCAGCGCGCCGATCGAAGCCTTCTGGGTCTCGATGATGAAACGTCCGCAGTCATACAGAAGTTCGTCCTTATCGGAGCCGGGCTTTCCGGATCCGCCGGAGGAAGTCTCTTCCGCGCTGCTCTCTTCAGGCTTGTCAAGTCGGATGTTCCGGTCCACGCCGCCGCCCTTGACGTCTTTCTGCTCACGGATGTATTTCATGACGTCACGAAGCTCTTCGTCGGAAACGAAGGCGCCCTGAATGCGGCTCGGCTTGTTCTCGGTCATCGGGAAATACAGCATGTCGCCGTGTCCCAGAAGCTCTTCCGCGCCGTTCATGTCGAGAACGATGCGGGATTCCAGACCGGAGTTGACTTTCAGGGCGATCCTGGAAGGCAGGTTCGCCTTGATGAGGCCGGTCACGATGTCGGCTCTGGGGGTCTGTGTGGCCAGTACCAGGTGGATGCCTGCGGCACGTGCTTTCTGTGCCAGACGGATGACGGAGCCTTCGACCTCTTTTCTGGCCTGCATCATCATATCGGACATCTCGTCGCAGAAGATGACGATCTCCGGCATGGGCTCGAGCGGATTTCCGTTCTCGTCTTCCGGCTGCTCCATGTTGACGTAGTCGTTGTAGCCTTCGATGCCGCGGACGGCAAACCGCGCGAAGATCTCGTAGCGGCGGTCCATTTCCGTGCAGGCCCAGTTCAGGGCGAGACTGGCTTTCTTGGCGTCGGTGATGACCGGAAGCAGAAGGTGCGGCAGATCGTTGTAGACCTGCATTTCCACCATCTTCGGGTCGATCATGATCATTTTCACTTCCGTCGGCTTTGCGTGATAAATGATCGACATGATCATCGTGTTCTGGCAGACGGACTTACCGGAGCCGGTGGTGCCGGCGATCAGAAGGTGCGGCATCCGCGCAATGTCGGCGATGATCGCCCGGCCTTCGATGTCTTTGCCAAGACCGAAAGCCAGCTTGGAAGTATGGTTCTTGAATTCGTCGGATTCCAGAAGATCCCGGAGCGTGACGCCGGTCTTCTGGCTGTTCGGCACCTGGATGCCGATCGCGGATTTGCCCGGGATCGGGGCTTCCATGTAGATGCTCGCCGCGGCGAGATTCATTTTGATGTTGTCGGCAAGCGACGTGATACGGGAAACCTTCACGCCGACGTCCGGCTGGATCTCGTAACGCGTGACAGACGGGCCGCGTGTGATATTCGTGACACGGACGTTGATGCCGAAAGTCTTCAGGGTCTCGACCAGATTTCTGGCGTTCTCCTGAAGCTCGGCTTCGATGTCCTGACGGCTTCCGTTCACGCCGGCGCCTCTTCTCAAGAGCCGCATGGGCGGGAAACGATACTCCTTCTGAACCGCTTTCTTGGCGGCGATGTCGCGGGTAATGACGTCGTCATCCGTTTGGTTTCCGGAAGGCGTCTCGGATTTTTGCGCGGTTTCGGGGCTTTCTTCCTTCGGCGTTCCGTCAGGATTCAGCGCCTGCTCGCCGCGCGCTCTCCTGAGGGCGTCGGTATCGATGACTTCTTTATTTCTGAGCGCTTTCTGACCGTCGGTCTCCACTTTTCGGACCGAACCGTTCGCAGTGACCACGATCTTCTCGTAACGGTCGGAAGGAGAAAGCTGTTCGCGGAAGGCTTTGTCCGCCTTTTCAGCCTTTTCTTCGGGCGTTTCCTCCGGCGTCTCAGAGGTCAGAATTCCGTCGTCCTTCGGCAGGTATTCGTCGCCGAGATGAATGGGCGGCATGAAGATCTCGTCTCCGAGATCAAAGGGCACGTCGTCCGCATCTTCTTTCACCGGCGTGTTTTTCTGATCCTTGCCGCTGTTTTTGTATTTGTTAAAGATAGACGCATTCTTCGCCGAGGCGTCGGAATCGCCGTATTTGAATGTCGTAGGTGTCTCGTCGTCACTGGTGATGGTCGTGTCGCCGATGCCCACGAAACGCCGGTTCAGGCGCTCTTCCGCTTCCATTCTCCGGTTCTTCTCGTGGATCTCGTCGATCTCTTCACGGGCTCTCAGCTCCGATTCCAGCTGTCTGGTACGACGCTTGGCCTCGCGCTTTTCTTCATGAAGCGCGCGCTTTCTCTGATTCTCCTCGCGTTCCGGATCTTTGCGGTCCTTCAGATAGTTGAACACGGAGAAATCCACGAAGAGGACGACCGCGACCACAATGAGGAAAATGTTGATGACGGTAGAGCCTGCGGTGCCGAGCAGCTTGTTCATCATGAGGTAGTTCAGACGCCCCAGAAGACCCCCGTCCTTCGGGTCTCCCCCGAAGAAGGAAAAGAGGCCGGACACGGCAAACAGAACCAGTATGACGGAAACGACTCTCTGGATGAACAGGCCGGTCCTGTCTCCGATCCGCAGCACGACTGCCAGAATGACGAATAAAAGCGGCGCAACGTACATCAGCTTCCCGAACAGGAAGTAAAGCGCGGTCTTAAGCCACGGAATGGCGCTGGAGAAAAGCGCGACATAGCACAGAACGGCGATCGCAACCACCACGATAACGATGATGTCTTCCAGGATGGAGCGCCGTTTTGCCTGGGCTTTCTTCTCTGCCTCGGCACGCGAATTCTTCCGGGGCGCGTTCTGAGAGGCGCTGCTCCGCGAGGAAGTGTTTCTTTGGTTGGAAGTTTTCTGCTCAGCCATGATGATCGTTGTCTCCGCTAGAAGGATCACGGGAATCTTCTTCCCGGATCTGAATCATTTCTTTTTCAATGTAGACCGGACGGTCTTTGCTCTGTACATACGTCCTTGCAAGGTAGGAACCGATGATCCCCAGAAAGAGGAACAGGCATCCGAACAACAGAAGGAAAACGGAAAGAACCAGCGCATGCTCCGGCAGTGTGTGTCCTGCCGCCGCGAGAATGATCTCGACGATGATGAGGATGAAGGAAGCAACGCTTAAGAATCCGCCGACATAATAAGGAATTCTGAGCGGCTTCGTGGAATAGCCGAAGATCCCCTCCAGCGCATACAGGAACAATTTTCCGAAGGACCAGGAGGACTTCCCGGAATTCCGCTCTTTCACGGTGTAAGGAATGTATTCCGTGTTGAAACCGACCCAGGAGAAAATGCCTTTTGAAAAGCGGTGATACTCCGTCATGGAAAGCACGGCGTCAGCCATCTTGCGGCGCATCATGCGGAAGTCGCTGGCAGCGGGCCTGAAACTGGTCTCGCACAGTTTGTTCACCAGACCGTAAAAACATTTTTTGAAGAATTTAAGGACCGCGCTCTCCTTCCGCTTGTCCTGATAAGCGCCGACCGCATCGACCTCGGGTCTGGACTGAAGGATCTCGTACATCTCTCGTGCGACCCTGGGATCCTGCTGAAGGTCCGCGTCGATCACACAGATGAGGTCGCCTTCCGCATGTCTTAAGCCGCAGAGGATGGCGGCTTCTTTGCCGAAATTCCGCGAGAATGAAATGACTTTCAGATTCGGATCGCAAACTTCTTCCGAGAGACCGCGAAGCGCCTTCATGGTGCCGTCACGGCTTCCGTCATCCACCATGACGCACTCGATCAGGCTCCCGGTGTCCCGGAAAGCCTCATGGAGCGCATGATACATTTTGACGACGTTGCCCTCTTCGTTGTAACAGGGGACAACAAAGGAAACTTTCATAGGATCTCTCCTTGTGTGAACGGTGAGAAAGATACAACCATATATTATAGCATATTTTCTTTCGTTTATCAAATTAAGGCCGGACGCTTCAGAACAGATCGGCAAAGCTGATCTGGTCGTCTTTCGGAAGCCCTGAAAGGATGCCGTAGGAGTCCATCTTGTCCAGGAGCGTCTGGGAAACCTTTGCGCGGTTTCTCAGATTCTGCACAGAGGTATAGGGGCCTTGCCTGGCAGCTTCCTGAAGCGCCTGCGCGACGTTCGGGCCCATGCCTTCGATGGAGGAGAAAGAAGGCATCAGCTGCTTGTCGTTCACAATGACAAAGCGGTTCGCCTGGGCTTTGTAAAGGTCGATCGGCACGAAAGAGAAACCTCTCGCGTACATCTCTTCCACGATCCGGATGTCGCGGTAACGCAGTTTCTCCTTCGCTTTCGGGAAGGGGATCTCCTTGAGCCGGTTGAGCTCCGCTTCCATCCTGGCGTGTCCCATGCACATGGTCTCGTAATCAAAACCGCCGGCCTTGATCGAGAAGTAAGTCGCGTAATAGGCAAGCGGATAATGCACTTTCGCGTAGGCGATGCGCATGGCCATGATGACGTAGGCAGCGGCATGCGCTTTGGGGAACATGTACATGATATGCTCGCAGGACCAGATGTACCAGTCCGGCACGCCGTGCGCCTCCATGTCGGCTTTCCAATGGGGCCATTTCGGACAGTCTTTTTTCGCGACTTTTCCCTTTCGGACGCTTTCCATAATGTTGAAGGCCTCTGCATTTTCCA
>JAEEGI010028346.1_pt1 | contig 10657 bp, 12 predicted proteins | sample 8958751 | NCBI WGS metagenome assembly JAEEGI01 (sample SAMN16246545, study PRJNA631951) | gut metagenome | biome: gut microbiome; feature: rumen; material: KS-attached | host: Bos | place: Iran: Karaj | collected 2018-10 | reverse complement strand
TCCTGTGCTGCCATTGCCAATGTGCAGCAGGCAAAGATGATTGCTAATGATAGTCTTTTCATATGCTTTTTAATATAGTGAATCCTTTTTGCTGGCAATCTTTGTCAGTTTGCCGTTTTTCCATTTAAAGGTATCTGTGTAGAGTGTTCCTCCATCACGGGCGCGGCTGATAATGGTCTTTGCCTTACTGTCGAAATCCGGCTCCTGAATCTCCTGAAACGCCTCGACATCGTAGAAATGGCGGGTAACGGGATTCCAGACGAACGCCTTATAGAGCGACTGTGCATTGCGGGTCACACCGAGATAGACCATCAGGTCGGGGATGCCGTCGAAGTTGATGTCCTTCTCAATAATCCAGTCCAGCGTCTCTTCCATTTCGCTGTTGACGGCTCCGTTCAGAGGTTCGTCGAAACTCAGGGGATGCTCCTTGCCGTTCACCTCGAAGGTCACGTGGATGTTGTCCATCCACTCGCTGTCTCCGCTTTCGTCGTACTTGTTTTCCAGTTTATACAGGAATTGCCACGCATTGCGATTGGGCGCACCGAAGACCGATGGAGATCCGGGCCACCAGTTGGGTAACTCTCGCATCTCTTGGAAATTCGTGAACTTCATCACCTTGCCGGTAGTAGGATTCTTCCATGAGCCTTTCAGCATCTGGAAATCGCCCTCAACCTCGGCATAAGTCAGATAGATAATTCCTGTTGTTTCACCGTCGGGCTGGTACTCCATAAAACGGCTGTCGAACACATTGTCCTCATTGGAGACTATCGGTTTTTCCTTCCCCCAGTTCTCAACAATCAGTATGGGAGCAGGTGACTTGGCTTTTGGGTAATAGATATAGCCCGCCGTCTGCCATTCGCCATTATAACATGCTGTCTGGAAGAACACCTCTACGGCAATCTTCCCGTTCAGGAGAGCCTTGAATCCGCGGTTTTCAGTAACCTCCTGTGCCGATATACAAACGGCACAGATCATCATCAACGACAATATATATTTTCTCATATAGGTTTACCATTAATATCACCAGCTGCAAAATTACGAAATATAATCGAAATAATGCATATTTTTCCAGACTTCTTGTTATTCTCGCATATTTTCGCTAATTTTGCACCGTTTAAAAGAATAATTATGAGCGAGAAATTCCCATACGGCTACGATGTGAATGCCTATATTGACAAGGCATTCGAGCAGATGAAGGCTGATTTTCCCTGGGCAACGAGGGAGATGATAGCAGATAATACGAACTTGGGCATTGAGAAAATGGACGGCGAATATCAGTACGTCTCCTATCACTCGCAGTATGACGGAACGCTGAAGGCATACAAAGAAGATGTCGATTGTGAGGAGTTTCTCCGTCGGCTCGCCAGTGGCCGTGACTGGGAACTTAATAAGGCCAATCCCGTGAAGGAAAGCATCGATGTGGAAGCCTCCAACCGATGCAGTGGCGACTGGTATCTGGAGTGCTATCGGATTCAGAAGCATCAGTTGGGTGGCTATTCTGCTTATGTCACGGCTGGCAACCGTTCGGCAGGCGGCTCGAAGACGGTCTTCATCCCTGCTTCTTTTTTCAAGCTGCCTTGGGAAGAGTTTCTTGACAAGTATCTCGATTTGGCTACCCCTGGCTCTTTCTACGTTGGTAGGGCAGATCTCGAACGCGACCCTCGCATCAAAGAGTTCTTGGGCTTCTGAAGAGAATAATTGTAACTTGACAGGAGATATGAAAAGGATGACAATCGTTACGGTAGTTTTAGTTGTGCTTGTTGCAGCGCTATTTGTAGGTTGCAAATATATCAGAGGCCAGATTCTTGATGGCCCTGGAATGGAGCGCGATTCAGCGGATTACTCTGTGGAAGAGCCTGTGGATGGTCTGAATAAGGAGGCTATCCTTGATGGTCCAGACGGCACCTCAACACATGCTTTTACGGGAAGCAAGGATAGCGTGGAGGTCGATTTGCTTGACATCAGTGAAATGCCGAAGACCGCTGTACGTCAGCAAAATGCCCATTTCCAGTATGCCGTGTATATCAATGTGGATAAGCCTGCAAGCGGTGAGGGTGAAATGGATGACGTGAGATCGGTATGGCTTGCTAACGAACGCTCGGGTACGGTCATCAAGGTCTGCGTTACGAATCCCATGGCAGAACCTCAGTGGAGTAAGATGAGTGGCAAGGATGCCGATGGCGTTAGTGTCGCTCTCACTCAGATTGCTGCTGCCGATAAGGCCATGATTGCCCCAGGCGATGTGAGCAAGGTGATAGTCGAGGGTTGTCCCGACGGGCGCAATATCTGGACTTACATCATCGATCCTTATCAAGGTACGGCTATACAACTGCCTTCTACTGAGGGCGTTATGAGTCTTGACTGGGAAAAGAAGGAAATCGTGGCAGCTTCCTATGGTTACGACGATGATGGCCGCTATTCGGTGAACAAGGCCTATTCACTTGAAGGAAAGTTCCTCCGTGAGATAGGAGGGAAGGAAAGAGAATAATAAACGATAAGCCAAAATGTTATGAGAAGAAGTATATTGATGATTTCCGCGTTGATGATGCTGATGGCATGCGGAGGCAAGAAGGCACAGACGGAAAGTACCGACGCTGTCATTGCCGACTCGACGGTGGTGGATTCAGCTGCCGTTGTAATAGAGAAACCCTATGACTTTGAAGCCATTGCCAAAGCTATTGAAGGTTGTGAATATTTGGAGAATTTCAGTCATGGTGTGGCAAGGGTTAAGAAGGATGGTCAGAACTTTTATATTGACCTGCATGGTAACATAGTGGAGGAACCAAAGGTGGAGGAGGATCCTGACAGGCTGACCTATGAATATAAAGATGGAAAATATGGCTATAAAGATAGCAAGGGTAATGTTGTCATTCCCTTTAAGTTCCATTTTGCCCATGATTTCAGCGATGGCATGGCCATTGTCGTGAACGAGAGTGGAGAGGTGGGGTATATCAACACCAAAGGCGAGCTGGCTATTCCTTATCAGTATGATACGATGGCCGAGAGTGACGGCAACGATTTCCACGAGGGACTTTGTGCCGTTGTCGTCGATGGTTCGCATGAGTGGGTCAGCTATGTCGACAAGACCGGCAAGCTGGCTTTTGAGGGCGTCTTCAGTTATGGTGGCGATTTCAGCGAGGGCCTGGCTGCTGTCACGACTACAGGTGAAGGTGCTCGAAGCGGCTATATAGATCGTTCAGGCAAGATGGTGATCGAACTGCCCGACGGCTGGTGGGGACGCAAGTTCACGGACGGCGTGGCCCAGACTCAGAAGCTTGACTCCTGCTATATCATCGACAAGACAGGCCAGCGACTCTTCAAGGTGAATAATGAAATCACTTACACAGGCGACAACATCAGATACTCTGAGGGTTTGGCAGTGGTCTATGGCAAAGGAAAATACGAGAAGAAGCGCGGCTTTATGGACAAGACTGGCCGCATCACCTTCTGTCAGGAATAACACTAACATTGATGAATATATGAAGAAATCTTTATTGTTTATATCTCTGATGATACTCTGTACGCTTCTCATAACAGCCTGCGGAGGTAAGAAGACTCAGGTTGAAAACGATAATGCTGTTTCTGACAGCATAACCGAGCGCCAGCAGTATCGTTTCGAATGTCAGTTCATCAAGGCCGACGACGGAAACTATGACAGTATAGTCGTGAAGGGATATAAAGACGGTGAGGTCGCCTTTGAATGTCACCACGAACTCGTGGACTATGTGAGTCCTGAGTCAGCAGCGGATATGGGATGGATAAACGACACGACGGACATCAACTTCGATGGCATTCCCGACCTGCAGGTTTTCCGTGGAAACTATACCAGAGGACAGGTCGCAGAATTGTATGCCGGTTATGTCTGGACTCCCCAGCAGAAGTTTGAGGAGGTGGAAGAGTGGAAGGAGTTATTCAACCCCGAGATCCATCCAGAAGACAAGACCGTCACAGCCAACTATCGCAGCGATGCCAACGAAAGAACGTATGATACCTACAAGTGGACTGATGAAAACAAGCTTGAACTTATCAGTACCCGTAAAGAACCCTTCTTTTGTGTCGATCCTCAGGAACAGGAGATGGTTGCCGTCAGTGCTTTCGTGGAAGAATTTTACAAGGAATGGGACAAAAAAGACCTGCTTGATTACGGCTATGTTAAACAGTACATTACCCCCAATCTCCTGAAATATCTGGCCGATGAGTACGACTACGATTGTGAGGGTGAGTGCCTGGCTACATGGAAGTTCTTCTATGAGGGTGGCGGCGATGTCAGTGGGTTGAAGTCACGCCAGATAACCGCTCGCGATGGGAACCACGTTCTTGTTGAAAACAACTATGAAAACTATGAGTATGACGTGCTTCTTACGTTGGTTAAGGATGGCGACACCTTCAAGATCGACAGTCTGAAACAAGTAAAATCCGAGTATACACATTAATCGACAAAAAAAATATGAAAAGACTATCATTGGCTATAATCTTTGCCTGCTGCACATTGGTCATGGCAGCACAAGATGCCATCCGGGTAAACCATCAGGGTGCAAAGCCTACCTTCAGTGATTTCATTACTGCCTATCTAGCACCTACTTATGGTGAAGACGGCGAGTGCGACACTGAATACATGAATGGCATCCGAGATGCATGGGAACGCCATCGCAAGGGACTTAAACTGGACGAAGGCGATACCTTCACACTTGATGCCAAGAACGGCTTTGCAGTCTATGAGTACAAGTATAGTGAAGGTGCATGTGAGTTCATGACAAGAATCGAGATGTGTTTGTGGAATGAGGCCGACGGGAAGCACAAGCTCTTTGCCTACAACCATATGTTCTACAGGGATGGCCTATATTATCCTGGTCAGTATGACGGCTTAACCTTCATGCGCTACGACAATGCCACAAGGTCAATGAAGTATCACTCAGATAAAGGCGTAGAGGCTGTTTACGATGAAAAATCTCCCAGTGTCGAGTGCTCATTTGCCCTGCCTCGTTCAGGCAAAGACATCATCGTGGTATTTTGGGATGAAAACGGGAAGAAAACAGAGAAGATACTGAAGTGGAACGGACATGGATTCAGCTATTGAACGGTTGTATTTTATAAAGCTCACTTTCGGGTGGGCTTTTTTGTCTTTGTAAGTTCTAAATTGATGGCTTTAATCTGTATTTCTATAAATTATATATGATTTCTTATATATTTTCTTGGTTTTCAAGAAATAATTATTACTTTTGCATCAAAATTGATAATTTATGGATGAACTTATCAAGAATGTAGATGTCAAGGAGATGGGACGGCGCTTCAAGCTGGTTCGTCAGCGTCTCGGTCTGACGCAGACGGATGTAGCCAATCAGTTGAATACGACACAGCTGATGATCCACCGAATCGAGAAGGGTGACAACATTCTGTCACCGATGTTCCTTGCACTGTTATTGTTCTATTCCCGTTCTGTCTCTCTCGAAGGGCTTCTTTCCAAGAACTTCGATATTGAGGACGAGTCGCTTTTCAGCAAGGACTATGCAGTGAATACTATCATCAAGGCTAAACTGAATGCCATCCGTGATGAGTACCTTGGAAAGTTGAAAGAGGCAGAGGACGGTTTCAAGGAACAGATGGATGCTGCCGTAGATCTGTTGTAATATCTACCAACTGAAAAGGTAAGCATGGCGAAAGACTCGACATTTAATCAGGCTCTCGAAACTGGACTTAGAGTAGCGATTTACTATTTGGGAAAGAAAAAAGAAGACGTAGGAAGGTATGACAGATTGCCTTAGAATAGGTAGTCTGAGCGGGAGCAGCCTGAAGGTAATTGCCATTGTTTCAATGACCATTGACCATTTGGGCCTGTATATGCTGGGCGGTGACGATCCAGCCAGTGCTTCCGTGACTTACCATCTGATGAGAATGGTCGGTCGCCTGGCATTCCCTATATTTGCCTTTCTCTTGGTGGAGGGGTATGTTCATACCCATAACATCCGCAGATACATAATGAACCTCCTCATGGCTGCCATCATATCAGACATCCCCTGGATGCTCCTCGGAGGCTATGACAGTCATAACGTGATGTTCACACTGCTGCTGGGGCTGATGGCGGTATCGTTCATCGACAGGTTCTGGCGTAACAGGCTCGTGACGCTGACTGTCATTGGCCTTATTGGTGTCCTTGCGGAATGGCTCCAGACGGACTACTCATGGCGGGGCATCTTCCTGATATGTGTCCTGTTCATCTTCAGGGACAAACCGCTACTGGCATTCATGTTCGGCCTGCCGTTCCTGATGGTCTATGGCCTTGCAGGGTCTGCCGCTGGGCTGATGATGCCGATGCTGTACTCCGGTCAGCGCGGCTTTGCCACCGGATGGGTATCGAAGTATTTCTTCTATGCCTTCTATCCGCTGCATCTGATGGCTATCTGGCTCCTGCTATAGCGTCTTGGCTATCTGGTGTACCTTGACGATATAGTCGGGATCCTCCGCATAGCCGATCCTTTTCAGGAACAGGAGATAGTCACCTCCCTTATACTTGTATTGTACATACTCCTTATAGGCTTTCACACTCTCTTCCCATCGGTCGAACTCATAGTAGCTGCCGTCGGAAGGCCGCCTCAGTCCGAAGAGGTTGTTACACTCCAAGCAGACCCGCGAGGTGAAGTAACCCGTCTCGAGCAATGCCTGGGCCACGACATAACGCTGGTTGGTGATGCCGCACCTGTCCATCTCACCAACGAGATTCTGGATGTTCAGCTCCTGCTGGGGCTTGATGCCGTCCCTGACATAGGCGATCCTTTCCTGTAACCTTGTGATATAGTCATTCAGGAAGGTGATGAACGGCTTCGGGTCAACGCTCCTGCCGTTCTTGCGGAGCCGGATATGCAAGTGAGGGCCGGTGGACTTGCCGGTGTTGCCTGATATGGCCACCACACTTCCTGCAGGGATGATCTCGCCTTCCTCCACGATGATGGCACTCAGATGGCCATAGAGACATTCCATGATGCCATGGTCGAGGATGACATAATTCCCGTAGCCCCTGTTGCCACGGTGTACTTCTTTCACGGTGGCCGGAAGCATGGAATAGACATAGTCATAGTGACATTTCAAGTCTATGCCGTCATGGAACCTGGTACACTTGAAGACGGGGTCTTTCCTGTAGCCAAACTGGGAGTTGACCTTCAGGAAGTCCAGGGGTAGGCAGACATTGAGCCTATCATGCAGCAGGCCTGCCATGATGCTGTCCTTGACGGTGACAAAGACGGGGACATCCTTCTCGATGCTTACCCTGAGTCCTGTTGTGGGGGAAAACAACCCGTCTTCCGTCGGTTCCGCCTCCGCTTCTTCATTTATTTCAACAGCCTCCTCTCGGGCCGGGTGCGATAAATGCGCAGTATCGGCTGAAATGGTGTAAAACTGTGCCATAACTGGCAAAAATGATATTTTTAATGTTAAAAATGCAAGAAAAACAGCTCTTTTATTCATTCTTTGATATAAATTTAGTAATTTTGCGGCAAAATTACAAAAAATATATAAGTATTGTAATATTATGATAGGAAAATCTAAGTTTTTGGAGGAAGAAATTCCCTACGAGAAGCTGGAAAAGATCGGAATCACCCGAAAAGGTGTCCTTTCCATGCCGAAGGAGATCATCGAGCCTCTTGTCAACGGTCAGGTGACTCCGCTCATCATGGCACGCTACAAGGCTGACAACGGAAAGGTGATCGAGATGCCGATGAAGCTCCAGCTGGACAGAGCGGAGAATGGTGACATCCGACTGATGACTTACCAGGTACGCAAGGACATCGAGCGTGAGAATCCCAAGCTCTCTGACAAGGAGGTCGAGCAGGTCAGGAACGGCGAGGCCATCAAGAAGGATGTCAGGGAGGATGGTGTGCGTAAGCAGAAGTTCGTCCAGCTTGACCAGGAGACAAAGTCCCTCATCATGAAGGACGTCGCTGCCGTCAGGATCACTGAGAAGCTGCGTGAGATGGAGAAGATCAAGGACATCGGCCTTGGCGAGAACCAGAAGCAGGCTGCCGTTGAGGGCAAGCCGATAGAGCTGTCCGTCGGCGACCAGAAGGTGACGGTGGGTGTTGACCTCCGTGAGCCGCAGGGCTTCAAGGTGGTGAACGGTGACATGCAGGAATGGGAACGTCAGATGAAGATCCGCTATGACTATGAGCATGAGGGCTTCATGGGCTACGTCCAGACTGACGAGAACCGCTGGGAGTACCAGAAGGTGGTCGACAAGCTGGCATCGAAGGAAGAGATCTCCGTCAGGGAGAAAAAAGAAGAGAAGAAGAGCTCCGGCCTGAAGCTTTAAGACAGCAGGCAAGCCCATTTCAATATAATCTGGAAAATTATATCAATCGAATCAAGTGCCGAAAATGGGTGTCTTTAATTTGAACCGTGCCGCAGCATTCGTAGGCTGACAAGTTCACGGAACCTTTAATTTGTTTCCCCCTTTTGCCTGTGGGCAATTGGTCATGGCGCATATAGATGTTTCCTCGTATGCATAGCCATCTGTCATATAGCATTGCATAGGATGCCTCCGGGCAGCCCTGTCACTGGTATATACTGCTCCTTGCATCGTCGGGATTCACCTGGCACATGGCAATTGACGGCGTCATTTAAATCATAATCATTATGGCAAGCAAAAAGAAACAGGAAGAGGTGAAGCAGGAATCAGCCCCTCAGAAGCAGCAGGAAGCTGCTACTGACAAAAAGACTGCTACTAAGAAAAAGAGTGAAGAGTCCGTCAAGGATGAGAAAACCGAGACCAAGAAGGGCGAAAAGGCTGCCGACAAGAAGGAGCAGCAGGCCGAGAAGACGCCCCGTGAGCCGCAGTTGGTGACTGTCAACGGCGAGAAGGTGACGCATGCCCATGCCTTCCAGTCGAACAAGAGTGAGGACACGTGGTATTTCACGGCAAAACTGGAAGGCAAACAGCTGCGACCCATGAAGATGCATGCCGATGACGTGGCGGCCTACCAGAAGAAGGAGTCCTCCATCGAGCAGCTGATGAAGACCTACTATCCGTCGAAGATGGAGCCGAAGGTCGGCAAGGAGCAGTATCTGGCAGACAACAAGCTGTCGGACGGTCGTGTGATTGACAAGATGAACGTCTACAAGGAGAAGGACGAGACGAAACAGGATGCAGGTAAGTACAAGCTGTATGCCGTCGTGGGTGACCAGAAGATGTCAACGGTGCTGTCGTTCAAGGATCTGAACTCGTTCTTCGACCGCGTGACTACTCCTGCCCAGCTGGTGGAGAAGAACTTTGGCGAGAAGCTGCACCTGGCTTCTGCCTATGCCAAGTACCAGCTCCCAGAGGGTGTCAAGTCCGAGAATATCCGCATCGCCAAGGACAAGCAGACGGACAAGTGGACGATCTCTGCTGACTTGGGGCCGAAGGGCAAGACGGAGAAAAAACCGCTGAGCTATGATGACGGCTATTCGTTCTTCACGGCCAAGACAGCCACCCGTGAGCAGCTGGCAGGGAAGTACCTCGCCAGTGACATCAAGTCGCTGATGGCCCCCAAGCAGGAGAAATCCGTGAGTATGAAAATGTAATTCACTGCCGGCTGCCGGACAGTTTCTGGCAGCCGGTCTTAAAAACAATAATATTATGGCAAAAAAGACTTATGAGGAGCTGGCGCAGCTCAAACAGGACGGAAAGATTGGCTGGAAGCAGTTTGTACTGGAGGGCGATGATGCTGAGGGTTACAAGCAGTGGTGTGAGGATCATGGCATGGAGCCGACAGATGAAAATGCGGAGCTGTATGCCGAGATGACCGATGAACGGATGTTCGAGAACCAGGAAGAACTGTAGTCATGTACAAGAAAAGGAATACCGGCTCCGGCGGTGGCGGACAGTCGATGGCTGACAAAGCCATTGAGAAGTTCACGGAGATGATGATCGACCGCATGGAGCGTATGAAGGCCGGGGACTGGAAGAAGGGCTGGATCGACGGGGCGGCTGTCTATGGCATGCCCCAGAATATCAACGGACGGAACTATTCCGGCTCGAACTCCTTCTTCCTGCAGATGGACTCAGCCATGCATGGCTATAAGACTCCCGTGTATATGACGTTCCTCCAGATACAGAAGGAGAACGCCCGCATCAACAAGGGTGCCGAGGCGATGCCCGTCATCTATTGGGACGTGTCCATCAAGGATGCCAACGGCAAGCGTGTTGACCGTGATGACTACCGTAACATGTCGAAGGAGGAGCAGGACAGGTGTACCGTCCTTCCCTTCATGAAGGCCTACCACGTCTTCAACATGGATCAGACGAACCTTGCCGAGGTGAACAAGGCGAAGTACAACCGCACGGTGGAGAAGTTCAAGGCCCCGGAGATGCGTGATGCCGATGGTATGTATGTCAACAAGGCGCTTGACCGTCTCTTCGAGAAACAGGAATGGGTATGTCCCATCCAGTATGACAAGGTCTCGCCAAATGCTTACTACAGTCCGTCCCGTGACATCATCGTCGTACCGAAGAAGGAACAGTTCAACATCGGTAAGGACAAGGACGAGATTTACAAGGACGGTATGGAGTACTATTCATCGGCCCTGCATGAGATGGCGCACTCGACGGGTACGGAGAAACGCCTGAACCGTGTCAAGGGTGACAAGTTCGGCGATCCGAAGTACGCCAAGGAGGAGCTGGTGGCTGAGC